>Ga0209475_10001134_pt1 | contig 36735 bp, 41 predicted proteins | sample tdDd471_FD_187128 | JGI IMG/M metagenome (GOLD analysis project Ga0209475, IMG submission 187128) | Marine sediment microbial communities from the Atlantic coast under amendment with organic carbon and nitrate - tdDd47.1 (SPAdes)... | ecosystem: Environmental > Aquatic > Marine > Coastal >... | reverse complement strand
GCCGCCGCCGGAGTTGCCGCCGCCGTTGCCACCGGAATTGCCGTTGCCATTGCCGCCGGAGTTTCCGCCGCCGTTGCCACCGGAATTACCGTTGCCGTTTCCGCCGGAGTTGCCGCCGCCGTTTCCGCCGTTTCCGTTGCCGTTTCCGCCGGAGTTGCCGTTCCCACTGGACGCCGCCGAGGCCACGACCTGCGGGCGGTCACGCAGTCCCAGTCTCCCGTCGCTGCCGCGGGAAACCTCGACATTGCCCGCTGCGCGCACGGCGGCAACCGGCGACCGGCCGTTCACCGAACCGAGCCCGTTGGAGCTCTCGGGAGTGGCCGAGGCCAGGGCCGTCGCACTGCTCCTGCCGCGACCGCCGGCGTCTGCGTTCCCGCCGCGGCCAGACGACGGGCCGTGGACGAGGCCGCCGGTGAGCTTGCCGAAGTCGAGCGAGGCGAGGCCGACCGGACCGGAGATCTGGAAGCCGCCGGCCTGGGCGCTCGCCGAAGACGTCGTGTCCGTCGCGACGCTGCCGGTCGCCGACGATTCGGCGCTCGCCTGCGTCGCCGCCGTCTCGACGACCGACTGGGCGCCGACGGTGGTCGTCGCGCCGGCCGTGCCGGTCGTTCCGGACTCCGTCTCGTTGGCCGCCGCGGTGGTGGTGGCGGTGTCCGTGGTCCCGGTCGAGGCGCCTCCATCGACCGGCTTGCCGTCGAGCATCAGGCCGCCGCTCGCATTGGCCTCGAAGGTCACGGTCTGCCCGGGGCGGACCAGGACCGAGCGCGGGCCGGGAGTCTGCACGGCATCCGACAGCTCGACCTGCACGCCGCCCTCGACCACGTGGACGACGCTGGCCGCCGACTCCACGCTCACCGCGAAGGTCGTGCCCTTGACGATGGCCGCCAGGAACGGCGTCACCACCTTGAAATGCGGGTTCGGTCCCTTGTGAACCTTGAAGAGCGACGAGCCGAGATTCTGCAGGATGACGGTGCCCCAGCCCGGGTCCTGCTTCGGAATGGCGACCTCGGAGCCGGGCGCGACGATGATCGTCTCGTCATTGCGCACCAGCACCGCCCGGCCGTTCCCGACCGTCGAGACGACGTCGCCTTCCCGCACCTGCATGGTGGTGCTGGCCGGCGTGACGCGGCCGTCGGCACTGCGGATCAGGATCTCGCCGGAGACCTCGACGATTTGCCAGACCGGCGGCTCGTCGGCGGCGGCGGGGCCCGTCGCCCACAGGGTCAGCGCCAGCGCCAGGATCCTGAAGCCATGACCGATGAGCGTTCTCGACATCGTTCACTCCGAGACATGTGGTCGGTTTCGCACCGGCCGGGTTCGAACACTTCAAATGCGAGGTAATTTTTTCTGAAAAGAGATGGAAACTAATATCGTCTTCGAATAGATTTATCACTTGTGACGCTGTAGTTGCGGCATCCAGGCGATTCTTTGACAAATCATCAAATCCTCATTGAGTCACGTTATTCTTTTGGTTAATTCAAGATTAACTGATCGGTTTCTTGCGAGTTCGGGAGCAAGACAGCATTGTGTTGCGTATTTGGAGAAGAAGGCGGTGACTATGCCCCGAATGCGTTATCGTTTCCGGGCGCTTGATCATGAGTGGCGTCTGTTTCGGGAACTTATCGACTAAAACTCAACGTCAGATCGTGGTTCGTTGTTTGAATAGCTTGATCCGCATCGTGCTGGCTGTCCTGTTGGCAGGGCCGGCGCTGGCCCAGGCGGCATCCGGCGCTCCTGCCCGACAGGCACCCGCCGATCGACCGACGCCGACGACCACGCACATCGAGGAACGGGTGCCGCGGGCCCCGGCCGAACCGACGGCGCCGCTGCCGGCGGTTCCCCCGCCGGCCGTCTCCCCGGCCGTGCCGCCCTCGACCGAGACGATGGTGGTCACCGCCGTCTCCGTCCAAGGCAGCACCGTGTACACGCCGGCCGAGCTGGCGCCGTTCCACGAGGACCTGCTGGCGCGCGCAGTGTCGCTCGAGGAAATCCGCCGGGTCGCCGACCGCATCACCGAGAAGTATCGCGCCGACGGCTACTTCCTCTCCCAGGCCTTCGTGCCGCCGCAGGGGGCCCGGTTGGGGGTCCTGCGCATCCAGGTGGTGGAGGGATACTTCGACGACATCGCGTTCACCGGGGTCGAGGCGCCGGAAGGCGTGGTGTCGACCCTTGCCGCCGACCTGGTCGGCGACCGGCCGGCGCAGCTGTCGGAACTCGAGCGCTCGCTGCTGCTGATGGGCGACACCTACGGCTACCAGGTGCGCGACGTCGCGGTCGAGACGATCGACCGGGAAGCCGGCCGCTACCGCCTGAAGGTCGATCTCGGCCACGACCGCACCCTGCACTCGGTGATCCTCGACAACCGCGGCACCGAGGAGTCCGGTCCGCTGCAACTGTGGGCGAGCGCCGGCGTGAACGACGTGCTGCTGAGCGACAGCCGACTGCAGGCCGGGGTCTTCACCGTCCCGAACCAGCCGCAGGAACTGAAGTACGGCGAGTTGCAGGGCTCCAAGATCCTGGGGGCCGGCGGGACCGCGGCGACGCTGCTGGTGTCGACCAGCACCAGCGATTCCGGCGGCGACGACGCCGCGTTCGGCATCGAGAGCGGAAGCGGCCGGATGTCCGCCCGCCTGAGCCACCCGTTCCTGCGGTCCCGCGACCTCAGCCTGTGGGTGTCCGGCACGGTCGACGTCGCCGAGTACGACAAGGAGGCGGCCGGAACCCCGATCTACGACGACGAGCTCAGGGTCGGTCGCCTCGGCGCGAACCTGTACGGCGCCGATCGCTTCGAGGGCACCAACCGGCTGTCGGTCGAGCTGTCGCACGGGTTCGATGCGTTCGGCGCATCGTCCGTCGGCGACCAGCGCTCGCGCTACGGTGCCAGCGCCGAGTTCACCAAGCTGCGCGTCGATGCCTCGCGCGACCAGGCCCTGGGCGGCAATTTCTGGCTCGAGGGCAAGGTCGCCGGCCAGGTGTCGGCCGACGAGCTGCTGTCGTCGGAGGAGTTCAGCCTGGGCGGCAGCTATATCGGCCGCGCCTACGACTACAGCGAGCTGACTGGCGAGCACGGCGTCGGCGGCTCGCTCGAGCTGCGCTACGGCCGCGACCTCGACGGCCCGGTGCTGAACGGGTTCCAGGCCTACGGCTTCTACGACTTCGGCACGGTCTGGAACCTCGGGCAGTTCGAGGAGAACCGGGCGACCCTGTCGTCGGCGGGGGTCGGGGTGCGGCTGGTGCTCGACCGTCAGCTCCGGCTGAACGTGGAGTACGCGCGCGGCCTCACCCGCGCGGTCAACGATGACGGCGACAAGGTGCAGCGGGTGTTCTTCAAGCTGTCGCAGGGGTTCTGAGAGGCCGCTCTAGAACGCCTTCAGCAGCCGGGTGGTCTCCGGATCCAGGAAGCCGGCCACGGTCGCGTCGGTCTCGAGCTGCAGCGCCCGGTGCATGTCGGCGGCGGCAGTGGCGTTCAGGGTGCGCTTCATGGCGCGCACCGACAGGGTCGGCAGTGCGGCCAGCCGGCGTGCGACCGTGCGGGCCTCGTCCAGCAGCGCGCCGTCGGGCACGACCCGCCAGGCGACGCCGAGCTCGGCCAGCTCGGCGGCACCGTAGCGCTCGCCGAGGAACAGCATCTCGCGCGCCTTGTTCAGCCCGACCATGGCAGGCAGCAGCGCGGTCACCGCCCCGGTCACGAACAGGTTGAGCGACACCTCCGGGAAGAACCCGCGCGCCGACTCCGCCCAGATCGGGAAATCGCAGTTGATCGCCCACTCGAAGCCGCCGCCGACCGCCCAGCCGTTGATCGCGCCGACCACCGGCTTGGGCCCGAACGAGATCGCGCGGGTGGCGCGCTGGATCGCCTCGACCAGGTCGCGGGCGGCCGCTTCGCTCTCGGGATGCACGTGCTCCTGCCGGTCGTCGCCGGCGCAGAACGCCCGGCCCTCGCCGGTGAACACGATCGCGCGGGTCACCGGGTCGGCGTTGGCATCGTCGAAGGCGCGTGCCACGTCGTCGATCAGCCGCCGGTTCATGGCGTTGAGCCGGTCGGGCCGGTTCAGGCTGATGCGGCGGACCGCGCCGTCCTCGAGGTCGCTCAGGACCGTGTCGTAGCAGAAGCCGGTCATCGGTCGCTCCGGATCACGCGCCTGGTCTTGCCCTCGGTCACCGGCAGGGTGCCGGGCGGCAGTACCGTGACCTCGGCGGTCGCGCCCAGCCTGGCCTTGACCGCGGCCGCCACCCGGGCGGCGAGGTCCGGCGCGTCCGGGGCAGTCGGCGCGCGCTCGACCCGCAGCGGCAGGCGGTCGTAGGGCGGCGGGCCGTCCAGCACGATGCGGTAGTCGCCCGACAGCTCCGGCATCTCGCCCAGCACCGCCGCGACCATGGTCGGGAACAGGTTCAGGCCGCGCACCACCACCATGTCGTCGCTGCGGCCGATCACCCGGAACCGGAAGCCGGTGCGCCCGCACAGGCAGGGCTCGGTCTCGTCGACCGCGATGATGTCGCCGGTGCGGAACCGCACCAGCGGCTGGCAGTCGCGCACCAGATGGGTCAGCACCAGCTCGCCCTCGGCCCCGGCCACCAGCGGGACCGGCACAGCGCTCTCCGGGTCGATCAGCTCGGGCCACAGCACGTCGGCGGCCATGAAGTGCAGCCGGGTGTCGTGCTCGCACTGGGCCGCGAAGTTCGAGAACACGTCCGACACGCCGTAGTTGGCGTTGCGCGGCTCCATCCCCCAGGTGCCGCGGATCCGCTCGCGCAGCGCCGGGTCGTCGAGCCCGGCCTCGCCGCCGAACAGCCCGAGCTTCAGGCCCAGGTCGCGGGGCTTCACGCCCGGGAACTTCTCGGCCAGCACCCGTTCCAGCACCGCCGGGTAGGACGGCGTGCAGGAGATCGCGGTGATCCCGACCTCGCGGATCGTGCGGATCAGCAGCTCGGTGCCGCCGACCCCGAACGGCACCACCAGCGCCCCGGTGGCCTCCAGCGTCATGTGGTCGGTCACCCCGCCTATCCACATCTGATAGTTCAGGCAGTGCACCACGGTATGGCCCGGGCCCAGCCCGGCGGCCCGGTGGCAGCGGCCGCCGACGGTCTCGGTGGTCCGGCAGTCGCGGGCCGACAGCGCCAGGTTCATGGCCTGGCCGGTGGTCCCGGAGGTGCGGTGCAGGCGGGTGGCGGTGTCGCGGCCGGCCGCCAGGTAGTCGCCGAACGGCGGGTGCGCGGCCTGGGACTGCCGGAGCTGGTGCTTGTCGGACAGCGGCAGCGAAGGCAGCTCGCCCAGGTCCTCGGGCGGAATGCGGCCCTCCCAGAGCTTGCGGTAGAAACGGGAATGCCGGGCCACGTGCATGGCCTGGGTACGCCAGGCCGCCTGCTGGTGCCGGGCCAGCGTCGGCGGGGGCAGGAACTCGGCCCCGTCGATCGGATTCATGGCTGGATTCCCCGTTCCCAGATCAGGCTGAGCGTCTCGACCACCGCGGCCCGGTCGCGCGAGATCGCGGCCAGGGTCTCGTCGCGTCCGAACAGCAGGGCGATCAGGTACTGGTCGACCATCGCTCCGAGCGCATAGGCCCGGCGCAGCAGCTCGTCGCGCGCCGCCTCGCCCGGCCCGGTCTTGTCCGGCCCGGCTTCGCCGGCCGTCCGGCGCAGCCGCGCGTCGACCACTGTTGCCGCCCATTGCCGGTTCAGCGTCTCGAAGGCGTCCGCCGCCTCCGGGAAGTCGTCGAGCCGCGACACCAGGCACCGCATCAGCCCGGCGTTCTGCTCGAACAGGGCGACGTAGGCGGCGGTGGTGCTGCGGATGCGGTCGGCTTTCCGGTCCCTGGCGGCCCGGCGCATGGTGTCCTGCACGAAGCCGACGAAACCGGTCAGCGTGTCGGCCAGCAGGTGCCGGATGTCCCGGAAGTAGACGTAGAAGGTGCCGTGCGCGACGTCCGCCGCGGCGCAGATGTCGGCGACCTTGAGGTCGCGCGGCGGCGCGGTTTCCAGCAGCCGGCAGGCCGCCGTCTGCAGGCGCGCCCGGGTGCGTTCCGACTTCCGGCCGGTGGCGGCGGCGTCGAGCAGCGTCCGGGCGAACCCGAGATCCGGAACGGAGAGAGGGGCGATGGCGGGTTGCACCGTGGCGACTCGTTTTATGAAATTGACATCAGTATCAAAAAAGACGCCCGCAATGTCAACGACACCTCGCTTTCCGCCGGAAATCCTGCCCGGCCGACTGCCCACCCCCGTTGCCGGCACACCGTCGGATCGCTATACCTCGCTTGGCTTCGGCCGACCTTCGTCCACCGACACACGGGACCCCGATCCGATGATCAATCACCACGTCGCCCTGATCTACGCGATGGTCCTCGGGGCCGCGGCCGACGGGTCGCTCGCCGACTCGGAGCTCGAGACGATCCGCGACATCGTCGAGCACCTGCCGATCTTCGCGGACTTCGAGCACGGCAACCTCGTCCAGGTCGCCTCGGCCTGCACCGACCTGCTGACCGTCGAGGACGGCATCGACGCGGTGATCGCCCAGATCAAGGAGAACCTGCCGTCCAGGCTGCGGGCGACCGCCTACGCCCTGGCCTGCGACGTGGTCGCGGCCGACGGCGAGGCGACCCAGGAGGAGCTCCGCTACCTCGAGCTGCTGCGCCACGAGATCGAGGTCGACCGGCTGACCGCCGCCGCCGTCGAGCGCGGCGCCGGCGCCCGCTACGCCCGGATCTGAGGCGGCGATGACGGCCGGCGCGGATCCGAACGGAACCCTGGCCGGCCGCCGCGTCGGCTTCGTCGGGCTCGGCCTGATGGGCGTGCCGATGGTGCGCCGGCTGGCCGCCGCCGGCGCCGAGCTGGCGCTCTGGACCCGCAGCATCGAGAAGGCCGAGGAACTGGCCGCCGAGCTGCCGGGCGCCGAGGCGATGCCGTCGCCGCGCCACGTCGCCGAGGCCGCCGATACCGTGATCGTCATGGTTACCGACGCCGACGCGGTCGAGGCGGTGGCGTTCGACCCCTACGAGGACGAGTGGGGAATCGCCCACGGCCTGTCCGAGGACGGGCTGGTGATCGACATGGGCACCACGGCGGTCGACCGCACCCGCGACTTCGCCGGCCGCATCCGGATGATCGGCGGCAGCTGGGTCGACGCCCCGGTGTCCGGCGGCACGACCGCGGCCGAGGCCGGCACCCTGACCATCATGGCGGGGGGGAGCGACCCCGACTTCGCGCGGGCCGAGCCGCTGTTCCGGGCGATGGGCCAGCGCATCACCCATGTCGGGCCGGTCGGTGCCGGCCAGATCGCCAAGACCGCCAACCAGATGATCGTCGGCCTGACCATCGGCGCGGTCGCCGAGGCGCTGGCCCTGTCGAAGCGCGCCGGCGCCGACCCGGCACGGGTGCGTGAGGCGATCTTCGGCGGGTTCGCCCACAGCCGGATCCTGGAGCTGCACGGCGAGCGCATGGTCACCGGCGACTTCCAGCCGCGCGCCCGGGTGACGATCCAGCGCAAGGACATGCGGGCGGCCCGCGACCTCGCCGAGCAGGTCGGGCTGGCGCTGCCGGGCCTGGCCGCCAACCTGCCGCTGTGGGAGGCGCTGGTCGAGGCCGGGCGCGGCGACCTGGACCATTCGGCGCTGGTGCTGGCGATCGACCCCGAGGAATGGGACGATGCGTAACGTCGATGCCCGCCTGATCGACGCGGTCGTCTTCGACGTCGGCCAGGTCCTGATCGAGTGGGACCCGCGGAACCTGTACCGCAAGGTGTTCACCCGCGACGACGCGACGCCCGACGAGGCCAGGGTCGAGTGGTTCCTGGCCGAGGTCTGCCACCACGACTGGAACGTCGAGCAGGACCGTGGCCGCAGCATTGCCGAGGCCGAGGCCGAGGCGCTGTCCCGGCACCCGGACATGGGGCCGGCGATCCGCTCCTACTACGGCCGGTTCCAGGCGATGATCCCGCGCGCCATCGGCGGCACGGTCGCGGTGCTGGAGACCCTCAAGGCCGCCGGCTTCCCGGTGCACGGGCTGACCAACTTCGGGGCCGAGACCTTCCCGCGCACCCGCGCGCGCTTCGATTTCCTGAACGCGTTCGACACGGTCGTGGTGTCGGGCGAGGAGGGGGTGATCAAGCCGGACCCGCGGATCTACGAGATCCTGATCGAGCGGGCCGGCCTCGACCCGGCGCGCACCGCCTTCGTCGACGACTCGCCACGCAACATCGAGGCGGCCCGGGCGCTCGGCTTCCACGCCCACCGCTTCGAGGAGGCCGGTAGCTTCCGGTCCTGGCTGCAGGCCCTCGGCGCGCCGGTGTAGCGTTCCCGCGGCCCGGTCAGGGCTGGCGGCGTGCCAAGGTATGGATCTCGACGATGTTGCCGGCCCGGTAAGGGGCTCCGGTATCCGGGACGTCGGGGGTGTCCGCGCGCCGGGGATAGAACGTGTTCGAGAACAGCAGCATGCGGACCGGCGCGTCGTCGGATTGCGCGAGTGGCAGGACCAGCCTGCGGATCGCCAGATGCCGCCTGTCACGGTACCCGAACACACTCTCGGAGTAGACCGGCCGACGATCGAGAGCGGCCTCGGCGTAGAGGTCGTGCAGGAAGCTGGCATAGTTCCCGCCCTTGGCCGCATCGAGATAGGTGCCGGTAAAGTCCTCTCCGAACATCTCGTTCATGTGCGTGCCGATCAGCCTGTAGCGGAACCGCAGGGGAGCGGGTTCGACGTCTATCAGGCCGATATGCGGCAGAAGCTTGGGAATGTCGGCTGGATCGAGATCGGCGCGCGACGGACATGCCCGTTCGCCACGCAGGGCGGACCAATACGTCCAGACGGCCTCCAGTAAGGAGTCGTCCGCCGCCCAGTCGGCAAAGTGGGAGGCAATCGGCATGTTGTTGATATACAGCCCATCCAGCACCCGACCACCAGGAGCCACGGACGCCGCCGGGGACCGGAAGGCGGCAGGAGCCTGATCGGGCAGGTCTAGCGCCGATCACGGTCGAATGGAACCGTCTGGCCGCGCTAGCCTGCAGAGAGTTCCTGTGGGTAGGGACTGTTGCAACGATCCGACGCGATCCGGCAGTGGGGCCTACAGCAGCAGGTACGACAGCGTCCGGATCTCGGCGCGGCCGTCGGGCAGGTAGGGCGGCTCGAGCCAGCGATAGTCGGCGGTCTCGGCCCCGTCATGGCCGTGCGGATGGAAGGTGGTCGAGAACAGCAGCATCTCGACCGGTGCGCCGTCGTCGGCGGCGAGCGGCAGGATCAGCCGGCGCATGGTGACCCGCCGTCCGTCCGGGTAGCGGACCTCGTTCTCGGAGAACAGCGGCCGCCGGGCCAGCGTGCAGTCGGTGTACAGGTCCTGCAACAGCGCCGCATAGGCCCCGCGGTTCTCGGGATCGAGGCTGCGCCCGGTGAAGTTCTCGCCGAGCATGTCGTTCATGTGCGTGCCGATCACCCGGTAGCGGAACCGGTGCCCGTCGTCCTCGATGTCGACCAGGCCGACATGCGGCAGCAGTTGCGGGATGTCGAGCGGGTCGAGGTCGGTGCGCGACGGGCAGTGGCGATCGCCGCGGCATGCGTCCCAGTAGCTCCAGACGGCTTCCAGGGTGGCGTCACGGGCGGCGAGCAGTGGAAACACGGATCCGCTCTGCGACGTCTGAGGCATTGGCGCACGCTCCCCCTCGGCAAGGCCCTGCCCGTTCGCGCGGCCCTCCCCAGAGCCACAGTCGACGGGTTCCTGCTGTACAATCAGACGTAGTGTTTCAGCCTACCGCCGTGCCCCGCCGGCGTCGACCGACTTGTCGGCCACGGACAGGTGCCGGGGCGCCAAGCGAAAAGGGCCGGGGATCGCTCCCCGGCCCTCGCCGTATTCGTGACAGGTCGCTGGTGCGGCCGGATCAGAAGTCCATGCCACCCATGCCGCCCGGCATCGCCGGGGCCGCGCCCTTCGGCTCCGGCTTGTCGGCGACCATGGCCTCGGTGGTGACCAGCAGGCCGGCGACCGAGGCGGCGTTCTGCAGCGCGCTGCGGACCACCTTGGTCGGGTCGATGATGCCGGCCTTGATCAGGTCGACGAACTCGCCGTTCTGGGCGTCGAAGCCCCAGTTGGCGTCCTTCGACTCCAGCATCTTGCCGACGATCACCGAGCCGTCGTGGCCGGCGTTCGAGGCGATCTGACGGGCCGGGGCCTCCAGCGCGCGCCGGACGATGTTCACGCCCATGCGCTGGTCGTCGTTGCCCGGCTTCACCTTCTCGAGGGACTTGAGGGCATAGACGAGGGCCGAACCGCCGCCCGGCAGGATGCCTTCCTCGACCGCGGCACGGGTCGCGTGCATCGCGTCGTCGACGCGATCCTTGCGCTCCTTCACCTCGACCTCGGTCGAGCCGCCGACGCGGATCACCGCGACGCCGCCGGCCAGCTTCGCCAGCCGCTCCTGCAGCTTCTCGCGATCGTAGTCGGACGAGGTCTCCTCGATCTGCGCGCGGATCTGCGAGCAGCGGGCCTCGATGTCCTTCTTCTTGCCGGCGCCGTCGACGACGGTGGTCTCGTCCTTGGTGATCGAGACGCGCTTGGCGGTGCCGAGCATGTCGAGGGTGACGGTCTCGAGCTGGATGCCGAGGTCCTCGGACACGACGGTGCCGCCGGTCAGGATCGCGAGGTCCTCGAGCATCGCCTTGCGGCGATCGCCGAAGCCCGGCGCCTTCACGGCCGCGACCTTCAGGCCGCCGCGCAGCTTGTTCACGACCAGGGTCGCCAGGGCCTCGCCCTCGACGTCCTCGGCGATGATCAGCAGCGGCTTGCCCGACTGCACGACCTGCTCGAGCACCGGCAGCATGGCCTGCAGGTTAGAGACCTTCTTCTCGTGCAGCAGGATGTACGGGCTCTCGAGCTCGCACACCATCTTGTCGGCGTTGGTCACGAAGTACGGCGACAGGTAGCCGCGGTCGAACTGCATGCCCTCGACGACGTCGAGCTCGGTGTGCAGCGACTTGGCTTCCTCGACGGTGATCACACCCTCGTTGCCGACCTTCTCCATCGCCTTGGCGATCATCTCGCCGATCTCGCGCTCGCCGTTGGCCGAGATGGTGCCGACCTGGGCGACCTGGTCGGAGGTGGTGATCTTCTTCGACCGCTTCTCGAGGTCGGCGACCACGGCCTCGACGGCGGCGTCGATGCCGCGCTTCAGGTCCATCGGGTTGATGCCGGCGGCAACGGCCTTGGCGCCCTCGCGGACGATGGCCTGCGCCAGAACGGTCGCGGTGGTGGTGCCGTCGCCGGCGACGTCATTGGCCTTCGACGCCACCTCGCGCACCATCTGCGCGCCCATGTTCTCGAACTTGTCGGAGAGCTCGATCTCCTTCGCGACGGTCACGCCGTCCTTGGTGATCCGCGGAGCGCCGAACGACTTCTCCAGCACCACGTTGCGCCCCTTCGGGCCCAGGGTGACCTTCACCGCGTCGGCGAGAACATCGACGCCGTGCAGCATCTTGTTGCGCGCGTCGACGCCGAACTTAACGTCCTTGGCAGCCATGTGCGTTTACTCCTTGAGAATGGAATTGCCCTTCGAGGAAGCGGCTTTCTGAGGCCCCTTGCTCAGGCGGCCTTCTTGCCGGACTTGGCGGTGCCTTCGAGCACGCCCATGATGTCCGACTCCTTCATGATCAGCAGGTCTTCGCCGCCGATCTTCACCTCGGTGCCCGACCACTTGCCGAACAGAACCCGGTCGCCGACCTGAACGTCGAGCGCCTGGAGCTTGCCGGACTCGTCGCGAGCGCCCGGACCGACGGCGAGGATCTCGCCTTCCTGCGGCTTTTCCTTGGCGGTATCGGGGATAATGATGCCGCCGGCGGTCTTCTGGTCAGCCTCGATGCGGCGAACCACGACCCGGTCGTGCAGGGGCCGAAACTTCATGACCATTCCTCCGTACACTCAGGTTAGAGACGTGTGTTGGACGACGTCGCCCGGGAGGAGCCCTGTTAGCACTCACCCCCGGTGAGTGCCAGCGATGTAGGGAAACGGCGTTGCCGAGTCAAGCCGGGCGTCTGTCGATTCCGGCAGAAATCCACGGCGCGGCGGCCGATCGCGCCGGCCGAATTGGCAGCAGTCTCCGGAGAGTGCTGCTAACACCTTGAAATCACGTAAAAATCTCTTGCGAGCGCGGGTCTTGTACCAGCATCCTTGCGGATATCAAGTGTTTCGGCATCGCGAGGGTCGCCCATGCACATCAGCGTCCGTGATCTGCACCGCTACCGTCTCACCACCGCGGAAATCCTCTACCGCTTCCCGGATTTTCCCGACCTGCTGCAGAGCTACCTCTGGCAGGAGATGGACGTGGCACCCGACTTCCCGCGGCTGACGCGTTTCCTGGACTACTGGGAACGCAACCTGGAAGGACGGCTGCACTCGGTCCGCATCGCCAACGCCGAGCTGGTGCGCCCGCAGGACATCGCCTACGCCGGCCACGAGATGCGACTGCACTGATATAGGGCAGCGCGGCTCCGGTGCGATGGGCCGGCGCTGCGGCCAATTGGCGCGATTCGGACGGTTTTCGCGGGAGGTCCGCCGCCAACGCGGAGCGGGGCCGGTCCGGACGCCCCGTGAGGCGGTCGGGCCGCCCATTGTTTGCGCGCTCCGATGGGCAATTGCTCAATAGTTGGGCGATTTGGCCCGCCTCGCGCGGCAAGGGCCGAATACGGCTTTCCGGAGGCCGCAGAAATCCTCGGTTCCTGGCCGGGCGCGGCGGCACGTTTCTTGAGGACGTTCCGCTGACGCCCGGATTCGCCCCCGCGTCGGGGACGTCGGGTGGGAGCGAGGAAGCGAACATGAAGCTCGTCATGGCGATCATAAAGCCATTCAGGCTCGACGAAGTCCGGGAGGCGCTCACCGGGCTCGGAATCCAGGGTCTCACCGTCAGCGAAGTGAAGGGGTTCGGCCGCCAGAAGGGCCAGACCGAGATCTACCGCGGCGCCGAATACGCCGTGAACTTCGTCCCCAAGGTCAAGCTCGAGGTGGTCGTGCCGGCCGCCATCGTCGATCAGGTCGTCGGGGCGATCCAGACGGCTGCCGCCACCGGCAAGATCGGCGACGGCAAGATCTTCGTGCTCGACGTGGTCGGTGCGATGCGCATCCGTACCGGCGAGACCGACGCCGACGCCATCTGATCCCGCCGCAATCCGATCCCGCCTTTGGACAATCCGGCCTCCCGCGGGGAGGCGATCGAGAACGGCCCGCCTCCCGCGGGGAGGCGATCCAGAACGGAAGGTACACGAACATGCTGCACAAGCAGTCGACCGCGGGGCAGTTGACCGCGGGGCTCGCGGCGCTCGCCGCCGTGGCGCTGGCCGCCGCCCCTGCGCTGGCCCAGACCGAGACCAAGCTCGACACCGGCGACACCGCCTGGATGCTCACCTCCACCGCCCTGGTCCTGATGATGACGATCCCGGGCGTGGCGTTGTTCTACGGCGGCATGGTCCGCAAGATGAACGTGCTGTCCGTCGTCATGCAGAGCTTCGCCATCACCTGCCTGGTGACGGTGCTCTGGATGATCTACGGCTACTCGCTCGCGTTCGCGGGCGAGGGTGCCTACCTCGGCGACCTGTCGCAGTTCCTGATGTCGGCGATGACCGTCGACGGCCTGTCCGGGACGATCCCGGAGTCGGTGTTCGCGATGTTCCAGCTGACCTTCGCGATCATCACCGTGGCGCTGATCACCGGCGCCGTGGTCGACCGCATGAAGTTCTCCTCGGTGCTGGTGTTCGCCGCCCTGTGGATGACCTTCGTCTACGTCCCGGTCGCCCACTGGGTGTGGGGGGCCGGCGGCTTCCTCGGCGGGGCCGGCGTGCTCGACTTCGCCGGCGGCACGGTGGTGCACATCAACGCCGGCATCGCCGGCCTGGTGGCCTGCCTCGTGGTCGGCAAGCGCGAGGGCTACGGTGCCGCCAACATGGCGCCGCACAACCTGGTGCTGAGCGTGATCGGCGCCTCGCTGCTGTGGGTCGGCTGGTTCGGCTTCAACGCCGGGTCGGCGGTCGCCGCCGGCGGCGCCGCCGGCATGGCCATGGCGGTGACGCAGATCGCGACCGCCGGTGCGGCGCTGGCGTGGATGCTGGTGGAGTGGCTGGTGCGCGGCAAGCCGAGCGTCCTCGGCATCGTCTCCGGCGCGGTCGCCGGGCTGGTCGCGATCACCCCGGCGTCGGGCTTCGTGGCGCCGGGCGGCGCGCTGATGATCGGCGTCGCGGCCGGCCTGGTCTGCTTCTTCTCGGCGACCACGGTGAAGAACGCGCTGCGCTACGACGACAGCCTGGACGCCTTCGGCGTGCACGGCGTCGGCGGTATCGTCGGGGCGCTGCTGACCGGGGTGTTCGCGGTGGCGGCGGTCGGCGGCGAGGGCAAGTCCGGCCTGATCGACGGCAACCCGGGCCAGATCCTCACCCAGCTCTACGGCATCGGCGTGACGCTGGTGTACTGCGCGGTCGTGACCTTCGTGGTGCTGAAGGTCACTTCGCTGATCACCGGCGGCCTGCGGGTCAAGGAAGAGGTCGAGCGCGACGGCCTCGACTTCGGCCTGCACGGCGAGACCATCCACTGAGCGAGGCGACACTGAACAACGCGCCGCGCCCGGTCTCCGGGCGCGGCACCAGCTTCGGCGAGGGCCCGGCGGCGTGCCGCCGGGCTCTTGCTCACTCCGGCGCCAGGGTGACCTTCAGGCCGTCGAGCTCGGGGGTCATGGTGATCTGGCAGGACAGGCGCGAGTTGTCCTGCACCTCGAACGCCAGGTCGAGCATGTCGTTCTCCTCCTCGCCGCGCGGCTCCAGCCGGGCGAACCAGGACGGGTCGACGTAGACGTGGCAGGTCGCACAGGCGCAGGCCCCGCCGCACTCGGCGCTGATCGGCAGGCCGGCGTCGCGGATGATCTCCATGACCCGCCAGCCGTTGGTCGCCTCGAGCTCGTGCTCGCCGCCCTCGCGGTCGGTGACGATGATCTTCATGCAACCCCCAGTTTCTGCTGCAAGTCGGAGCTGGATGTCGTGTACTGGAACCGGATCTTGCGATCCGGGTGGACGATGCGGACCGCGGCCTGCGCCATCAGCGCGGCCTCGTGGAACCCGGACAGGATCAGCTTCAGCTTGCCCGGATACCAGTTGATGTCGCCGATCGCGAAGATCCCCGGCGTCGAGCTCTCGAACTTCTCGGTGTCGACCGGGATCAGGTTCTCGTGCAGGTTCAGGCCGAACTCGGCGACCGGGCCGAGTTTCATGGTCAGCCCGTAGAACGCCAGCAGGGCGTCGCACTCCAGGCGCCGCTCGCCGTCCTTGTCCTTCAGGATCACCGCTTCCAGCTTGCCGTCGCGGCCTTCGAGGCCGCCGATCTGGGCGATTTCCAGGGTCATCTGGCCGGCCCCGACCAGGGCCCGCATCTTGTTGACGGTGTCGGGCGCGGCGCGGAATTCGTCGCGGCGGTGCACCAGGGTCAGCGACTGCGCCAGCGGCTGCAGGTTGACGGTCCAGTCGAGCGCGGAATCGCCGCCGCCGGCGATCACCAGCCGCTTGCCGCGGAACTGCTCCATCCTGCGGACGGCGTAGTACACGCCGGTGCCGTCGCCCTGGCCCTCGTACCCCTCGATGCCCTTGATCGGCGGCTTCTTCGGCACGAAGCTGCCGCCGCCGGCCGCGATCACCACCACCTTGGACTCGATCACCGTGCCGAGGTCGGTGGTCAGCCGCCAGCCGTCGTCGGTGCGCTCCAGCTTCTCGGCCATCTGCCCGAAGTGAAACACCGGGTCGAACGGCTTGATCTGCTCCATCAGCTGGTCGGTCAGCTCCTGGCCGGTGCAGACCGGAACCGCCGGGATGTCGTAGATCGGCTTTTCGGGGTACAGCTCGGCGCACTGGCCGCCGGGCCGGTCGAGGATGTCGACCAGATGGCACTTGAGGTCGAGCAGGCCGAGCTCGAACACCGCGAACAGCCCGCACGGGCCGGCCCCCACGATGGTCACGTCGGTACGGATCGGCTCGCCGGTCATCGGTTCTCCAGGGTTCGAGCGCCATTACCCCGGCGCCGGGATGCGGGCGCCGGGACAGGGGCGCCGGCGTCGGGCGCCACGAGCCCGAGTAGGTATGCGAACCCGGCGGCGGCTGCAAGCCCGCCGCCGCCGCCGGGTGTCGTGACGCCGCCCCGCGCTTCGTGATCGGCCGGCCGCCGGGTCAGCCGATGGCACCCGCGACCACGCCCAGCGCCGCGGCACCGGCCAGCACCGCCGGCATCGGCAGCTTCAGGCGCAGCAGGGCGACCGCCGCCAGCAGGCTGAGCCCGACCGCCGCCGGGTCGACGCTGCCCCAGTCCGGGACGAACAGCCGGAGCGGGCCGATCCGGGTCTCCTCGACCGCCGCGAAGAACAGGTGCAGGGCGAACCAGGCGCCGAGGTTCAGCACCACCCCGACCACGGCGGCGGTGATCGCCGACAGCGCGGCGTCGAGCGCCCGGTTGCCGCGCAGCCGCTCGATGAACGGGGCGCCGAGGAAGATCCACAGGAAGCACGGCACGAAGGTGACCCACAGGGTCAGCGCCGCGCCGGCCGCTCCGGCGACCCAGGGATCGAGCGGTCCGGGAGTCCGCCAGGCCGCCAGGAACCCGACGAACTGGCCGACCAGGATCAGCGGCCCCGGCGTGGTCTCGGCCAGGCCGAGCCCGTCCAGCATCTCGCCGGGGGCCAGCCAGCCATAGGTCTCCACCGCCTGCTGCGCGATGTAGCCGAGCACGGCATAGGCGCCGCCGAAGGTCACGACCGCCATCTTGCTGAAGAACAGCGCGATCCGGGTGAACCCGTCGTCCGGCCCGACGGCCAGGAGCAGCGCCAGCACCGGTGCCGACCAGAGCGCGAGGCAGACCGCCGCCGCCGCGAACGCGCCGCGGGCGCTGCCGGGCGGCCGGCCGCCGTCGGCGGTTCCGGCGGAACCGTGCCCGGAGCTGCCGCCCAGCAGTCCCGGCCGCAACCGGTGCAGCAGCCAGCCGGTCGTCGCCGCCGCCAGCACGATCGCCGGGAACGGCACCGCGAGCAGGAAGATCGCGACGAAGGCGGCGGCGGCCACCGCGACGGCGGCGCGCGACCTGAGTGCCCGCCGGCCGATCCGCAGCACCGCCTCGACGACGACGACCAGGACCGCCGCCTTGATGCCGAAGAACGCGGCCGCCACCGGGGCGAGGTCGGCATAGCCGGCGTACAGGGTCGCCAGCGCCAGCATCACCAGCGCGCCCGGCACGATGAACAGCACGCCGGCGACCACGCCGCCGCGGATGCCGTGCAGCAGCCAGCCGACATAGGTGGCGAGCTGCTGCGCCTCAGGGCCCGGCAGCAGCATGCAGTAGTTGAGGGCGTGCAGGAACCGGGCCTCGTCGACCCAGCGCTTCTCCTCGACCAGCACCCGGTGCATCAGGGCGATCTGCCCGGCCGGCCCGCCGAAGCTCAGCAGGCCGATCCGCAGCCAGGTCCGGGTCGCCTCGGCGAAGCCGACGGCGGGCAGGGAGCCGCTGTCGCCGGTTTCGCGGGCGGCGTCGAAGGCGGCGCTCATCGCGCCACCCCCGCCGTCTTGGTTGCCGTCTTGCTGGCCGGCCAGTTGTGGGTCTCTTCGGCGGCGAACCGTGCCCAGGCATACAGCGCGTCGTACAGCCGCAGGCCCCAGCCCAGCGCGTCCTGGTCGTCGACGGTCGCGGCCGAGACGCCGAGCGACAGGGCGAGCAGCCCGGCCGCCTCCGGCGCCAGGTCGAGCCGGGCGGTATCGGCGCCGCGCACGATGTCGGCGACCCGCAGCAGCGCCGGGTCGGCGACGCCGTAGGCGGCGACCAGGGTGTCGAAGCTGCAGGTCGCGCCGATGTGGGTGAGCTCGACCCCCGGGACGTCGAACGGCACCGCGGCGAGTTCGACGGCGGCGTCGCGCACCCATTCGGCCCCGACGTAGTGGATCTCGGCCCGGCGGTCGACGAACCGGCGGATGAACCAGGGGCAGGCGATGCGGTCGATCTTCGGCCGCTCGCGCGTCACCCAGCGGCTCGGCCGCTCCGACGCCGGGTCGCACCAGTCGGGCCGCCGGGCGACCAGCGGGCCGCCGGCCGCCCGCCAGGCGTCGATGCCGCCGTCCAGGTAGCGGGCGTTCACGCCGGCCAGGTGCAGGCGGCTGGTGGTTGCCTGGCTGATCTGGTGACCGTGCACGCAGTAGACGACGACCGGCATGCCGGCGGGCAACCCGGACCGCCAGCCGTCGACCGCCTGCAGGTCGCGCCAGACCGCGGCCGGCAGCACGCGGTCGTCGGCGTCGTAGGCCGGGCGCCGACGCACGTCGACGATCGTCGGAGCATCGGCCCCGCCGATCAGGCGGATGAGGTCTGTGGGGGATATCGACAGTGTGGACGAGCCCATGGCTCAACCCTCCCTTCCGGAAGAATCGAGCGGTGCTTGGGCAACGTGCCTTGGGGTGGCCGGGAGACCGCGCGGTCCCGACGACTACAGAGTTAATGCGCCGGCGGGTCGGATGCAAGCGGGCGGATGCAAGGTGCCGGACGGGCGGCTAGTGAATCCGGTACACGGCGGCGACCAGGATGCGGTCCACCGTCGTGCCGTCGCGCGACAGCGGCAGGTCGAGGCTCTCGGAGTGGACATGCGCCTTGTCGGCGTAGACGGCCCTGCCCAGGACCCGCACCGGGCGCTTGTGCCGCAGCACCCACAGCGGGCCGCGCTTGAGCATCTCGAAGCCGCGCTCGTCGTACAGCTCGTCCCAGTACCGGCCGGTGCTGTCGCGGCCGAGGGCGGCGGTGGTGTGGGTGCCGATCAGGCGCCAGCGGAACCGCAGCGCCGGCTCGTGCTCGATGTCCAGCAGCAGGAGATGCGGCAGCAGCTGCCTCGGCAGGTCGAGCACGTCGAGGTCGGACAGGGCGGGCATCGCGCGGTCGCCGCGCAGGCGGTTCCACGCAGACAGCGCCTCGGCCACGACAGGCTCGACGATCCGCAGATCCGGATCGAGCTCGAAATCGAGCGAGTCCATAAAAGCCTGGGCCCTGCTGCTCCCGTCACGACCGGGCATGGTGGCTCCGTCCCGCGTTATCGCCGGCCCTGCATGATAGCCGCCACGGCGACGCTGGCCAGCCGGGCGATCGCCTTGGCGCCGCTGCCGGCCGGGTCCTTCGCGGGCACGTACTCGACGAAGTCGACCCCGACGATCCGGCCGCGGGCGGCGACGCCCAGGATCACGTCGAGAACCTGTTGGTAGGTCAGGCCACCGAACGCCGGCAGGATCACGCCCGGGACCACCGACGGGTCGATGCCGTCGACGTCGATCGCCAGGAACACGTCGGAGCCTTCCGGGACCGCCTCCAGCGCCGGCACGACGCCCTGGGCGTGGACGTCGCGGGCGGTGTGCAGCACAGCCCCCCAGGCCCGCGCCGCCTCGACCTCCTCGGCCCGGGCGCTGCCGGGGCCGCGGGCGCCGATCTGCACGATCCGCTTCACGTGCGCCATCTCGGAGGCCCGGCGCATGGTCGAGGAGAAACCGTGGGTGACGCCGTCGACCTCGTGGCGCCAGTCGATGTGGGCGTCGACCTGCACGACCGTCAGGCCGGGATGGCCGTCATAGGCCTCCAGCACCGGGATCGGCACGCTGTCGTCGCCGCCGAGCACCAGCGGCACCGCCCCGGCGATCAGGGTGCGGCCGATCGCGGCCGAGATCGCCGCGCGGTTGCCGGCGCCGTCCTGCAGGTCGCCCGGCACGTCGCCCAGGTCGACCACCGTGGCGCCGCCGAGCAGCGGCCCGCCAGCGTCGAAGTCCCAGCGCGAGGTGTCGGCGCCGTACCAGCCGAGCGCCGCGCGAACCGCGCCCGGCGCCTCGGTGGCGTGGCTCGGCCTTCCCGGTGCGTAGGGCGTGGCGTGCGGCACGCCGACGACCGCCACGTCGGCGCCGGCGGCGTCGGTCGCGAACGGCACGCCGAGGAAGGTCGGGTCGGGACGCAGCATTGGGGGCTCCGGGTCGGCAACTGCGGATGGGGCTCGGACGCCAGAGTGGCCGGGCGGGCCGGAACGATCAACTCGTGCCGGCGCTGCCGCGACCGGCCAGGACCAGATCCGCGCGGTCCCGTGGGTGGGTGGCCATGTAGAGGTCGTTGCTTGGCATGAACAGGTCGCGCCAAGCCGGTTCCCACATTCCGTCGCCGCGGGCGATGGCGGTGGCCAGGATCGAAGCGCGGTCGCTCTCGACGAACACCCGCAGCCCGTAGAGCGGACACAGGCTGGGCTCGAGGACCGACACGCCCTCGACCACCACCAGCCGGTCGAGCGTGACCGTGCGGGGGACCGGCGAGACCGCCAGCGTGTTCCAGTCGAAGGGCCGATAGCTGCAGGTTCCGGTCGCGGCCAGGGTGCGTACCGCCTCCTGGAACTCGGCGTAGCGGACGAACTCGAACGGGAAGCCCGGGCGATCGGGCCATTCCGCATCCGGACGGCCGAAATCGTCGATGCAAATACAGTCGAGCGGGATGTGCTCGGCCAGGCGTCCGACCATGGTGCTCTTGCCGGCGCAGGGCAGGCCATCGACCGCCAGGATCGGCGGCTCGATGCCGCGCTGCAGTCGGGCAATCAGATCGTCGACGGTCGTGCGCTCAAGCATACCGGCAGCGCTCCGCCCTAGTCGACGCGCGAAGTCTGGCCGCTGGCCCACAGCCAGCCCGGCTCGCCGCGGTGGAACACGCAGAGCGATCGGAACCGCTGCTCGACGGCCCTGTCGCCGACCTCGAAGGCGTCGTCCACGACCATGCTGGCGACCACGAACGCCGGGAACTTGCGCACCAGCAGCTCGACGATCTTCTGCCGGCGGAACACCACCCGGCCCGAGCTGCAGTAGGTCGCGACATAATCGTCCCGATCGAACACCCTGCCGCCGGCGTTCACGTACAGGAAACCCGGGTCGAGCAGGCGTTCCAGATCCGTGGCCGAACGTCTGACCAGGGCGTCGGCCTTGGCGGTCAGGACCGCGCGTATCTCCTCGTGGACCATGGCGACGGCTCCTTCTGCTCGGCCGTCGCCATCATAGGTCGCAGTCGTCCGCTCAGTCGTCGTCGAAGTTCCCGCGGTCGGCGCCGCGGTGGCAGGCCGCGCAGTTCGCCTTGGAGCCGACCTTCGGGTCCTCGAAGGCGCCGGGGCGGACCTCGCCGCGGTGCTCGCGGACCCACCAGGGGGTGTCGGTGATGCGCAGCACGGACCCGTCGGCCGGCATGTTGCGGGCGAGCCGGCTGCCCGGCCGGGCGGCGTTGGCGACCAGCCAGTCGGTGATGTCGCGCCGGGTCGCGTCGTCGAGGCTGGCGTCCTCGCCGAAATGGTCGGGCAGGCCGGCCATGATCTTCTGCCACGAGGCGGCCGGCAGCATGCCGGCCGGGAACGCCATGTGGCAGGCGCCGCACTCGGCCTTGACCGTGGGGTTGTCGACCGGGCGGAACCGGGCCTCGCTGTCGGCCGAGGCGGTCTCGACCGGGAGCATGATCGCCATGGCGAGCGCCGCGGCTGCGCTGGCGCCGGCGAGGATGCCGAGGATGCCGGGGCGGCTGGGGCGGAACGGGCGGTGCATGTCGGTCTCCTTAGTTCTCTGTCGGTGGCTCGGCGGCGTCACTGGCCGGCCAGCCAGGCGACCACGTCGGCCTTCTCGGCGGCGGTGCATTCGCGGCCCAGCACGCTGTTGCAGTTGCGGCGGAACCATTTCTCGACCTTGGCCGGATCGGTGAAGCGGGCCGGGTTGACCGACACCGCCATCGGCTCGATCGGCTTGCCGGCGCGGGTCCGGCCGGCGCTGCGCGGGTCGGCGGTGTGGCAGGCGGTGCAGGACGCGGTGTCGGGCTTGCCGCCGGTGTGGGTCGCCTTGAAGAACGCCTCGCCGCGGGCCGCCGAGGCGGGGGCGCCGGCCTCGGCGACGTAGCCGGCGAGCAGCGCCTCGCGGGGATCGGCGGCCAGCGCGGTGCCGGTGAGGGCGGTACCGGCGGCGAGTACCGAGGTCAGCGCCAGGGCGGCGAGCAGACGGGATCGGGTCATTGACGGGTCTCCATGACAGCGGGCGGGGAGGCGGGGGCGGGGATACGGATGTTGCCGGGGTAGAAGCGCCCGGTCCGGGCGTCGGCGTGGCAGGCCTCGCAGTTGCCCTTCGAGGCCACCGCCGGCCCGGCGAACACGGCGTCGGGGATATCGGCGTGGGTGCGCTTCCAGAACCGGGTCGCGGTGATGCGGGACGGCGCCGACGGGTCGACCGTGCGGAGCCGGTTGGCGGCCTTGGTGTCGTAGGCCTCGGCGGCGTTCGCCAGCACCCAGGCGCGCAGCCGCTCGGTGGTCGCCGGGGCGAGGCTGGCGTCCTCGCCGAAATGGTCGTCCAGTCCGTCGAACAGCGCGTTCCACGACGTGCGCGGCAGCAGGCTCGGGTGGTAGGCGACGTGGCAGGCCGCGCATTCCTCGGCGTAGACCGGGTCGACGGCGGCGGTCGGCACGCCGAGCGGCGGACGGGCCGCCAGGGCGCCGATGCCGGCGGCGGCGATCCCGAGGACTGCCAGCGCCATCACGGCCGCGGCGACCGGTCGGGCCGGGCGCGCCGCCGGCAGGTGGTCGCCGGGGCGGGCCGGCTTGCGGCCGGTCACCATCGCCCGCGCCAGGTTCTCGCGGCTGCGCCGGCTCTCGACCGCCACGCCGGCCACGTGCAGGGCGATCAGCGCCAGCAGGAAGTAGGCCAGGAGCTCGTGGACCTCCAGCATCGCCCGGCCGTCGGCGTAGGTGGTGGCGAACGCCAGCGGCCCGGCCTTCAGCACGCCGCCATAGGCGACGACGCCGGTCACGGCCAGCGCGACGGCGGCGGCCAGCAACGCCAGCACCATCAGGGCGCCGAGCGGGTTGTGGCCGAGATGGCGGCCGGCGGTGCCGTCGCGCAGCTCGCGCAGATGCGCCAGCACCGCCCGTGGGCCGACGACGAAGCCGGCGAACCGGGCGGGACCGGGGCCGAGGAAGCCCCAGACCAGGCGGGCGGCGACCAGGCCGGCCATGACCGTGCCGGCCCACACGTGAACGTCGACCCAGGGGGCGTCGGCCAGCAGCCCGGTGACGGCGGCGACGGTGACCGCCGCCACCAGCGTCCAATGGAAGAGCCGGACGAACGGGTCCCAGACGTTCACCGTGCGGGCCGGGCCGCCGATGCCGCTGCGTGGGTCTTCGTGCTGGTCTGCCGTGGCTCGGTACATGGATGCCGCCGTCTCGATGACGGCGCATCATCGCCGCTGCAAGCTGACGGCAACCTGAAGCGGGGCGAGCGAACGGGCTGGGGAAGCGGCCGGCCGTGCGGCCGGCTCAGCCCTCTCCCTCGCTGTCGAGATGGACGATGTGGCCGCAATGCTTGCAGTGCACGGCGTCCGGCTCGTGTCGCTGCAGGCCGCAGTGCGGGCACTCGTACCGGACCTTGCTCGGTCGGAACAGCACCTGGGCGAGCCGCAGAAACAGGGTGACCCCGAACACCATGATGACCACCGACAGCAACCGCCCGCCGGTTCCCTGCAGCGTGATGTCGCCGAACCCGGTGGTGCTCAGCGCGGTCGCGGTGAAATACAGGGCGTCGGCGTAGTTGTTGATCTGGTCGTTGATGTCCTTCTGCGACTCGTAGACGAAGCCCGAGGTGACGAACAGGAAGACGCTCAGGTGCAGGACCGCGACCAGGACGTCCTCGTGCCGCCGGAAAGCGGGCAGGTCGCCGCGCAGCTTGCGCAGCACCTGGTAGCTGTGCAGGAACCGCAGCGTCCGGAGCACCCGCAGGAAGCCCGCCGCACCCCCGAACACCGGCGCGACGAAGCTGACGATCGCCGCGATCTCGGCCAGCCCGACCGCGCTCGTGACCATGCTCAGCGGCCGGCGGTTGGCCCACAGGCGGGCCGCGAAATCGGTCAGGAACAACGCGCCCAGCACCGGGTCGACGATGTGGACCACGAGGTTGTCGGCGAAGAACGACGAGGCCACGATGTACAGCAGGCTGGTCACGTCCAGGGTCAGGATCCCGTAGCGGAACGCGTGGGCGCCCCCGGAATTGCCGTCGTACAGTTCCCGCACCCTGTGGCGCAGCAGGCCCAGGCCGTGCAGGTGCCGGTGGGGTAAGTGTCCGGGGGCTGGATCGTTGGCTTGTCCGTCAGCGTTCATCCGCTTCCTTTTCCCGGTGCGCTTCCTGGCCTGCCGGGCTTCCGGCCGGCCCCGGGCTCGCACCGGTTGACACGCAAACGCGCCTGCGTATAGTGCCGCCTCCGTAGCGCGCCGGTGGGCGGCGCGTGCGATCCTTTTTGCCAGGACCGAAGCGATGTTCGCAGTCGTAAAAACCGGCGGCAAGCAGTACAAGGTCGCCTCGGGCGACGTGATCAAGGTCGAGAAGCTCGAGGCCGACGCCGGTGCCACTGTCGAGCTCGACCAGGTTCTGATGGTCGGTGACGAGTCGAAGGTGACCGTCGGCGCCCCGGTCGTCGCCGGTGCCAAGGTTGCCGCCGAGGTGCTCGAGCAGACCAAGGGCTCGAAGGTCATCATCTTCAAGAAGCGCCGCCGGAAGAACTCGCGGCGCACCCGTGGCCACCGCCAGCCGATCACCGTGCTGCGCGTGACCGGCATCACCGCGGGCGCCTGAGCGCCTGCGCGTAAGGAGATCGATCGATGGCGCACAAAAAAGCCGGCGGTAGCTCCCGCAACGGGCGCGACTCCGAGGGCCGCCGCCTCGGCGTGAAGAAGTTCGGGGGCGAGGCCGTCATTCCGGGCAACATCATCATCCGCCAGCGCGGCACCAAGTATCATCCGGGCGTGAACGTCGGCATCGGCCGCGATCACACGATCTTCGCGACTGTCGAAGGCCGGGTGGAGTTCAAGAAGACCCGCGACAAGACCTTTGTCGGCGTGGTCGCCGTGGCCGCCGAGGCCCCGGCCGAGTAAAGCCGTCCCCCCGACCGGGACGGCGGAAAAGGGAACGGGCTTCCGTTCCCTTTTTTCGTGCCCGGTCCGTTGCAGAGGGGTCGGCGGGACGGGAGGTCCCGCGATGAAGTTCCTCGATCAGGCCAAGGTCTATGTGAAGAGCGGCGACGGCGGATCCGGCTGCGCCAGCTTCCGCCGCGAGAAGTTCATCGAGTTCGGCGGGCCGGACGGCGGCGACGGCGGGCGCGGCGGCGACGTGATCGTCGAGTGCGTCGACGCGCTGAACACCCTGATCGACTTCCGCTACCAGCAGCATTTCCGGGCCCAGAACGGCCGTCCCGGCATGGGCCGCAACATGACCGGCGCCGGTGGCCAGGACATCGTGCTGCGGGTTCCGGTCGGCACCCAGATCTGGGACGAGGACTACGAGACCCTGCTGGCCGACATGACCGAGCCGGGCCAGCGCGTGGTGCTGGCCAAGGGCGGCGACGGCGGCTTCGGCAACACCCGCTACAAGACCTCGACCAACCAGGCGCCGCGCAAGCACACGCCGGGCTGGCCGGGCACCGAGATGTGGATCTGGCTGCGGCTGAAGCTGATCGCCGACGCCGGGCTGGTCGGGCTGCCGAACGCCGGCAAGTCGACCTTCCTGGCCGCGGTCACCGAGGCCAAGCCGAAGATCGCCGACTACCCCTTCACCACCCTGCACCCGGGCCTCGGCGTCGTGCGCATCGACGACGACGAGATAGTGCTGGCCGACATCCCCGGCCTGATCGAGGGCGCCCACGAGGGCGCCGGCCTCGGCGACCGCTTCCTCGGCCATGTCGAGCGTTGTGCTGCGATCCTGCATCTGGTCGACGGCACCGGCGACAACCCGATCGAGGCCTGGCGCACGGTGCGGGCCGAACTCGAGGCCTATGACGAGGCGTTGGCGGACAAACCGGAGATCCTGGCGATCAACAAGATCGACGCGATGCCGGAAGAGGATGTGCAGGCGCTGAAGGAGCTGTTCGTCGAGGAGACCGGGCTCGAGCCGCTGGCGATCTCGGGGGCTTCGGGGGCCGGCACCCGCGACGTGCTGCGCCGGATCATGGAGCTGGTGCGGGAGCGCCGCCAGGCCGACCGGAGCCAGGCCGACCGGGCCCGGGGCGAGGCGGACGAGGACGGCGTGCAGGTCGATGCCGACACCGGAGAGGCGACGTGGTCGCCCTGACCGGACAGACGGCCTCGGCCAGCGCCGGGTCGCCGCTCGCGGAGTCGCGGCGGCTGGTGGTCAAGATCGGCTCGGCCCTGCTGGTCGACGATCGCAGCGGCCGGGTCCGCCGGGCCTGGCTGGACGCCCTGATGGACGACGTCGCCGCCCTGCGGCGGCGCGGGGTCGAGGTGCTGATCGTGTCGTCCGGCGCCATCGCGCTGGGCCGCCGCCACCTCGGCATCGGCCACGCCCGGCCGAAGCTGGAGGAGAAGCAGGCGGCCGCCGCCACCGGCCAGATCATCCTGGCCCACGCCTACCAGGAATCGCTGGCCCGCCACGGCCTCACGGTCGCGCAGATCCTGCTGTCGCCCGACGACACCGAGCGCCGCCGCCGGCACCTGAACGCCCGCGCCACCATCAACACCCTGCTGGCGCTCGGCGCGGTCCCGGTGATCAACGAGAACGACACCGTCGCCACCGCCGAGATCCGGTTCGGCGACAACGACCGGCTGGGCGCCCGGGTGGCGCAGATGACCAGCGCCGACACCCTGGTGCTGCTGTCCGACATCGACGGCCTGTACAGCGCCGATCCGCGCCGCGACCCGCAGGCCAGCCATCTGCCGCTGGTCGAGGCGGTGACTCCCGAGATCGAGGCGATGGCCGGCGCCGCCGGGACCGGCTATGCCTCCGGCGGCATGGTCACCAAGCTGGCGGCCGCCAAGATCGCGGCCTCGGCCGGCTGTCGCATGGCGATCGCCAGCGGCCGCGAGAACAACCCGATTGCCCGGCTCGAGGCCGGTGCCCGCTGCACCTGGTTCGCCGCCCAGGCCAGCCCGCTGACCGCGCGCAAGCGCTGGATCGCCGGCGGCCTGGCGCCGAAGGGCCGGCTGACGGTCGACGCCGGTGCGGCGCGCGCGCTGCTGGCTGCCAAGTCGCTGCTGCCGGCCGGGGTGACCGGGGTCGACGGCGGGTTCGACCGCGGCGACCTGGTCACGCTGGTCGGGCCGGACGGCAGCGAGCTCGGCCGCGGCCTGGTGGCCTACGGCGCCGAGGACGCGGCCCGGATCGCCGGCCGGAAATCCCGTGAGATCGAGGCGGCGCTCGGCTACCGTGGCCGCGACGAAATCGTCCACCGAGACGATCTGGTGCTTACCGGAGCCGGGGGAGACGAGGGATGAGCCTCGCTGAAACCATCGAACCGACCGACGGCAAACGGGCGGACGGCGCCACCGACGTGGCCGCGGTCATGCTCGCCATCGGCAAGCGGGCGCGTGTCGCCTCGGCCGCCCTGGCGCTGGCGTCGGGCGAGGCCAAGGACCGGGCCCTGTGTGCCGCCGCTGCGGCGATCCGTGCCGACGCCGAGCGCATCCTGGCGGCCAACGCCGAGGACGTGGCGGCGGTCCGCGCCAAGGGCCAGCGGGAATCCCTGGTCGACCGGCTGGTGCTGGACCCGAAGCGCCTGGAGGGCATCGCCGCCGGGCTGGAGGCGATCGCCGAGTTGCCGGACCCGGTCGGCACGGTGATGGCCGAGTGGACCCGCCCGAACGGCCTGCGGATCGCCCGCAAGCGGGTGCCGCTGGGCGTCATCGGCATCATCTACGAGTCGCGCCCGAACGTGACGGTCGATGCCGGCGGGCTGTGCCTGAAGGCCGGCAACGCGGCAATCCTGCGCGGCGGCTCGGAGAGCTTCCATTCCTCGCGCGCCCTGGTCGAGGCGATGCACAAGGGCCTGCGCGCGGCCGGGCTGAGCGAGGACGCGATCCAGCTGGTGCCGACCCGCGACCGTGCGGCGGTCGGCGAGCTGCTGCGCATGGCCGAATACGTCGACGTCATCGTGCCGCGCGGTGGCCGGTCGCTGATCGAGCGGGTGCAGAACGAGAGCCGGGTGCCGGTGTTCGCGCACCTGGACGGCGTCTGCCACGTCTATGTCGACGCCGGCGCCGACCCGGACAAGGCCGAGGCGATCGCGGTCAACGCCAAGATGCGCCGCACCAGCGTGTGCGGGGCCGCCGAGACCCTGCTGGTCGACCGGGCGGTGGCGGCCGGGCTGCTGCCCAGGATCGCCGCCGCACTGGCCGACGCCGGCTGCGCGCTGCGCGGCGACGCCGAGGCGCGGGCCCTGGTGCCGTCGATGGAGCCGGCGACCGACGCCGACTGGTCGACCGAGTACCTGGACGCGGTGATCTCTGTGGCGGTGGTCGAGGGGGTCGGCGGCGCGGTCGCGCACATCAACCGCTGGGGCTCGCACCACACCGATTCGATCGTCACCGAGGATCCGGCGGCGGCCGAGCGGTTCCTGAACGAGGTCGACAGCGCCATCGTGCTGCACAACGCCTCGACCCAGTTCGCCGACGGCGGCGAGTTCGGCATGGGGGCGGAGATCGGCATCTCCACCGGCCGCATGCACGCCCGCGGGCCGGTCGGGGCCGAGCAGCTCACCAGCTTCAAGTACGTGGTGCGCGGGGACGGCCAGACCCGGCCCTAGCTACCTGCCCCCAGCTGCCGCCTTCAGGACCGACTGTTGACGCACCCCGCTCCCATCCGGACCCGTCCCGCGCCGCGCGTTCGGCCGCGCAGTTTGCGCGTGCCGGCCAGCGGCGTGCCGGCGATCGCGGCCACCGGTGCCGACCGGCGGCGGATCGCGGTCGGGCTGATGGGCGGCTCGTTCAATCCGGCCCATGAAGGCCATCGGCACGTCGCCGAGCTCGCCTTCCGCCGTCTCGGGCTCGACGAGGTCTGGTGGCTGGTCAGCCCGCAGAACCCGCTGAAACCGACCGCCGGGATGGCGACCTTCGGGGACCGGCTGGCGTCGGCCCGGCGGGCGGCGCGCCATCCGCGGATCCGGGCGCGCGACGTCGAGGCGCGGCTCGGCACCCGGTTCACCGCCGACACCCTGGTGGCACTGCGCCGCCGCTGCCCGTACATGCGGTTCGTGTGGATCATGGGGGCGGACAACCTGGCCGGTTTCCATCGCTGGGACCGGTGGTCACTGATCTTTCATGCCTGCGCCGTTGCGGTATTCGACCGGCCTTCCTATTCTTTAGGGGCGTTGGCGAGTCGGGCGGCGCACCGGTTCGCCCGGTTCCGGGTCCCCTCCAGGGCATCCCGGACCCTGGCACGAAGGCGTCCCCCGGCGTGGGTGTTCCTGCACACCCGCCGGCATCCGGCCTCGGCGACCCGCATCAGGGAAGCCGCCCGGAACGGCAGTTGAGGAACAACCCGTCGACCGAAAGCCGTGGCCACGGAGAGGCCGCGGCCGTCATGTCAGAAGCGAAGGAGCTGCATCATAACTCACCACACCACTCCCCCGGAGGGAGACGGCCTTCTCGAGCTGGTGACCAAGTCACTGGACGACGACAAGGCCGAGGACATCGTCAGTATCGACCTGGCGAACAAGTCCTCGATCGGCGACCACATGGTGATCGCCACCGGCCGTTCGGCGCGGCAGGTCTCGGCCATGGCCGACCACCTCGTTTCCAAGCTCAAGGACAGGGGTCTGAAGAACGTATCCGTCGAGGGTGCGAACCAGGGCGACTGGGTCCTGATCGACACCGGCGACGTGATCGTCCACCTGTTCCGCCCGGAGGTCCGGGACTTCTACGGGCTGGAGAAGATGTGGAGCGCCCAGCCGCCGCCGACCCGCACGGTCCGGCTCGGCGAGGAATCGCGGACCGAGCTCGCGCTCGTGCACGGCTGAGCGCGGCTTGAGGGTCACCCTGGTCGCGGTGGGCCGCGCGCGGCGCGGCCCGATTGAAGAGCTGTGCCGGGACTACGCCGGCCGGCTGCCCTGGACCGTCGAGATCCTCGAGGTGGAGCCGAAGAAGCGGCTTTCGGGCGATGCCCTGAAGGCGCACGAGGCCGAGCTGCTGGCGGCCCGGATCCCCGACGGCGCGGTGCTGGTGGTGCTCGACGAGCGCGGCAAGGCGCTGTCCAGCCCGGACTTCGCCGAGGCGTTCCGGCGCTGGCGCGACGACGGCCGGCAGTCGGTCTGCTTCCTGATCGGCGGTGCCGACGGGCTCGATCCCTCATTGCGGGCTCGCGCCGACATGGTGCTGGCGTTCGGGCCGCAGACCTGGCCGCACATGATGGTGCGGGCGATGCTGCTGGAGCAGGTCTACCGGGCCGAGCGGATCCTGGCCGGCCATCCCTACCACCGGGAATGAAAATCGTGCCGGCGTGACCGTCGCGCGATACGCGAACTCCCGCTAATCTCCCTTGCCCGGCCGTCCGGCCGGGCGCGATCACGCACTGTCGAGGGAGGACATACGATGACCGGGAAGGTCGCCATCGTCACCGGAGCGGGCTCGGGCATCGGCCGGGCCTCCGCCATCGCCCTGCTGAAGGCCGGGTGGAACGTCGGCCTGGCGGGCCGCCGCAAGGACGCGCTCGAGGAGACCGTCGCGAAAGCCGGCAGCACCGAGGGCAAGGCCCTGCCGGTGCCGACCGACGTCGCCGACGCGGCCTCGGTCAAGGCGCTGTTCGATGCCGTGAAGGGCGCCTTCGGCCGGGTCGACATGGTGTTCAACAACGCCGGCATGAACGCCCCCGGCATCCCGCTCGAGGAACTGTCGGTCGAGCAGTGGAAGGCCGTGGTCGACGTCAACCTGACCGGCTCGTTCCTGTGCCTGGCCGAGGCGTTCCGGGTGATGAAGGACCAGAGCCCGCGGGGCGGCCGGATCATCAACAACGGCTCGATCTCGGCGCACGCGCCGCGTCCGAACTCGATCCCCTACACCGCCACCAAGCACGCCATCACCGGCCTGACCAAGTCCGGCTCGCTGGACGGCCGCAAGTACGACATCGCGGTCTGCCAGCTCGACATCGGCAATGCCGAGACCGAGATGGCGGCGCGCATGGCCAGGGGCGTCATGCAGGCCAACGGCGAGATCGCGGTCGAGCCGCTGATGGACGTCCAGCACGTCGCCAACGCCGTCGTCCACATGGCCAGCCTGCCGCTCGACGCCAACGTCCAGTTCATGACCGTGATGGCCACCAAGATGCCGTTCGTCGGCCGCGGCTGACGCACGCCGGCGAGGCCCGTCGCTTCGTGGGTCCCGGATCGTCGCTGCGCGCCGTCCGGGATGAGGGGGGAGATAGCTGCTTCACATCCCCTCATCCCGGCCGCAGCGACGAAGTCGAGGAGAGCCGGGACCCACCCGCCGCTCCGTAGCGTCAGTCCGCCGTCACCGCCCGCACCACCTCCAGGAACCGGTCGCGGGCCGGCGAGTCGCGCCGCGGGTTCCAGGTCATCAGCAGGTCGACCGCCAGGCCCTCGGCCGAGCCGGCGACGGTGACCGGCTTCAGCACCACGCCGGGCGGTCCCTGCTCGAGGCCGTTCTCCGGCACCAGGGCGACCCCGAGGCCGCTGGCCACCAGCGCCTTCACCGTGTGCATCTGCCGGGCGCGCTGGACGATCCGCGGGCTGAAGCCGGCGCGCCGGCAGATGTCGAGCACGCCGTCGTGGAACCCGACCCCCTTGTCGCGCGGCGTCGCCACGAAATCGGCGTCCGCGAACGCCTCCAGCGCCACCGTCTCGGCATCCGCGAGCCGGTGGTCGGCCGGCAGGGCGAGCCGCAGCTTCTGGCGCAGCACCCGCTCGTAGGCCAGTTCGGGCGCCGGGGTGCCGGGCGGCCGCAGCAGGCCGACATCGGCGCCGCCGTCGAGCAGCCGGTCGACCTGGTCGGCGGTCGAGGCCTCGAACAGCCTGAGGTCGACCGCCGGGCAGGCGGTCCGATAGGCGCGCAGCACCGCCGGCAGGATCGCGCAGTTCGACAGGAAGGTCAGGTCCAGGGTCCCGACCCGGCCGGAGGCCGCCAGCCGGGTGCGCGCGATGCCGGTCTCCAGGGTCGCCAGCACCCGGCGCGCCTCCTCCAGCAGCACGGTACCGGCCGTGGTCAGCGCGACGTGCCGGCTGGAGCGGACCAGCAGCGGCGTGCCGATCTCCGTCTCCAGGCGCCGGATCGCCGCACTCAGCGGCGGCTGCGCCATGTGCAGGCGTTCGGCGGCGCGGCGGAAATGCAGCTCCTCGGCCACCGCCACGAACTGCCGGAGCAGGCGCAGGTCGATCATCGATATTCTCAAGGTATCAATATGCCCGAGTGATAATATTGGACGGATCGCCGCCCCGGCGCCAGCTTCCGGTCGATCACCGACACGGGAGCACCCGATGATTCACCAGCTCAGGATCTACGAGATCTTCGAGGACACCAAGGCCGCGTTTCACGTGCGGTTCCGCGACCATGCGGCCCGGCTGATGCGCCGGCACGGCTTCGACATCCGGGCGATGTGGGAGGCCCGGACCGACGTGCGCACCGAGTTCGTGTACCTGTTGGCCTGGCCGGACGAGGCGACCTTGCGGGCGCGCTGGAGCGCGTTCATGGCCGACGAGGAGTGGTCGCGCATCAAGCGCGAGACCGGCGCCGCCGCCGGGCCGCTGGTCGGTGCGATCGAGGACCGCGTGCTGGTGCCGGTCGACTACACCCCCACCGGATCGGCGCCTTGATCCGGATGCGGGAGCCGAGCCCGACGCTGCGACATTCTTGGCGTTTGATCGCGTTCGAGGACTATGTCTACAATAGAAACGTAATGAATTGGATCAACCATATGTGGGTGTTTCGCATAAGGCAGCCTTGAATCCGATCGGTTGGGGACGGCGATCGAGAAATGGCTGCAGGCGAGCGAAGGCTTCGGTCCCTCGCCGGTTTGCGGCCCGCATGATCGTGGTGGGTGATCATGACCGTCCTTGAGTTCAAAGCGGACCGGGAGTGCGAGAAGTGCGGCAGCCCTGACGTCGACGTGCTGTACGACGAACGGCATGACCACCTCCGCAAGACCTGCAGGGTATGCGGTCACCACTGGCTCGAATACCCGAAGGATCACGTCCACCGCGAGCAAGAGCCCGAGCCGCCCCATCGGCCGGTACCGTTGCCGCTGCAATGGGTGCTCCGCCACTGACGCTGCCGGGTGGCGGCAACGTCGCCCTAGGCCAGCTTCCTCAGCAGGTCCAGGAAGGTCTCGGCTTCCTCGGCGGTCAGCGGCGCCAGGGTAAGCGCCGAGACCTTGGCGCCGTCCGCGGTGTGGCGGGTCACCAGCTCGGCGCCCTCGGCGGTCAGCTTGAGGCGGGTGCGGCGGCGGTCGTCGGGGTCCGGCTCGCGGTCGATCAGGCCGCGCTTCTCCAGGCGCTGGATCACGCCCTGCACGGTCGCCGGGTCCATGGCGGTCAGCCGGCCGAGATGGTTCTGGCTGGCCGCCCCTTCCTCGCCGAGGCGGGCCAGCGCCGCCCACTGGGTCGGCGTCAGCCCGGCCTCGTCGAAGGTCTCGAGGAAGATCTGCGTCGCCCGCTGGTGCGCCCGGCGCAGGAGGTGCCCGACCTGATCCTCGAGGACGTAGCGCCGGGGCATGCCGATCCGGACCGCGCGGCTCAGCCGGCCGTACCCGTGCCGCCGGTCTTGGGCGGCAGGGCGAGCCTGATGTTCAGCTCCCGGAGCTGCTCCGGCCGGACCTCGCCCGGCGCGTGCATCATCAGGTCCTCGGCCCGCTGGTTCAGCGGGAACATGATGACCTCGCGGATATACTGCTCGCCCGCCAGCAGCATGACGATGCGGTCGATGCCGGGCGCCATGCCGCCGTGCGGCGGGGCGCCGAACTTGAAGGCGTTGATCATGCCGGCGAACTGGTCGTCCACCACCTCCGGGCCGTAGCCGGCGATCTCGAAGGCCTTGTACATGATGTCCGGGCGGTGGTTCCGGATCGCGCCCGAGGACAGCTCCACGCCGTTGCAGACGATGTCGTACTGGTAGGCCAGGATGTCGAGCGGATCCTTGGTCTCCAGCGCCTCCAGCCCGCCCTGCGGCATCGAGAACGGGTTGTGCGAGAAGTCGATCTTGCCGGCCTTCTCGTCGAACTCGTACATCGGGAAGTCGACGATCCAGCACAGCTTGAAGACGCCCTTCTCGACGATGTCGAGGTCGGCGCCGAGCTTCAGGCGGGCCTGGCCGGCGAGCTTGGCGGCCTCCAGCTCCTTGCCGGCGGAGAAGAAGATGGCGTCGCCGTCGCCCATGCCGGTGAGCGCCTTCAGCTCGGCGATCTTCTCGGGCGGCAGGCGGTTGGCGATCGGCCCGCGGGCCTCGCCGTCGCCGAGGATCATGTAGCCCATGCCGGGCGCGCCCTGTTCCTGCGCCCAGGAGTTCATGCGGTCGCAGATCGCCCGGCTGCCGCACTTCGGCCCGGGGATCGCGCGCACCACGCCGCCGCCCTCGACGACCTTGGCGAAGATCGCGAACTCGGACCCGCGGAAGATCTCGCTGACGTCGCTGATCTCGATCGGGATGCGCAGGTCCGGCTTGTCGGAGCCGTATTTCAGCATCGACTCCCGATAGGGGATGCGCGGAAACGGATCCGGCACCGTCCAGTCGGAGAACTCGCGGAACACGCCCGCCAGCACCGGCTCGGTCGCCTTGAACACGTCCTCCTGCTCGACGAAGCTCATCTCCAGGTCGAGCTGGTAGAACTCGCCCGGCGAGCGGTCGGCGCGGCTGTCCTCGTCGCGGAAGCAGGGCGCGATCTGGAAGTAGCGGTCGAAGCCGGCCACCATGATCAGCTGCTTGAACTGCTGCGGCGCCTGCGGCAGCGCGTAGAACTTGCCCGGGTGCAGGCGCGACGGCACCAGGAAGTCGCGCGCGCCCTCCGGCGAGGAGGCGGTCAGGATCGGCGTCTGGAACTCGAAGAAGCCCTGCTCGACCATGCGGCGGCGGATCGAGGCGATCACCTGGCTGCGCAGCATGATGTTCTTGTGGACCCGCTCGCGGCGCAGGTCGAGGTAGCGGTAGCGCAGGCGGGTCTCCTCGCCGGCGTCCTCGTCGGAGTTGACCTGCAGCGGCACCTGCTCGGCGGCCGACAGCACCTCGAAGCTGTCGATCCGGATCTCGACCTCGCCGGTCGGCAGCTTCGGGTTGATGGTCTCGTCCGAGCGCTTCACCACCCGGCCGGTGATGCACACCACCGACTCCAGGCGGACCTTCTCGACCTCCTGGAACGCCGGATCCTCGACGTCGGTGACGCACTGGGTGATCCCGTAGTGGTCGCGCAGGTCGATGAACACCAGCTGGCCGTGGTCGCGGCGGCGGTGGATCCAACCGGAGATCCGGACGGTCTCGCCGACATGGGACTGGCGCAGCTCGGAACAGGTATGGGTGCGGTAGCGGTGCATGGTTCGGTCGCTCGGTCGAGGCGGCGGTCACGCCCGGCGGCCGCGGAATGCGACGACGCCACGGGGCGCAGCCAAGTGACACGCGGGCGGGCGCGCGTCAAGGGAAGAGGGGGCGGGAACAGGCTGTCGCACCCGGCCGATGGCGGATCCGACGACGTCGTTGACCATCCGGCCGCGGATCGAGGGCGCGGGGCGGGACGTGGAAGTAGCGGCTGGTCGCGGTCCGTCCGTCGTGCTCGACGGTGGCCTCGATCATGCTCAGGCAGCGCCGAGTCGTGGAACGATCGACGCAGGGCCTTGCCGTCACCCGCTGTCGTCGATGTCCGACGTCTTCGGTGTCGCACCTTCGGGCAGGCAGCGGGTCTGGCCGATGCCGCTGCTCAGAAAGCTTACGATGGCTATCACCGCCGGCAGCGAACCCAAAGCGATGATCTCGTGTCCCATGAAATGGATGAGAGTCACGAGACCGAAGAGGGGGATCAAGACCGGACTGATGTCGAGGATGGTCGGCAGACCGTGGATCCATCGGCTCCAGGCTCTCATCGTGGAGTCCTTGCCGCAGCCCAGGCAGGTGAAGTCGTAACCCCCGAAGCGCTCCTCCAGAACCACCAACTCTCGGCGCTCGCACCAGGGACAACGTAAAGCCTGCTCGCGCCGGAACCCACTCTCGGGAAAGCGCCTCGCCCGCTCGGGCAGGGGGCTGGGACGAACGATCTGATGTCGCAGACGCTCGGCGAAGGCCCGGCCCGACACTCGACCGAGCATCCCGAGAGCTTGCATGAGGGGCTTGCCGGGGTCTCCGCCCGGCGCGTGGATCTCGGGCCATCGCGAATTGCTGCGGGAGACCCAGGCGCCACGGTGCACCGCCTCCACCAGATCGCCGACCGTGACCAGCGCGCCCAGCCATTCGTCGCTCGTCCGATCGCCGTCATGCCGGCTGGCACGGCGAGCCGGTTGCACCGCATGCCGGACGATGGATCCAAGAGTGTAGAGGCCACCGGACAGCGTCCGATCTTCGATGCCGAAGCCCGCATCCGCGTCCAACGCAGAGAAGTCCGTTCCGAACCGCTCGTGCAAAGCCAACAGGAGACTGTCCGCGTGTACGCCGGTCACCCCCAGGTCGGCGGCCAGGCCGTGGCCGGGGTCGATCGCTCCGGCCGCATAGCCGAAGCCGTCCGACAACCAGCGTCGGATGAAATCGTCGGCCTCTTCCCTGGATGCCGTTGAAGCCACGCTACCAACCCCGTTGTCGTGCGGGACGTTTCGTCCCGTGCCGGGCGTCTTGCAGGCAGGCTCCGAACCGGACGACGTCGCTGGCCAGCAGCGCCCAGCCCACATACGGGACCCAACGCCCCAGGAGACCTCCTACCGAAGCCGTCGTGGCGGCGAGGTTGCCGAAGGTGGGGGCCCACAACCTGAACGGCAGG
>Ga0209475_10001133_pt1 | contig 36745 bp, 34 predicted proteins | sample tdDd471_FD_187128 | JGI IMG/M metagenome (GOLD analysis project Ga0209475, IMG submission 187128) | Marine sediment microbial communities from the Atlantic coast under amendment with organic carbon and nitrate - tdDd47.1 (SPAdes)... | ecosystem: Environmental > Aquatic > Marine > Coastal >... | reverse complement strand
AAAATATCCTGAAATAACAAGAGAATGGTTGGTTTCTTTTGCTATTTTACAAGCAGAATAAACTCCTTTATCCTGGTTTATTCTCCCCATAAAAAGGAGATAATCTTTTTTTTCCCTTTGAAATGAAAATTCTTCAAGATCAATTCCATTATGAACCGAAAAAATTCTTGAAGGATTAATAGCCAGTTTCTCAATAAACAATTTTCTTTGGGATTCACTTACTACTGAAAAAAATGATTTTTGCGAAACCTCTTTAATTCTTTCTGGATTTCCTGCTCTTTCTGGTGGCACATGTAAAGTTGATAGAATTGTCGGCATGTACCTTCTGTATAAAAACTTATCAAATTCAGGCATATTGATGAGTTTGTAATGATCATGAATTACATCAAAATTGTTATCTTTAGCATATTGAATAGCCTTTATGTAATGTTCCAGTATTAATGGTTTTTTCTTCTCTTCATCTTCTGCACTGTATTTCAAACCATATGACTTATCAATTGTCGGGAAAATATTAAAGTCTTCAAAAGGTTTTGAATCTCCTGGTGCTGCTACAAATACATCAATATCAATATTTATTAATGCATCAGTCAGATTCATTATAACCTGCTCAATGCTTTCAGTTTTTTGGTGCCTGGTTACGGGGGATGCAATTCTTGAAGTTTGAAGGACTTTTAACTCTTTAGAAGGCTTATAGTCTAGCAGAGTAATGGGAAGAGGGAAATTTTTAGAATATAGAGTGTATGTGGGACTTATTTCTTTTTGTATCATAGTCCTTTACCTTGGAGCCAGTGCCAATAATTAAAAGGTCTGATACAATGTATCAATTATTTCGATACCCCCGAAACCTGGCGGAGGAGTGTTTTTTGTATAAGGATTGGAAATTCTCCCGTTTCAATAGGGAGGGTAAGGGGCTTAGTGAATAAACTGTGTGTGCAATCGGAAATAATACTTGAAAATTTTTTGAGCAACCTTAATTCAAATGGCATGAATTCTTAGCTCTTGTAAACATAATACTAAAAATAGGCATATTTGTCAAGGTTTAAGTATAGAATGCTAACTTGTACAAAAATTTTACAAACACACTGTTTAGCGAAGGTCTGGTCACCACCTCAACACATTCTCCCTACAGAAAGTTCGGAAATCGTACGTTAATGCCTGCCAGTTAGAAGTAACTTTAGCGGCAAATTTTACAGTCCATTCAGCAGAAATAGAAAAGACAAGAGTTCTTACTTCATCCCATTGGACGTGCTATTGCTCAAAAACCTAAAAATGTTTAGTTTTGCAGTTTTTTGTTTTAGTAGGGAACATTACAACACGATAGTGAGCATGAATAATCATAGCATTTATATTTAACGATAGTGTCATCTGACACTGCATTGACGACTAGTTAACCATAATCTTCACCACGAAGCTTTAAAAAAGCACTACCAGGGGTGATTGCGGTCGGGGGCACGCATTTTTAAGCACTTTCTAATCTGTATTTACCCAGGTCCAGGCATACCAAACAATAAACAAGGTTGTTGAAATCTCAATAACAGCAAAAAATATGTAATAACCTGTCGGTGATCCGACGGACAAAGACAAAATCATAGCTGCTGTTTTTATAAGAGCTGCAATAATATTTGCCCATCTGTTGATTTTAATTTTCAGTATTCGAGAAAGTAGAACCATAGCAATTGGGATTTCCATCAATATGGCACCACCGAGTAAAAAATTTTTATTTATCACAAGGCCATCAACTGTGCCTGTTAAAAACTGTTTTAGGATTTCTGAATCCATAAGTCCCAAAACATCACAGTAAAGATAGTTCAATGTAACAAAAATCCATAGTGTCGAAAGAATTATTTTTCTATCCTTTAGTTGATGATCCGTTCCCATGTTTGATCCTCTTTTTTTGTAAAATTTATAGGAAGAAATGAGCAAATCAATAGACCTGTTGCCTCCCGGATAATTAAATGTTTTAAAGGTATTCGATCACCTTTGCTACACGCTACTATACATCTTAATAAACTGCTGTTTATAATATAGAAATTATTGAACTTGTAAAGTACATCTTTTATACATTATCTAGGTTATGATTTATGTAAATATAAAAAATTCCATATTATGAATAATAAATACGTTTTAACAGTGGTCTGTTTAGTGTACCGTCGATTTATTAAAAAATTCCTTTGTCTCGCACAACGTTTCTTAAATACTGATAGTGTACTAGATGAAATGGACTACGGATCAAGCTGCAACTTATCACCTCAACTTATTTTTCTGCCAGGAAGATAAAAAATCGTCATACTAATGGTTAAGTTATATTAATAAAAGAAAATCATTGCTTATTTAAAAAATATGATATAAGAATTACTCTGTGCTTAAAAACACATACGTTACAAAAGAAAGAGTATTTTTCAAAACAGTAACAAAAGGGGAGTAATAAAAATGAGTCTAATTGATGAATTATACCCTGTAAAGAAATCAGAATGTAAAGCAGCTGCTCAAATACTCGCAAATGCATTTTCAGAAAAGCCAATGCTGAAGAAATTGAAAATTCCTATCGAAGATATGCAGAATATGTTCGAAATGATGATTCTCTTTAGTCTGCGATATGGGAAAATCTATGCAACCTCAGCTGAACTGGAAGGTATTTTAGTGTTTTTGCCGGAAAAACATGCCATCATGAAAAGCTGGCAGATAATTCGAAGTGGTGCAATTTTTCCGGTGCTGAAAATAAAAAAGCAACTGATGCAGATTCTGAAAATAACTGGTGAAATATTGGATGAAGATAAAAAAAATCTCACGATTGGGCCATATATATATGGGCTTGCAATTGGAATTGCCCAATCCCATCAAGGCAAAGGATTGGGAGGGGAATTAATGCAGGCCTTGATCGAAAAAGCAGATAAAGAAGGAAAAGCAATATTTCTTGAGACCGATACCAGAGAGAACGTGAAGTTATATCAGCATTATGGATTTACAGTAGTAAAAGAGATAATACTTCCTGAATTGGAGATACCCATGTGGGAAATGGCAAGAGTCACCTCAGCCAAAAATATCAATTCGTGATCTCTCTATCTACTGAAATAAGCCTTATTCAGCAACACGCTACCTCAGAACAACATCCAGGCAGGCTGTTAGAAATTATCATGCAGCATTTGTGTATCATGCAATTAATTTGATTTGTGAAACTTATTAGATCACAATAGTTTGAAAATTTCTTTTATCCATGTTAGATTAATTATATAATCAATTCGGAGGGAAAAATATGGCACTATTTAAAGCTTTTTTACCGGGGATCGAGGTTAATGGCGCAACTATTCTTTCAATCGTCAAAGGAATGGGAGCCTTCACTAAAACCGCCTATGATGTCCTGGAAGAGGTTGGTCTTAAGAATGTCAGGGATGATGTTAATGAATGGTATTCTCAGGAGCTTTGGCTCGGTGCCTTCAAAATTCTTGCTGAAAAGACCGGTGACAAGACCCTCTATGCTATTGGTCTTAAAATCCCTGAGTCTGCTGAATTTCCTCCCGATATTGATACAGTAGAAAAAGCCCTTGCCAGTATCGATGTTGCCTATCACATGAACCACCGTAAAGCAGGAGGTGATGTACTCTTTAATCCTGAAACGGGAAAAATGCTTGAGGGGATAGGGCACTACACCTTCACTCCCGGGGAAGGAAAGGGGGGGATCATGGTTTGTGAAAATCCATATCCTGATGAATTCGACCGTGGAATTATATATTCGATTACCAAAAAATTTGCCGATGCATTCGCAAAAGTTAATATTGTTCCTGACAAGCCGACGCGGACAAATGGCGCGGATTCAACTGAAATGCAGGTACAATGGCGGTAACATTGCCAGGTTTAATAAAGCAGAGTAGATTGCTGAAAAACCTGCATGATTTTTGTCTATCCTGAAAATATTATTGATACACTGAATCTTTATGCTATAATATTAAGGTATTAATTTTATTTAAAGGAAAAGCAAAGTGAAAATAAAAACACGGGAAATCGAGGGTTACCTTATTTTTGACCTCGAAGAAGATATCTCCCTGGACAATACCTCAGATCTGGAACATGAAATTTATCATGGCCAGGGAGGGGATTTTTCAAAGGTCGTCTTAAATATACGAAAAGTTGATTACATAAACAGCTTTGCCCTTGGTGTTCTTATCAAGATAATGGATTCGGTTGAGAAATCGGGTAAAGAGTTCTTTCTGATGAATGCCAGTGAAAATGTACAGACTCTTCTCCGGGTGACCGGTGTTCTGGATAAATTTAAATTTTTCGAAGGATAACGGATTGTGGCCTGGCCGGTCAGAACACACCGGGCGTATTATCTCCCCATTACACAATTTCTAAATACAGTTTTTTTTAATTTTTGAAAGGAAGTAAAGGGCAATCTTTTGCTTGATTTATTTGCCAGTTTATTTAGATTATCCTAAAAAAGTTTTATCGGAAAGTCTGTGAAAAGAACTGTTACCCTTATACTGCTTGTATTTATATTTGTACAGAACCATGAACTGCTTGCAGCTAAACTTCCTTCTCAATATTTTTCTCAGGTGACCTGGGGCTTGGGCACCGGGGCCGTCTTCGAGACAGGAACCCTGAGGGGGGAACTCTCGACCGGCTTTAATCTCAATTTTTTAACCTGGTGGCCTCTTCCTGTAAATAATCTTTTCATCGTGACGAACATGGGACTCGATTATTATTCTTTCGTTGAAAGCCCATCATCGAGCTTTTATGCCATCTATCTTGAAGGGGGGCTCGGTTATAGAGTTGCAGTTAATCAGTATTTTCAGCCCTACGGGGGGATACTCCTTCATGGATCCTATCTGAACACCCATGCACAGCATCTTGAAGAAACGAAGGATACTTTTAAACCCGGCCTGAGCCTCGAAGCGGGAATTTTTTCAGAAATTATAAAGGGCTTCGGACTGAAAGCCGGGATTAAAGGGAAGTTAGCACCACTTTCTAATGAACTATACAGCCCCCTGACAATTGAAATTGCCGCAACCTTTAGATATGCTGGAATGAAAGATTCTTATGATAGGAGTGCCGGAGGAAATCATCTTTCCCTTAATCTTCAAAAGGTTCGGACAGTTCTTGCCGCGAAGGCAGTTGATGAGGCAGAAAGAAGGCTTAAAGCGATCCTCAGAAAATACCCCGAAAACGAAGAGGCTCTCAGCCTGCAAAAGAAGATCGAAATTATCAATAAAAACTATACCATGGGGAAAGCCCTTTACGTTAAGGGCTTTTTTATAAAAGCATTGCCTCATCTTGACAAATCTTCTGTCTATTTTGAAGATGCACTGAAAAAATCTAATGCAATACGGGCTCAGTATGCAAACAGGATCACCGCCTGGGAGCGGCAGGGAGTGCGAGCCTATGAAAAACAAAATTACGACGCATGTATCACTATAATGCGTAAAATTCTGCTAATTGATTCCCGAAACCGTATCGGGGGAATTTATCTTCCCAGGGCAATAAAGCGCAAGCAGGCCCTTAAAAGTCTTCATTAAACCCGGGGGGGCATGAATCCATGAGTATCCGGACTAAACTTGTTCTTATCAGCATGTTAATTGCAGGATTTGCGATAATCCCCTTTTCTCTTTTTCTTCTCGATAGTCAGGAAAAACGTACCGTAGCCCGTATCATTAAACAGGAAACGGCAACCGCCGGAATTTTAGCCCGCTCAACCCTTAATATTCTCATGATGAATGGGGGAGATATTTCTTCTTCACTAGTGGATGTTAAGGACATGATTAAAAACCTTAAGGATATGCAGTCTGAAGGACTGGTCTATGCAGATGCGGTTTTTCTCTCTTCAAAAGATAATAATGAAGGAAGAATACTCGGCTCGATCATTGCACAGGATGATGAATACCTAAAGTTTTTCGGCGGGAAAAAATTTGTCACTCAAGATACCTTGAAAAGAATCAAAAAAAACAAAAAGGGGTACCGGGAAATTACCTTTGGCCCCAAAGGCCGAAAGTATCTTGAATTTACTGCTTTGGGAGTTCTCAAAGATAACCATCCAGTATGCGCCGGAAGAATAATCTATTCCCGTTCCCGTATTCTTTCTTCCATCACAACAATGAAGAAGATTTTAATGATTGCAGCAATGATTGCAATCATCATCGTCAGCATTGGAGGTGCTCTTTTCAGTCGTGTTATATCGAAGCCTGTAGAAGAACTGCAGCAGGGAGCCAGGCAGATTGAAAAAGGTAATTTTACTCACCATGTCACGGTGAAAACAAATGACGAACTGGGGAGCCTTGCTGATACCTTTAATCATATGTCTATAATGATTAACAATAAAATACAGGAACTTGAAGCTAAAAACAAAGAACTCTCTAAAATGGACAAGTTGAAGGATGAGTTTCTCGCCAATACTTCACACGAGCTGCGTACCCCAATTCACGGTATTATCGGAATCGCCGACTCTTTAAAGATGGGAGTATATGGAAATCTTGCTGATGAGGTTAACTCAAACCTCAATCTTATTGTTAAAAGCGGCAACAGACTTTCAAGTCTTGTAGATGATATCCTTGATTATTCACGGTTGAAACACCATGATGTCTTCCTGAAGTTTGTCGACGTTGATATCGGTTCATTGGCAGATGTGGTTGTATCAATGGTGAAGCCACTTGCAAGAAATAAATACCTGCTTATCCAGAACAGAATCACTCCCGGTGAATTCATCATCAATGGTGATGAAAGCAGAATCCAACAGATATTTTTTAATCTTCTTGGCAATGCAATTAAGTTTACTGACGAAGGTGAGGTAACGGTTGAAGGTCAGATCAATCCCGAAAACAGCAATGAAATAATTGTCACGGTGAAGGATACAGGTATAGGTATTCCCAGGGCTAAAATAAATGAGATTTTTAATTCCTTTAAACAGGTCGATGGGACAAGCACAAGGAGTTACGGGGGAACGGGGCTTGGTCTTACGATAGCGCGGGATCTCGTCCATCTTCACGGTGGTACAATACATGTTAAATCAGAAGAGGGTACGGGAAGCACTTTTTCTTTTACCCTGCCGGTGACGGCCGCTAATGGCGAATCTCCTGGTGTTCTACAGACAGGGAAATCTTTAATCGAACCCATCTTTCAGGCTGTTGTGGGAGAAGAGACTTCAATTGTAACGGTGAAAGGAACGCTGGGTGATTCTGAAAATAGACCCCATGTTCTGGTTGTCGATGATGAGGAAATAAACCTTCAGGTTATGGCAAACTATCTCAGCTATGAGGGGTACAGGGTCTCAATGTCAACTGGTGGACTTGAAGCTCTGGATCTGATTGACAAGGAAGAACTCCCGGACATTGTTCTTCTCGATGTCATGATGCCGGTTATGTCGGGTTACCAGGTGTGTAAAATTCTCCGGGAAACCTACCCGTCATACCAGTTGCCGGTTTTAATGCTGACGGCAAAAAACAGAAGCCAGGATCTTGAAGCAGGCTTTGAAGCCGGGGCCAATGATTATCTTTCCAAGCCTTTTGATCGGAGAGAACTTATTACAAGGGTAAAGAATCTTGTCGACCTGAAACGGAATGTTGAAGTCTATAACGAGCTTTCTATATTAAAAGAAGAACTCACTATTGCGCAGAAAATACAGGAGTCAATTATTCCCCTCAAGGAACCTGAGGTAAGGGGAGTCTCTATAAAGGCACGATATGTTCCCATGGCAATGGTTGGGGGAGATTTCTTTGATTTCTATCATGATACAGGACAGGATGTTCTTGGTGTCATTATTGCAGATGTCACGGGGCATGGAGTGCCTGCCGCACTCATTGCTTCGATGCTTAAGGCTGCCTTTTCTCTTTCCCGGGAAATTTCCCGTAACCCGGCCCACATGCTTGAGAATTTGAATTCTTTTCTGTACAACCATATATCCAGCAGATTTGTAACAGCCTGTTATGCCTTCTTTGACATTAAAAGAAAGATTCTGACTATTTCTACTGCAGCTCACTGGCCGGTATACCTTCTGAGGCGTCATGATGGAACACTTCAGGAGTTACGGACCAGAGGAACTCTTATGGGGCTTCAGAAAGAAACTCAATATCATGAAATAGAACACCGGCTTATGGCAGGTGACAGGATTTTATTTATTACCGATGGCATAATTGAAGAGAGAAACAATGAAAAAGAAATTTTCGGAGAGCAGAGACTTCGTAAGTTCGTTTATACTACTGCTGATATGGAGACTGCGGCAATCCCGGATGAGCTTCTGAGCACATTAAAAACATGGGCAGGGCATAGTGATGACGGGGCCTTCGAAGATGATATTTCTATAGTTGTGGTTGATGTGTTATAAATCAACCTGAACCAGATAAGGCTGATACTCAACGGGATGGATGTAGATGACAAAAATCCTGTTGCCGAACTGAGCAATTTCCTTTCCTGAGTAATACCATGGAGCATGTGTGGGATCTTTTACTGCAACTGCTGGAGGAATATAGATACATTCTTTCGCCGCATCTCCAAGCCCCTTGAACTTATTAAATTCAATTTTCATAAGTTTGCCAGACAGAAGCTGGCAGTAGACAATCCTGAATTTCTTTCGGTACCTGCTGTAGGTTATTGAGCATTCTCCCGCTATCTCATCGATAAAACCGTCGGCCTGCCTGTAGTCTTTAATCCATGTACCGTCTTTGGTGAGAAAACGGTATGATCCGGCATTTTCTATCTGCGCTATCGCGACACGACCAATCTTAACCGGTGATTTTTTATCCTTTGTGGTATATTGTCCCAAAAGGTAAAGATACCCTTCATGGTCTACTGCAGTGGCACCAAAGGTCGGCGGGTTTTCCTTGAAAAGAGGACCAAGCCGTTTAAAGGCTACCGGGTCGCCGGGCTTCCATCCTGCCGGTATATTCCAACGAGCAAGGCCGATTGATTCAACGGAAAAATTAAGAGCCCTTGTGGGGTCTTTAATTCTGATCGTAACATAGTAGACATAAACTTTATTATTAATCCGTATCCCATCGAATGCCCAGTGACGAATTTTAAAGGGATTTTCATCTTTCTGATGTTTTATTACCTGGGTTGCTGATCCTTTTTCTGAAAGAAATGAAAATTTTAGTGATTTTATATTACCACGCCTGATGGAGGGCGTGTACCCAAGAGCATTGGAAATCATCGTGCGCATTTTCACTCTTTTGGCAAAGGGTGCCTGCGGGGAAACGTTTTTTTTCCACTCTCCGAGAATGGTATCCCCGAAGGTCCAGAGAGTTGTTTCTTCTGAAAAGGGTATTGGTGTTACACCATCCTGGCCGAGGACGTATTGATGCCGGGAAGGGGCGAAGGTGCCGAGGTTTGTACTTTGCACTCCACAAGCTGTAATTATCAGAAAAGCAAGAGATGAAAGAAGCAGTCTTATGGTCATAAGGGCAGCCTATGGGCCTGTTACACAACGGGCCAGTTTTGAGTCGTTTTTGTTTCTCCAGCCAATAGTCCCAAAGGGATGGTACAACATCCAGGCAAAACTAACTCCATTTTTATGGGTTGTGGAAGACCATAAATCGCCTCCGACAACGGGAAAAGCTTCCGGATTGGATTGAGGGTAATAACGTCTGTAGTTGGTTACAATACTCTGCAGCTCTCTGACATTGGGAAGGCGCCAGGTACTGCTCTCCGCGTAATTAAGACCCTCACAGGCGGTAATGGCATCTGCCCAGATAAAGCCTCCCGGTGTCCCGGAGCAGTCTGAAGTTTCATCGGGGAGGCTGCTGCTCAATAGGGGGCACCGTGTCCATTTAAGGCCTGTCGTGTTGTCAGTGACTGTGCCTGCCTGGCTGCCAGTATTGACTGTATAGCTGGAACCAGCAATGAGGGTTGCTGATGCAAAAAGAAAAAGTGCAACAAGTTTTAGGCCGTTTTGTATCATGGGATTCTATTCCTGGTTAATCTTTCCGCATGCATCGAACATAGTGAGTATTTATGTCATCTGCTGCTATGAGGTCACCGATATTAAAAGGATTGGGTGAATGAAAGTGTATGGAATACCCATAATCAGCTCCAAAAAAAGAAACAACTGTTCCTGTCCAATACCAGTCGTCATTTGCCGTGTTGGGGAAAACTGTTGTGTCAATGGCTGGTGAAATTTCCCCGAAATCATAGAGAGAAAAGAGCTCGGAGTAGGTGGGGAGCCGCCAGTCATTGTATCCTCCGTAGGAAAGATTCCGGCAGGCCGCATTGGCTTCTGTCCAAATGTACTGGTTGTGACTTCCGCTGCAGTTGGCTGAATCGGGATCAATGATTCCATTTTCTATCATTGAGCACTTCGTCCAGGAGAGGCCGGTAATAGTGTCTGTTATTATGCCTGCACTCTCTGAATAATTGAAATCGGGATAAGGGTAAAGGGCTTGAAAAGTAAAATCATCATTGGATACATATTCGATATCCTGCCCGGTTTTCATCAGGGGATAGTGGACCGTGTGGGCCAGATCGAACCTGTCGTCTCGGACATAGTTATTTTCATCTTTTACGATATTTACAATATTATCATCAAAGCAGGACGCACTGGTGAGCGCGACGAGTAAAATTGTGAAGGTTATAGAAAAATGCATTATTTGATTAACAGTGTTGTTATATTATTTACTAACTGGATTAAATGAGAGGCCCCCGGTAGGAGCCCCTCAATTAATCCTTGTTTAATATAATATACTGAAAATAGACTCATTTGTCATATCATTTTCTGATATAAAAATATTGAGATAAAAAAATTTTGAAAATTGCAGTAAAAAAATCTTTAATGGTGCAAATAGAAAAAGGAGACTCTTTTTAGTCTCCTTTTTCTATTTGCACCATTAAAGCGGGTTATTTCTTTTTAACTTTAGCCTTTGTGACTTCTTCTTTAAAAGTTTTAGCAAAGGTAAATTTGGGAACCTTGGTTGCTTTTTTAGCTGCAATCTTAATTTCTTCACCCGTGGCAGGGTTTCTTCCCATCCGGGATTTAGTTGCAGGTCTGACACGGACAAAAACTTTTCCGAGTTTGCCGATAGGAACACGCTCTCCTTTCATAACGCCGCCATGGATAACATCGAATACATCTTCGAGAATTTCTTTAGCCTGCTTTTTGGAAAGTTCATGTTTTTCCGCTATGAATCCTGACATTGTATTGGCAGTGAATTTTTCAGGTAATTTCATTTTTTTCGGTTTTGCTGCTTTTTGGACAGTTTTCTTGGTAGCCATAGTTTCTCCTGAGAACAGTTGAATAAAGTTTAATGAGAATTATAAAACAAATTTGAGGCTCAGTATGTCAATAGGTTTTTCTAAAAAAACATGTTTCCCGTGATTAATGCATCAATTGTTGAAGAATAAGTCTCAAAGGGGGTGAATTTTTTAATTACCTGTTGCGTTGGAAGGGCAAGGGGAAGACTTCCTTCGTTATTTTTTTTAATCGCTTCAGCAGGGGTTGCCCATGTATAGTCCACGATTTCACTTCCATCAATATTTATCTTCTGGGCCTGCGGGCAGCGGGCAAAGAAAAATTTTGCATCAAAGCGTATGGGAGAGAACTCCGGAGTAACAAAACTAGTGAGATAAAATAATTCATCATTGACCGGCTGCAGGTTGAAGTCATTAAGCATATCCAGAAACAATACTTCGCCGCCTGACATGCGCTGGCGCACTTTCAACAAATTTTTAAGCGTAGCCATGTCAGGTGTGCGGTTTTTATCCGCAGCAAGCAGTAAACCGCATTCTTCAAAAGTTTCACGTATAGCAGCATATTTATAAGTCAGAAGAGAATTTCCATGACGGTCAGGAAAGATTTTTTCATCGGGGGCAAGGTGTTCAGGTCTGGCAAGATGTGATATTCTCTCATCACTATCATGTGTATCCACTGCTCCTCCCGGGAAAACATAGTATGACGGCATAAAGGAAGAAGCTTGATTGCGTAGCAGGAGCAGAATCTCGAGTTCCCGGGAATGTTTTTTTTCTCTACCTATAATAACAGTAGACGCGGGTGTGGGAGTAATAATCATTTTTTTTATCTAATGAGCGGACATGTTCATGTCCGCTCATACTGTTTTGTTGTAATTTTTAATCAGTGGACATTGTCCTGAAGGGACCCCTGTTCTTTATCAAGAGAAGATGAATCCTTGAGTCGTCCACTTTTTATACTCGTTACGTGAATTGCTGTTTTTAATGTATTAAGGGTGTTATAAGTATCTTCTACCTCATCGTATCCGATAATTTTTATTTCAATATCCTTTTTTCCCTTAGGTGTCATGGTAAGTGCTTTTTTACTGAGAAGAAATTTCAGGGTATTGTTGTAGTTCGGTACAGACAGTGATTCTGTCAGAAGAACCTCTTCGAGGTGATACATGGCAATTCCGCGCTTTTTAAACTCACCCTCGAGTTCTTTCTTTGTAACTGTTTTTTCCAGTTCACTGAGGGTTTTGCAGGCTATAACATATGATTCTATGAGATCCTGTATAAGGGCAGCTGAATCCTGAATAACCTGAAGACCTGTTTCTTTGAGAGATATCGTATCACCTTTAACCGTAAGACATGCTTTTTCCTGCAAAAAGTTGAGGGCCTTTTTTATTTCTTCATCGGGATCAGATTTAATCTGAGCATTGTAGACAAATTCATTTTCAAATACTTTCATTAGAAATGCAAATGTCTTCTGCAAATAGTCAAATGAAATACTTTCCCTGTTTTCTGCTCCTGTTAACGCTACCGATGTATAGGCGAGAGGAAGAAGGTAATGCATTATTGTATTTTTATAGAAGTTAATAGACGGTCTGCTTTCCTGATTCAATATGTAAAAATCGAGTTCTTCTTTCTGTTTTCCTGACGCTGAGTCGATTTTGAGAGGACTGATGATACCTTCTTCTGATAAATCGTTAGTCAGCGATGCGGCCTCACTGCTGATAGTTGCATCTTTGCGAAGCTCTTCTGAGAGGTTGATCCCCTGATTGATGATATAATCTCTGAGAAAAATAGAATAATTAGTAAGCTTTTCTCCGGTAAATCCTTTTCCGGTAGAGGATAATATTGAAGTAAAAAGCAGCGAACTCGGAGTTACCGCAATAGTATCATTTATTCTTCTGGTCAGATCATAGGCTATATCCAGCATGTTTTCCTGGGATTTTCCGTGGGTTTCCTGGAGCTGGGTCAGTTTTATCGGTTCATTGAAATTGAGATATACCTTTCCATAGTTTCTTTTAAGAAGCTTTCTACTCTTAACAAAGTTGCTGGTTGATTCTGATTTTTTTTCCTTACCTTTCAATTCTTTGCTGAAGCTGCTTTCTTCAAGTATTCTTGAATAATTGATGGTTGTGGGAACAAATACCAGGTCATCGCAATATCCTTCCTCTACACTTTCGATTAAGTATTTGAGAATGCCGAGTTTTGGATGGAGTACTCGTCCGCTTCTTGTTCTTCCCCCTTCGAGAAAGAATTCAATGCTGTACCTTTCATTGAGGAGAGTCTTAATATACTGCTTGAAAACAGTTGCGTAAAGTTCTTTCCCCTTGAATGAGCGTCTCATGAAGAAAGCCCCTGACTTCCTGAAAATAATTCCCATTGGGAAAAATGTGAGATTTGAACCTGAAAGGATATGAGGAGGAATCATTTTTTCACGATAAAAGATACTTGAGATGATCAGGTAATCCATGTGGCTTTTATGGCTTGGGACAAAAATAACCGGGCCATGTTTTGATTCTTCACGGATTTTTTTGATTGCTTCAATATCGTATTCGATTCCTTTAAAAATTTTTCTAAACATAAGACCAAGGGTTCGCTCAAAATATTTTATCATAACGATGGAGAAGTCAGCTGCGATTTCTTTGATATAGCCATATGCCTGCTTACGGAGTTTCTTCTCAGAAATTCCTTTCTGGCCTACGACGGTCTGTATGGTGTCAAGGGTATTCTGGTGATAGAGAACCTGTTCCATCATTTCCTGCTGACGCTTGATTACGGGACCGAGAATGGTCCTTTTTTCATGGTTGTTGATATCCATGAGATGCTTTCTCAGTTCCATTGCAATTTTTACAGAATCAGTCTCCTTTGAAGAGGCTATAAATTCATCAAGTTTCACCGGAGGGGCTATGCGGATAAAAGCGGGAGTCATGCTTCTCAGTGTTGACAAGAAGCCTGAAAGAAGCCCCCGGTCTCCCGTTGCCTTAGTTGTTATAAATGTTTTTGTGCGTTCAGGATTCCGGTTCCAGAACATTATCTGAGGAAAGACATAAACAGGGGTTTCGCTGTTCTGTTGAATCTTAATCAGGTTTTCGAGAAGGTCAGGCATTTTTTGAAGGTATCTTCTTCTGAAAAGTGTGCGGGAAATTATTGAGATAATGACAGGTTTATCTGATTGAACTGAATTGTTAATATATTCTTCGTCACTGATCTCAGTGTAGCGGGAACGATCAACCAGACTCCGGACTGCCCTGTATGCTCTGGTAAAGCCGTTGGCAATTGTCTGAAGTGTGTAAGGAATGAATCCAAGGGCCAGATCCGGGGAGTTGAAGTCATGCTTTTTCAGCAGATTGTCGAGAAGCAGCAGGGAGGTATTGGAGCTCTGAAAGGATGCATATACATGATGTCCCTTTTCCCTGTATTGTTCCATAATGAGAAGACTTTCGTTGTCAAAATCGAGTTTTCTAAAGAGCAGGCTTATTATCCTGCTGAGAAGATTGTTCAGTCTGCGGGGAACAAAACTGTTCGTAATAAGTGCAGAGGTTTTTAGTTTTTGTGTATCCATTCCGGCCATCCCTGTTTTAATAAAATAATTTTATCGTTTCCGTCACGCTGCAGGTATTATAATGCGCTTGCTATTGACTTTCGAGCTTTTTCTATGAGTTCGTCTATATTATCTTCTGAATAACCCTCAATTGATATGGGGTCATGAATGATAACTTCTGCCGATCCTGGAAAAAGCTCAATGGTGTTGGCAGGAAGCACATCCCTGGTTCCTTTTATAGTAACAGGTAACACGGGAAGGGACAAATCCAGGGCAAATTTAAATGCTCCCTTTTTAAAAGGAAGTAACTTCCCGTTAAGGCTGCGAGTCCCCTCTGGGAAAAAAAAGATAGAAGTGCCGCTGCTTATTCGTTTTTTAGCCCTGTCGATTGAGGCAAGTGCCGATGCGGTATCAGACCGGTCGATATATACATGTCCTGCCCGGTCGCAGTATACGCCAATAATCGGCACTTTTCTTAATTCCTGTTTTAAAACCCATCTGAAATCAACGGGGAGCCAGCCGTATATTGCAAAAATATCATACTGGCTCTGGTGATTAGCAACCACTACGTATGACTGGTTGCGGTCAATCTTTTCCTTCCCCCCAACAGAAATAAACATGGGGGTTACCAGACTGTTCAGGCGCGCCCAGACAACACCGCCTATCTGGCCAGCCCGTTGACCAAATATCCAGATAATGAGCAATGAGACAATGCCTACCACCAGGGTAAAAAAGCCGAGGAGGGGGAAAAAGAATAGCCACTTGTAAACCTGGTATACAGTATTTATAATCTTAATATTTCGAAAATTCGTGGATGAACTAATGTTTTCCATAGGTTCTTTCCCTGATTTATCCCGTATAATGGTAGAAATTTTTTGTTGACCGGACTGACCAGTCAGTCCATAATGAGATATAAAGTAGTAAAGAACTGCCGGTTTGTCAAGAAAATATTTCACTATTGTCTATTCAGATGTAAAAGGAATAGTAATTACGTAAGGAAGAAAAAGCAGAAACTTATGAAAAATCAGGAAAAAAAACAGAAAAATATTCACTCCTTTGCACGACCGGAACTCTTTTTCAGGGAAGATGGTACGGTAAATAGAGAAGAGCTTGAAGCGCAGTTCACCTCTCTTCTTGAGCATGAAGAGAGAAATGAGGCGCTTGCCGATTTTTTTCAAAAACTGGGGACAGCTCTGCAAAAAAAGGGAAGAAGCAAAGAAACCCTGGAGATACTTTCTCTTCTTACAGATTTAAGTGAAAAGGCAGGCCTTGAACAGGTGCCCATGACACCAGAGCTGGTGCATCTTTTAATCAATGGCGACGGGGGAAAAAAACCGCCCCGCTCAGAAAGAAAGTCTGATCTTGATAAGAAAAAGACAACAATTTTTAATGCTTCTATCAGGGTATTCGCCCGCAAGGGATACCACGGCGCTACCATGGAAGAGATCGCGGCGGTCGCGGGCATTGGAAAGGGGTCCATTTATCGATACTTCAAGAGTAAGGAAGACCTGCTGCGTCAGCTCCTGACGGCAAAATATGGAGAAATTCTTGAGCGCTTTGTATTAATTTTTAAAAGAGACGAAAATGTTTTGCTGCAAATTCAGGAGATGATTGAAATCTGGATTGAGTTCATTGAAGGAAATTACCTTGTGTATAATCTCATTCAAAATAAAAATATTCAGCAGCTCCTTGGCGAGGATATAATGTTTTATGATTTTTTTGTCACCCACCTTCCCATGCTGAAAGACCGGATAATAGTCATGAACAAGAATAAAAAGCTGAAAACTACCAGCTTCTATACGGTTATTTACGGCATTCTTGGTTTTATTGACGGGGTTGCTCAAAAGTGGCTCAGAAGTAACAGGGATTACCCTCTCAGCAGTGAGATCCCGATTATACTGGAAGTGCTGTTTAATGGCTTTGTGGGAGAAAAAAATACTGGAAAAAGTTTCATAGAAGGGCAATAAAGGTATTATATGATGATTCTGTGCGGTACCGCGGGTACAGAAGCATTCAAGTTTTTTACGGAGAAAATGAAATGACCTCAGCTGTTAAATATATTCTTGAAATGAACCCCTCCGCTGAATTGATTGAAGTGACCGGATGGGTCCGTACACGTAGAGATTCCAAGGGTATTTCCTTCCTTGAGATCAATGATGGATCAACGATAAAAAATCTTCAGGTGGTTATTGATGAAAGCCTGGAAGATTTTGAAAAGATACTGGATACAATAAATACGGGATGCAGCCTCCAGGTAAAAGGAATACTTTCTGAATCTGAAGGGAAGGGACAGCGTGTAGAGCTTCAGGCCCGGGAAGTCTCAGTACCGGGAGAAGCCCCCTCGGACTACGTGCTTCAAAAGAAACGACATACCTTTGAGTTTTTGAGGGAAATTGCCCACCTTCGTCCCCGGACCAACACCTTTGGCGCGGTTGCCCGGGTAAGAAGCGCCATGAGCTTTGCCATTCATTCTTTTTTCAATGAACGGGACTTTGTATATGTTCATACCCCCATTATTACCGGAAGTGACTGTGAAGGGGCAGGGGAAATGTTCCAGGTCTCAACCATAGATTATGAAAAGAAATTAAAAGAGAAATCTGGCATCGATTTCAGTGAGGATTTTTTCGGTAAAAAAGCATCTCTCACAGTAAGCGGACAGCTTGAGGGTGAATCCTACGCCCTTGCTCTTAAGAAAATTTATACCTTTGGCCCCACTTTCAGGGCTGAAAATTCCAATACCTCCCGGCATCTTGCTGAATTCTGGATGGTTGAGCCTGAAATGGCCTTCTGTGATATCAACGGGAACATGGACACGGCAGAAGAGTTTATCAAATACATCCTCTCAGCGGTTCTGGAAAAATGTCCTGATGACATGGATTTTTTCAATGAACGCATACAGAAGGGAGTTGCTGATAACCTCCAGTCAATTATTTCCAGCAGTTTTGAAAGGATAAACTATACTGACGCGGTAAAGGAACTTGAAAAGGCCGCTGACAGTTTTGAGTTTCCCGTGTCATGGGGGATTGATCTCCAGAGTGAACACGAAAAATATTTAACAGAAAAAGTCTACGAAAGGCCTGTCATCATTACCGATTATCCGAAAGATATTAAGGCCTTTTACATGAAGCAGAATGATGATGGGAAAACCGTCCGGGCCATGGATGTTCTGGTCCCGAGACTGGGAGAAATAATCGGCGGGAGTGAGCGGGAAGCTGACCATGACCTCCTGAAAAAACGCATTGAGGCATCAGGCCTCAATCCTGAAGATTACTGGTGGTACCTTGACCTTCGTCGTTTCGGTTCAGTTCCCCATTCTGGTTTCGGCCTCGGATTTGAGCGGCTGATACAGTTTGTCACCGGGATGCAGAATATCCGTGACGTCATTCCTTTTCCCCGTACTGTTAACTCTCTTGAGTTTTAGTCTTCACACTGAATGAGTTGACAGGTCATGCTTACATGATAGTATTACCATTAAAGGGACAGGAAATATGAAAATAGATGACTTTAACCGCGGGCTTTTTGATTTTCTTGCCGTTTCGACAACCCCCTACCATGCAGTAGAAAGCATGAAAAAAATCCTTGAATCAGAGGGCTTCAAAGAACTAAGAGAAGGGGATGGCTGGAAGTTAACTGACGGCAGCCGGTATTATGTTTCCAGGGGAGATTCTTCTCTTGCCGCCTTCAGCTACAGTACTGATCTGGTCGACAAGGGAATCAGGATTGCCGGGGCCCACACTGACAGTCCGGCCCTGAAGGTAAAACCGAACCCCGATATGTACCGCAAATCATACCTTCAGATCGGCGTGGAAGTTTACGGCGGGGCGCTTTTAAACCCGTGGTTCGACCGGGAACTCTCCCTTGCGGGGCGTGTGACATTTAAAGGAAAGGGAGCATCTATAGAGACCGCACTGGTTGATTTCAAAAGACCTGTCGCCGTTATTCCAAGCCTGGCAATACATCTAGACCGTGACGCGAACAAAAAACGTTCTATTAACGCCCAGAAAGATCTTCCTCCCGTGATTATGCAGTGTTTTGACGACAAGCCGTCTCTTGATCATATACTTAAGGATGAGATCAATTCCAATAATTCCGGAAGAGTTGAAGAAATACTATCCCACGACCTGTTTTTCTATGATGGAATGGCTCCTTCGCAATGGGGCCTCAAGAGAGAATTTATTACCGGGTCAAGGCTTGACAATCTTCTCAGCTGCTTTGCAGGGATCAGGGGTATATGCGACAGCAAAAACCATGATCCGGTCCTGGTAATATTTAATGATCATGAAGAAGCCGGCTCAGTTTCAGATGTGGGAGCCCAGGGCCCCTTTCTTAAGTCAGTACTTCAGAGAATATGCGGTGACATGGAATCATATTACCGGGTCGCTGACCGGTCTACAATGATATCCATGGATAATGCCCATGGCATCCATCCTAATTTTGCCGATAAATATGACGCGGAACACGGCCCCCTCCTCAATTCAGGGCCGGTCATTAAGCGTAACGCGAACCAGCGATATGCGACTGTTGCCCATACAGAGGCCATCTTTAGGGAGATTGCAAAAGGTGAAGATATACCGGTTCAATCCTTTGTTGTCCGCAGCGATATGGCCTGCGGGAGTACCATCGGTCCGCTGACTGCAGCAGAAACCGGAATTAAAACCATTGATGTGGGTGTGCCGACCTGGGCAATGCATTCGGTCAGGGAAACTGCGGGAGTCAAAGACCTCTACTGGCTCTACAAAATTGTAAAAAAATATTTCGCAAAAGGATCTGATTAGAAACATGGGGGAAGAAAGAAAAAAAACACCTGAAATTGAACTTCTGGAAAAGCTTGAACAGAACTATGAAAACGCAAAATCGAATTACTATCGACTGGTTCTCCGCAAACAGGATGATATGGTTCTGAAACAGTTGCAGAAAATTCCCGACAACTGGGAAGAATATGAAAAAACCCGTTCTGATTCATCACCTCCAGTGTCTTCTGAAAAACAGCAGAGACTCAGCGATCTGAAAAATAAAAAATCCTGGGAACTAAAATTTGAGAGTTTAAACATCTATTTTATCAGATCAATTGAGCAGGTCTTCCTTGATACCCTTAAACAGAAGCATATTGATGAAGAACAAATTGATGAGGCGATTGATTCTGTAAATAATATCATTCTTGAAATCGGTGGGAATATCAGTAATTTTAAATTTCTGCTTCTGAGCCTTGCTAAAAGAGGGGTCAGTGATCTTTATTATATCATAATGTCCCATGATAAATTCAATAATAAAAAATTCAGCAGTTTTGATGACGAATTCAAGAGCTTCTGTGAATTTTTAATTCGACATTTTCAGGGCTATCGTAACATTATCAGGAATGTAAATATTTTTAAAGATACAACTGTATTCGTTGAAAATTTTTTTCAGGCAAGCTCCAGTATGCAGGGATGGAAGGTAAATGATAACGCGGTAAAAACCTATCTAGACAGCAAAGAACCGGCAATTCATATTATTGAATTAGTTAAGATTATCAATGCAGCAGAGCAGTACAGAAAACGGCTCAAAAAAGACTTTGAATATATTAATTACTATTATAATGATCGTGATGGTAAACTTTTCAGATATAATTATATTATCGATTCTCACCGTCAGAAACTCGATTCGGGACGTATAAGTCCACAAGTTTACGAGGGGCTTGATAATATCAGAATGAGTTTTCTGGCTGTCAAAAAATTTTGTGAAGACCAGGGCCTGGGGCAATTTGGATGCAGTGATTTAAACTACAGTGATCTGGTTACTCTCATGCTTAAAACAGGAAAAATAATTGAGTTCTTTTACCTCCGTGCCTCACGGTACGAGGATTTGAAAAACTTCCGAAACGATATACTGTACTATGCTCAGGAAGAATATCATCTGCTTAATCCTGGATTAGAACGCCTGTAGGCAATTGGGCTTGACAGGCAGGCATTGATGCTTCAACTTCCTTTTTCCATGAAATTATAGAAACATATACGGGGTTACATAAAATGAAAATTGGCTTTGCCGGTACACTAAACGGCATGACGAAACGACAAAAATCTGCATATCTTAAAATTATGCGAAAACTCAAAATGACCTATGATAATATTGATCTGCATATAGGAAACTGCCCGGGGGCTGATCGGGATGCGGTTGAAATTATACTTGAAAACAGGCTTGTCCAGTCAATATCTTATTATCCGTCGAAGGAACCGGCGCGTACCGGCTTTGACATGAAAGAAGACTTTAATCCAGGTGAAAAAAAAGTACGTCTGATTGAAATGGAAACCAGGCCTCACTTTGAGCGGAACAGAAAAATAATCGATGGATGTGAAGCCCTTATTGCGGTACCTAAACAGGAAAGAGAAGAAAAAGACTCAGAGACCTGGGCGGCGATACGGTACTGTAAAATTCTTAAGAAGCGTGTCTTTACCATTTACCCGGAAGGGAACACCACTAAGTGGCCGCCGCATTAAATTTTTAAAAGGCAGTTTGTTTCAGGGGAAGAGCTGCCGGACAGGTGAAATTGAAAGATGAAAGAATTATCAGGCTTCTATTTTTCTTCGGTATCTTTTTCATTATTGCTGTATGGGAAATTATACTTCCAAGACGAAGCTACAGCCATGGCAGAGGAAAGCGATGGCTTAATAATATCACAGTAATTATTCTTAATTCTGCAGCAGTGCGGTTTCTTGTACCGGTTATACCCATTGCTGTAGCCCTGCAGGGGGTAGAAACCGGCCGGGGCTTTTTTAATGTTTTTAACCTGAATCCTTTTCTGGAAACAGTCCTTTCATTCATTATCCTTGATTTTATTATTTACCTTCAGCATTTAATGTTTCATGCAGTTCCGCTCTTATGGCGTTTGCATATGGTGCATCACGCCGACCTCGGTATCGATGTCACTACAGGGCTTCGGTTTCATCCCATTGAAATACTCATATCACTCCTCATTAAAATTTCGGTCATTTATGTCCTCGGTCCTTCCGCTGTAGTTGTCATTGCTTTTGAAACAGCCCTTAATGGTAGTGCAATGTTTAATCATGGGAATATATATATCAACCCCCGAATCGATTCAATGCTGCGTCTATTTATTGTTACCCCTGATATGCACAGGATACATCATTCCGTTGCTATTGGAGAGACAAACAGTAACTTCGGCTTTAATCTACCCTGGTGGGACCGCCTGATGGGAACCTACCGTGCAGAATCATACAAAGAGCAAAAAGAGATTATTATCGGGCTTTCTCAGTATAGGGAGCATCTCTCTTTTGCTGTAATGATGATAATGCCCTTTACCGGGAATCCCGGCAAATACGCTATTAACAGGTGGGGACGAATCCCCAGGGAGCCTCATTAAGGGGATACTCTCTTTTTGTCAGGTGTATTTATTGCAAATTTAATATAAATATAATTCTTTTAAGGTTGCTTTTTGGTAATCTTTGTTAACTGTCTGTATTTTTTGCTCACTAACCCTTGTAACGTTCCCTAATCAATAGTACACTATTTAGTAATGATGGAGCAGGAACAATAATATGGAAAGCGCAGGTCATAGCCAGGGAATTTCGCTAATTATACCGGTTTATAATGAGGAGCGTTATATTAATTCGACCCTTGCTCTTTTACTCTCCCGGCAAACCGAAGTTCAAGTAGAAATAATAATTGTTGATGGAAGTAAAAGGGAGAATACCATTGCGGTGATAAACAGCAGCCAGGTTATTAAAATCTCTTCGCCTAAAGGACGGGCCGTTCAGATGAATGCCGGTGCCTCCCGTGCCGGCAAAGATATTCTTCTCTTTCTTCATGGAGACACCATGCTTCCGGAAAATGCCTTTGAGGATATCATCAATGTATTTAATTCCACCGGTTCTGTTGCGGGAGCATTTAACCTGTCTCTCGATAATTCCAGCCTGCTGTTTCGACTGATCGGAAGATGGGCTTCCCTGAAGCACCGGCTAACCAGGATACCCTACGGAGATCAGGCAATATTTATCAAAAAAGACTACTTTAAAAAGATGGGTGGATATGCCGAGATTCCCCTCATGGAAGATGTCGAACTGATGAAGCGCATAAAAAATAAAAAAGATACAATTACGATTCTTAAAACATCAGTTAAAACATCTTCAAGAAAGTGGGAAGATGAAGGACCATTGCGAAGAATTTTTAAGAACTGGATGCTGCAGGCTATGTATCTATACGGGGTCTCCCCGGAACAACTGGCTCAATATTATTACGGAGAAGATGTAAATGAATAGCTTTTTTACAGATACACCATTGAAGAAGAAGGCTGTTGAAATCGTACAGATTAACATGGGCAATCTCTGTAATCTTTCCTGTAGTCATTGTCATGTTGAAGGCTCACCTGAAGGGAAAAATATCATGAGTGAAGAAACTTCCCTCAGGATAATTGAAACATTGAAAAGTCTGAAAGTTCACCAGGTTGAGTTTACGGGCGGCGAACCGACACTCAATAAAAATTTAATTACTTTTATTGAGGAACTGCATGAAATCAGTCAGTTATCTGTTAGAAGCAATCTGGTTGCCCTGGGGATGCCGGCAAATATAGATCTTTTAGATGTATTCAAAAAGTATAATATCAGAATTATCGGATCACTTCCTTCACCCTTTGAAGAATCCACGGATTCCCAGCGAGGAAATGGTATATTTAAAAAATCACTTAAGGTTCTAAGAATAATCAAAGAAATGGATTTGGAAGTTGATCTAGTTTATAATCCGACAGGAAGTTACCTGGTTGATGACACCTTAGAACTTGAGAAAAAATACCGGTCTATTTTAAAGAAGAATTACAATATTGAGTTTAATGACTTTGTCAGCATGGTCAATGTACCGGTAAAGCGATACCATGAGTTTCTGGTCCACGAAGGAACCCTTGAAGAGTATTATGATTTGCTTAAGAGTAACTATAATCCTGCCACTGTTGACCGCATAATGTGCCGAACTCTTTTATCTGTTGATTTTCAGGGGAATGTTTATGACTGCGACTTTAATCTTGCCTGTGGAAAGCAGATAAAGGGATACGAAAGCAGAAAATTCTGGGATATCGATTTTACTTCTTTCAAACCGGAGATTACCTTTGCAGACTACTGTTACGCCTGTACGGTAAATCAGGGAAGCAGCTGCCAGGGAGTTCTACTTGATACTTCTGCGGGTTCAGGGGTAAAAGAAAATATTCAGGAATACTATGGAGAAACTCTTCAATCTTCTGATGATTTAAAGACCAACGCATGCTGCACTGGAGAAGATTTACCCCGGTATGTTAAAGAAAGCCTCAAATATATTAATGATGAATCTGTTATGCGATATTACGGCTGCGGCTCTCCCATACCCCCGGCCCTTGAAGGATTATCGGCACTTGACGTGGGGTGTGGTACCGGGAGAGACGTGTTTATCCTTTCGAGACTGACTGGTTTTAAAGGACATGCCAGTGGAATTGACATGACAAAAAACCAGATACAGGTAGCGCAAAAACATGAGACCGAGCAGATGAATATATTCGGTTATAAAGAGCCGAATACAACTTTTATACATGATGAGATGGAACATATCAACAGGCATTTTGAAAAAGAATCTCTTGATCTGGTTATCTCTAATTGTGTTATTAATCTTGCAGAAGATAAAGAATTGATTTTGAGGCATATATTTAATGCACTAAAGCCAGGTGGTGAGTTTTACTTTTCTGATGTATACGCTGACCGCCGAGTGCCCGAAAAAATCAGCCAGAATAAAATCCTCTACAGCGAATGTCTCGGTGGCGCCCTGTATTATAAGGATTTTGAACGAATAGCCCGAAAAGTAGGTTTCGGGGATCCGAGGATTATGAGCAGCAGCAGTATTTCGATTAAAAATGGTGATATTGAAGACCTGGTCGGTAATATCAGGTTTAATTCTATAACCTACCGGCTCTGGAAAATTGAAGGGCTGGAAGACGCCTGCGAGGATTATGGTCATGTCGCAGTATACCGGGGAGGGATTCCCTATGCTCCCTCTGCATTTGAACTCGATGGCAATCATATTTTCGAAAAAAATAAACCAGAGCGGGTATGTGGAAATACAGCCCTTATGATCAGTAAAAGCAGGTTTGCAAAGTATTTTGAATTGATTGGAGATTTTTCAGAGCATTTTGGTCTTTTTGAAGATTGCAGCACAGAAAGTTCTGAATCCGGGAACAGCACAGGGGGCTGCTGTTGAAAGGTATTGAATATAATGGATAATGAAAATATACTTATACTTTTTTACAAATATCCGGAAAAGGGAAAGGTCAAAACGAGACTTGCACAGTCTGTTGGCGATCAGCATGCCTTTGAAATTTATAACTGCATGCTTAATGATCTGTACACTACTGCCGGGAAAACTTCTGTCATAAAAATAGCTGCCTCTACATTGCCTGGTGGAATTCCAGCCGGGAAACCGGTCTATGATACCTTTCTTCAGGAAGGGACTGATCTTGGGGAGAAAATGCTTAATGCCTTTCGAAAAGTTTTTTCCCTTGGATACTCAAGGGCCATTCTTTCGGGAAGTGATTGTCCTGAGATTACTGCGGAACTATTTGATGAAGCCTTTGATACCCTTACTGATCATGACTATGTGATTGGCCCGGCATCGGACGGCGGCTATTATCTTATAGGGATGAAAAGGGAAGTTTTAAATCCATCTGTGTTTCAGGATATTCCCTGGAGTACATCCCGAGTTCTGGACACCACTGCCGGCAGGTTAAATGCTGAAAGATATAGATATAAACTTTTAGAAGAGCTGAATGATGTTGATACCCTTGATGATGTTGAGACTCTTTTAAGCAATAACGGGGAAGGGCGTCGCTCAGAGACCATAACATACCTTAAAAGAATGAGGAAGGGACATCATGAAATCTGATTACGATCTTATAGTTATCGGCGGCGGAGGAGCCGGGATCACCGCCGCAATGGTTGCCAGTGGACTCGGGAAAAAAGTCGCCATGGTTGATAAGGGGAAATTCGGTGGCGAATGCACCTGGTCTGGCTGCGTACCCAGTAAGGCCCTGATTCAGTCAGCCAAAGCAGCTCATATCGTCGGGGATCTGGAAAAGTACGGCCTTTCTCTTTCCGAAGGAACTATTCTTAATAGTGACAGAGTGCTGGAAAGTGTAAAGTCTATTGTTGAGAAAATATATAATGGCGAAAAGCCTGATCATTTTGAAGCACTTGGTATCAATGCCTTTGAAAATGCTGAAGTATCCTTTGTCGACTCTTGTACTGTATCGCTTAACGGTAATAATGTTAAGGCGAAAAAGTTCATCATAGCAACCGGATCGAGCCCCATGATACCTCCTGTTGAGGGCATTGAAAAGGTACACTTCCTTGCCAATGATACTCTTTTTGATCTTGAAAAAATACCCGGGTCTCTTGTCGTTCTTGGGGGAGGTCCTATCGGCATAGAAATGGCTTCTGCCTTTAATCGTCTTGGGGCTAAGGTTACGGTAATCGAAATGGCGGATAGTATTCTTTTCAGGGAAGATGAAGAGCTTACCGATATTCTTCACGAGAAACTTACCGGAGAGGGAATCAGCATTATTACCGGAGCTGTTGTTGAAAAAGTTGAAGAAAATAAATCTGTTACCATTCATTATAACATGGACGGCGTCAGATCAAGTGTAAATGCACATGAACTATTTATCGCAGCGGGAAGGAAGCCGAATATCGAAGGCCTTAATCTTGAAAATGCCGGGGTGCGATATGACAAAAAAGGAATCGCTGTTAATCCGGGTATGCGTACAAGTGCAAAAAATATTTATGCCGCCGGTGATGTTGCCGGCCCTTACCAGTTCAGCCACATGGCCAATTACCAGGCGATTATAGCTGCATCAAACGCCCTGCTGCCGATATTCAAAAAAACCAGCTATAAGCATGTTCCGTGGATTACCTTTTCCGATCCGGAGCTTGCACGAAGCGGCCTCACAGAAAGTGAAGCACTTGCACTTTTTGGAAAAAAGATACGGGTATTCAAGGCAGCCTACACAGAAATTGACCGGGGGATAACCGACAGGTCAGAAACGGGAATGGCAAAGGTCATAACGGCAAAGAGGGGACAGATAGTGGGAATTAATATCCTTGGTGAACGGGCGGGAGAAATGATGCAGGAGCTCCATCTTGCAAAATCTATGGGGATTCCTCTTCATAAATTAAATGAGGTCATTCACGCCTATCCCGCTTATTCTGATATTGTAAAAAAACTTGCCCGGGATGCCTATGTCGATAAGATCCAAAACAGCCTTTTGATAAAAATAATAAAAAAGATAAAAGGTACAAAATGAAAGCCATCTATAAAAAAATAATTTTACTTACGATTATTGTTGTCGTAATTTTTCTGGTAAAATTTTTAAATCTCGATTCGTACCTTACCTTCGAAAATTTAAAATTATATAAAGAACAGATGCTTCATTATGTTAACAGTAACTATCTGGTATCAGCAGTCGGCTTTATTGCAGTCTATATTCTTGTCGTCGCTTTTTCGCTCCCCGGTGCAGCGGTGCTCAGCCTTGCCTGCGGGTTTTTCTTCGGTATGACTGGTGTGGTGTATGTAAACCTTGGGGCAACCTTCGGCGCGGTCCTTGCTTTTTTCGCGGCAAGATATATCATCGGCAACTGGATTCAGGGAAAGTATGGAGACAGGATGGAATCGTTTAACAAAGATCTTGAGCAAAACGGAAAAAACTATCTCCTCACCCTGAGGCTTGTTCCGGTGTTTCCATTTTTTCTTATAAATCTACTGGCTGGTTTAACAGGTATTTCACTCTTTACCTTTTTTTGGACCACTGCAGTCGGTATTATTCCCGGGTCTGTTGTTTTTGTCTATGCGGGAACCCAGTTAAGTACAGTGAATTCCATGGGGGATATCATTTCATGGCAGATGCTCTCAGCTTTTGCTCTGCTTGGGCTGCTTTCACTGATACCGGTGTTTATCCAGAAAATTAAAATTAGAAAGGAAGGAAAAGCACAATGAATATTGGAATAATTACCGGTTCCGGGTTTTATGAATTTCCTGACCTTCAGACAGAAACTATAGAAAAGATTTCTACTGAATTCGGTGATGTCGAATACCGGAGGGCGCAACGTAACGGACATCAGATTTTCTTTATTCCCCGGCACGGAGAAGGGCATCAGCAGCTTCCCAATGTTATAAACTACCGGGCAAACATAATGGCCTTTAAGAAACTGGAAGTTGCTTTAATAATATCCACCAGTGTTATGGGTATACTTGATCAACAGATTCCCCTGGCTTCTTTGCTGCTTTTTGATGACCTTTTCTTTGTCGACAACAGACTCCCGGGAGGAGAAACCTGCACCCTCTACCAGAAGGCAGGAGATTCACTCCGGGGTCATTATCTCTTTGACCGGCCCTTTTCTTTTAAGGGACTTGAATGTGCTCAAAGTGCGGCGAAAAAACTGAATATTTCCTTTACTGATCATCTTACTCATGCCCATTCAGGAGGACCCCGGTTTAATTCAAAACATGAAATTGCTTTTTTTAGAAAAGCAGAATGCCATAGTATCAGCCAGACAACAGGTCCTGAGATAGTTCTTGCCGGTGAAGGAGAAATTGCATTTATTCTTCTCGGCTTTAGTGTTGATTATGCAAACGGAATAAAGGAAAATCCGACACCTGTTGAAGTTTTAAATGAGAATCTTGCGGCAAGCAGATCTGTTTTCTCTACTCTTATTCTCGAAATATTAGATTCTATCAAGGGAAATGAAAACTTTTTCGATAATGGATTTGTGTACAGATTTGAATAATAAGGAAGTTTTTTTTAAGTTTCAGGAGAACTGACAGGAGAAAAAAGTTATGAAAACGGCCGTGTATGTCTTTCTAATAATAATCATGATACTGCCTTCTGTGCAGGGAAGAGAAAACGATCATTCACTCTTTACAGCTGTATTAAAGACCCATGTTAAGAACGGTAAAGTGAACTATGCTGCTTTGAAAAATGACAAGAGACTCGACAGATATACAGCATTTCTTTCGGCAACAAATCCCTACACTATTGCAGGAAAACAAAATCAGCTTGCATTCTGGATAAATGCCTATAATGCCTTCACTTTACAAATTGTATGCCGTAATTATCCGGTTAAAAGTATAAAGGATATCGGCAGCGTCTTTAAGTCAGTATGGAATCAAAATTTTATCAGACTCAAAGGCAGAGAATATTCACTTAATGATATCGAGCACAAAATTATCAGGGTTCGCTATAACGATCCGCGCATACACTTCGCCCTTGTATGCGCCGCAAAAAGCTGCCCACCTCTGCGCCCTGAAGCCTACGTGGGCAGCCGGCTTGACAAACAGCTCAATGATCAGGGAAAGAAGTTTTTAAGAAACAGGCTGCTCAACAGGTTTAATGTCGCAGAAAAAAAAGTATTTCTCTCTTCAATATTCAAATGGTACAGAAAAGATTTTCCCCGTAGTGACCGGGACTTTTTAGTTTTTCTTGCCAGGTTTATCAATCCAGAAGAAGGCAGGGCGGTAAAAAGAGATCCTCCCGGCTGGGAAATAGATTTTCTTCGATACGATTGGCGCCTTAACAGACGATGAGCCTTTTACTTCCTTTTCTATTATAAAACATCTATTACAATCAGTGTCAGGTCATCATTAAACTGACTTCCTTCTTTGTTCCATCTTTCTAATTCCCCCAGGAGGGCTTTTGGAAATTCTTCCGGATTGAGATCATCGTGTGACTTTATGAAAGAAATAAAATTTTCTGTACCGTACATTTCTTTTTTGTCATTGAAAGTCTCGGTGATGCAGTCCGTGTACAGTATTATCCGATCGCCTTTTTCAATAGAAATTCTTTCAGCTTCTGCGAAGAATTCATTTGAAAGGCCAATGGCGCGCCCTCGCGGCAATATTGTTTCTATTATTGCCCGGGAACGCCGATAAATCAGAAGAGGCTCGTGACCCGCCCGGACATAAGTCAGGCATTCAGAAGTTTTATCCAGGTAGACATAGCCGGCAGTGAGAAAATGATCTTTTATCAGTTTTTCGAGAATGTTGTTCATTTCCAGGATCAGTCTTACAGGTTCCTGAGCAAGGTGAGTGAGAACGTTGAACGCTACCTGGCCCATTGCCGCAATCAGGGCCGCAGGAATTCCATGACCCGATACATCCGCAATAAGTACGCCAATGTGATTGTCATCTATTTCTGAAAAGTTGAAAAAGTCGCCTCCGATCTTTTCCATAGGACGGAAAAGAACTCCAACTTTAAAAGATGATGGAGAAGGAAGTTCTTTAGGGACTGAAGATAATTGGAGCCCCCTGGCGACGGTCAGTTCCTGTTCAAGAAGCAGCAGGCGTTCCTTTTCAATGAGGCTTTGCTGCAAAGACAGGTTGAGCTCTTCGGCATGATTAAGGCTGGTAATAAACTGGTTCACCAGGTAGGTTGCAATAATAATCAGAAAGATCGGGATACCGAAAACAAAGAGCGGTGTTCCTGTCTCTATGATTTCAAGGGGGAAAGCAAGGACGTCATGAAAGCCGAGAAGAATAATTGGAAGCATTCCTGAAAATATAAGTATTCCCCGCCGGTTCTTTTTTAACAGTTGACTGAGAGATACATAAATTATGTCAAATGAGAAAAAGGGAATCATAATGATAGAAATATTTCTCCACATCAGAATGTTATGCCGTTCAATGGAAAAAATCATCATTACCCAAAATAAAAGAGCCAGGGAGAGATAAGGTATCACACGCCTTTTGTTTATATCCTGGTGAACAAAGGCCCGAAAGAAAAGGGCAAGGCATGGGGGAAACCAGATCATACCGGTCTGGGTAATTTTAAAAATAGTATTTGAAGAAAGGGGCAGGGTAGAATAAAAATTTTCAAGATACTGGAGGGATATTAAAAGAGAGAGCATCAGAGTGCTTACTGCAAAGAGAAGGAAATGATGTTCTGAGTTACGCCTGAAATACAGCATGAAAAAGAGAAACGAGATAAGAATTAAAATAAATGAAAACCCCTGCATCATATGATTGAGCAGTATATCCATAATCATCTTTTTTCTATTGCCGGAATAAGAATCTACCAGGGACATGGGACCGAGAATCCATGCCTCTGAATCAAAATAGACTTGAATGGCAATGGTGTTCTTTCCTGCATTTAAGAGAAGGCGGGGTACCGGATAGCTTCGGAACCTGCTCCACGCGGACCTGAAACCGGGAGGGAATTTACCGCTGTTTCCGACAAGGGCTCCGTTTATAAATACACGGTCTGCATTCATTATTTCTTTTATCTGAAGAGTTAAATCCTGGGAGGGGACAGAGGAAATGTTCAAGGTTTTTCTGTACCAGACAAAGCCTTTGTATATCTTCGGGCTCTCCATATCCTCAGACGGGAAGAGATGATCTGTTTCTGAAGGCATAAGATATTTTGAGGGAAGTTCAACCTCAGGCCAGTGAGAGTCATCATAATCTGGTCGGGCAAAGCTCTGGCTGTTGCCCCGCATAATCTTCCAGGTTCCCGAGATGTCATGGGACCATTTCCCCGATGGATTTTCGCGTCCGAAAACACCGGTAACGGCAATTAGAAGAATGATAGGGACAAATAGTTTGTTCATTAAGCCTGTTCCTGACCAGGAATAGAATAACTTCCTTACGATATAACTATTTTTTTTTCTGGCCTGTCAAGTAGAATTAGATGGGGTGGCGGAACCCCGGTCGGGCCCGGGATCCCGCCAATACTGAGGAATGTATGTAATCATACCAGCGTATAATGCCGGATGTGATACTTTCCGGTACCATGTTTAAAGGAGTTTTTTTCCGTTGGAAATGTACCCCCGGTACCAGTATTGATAAAAATATACACTATATTGCGAGGAGCCACTACACAAAAGAACTGTTTGGTGTTTTTGGGTATTGTCAAATTTACATATGTAAAAATGGTCAGTATCGAATGGAGAAATCAGGCGCGCTTGTCACGGAATTCAGTAGGGGTTTTTCCAGTAGTGCTTTTGAACACCCGGTTGAAGGTACTGAGACTCTCAAAGCCGACGCCGTAGGCTATCTCGATGATCTTTTCATCACTTTCAGTGAGCCTGGTAGAAGCATCTTCAATGCGCAAATTGTTAATATATTCATTGATTTTCTGCCCGGTATAGGTTTTAAAAAGACCGCTCATGTAGTTCGCATTCATTCCAACAGCCGCAGCGAGTCCTTCCCGGGACAGGTCTGATGTGTAATTGCTTTTAATAAAATCAGTTACCTTGTCGAGCTTCTTCTTTGATATCTCATTTATCTGATTATTGTTTTCATCGTCGACACTGGAAAAATCTCTCGGTGAGATCTTTTTAAGCATGCCGTAGAGAGCCTGAAGCTCCATTTTACTTTTCATTCTATCCCTGGCGAAAATCATGCTGAACACCAGGAGGAAAAAGGGTGAACAATAGGTAAGCATTAGTAAAAAGAATCGCCCACCGGTAATATAAAAATAAATCTCAACGATAGAGACAGTCACCCCGGCAGCAGTGAGAACGCTTAATATAATAAATTTAAACCGGTCAGGCTTAAGGCTGTTTAAAAGCAGAATTGTTCTGAAATATACCGGCGTCATGGTAACTATACTGATAATGGATAGAAAAAAGATTATATTGTACCGTTTCGCTACTTCTGCATCGCTGAAGAAACTGACAAAGAAAATAGAAATAACAATAATCCCTAAAAATGGAATGTATTTAATATTTGTTGCCTTGATGTATATACCATAGAGGGATTGAATAATTAATATTAAACTTATTGAAAAGAAATGTATGGAAGACCAGGTTATAAATTGACTGAAGGCAGGAGAAACATTTTCAAAGGTCAGGAACATTGATCCGAGAAGGGCGATATATACGGTAACCGCCATGGATGAATAGAGGTAGAGACGCTCGTTGCGGTTCCAGATAAATATAATAAGAAGAATAAAAAGGCTGATAATTGAAGAGACCAAAATCTCCAGGGGAAGGTGGATGTAAATCAGATCACTGAAAAGCCTTGTTTTGTGAAAACTTTTTTTGGGTTTCAGCGATATGTCTGAGGCAATGCCCGCCTGTTCTCCCATGAACGTCCCGAGATAAATGTATATCTTATTGTCTCCATTTTTCAGAAGACCTGCGGGAATTGTGTAGTTTCTCCGATTGGGAAGTATACTGATATCGTCGAATTCGTGAGAACCAATTTTTGTGCCATTCAGGTACAGTCGGTCTGTATGAAAAACCCTTCCCATGCAGATACCGAAGTAGGTGTCTGGAGAGGTGACAACAAACTGGTTTCTGACCCAGAGGTGCCTGACGTTGCTGCCGGTAGTCACTGGTGGATGAAAAACATTAGGAAGTTTTATCGGCTGCCATCCCGATTCTTTCTGAATTGCAGAAAAATCAGGATTATCGTTGAAGAGAACTTCCCAGTTTGTCAGCGTGTATATGCCTTCATCCGTGCCGCAGGCGGTTAGTGACAGGGTTAAAAACAATAAGAATAATAATTTTTTCATAATCCGGAATAGAATTGAGCCTGTTACCCTTATGTTCGGGAATTTACAGGTTTTCTTTTGTAATTAGTGAACTATAATTGTAAAAATATTACTGTCAAGAATTAAAATATAAGTAATCGGGAAGCAGCAGATTGAAAATTTATTTTGCATACGATAAAAATAATTGACAGATCAATTGTTTTTAACTATAATTATGCTCAAATCTCCAATAGTTGCCACGGAGAAGGTCAAATATAGAACTCAGAGCACCTTGTTTTTCTTTTATTTTCCAAGTGCTCAGTTCCTGGTGAATATTCTCTTTATCTTTACCGATAATGTATAATGTGTATAAGGAGTTATACGGTGGTAACAATAAAAATTTATACATACAGCCAGGCAACTGTTTTTGAAATTCAGGGCAGGTTTTTTACCGAGTCAATAGAATATGTCAACAGGGAATGGCGCAGGGCCGTCAAGAATAAACCCGCTACCATTGCGGTAAACTGTAAAAAACTTGAAAGTATAGATTCTGCAGCTGTCGGTACCCTGGTCCGTTTTTTAAACTATGCAATGGAAAAAAATATTGAACTTGTTTTCCTCGATTTGAACAGAGATATTCGACGCTTATTTGTTACCGCAAAGCTTCATAATTTCTTTACTATTTCTACTTCCCGAGAATTCTGCAGCAAACACCAGATTCAACTCTCGGCCTGAAACCCTTTTACATTTACTGCTGTTTGTTGTTTACTTCAGCCTTGAGTTTCTCGATCAGGGATTTGTATGACCCGTTTGAAAAAGTTTTGTAGACGTTTATTCCTTCATCTTTGAGGGTCTGGAGAATTTTCTGAAACTGGCTCATTTCTTCTCCGGTATTATAAATTTTGGTGCATATACCGTGCCGTTCCCCATAACCGCATTTCATACATGAAGGGTTGTGTCTTTTTGAAACAGTAATAGCGTGATTGTAGTCATTTTTGTAGCAAAAGGGGCAGAGTTCATAGTTCAACCCTGAAGCCTGGTTTTTTAATATGTTTTTCTCAAGCTTTTCCCAGTATTTCTTTGCATCCTTTTCAGGCCACGACATTATTTCTTCCCGGTCCTTTTCAAGAAAATACCACTCTTTCGGAATAGTATACATCTTTTCCAGGTTGATTGACTTTGATTCCATGAAAGAAGCAAGTAGTTGATTAAATTTTTTCATTTGTATTTTACCCCATAAGTATCCTGAGTGGGTTACTGAAATCATTAAGACAAAATTGTCAAACCATTTCTTTTATCATTCGTCTGTTTATTGGATACTGCAGGATTTGCAACCATTTTATTCGTTATAATACAACTTTGTTGATAAGGGTGAAGGAAGTTTACTGCTGAGTAAAAGTGACTTCATCTATTGACATAATCACTTTTATCTGAAATAATTATATCCACAGCACCGCTTAAGCTTACACAGGGAAACCCCTATATGAAAAATAGGGAAACCCCTATGCGTAAAAAGCACTGACGCCTATTGTGTTTTTTTCTATGCTAAGTTTTATTGTATCCCTTAAAATAACTTAGACAGTTGTTCTATATTATTATATAACGGAAATACCCGACTCAGGGTAATTATTCACTGAGCGGTTACTATATTTACATGAGGCAAACGGGTTATGAGATATATTTTCTGTACCACAATCAGCCTTTTCCTTTATCTCGCATTGACCGCAGGAAGCGGAACTATCCTGTATCTCTGGTCCCCTGATGAACTTATCGCTGGAGCCCTGATCAGTCTTTTTGTAGGCTTCATGAGTTCAAAAATTATTCCCAGGTCAGTTGTACGTGACATAGCAAATCCTATAAAATGGATATTTGCCTCGATATATATGATTGGACCCTTTTTTCTTTCTCTGCTCATAGCAAACATTGAGGTTCTCTACAGAATTATCACCGGGAGAATAAAACCGGCAATTGTTAAAGTCGAGACAGGCTTAAAGAGTGAGACAGGCACTTACTTCCTTTCAAATTCGATAACCCTCTCGCCTGGAACATTAACAATGGCGGTAGATGAGGATACTCATGATCTGTATATCCACTGTCTGCACTGGGATAAGGAAGAAGGGGAGGTCGCAACCCCTAATGACGTCTCAACCTTTTCATATTTCTGGATGAAGCATATTTTTGGTTAGAGGAAGATACTATGCAGCAGTTTTTAATAATTACAGCACTTATAATCTGTGCCCTTGTATTGTTCATGGTAATCCGTATCGCCTTCAGTAAAAATGTTCCTGAGCGGATTGTCGCCCTCGATACAATTAATACCATGGTTATTGCCCTTATGATTGTTCTCGGGGCATTTACCAGAAAGGCTCTCTATATTGATATTGGTATCGTATATGGAATTATATCTTTTATTGGAACTCTGTTTATCGCACGCTATTTAAGAGAGGAAGGAAAGTAATATGGATACAATTGTATATGTCCTTATCGGAATCGGCCTCTTTATCAGTTCAATGAGCGTTGTGGGACTCATGAGATTTCCTGATATTTATACCCGGCTTCACGCTGCGACAAAGACCACAACATTTGGAAGTATCTTTATCGTTGCCGGTGTGATTGTTGAAAACCTTATCTATATGGATCAATCGAGCCTCGTGATTGTGATACATGCCATGCTGGCCCTGATGGTTATAATCTTTACTAATCCAATCAGTGCTCATGCGATTGCGCGGGCCTCAATGCTTTCCGGTATCCGTCCCTATGGTGTTAAGATAAACCAGTTTCCGGATCAGAAAAGAAGAAGGAAAAAAGAAGTGCAGCCCCCTCAAAATCTGCAGGATGATAAGGAGGAACAGGAATGATTACATCTGCAATTTTTATAATACTATCAGTTGTTGTACTGGTTACGGCTTTGCTTAGTCTCTACTTCAGGGACCTGCTTGCGGCTGTTGTAAGTTATTCGGTTATGAGTCTTGTGCTGACGGTTATATTTTTCCAGCTTGATGCTCCCGATGTTGCTATTGCTGAAGCCGCTATTGGCGCCGCGTTGACCATCTGTATCTTTGTTATTGCAATCAGGCTTACTCGAAGGAGAGAAGAATGAAAGTTGGAAGTATCGGAAGTTTTCTTTCCCTGTTTCTGATCGTCGGGTTTTTATTTGTCGGCATCAGCCGTCTTCACCCTGTTGGGGAGCCCCTGGGGAACAGGGATGTCTTCAAGGATAGAAATTCACTGGTTACCGATACAAGTAATGTCGATACCATGGATGACTATTTTCTCCGTAACGGGCAGAGAGAAACAGGCTCGAATAATATAGTTGCCAGCGTTGTATTTGATTACCGCGCCTTTGATACCCTCGGAGAGGCAACAGTTCTTTTTCTTGTGGTTTCAAGTATATCTATGCTTCTATATACAGCCTTAAAACAGAAAAAGATGGTTCTTGAACTGAAAGATCCAGAAACAGGCTTTCCTAAAAATATGACACGAATCGTATCAAATGGAGCCTACCTTATGTATCCGATGATTCTTGCCTTTGGGGTGTATCTGGTTGCTCACGGACATATCTCGCCGGGTGGCGGATTTCAAGGTGG
>Ga0209475_10001131_pt1 | contig 36769 bp, 30 predicted proteins | sample tdDd471_FD_187128 | JGI IMG/M metagenome (GOLD analysis project Ga0209475, IMG submission 187128) | Marine sediment microbial communities from the Atlantic coast under amendment with organic carbon and nitrate - tdDd47.1 (SPAdes)... | ecosystem: Environmental > Aquatic > Marine > Coastal >... | reverse complement strand
CAACCCAAAGTTTTCGGTGATCAAAATTTTTACCGGTCAACCTATCTTCGCCGCACAAAAAAGCACGTCTGACACAACGAGATACGCAGTGGTAATAGGGCGTATCCGTCAATGAAATTTGATGTTTCCGAGCTGTTGGCATAATGATTTTTGTTTGTAGATGACAAGTAAAAATAGCATATCCGTTATTTAAGAATTTTTGTATCGGATATTTCTGAAATTAATGTAGGAGAAATCATAAATTGTTGTAAGAATATTCCGATAAATTGGTTATAATCAGGTGTAATCAAGTGGGTGTCTTGGCTTTTTCAATGACTATCTGTCACCGGTAGACTATGAAATTCAGCAAAAAGCTGTTTAACAATGTGTCCGGAAAAGTGTTGACACATCAGTTTCAAATTGACCTCGTTCCGCTACGCTGCACTCGGCAATTTAAACCGGCGTTATGTATGAGAAATAAGATATCTTGAGTAATTTTTGGTATCGTATATAATACTAATAATGAATACGGTAAATGTCGTTATAGATACAAATGTTCTAATATCTGCCCTTAAATCAAGCAGAGGTGCATCACACAAGCTTCTGCTTTTGTTAGTCGATGGTGTATTTTTACCAAATATTTCTGTACCACTGTTTGTCGAATATGAGTCGGTTGCTAAAAGGGTTGAGCTTCTAGGGCACCTAGAAAAATCAGAGATTGATTCAATCCTCAATTATTTTATAAGTAAATCGAGCATCAGAGAAATTTTCTACTTATGGCGTCCATTTTTAAAGGACCCAAAAGATGATTTGGTTTTAGAAGTCGCTGTTGAATCACGAAGTGAGTTTATTATCACATTTAATAAAAAAGACTTCTCCCACTGTGAAAAACAGTTTGGTATTAAAATAGTGACACCACAAGAGTTTATGTTTTTAATGGATATCTAATTATGAGCACACTTAGCCTAAGGTTGCCAGATTCACTTCACAATGAAGTAAAAGCACTGGCGAAAAATGAAGGAATTTCAATTAATCAATTTATTTCTTCGGCTGTTGCCGAAAAAATGTCAGCATTGATGACAGAACAATACCTTTTAAAGAGAGGCCAAAAAGGTAATAAAAAGGCGTTTCTAGAAGCAATGGCTAAAGTTCCAGATGTTGAACCTGATAATAAAGATAGGTTGTAAATCACATAACAAAAATTTCCAGCTGACCTCGTACCTCGGCAGCTGAAATTGGCGTTATAAGTGCAATCTACTCTAATTATTGGATCCAACTCTTGAAAATAGGCTTGAACCTATATAAGATGTAACCTATATTTAAATAAGTGGGGCGTTATGTGGGAAGTAATCACAACGGATAAGTTTGACGAATGGTTTGATGCATTGAATGATGCAGAGCGAGCAAACGTCATCGCGGGTATGTTATTGCTACAAGACAAAGGACCGCACCTATCCAGACCTTACGCAGACACTGTATATGGTTCTAAATTTGCGAATATGAAAGAACTTAGAGTTCAAAGTAAAGGCGATCCCTTGCGTGCTTTTTTTGCTTTTGACCCTGAACGAAAAGGTATTTTACTTTGTGCAGGTAATAAAGTGGGTGACGACAAGGGTTTCTATAAACGTATGATCCCAATCGCAGATAAAGAGTATGAAACTTACCTGAATAAGAGAGGTTAATATTATGGCTAGAACACTACATGAAATAATGGCCAATGAGCAGCCGGAGGTGGTTGCGAAAGCTAAAGAAATGGCAACGGAAATGTTGTTAAATATTCATTTGGCTGAACTTCGTGAGAAAACTGAGTTGACTCAGAAAGAAGTGGCGCTTGCGATGGGGGTAAAGCAACCAACGGTTGCAGGTATGGAGAAAGTTGGGCAAGATATTAAACTATCATCACTTAAAAAATATATAGAAGCCACGGGTGGTAAATTACGTCTTGATATTGAAATGTCAGATGGTAGCCATTTTGGGTTTTCAGTGTAAGTGCTTATAACAAAACCATTAAATTGATCTCAAAAAGCTCCGCTTTTTTCGTCAATTTATGGCAACGTTATGCAAAATAAATTAAAGAATGACCAAAAATCAACTAATTGAAAATATTTTAGAAGAGCATTTATATAGCAAAATATTAATAAAAGGCGTACATGATAAATTCTATCTTTACGTATTTGATAAAGATGGAAATTCTCATGTGCTACTTAATAAACATGGGGCTTCAAGGGGTTATAGCCATATAGAACAAATAATGGCTTGGCTTAATAATAAATTTTATATTTATGATATTGAAGTTGATACAAAAAACTGGGTTCCACCAGGAAATAAAAAATAAAAGTCTTGGTAAATTTATTTAACATAATTATTCCTCTTATTGATTTAATGGAAGTAAAAATGTAGCAATTAAAGATAAATGGAAAAACAGCGTTTTGTGAAACATTCTGTTGCGTGAGTCAACACAAAGGCAGAAATGCTCTAAAACAATTAGTCTAAAAAAAAACACATGAAATTTTAATGCACGAAGTTATATTTCTTGTAAAACAGCATTTGATTTCCTATCATTTTTTTAACCACATTTAACCTTTTCAACTTCAACTTTTTAAATTAGCGTCATAAAGGAGATAAGCAATTGAATATTAATTGGCACAACAACATCAATCTACTAACGACTATGTTACTGACTGTTGTACTTTATTTGGGAATCATGTCGTCCGTTCAAGCAAATGAATCTCAACAAGGTACAATGAAAACAGGTAAATCCACATCTACCTACACTCATTATAAAAAAGGTCAAAAACATCATAGCCGTAAGAAACACCAACTTGGGGAGCACTGGAAGAGTACTCTGAGCAAGGAACAAAAGTTGGAGTTGGACAAGCTCCATTTGGACTTTATCAGACATAAGGCTCCACTGAAAGCAGAAATGAAAGTTCTGAAAGTACAATTCACTATACAAGCGACATCCGATCAGGTATCACCTGAAGCATTGGAAACTAAGATCAATGAACTGGTCATGGTCAAAAGCAAGATACTGCATGCCAAAGCCAAATATATAGCCGCTCAGCGGAAAATACTGACACCGGAACAGAGGGTTTCATTTGATTTGGAAAAGATACACAAGGCAATGCATAAAGATAAAAAGGATAAAAAAAGAAAAATGAAACATTAGTGTTTACCTAAATAAATTCTATTTTTACCGGAACTTATTGCCAAATTCAAGTTGGAGCTGCAGTTCGGTTGTGAATCTAGCATTTTTTTACGGCAATTCCTATCGCTATTATATCGACAAAGAAAATTATGTCTGCTTGATCAGCTCCCTGATGGTAATTGTAATTATTTTCTAGTTAAAATCGTGTGTTAGTTCAGTATTGTTGATCATATTTATAGTTTTGAAGATAGGACTTTTGCTGCTTTTTTTAATGCTTCCACCCAGTCATCTTTGCGTCGTTCCATAGGAGCGGATATGGAAAGTCCAGCGACAACCTTGCCTGAATTATCGTGAATTAATACACCAATACAGCCAACACCAATTTCCGCTTCTTCATTATCATAAGCAAATCCCAGGGCAGTTGCTTCATGGACACCTTTTATGAGTTGATCGAGTGTGGATAGGGTGTGCTCCGTATAGGCTTTTAATCCAGTACGTTCACTATAAGCTCGGATAAACTCATTGCCAAGTTCACCCAGCATCAGTTTGCCAACAGCTGTTACATGAAGTGGTGCTCGGCTACCGATCACTTGTTCTACCCGCATCATGCGATTTGGGGTGGCGCGCTCAATATAAATCACTTTGTCACCTTCCCGCACAGTCAGGTTTATGGTTTCTCCAATTTCGTCCCGCAATTGGTTCATTATATCGAGCGATACTTCACGGATATCAACATCACGTCGCACGCTATTGGCCAAATGTGAGAGTTTACGGCCAATATAATAATGGCCATGATTGTCTCGTTCGACAAAACCTACATCGATCAATGAAGAGAGAATTCTAAATGTAGTTGACGGGTGCAGACCCGTTTCAGCCGATAAAATTTTTAAACTGGCTAATGAACCAGTGTTGGCTATAGCTTCCATTAATTTTGCAGAGCGGTCGATAACTTGTATTGATTTTACTTTTTTATTCATTGTTTTTCACATTATGAAAACGATTACGTATTGCAAAATTATAGTTTAAAAGCTATTGTGTAATCAATGGTTAATTAAGCGCTGAATTAAATGATTCAGCGTTTTTATTTTGAAATTAAAATTTCACAATGTGAAAATAGATGTAAATAATGAAATATCGTATTTCATGCAAATTTCATTTAACGGAGAAAATTTGATGAGCACAAATACTGCTGAAGAACTAAACCTTTTACCCGCTTTTTGTGAAGGTATCCAATATTATGGAGATACTTGGGCCGATTTTGAACAATACGCCTCGACAGCTGTTATCGCTGATGGTCAGTCAGCAGTATCTAAAATTGATCAGGCGGTTGTTTACCAAACTCTATTAGGCGCAGATGCACTGCGCTACACAACTCTTCAGGTATGTGGTTCGAAAGGTTCCGGGCATCCCGGTGGATTTGCTTCCAGCGCTGAAGTTCATGCGGCATTAATGATGCTCGGGCATACCAATATTGTAACTGAAGTAGGGCATCATGCTCCGGGGTTTTATGCCTCGATGTTCCTCGATGGTTCTTTGGAATCCATGGATATTTTTACCATGAATGACATGATGAAGCGTTTTCGAGAGAAGCATGGACTTTTAGGACATCTTTCTGGTGCTGTCCCCGGATTGTTAGCACCTGCCGGGCCCCTTGGTCAAGGACAGCATTTTGCCATGGCGGGTGCTTCTTTACATCGTGATAAATTATTTCCAGTTACCATCGGTGACGGCGGTATGGGCGAACCGTATGTTTTAAATGCTATGATGCATTTCAACACAGCCTATCCTGATGTAACCAATTTCCTACCGGTATTAATCTGGAATGGCTACTCGCAGGAACATCACTCTATGGTATCCCTGCATAGTAACGAGCAGATGATTAATTACTGGAAAGGGCACAAATTTGAAGAAGTGGTATTAATCGATGCTAAAGATTATGACGATAGCGGTCAATCCGGCGATTATGTTGATAGTACTCAGTTTTCATTTAAACAACGCCAGGCATTTACTAAAGCTATATTGGAAGGTGTTAATAAAGCGGCACAATCGGCTATGAGTGGAAAGTTAACCGCTTTCATTATAAAACAGTTAAAGGGTGCCGGAGTTCATACTTTAGGAGCTAAATCACACAATTTATATCCTGCTGATACCTTAGATCAGCCACATATTATTGATGGCTTAAAACGTCGTGCTTTACCAGAGGATGCTTGGCAAATTGTTCGTGATAATTTCTCTCGTGCCGGTGGTGGCCCTGCTGTTAAAACGGTTGTTACGGAATCGGAACTGGATATTGTGGATTTACCACAATTTAATATGCAGGATTTTTCAAAAGATGAAAAAGCGGTACCCGCTACGGCCATGGGGGCTCTGGTTGCTCAAATGGGGCAATCGGATAAACGTTATGTGGTTACTAATGCCGATGGCAATGAAGCTTCTGCCATGAAAAATATTAATGATGCTTTAAAGATTCGTCATCCGACTGTCGATCCTTTGTATAATCAAGAGCCAACCGGTCAGGTTTATGAACCACTAAATGAAGATGCATGTGCCGGGTTTGCGGCAGGGCTGGCATTGTTTGGTTCTCGATCCATTTGGTTGTCATATGAATCATTTGCCATTAACGGTTGGCCAATAATACAAACTGTAACCCAAGCAATGGCAGAATTACGTCGTAAAACACCTGCGGTTGTCACCATGTTTACTGCCGGAGCATTGGAGCAGGGCCGGAACGGTTGGACCCATCAACGTCCTGAAATTGAAAACTATTTCGGTGCCATGATGCGAAATGGTAATGTTTATCCGTTATTCCCATGTGATGCCAATGCCATGCAGGCAACTTATGAATATGCCACTGGTAGCTATAACAAAGGGATGGTGATTATTGCGTCGAAAAGTCCTTTACCGGTCTATATGAGCATTGACGAAGCACGTAATGCCATACAAACAGGTGCTGCAACTATTTATGAATCGACATCAGGTGATAAAGGTACCATCGTTTTTGCCGTAACCGGTGATATGATTTATTTACCGGTATTTGATGCTAAAGATAAACTAGAAGCTGATGGTTATAAAGTTCGTATTGTCGCGGTATTAAACCCCCGTCGTTTATACCGTCCTACAGATATTGCCTGGGATACCGTATCTCAGCCAGATAGTCAGTTTATGGATGACGAGACATTTAATACTTTATTTGATGGTGACGTTTTAATGGCTGTTAGTGGTGGGCCCAGTGCTCCATTAGAGCCAGTTTTATTGCGTACCCGTGCACCAAAACGTGATACAACTTGCTGGAAACGAGGCGAAACAACAGCCACTCCAACAGAAATTATGGCATTCAATGGTATTACGCCAGAGATTATGGTGGAACGAGTTAATTCCTTAATGAAGTAATCGTCGTATCGACAATGACCGATGTGAGGAAATTTTCAAGACGACCTTATAAGGTGTTCTGTTATTTTCTCGCATGGATGTCAATTGAGTTTAAAATAAATTAATCCAAAACAGAGGCTGAATTATGGCTGATACCAAAATTATTGTGCTCGATGATGACCCTACAGGCTCACAAACTGTTCACAGCTGTTTATTACTAACCCGCTGGGATGTCTCTACCCTTAAACAAGGTTTACAGGATGAAGCACCGCTGTTTTTTGTTTTGACTAATACGCGTGGTATGGATGCCGAATCTGCCGCAGCTATCACTCGTGAAGTTTGTATCAATTTAAAGCAGGCATTGGCTGATATGGCAACATTAGGTCTAGACATTAATCCTGTGGTTGTTAGTCGTTCAGATTCGACCTTACGTGGTCATTATCCGGTTGAAACTGACGTGATTGCAGAAGAACTGGGGCCGTTTGATGCACACTTTATGGTCCCGGCTTTTTTTGAAGGTGGTCGTTTTACAAAAGATAGTATTCACTATTTAATGGTAGAGGGTAAAGCTATACCTGTGCATGAAACTGAGTTTGCCAACGATTCCGTTTTTGGATATTCATATAGTTATATGCCCGATTATGTTGAAGAAAAGACTCGGGGAAGAATCAAGGCTGACGAAGTCGAGTGTTTTCAGCTTAACCATGTGCGTGGCGATAGCTTGGAAAGGTTGATGGCTCTGGAAAATAATATCTGTTGTGTTGTTGATTCTGAAAGACAGGAAGATTTAAATCATTTCTGTGCTCAGTTAATGACAGCAGCCAGTCAGGGTAAACGTTTTTTATTCCGCAGTGCTGCCAGTTTATTAACCGCATTAGCGCAGTTGCCGCAGCAACCGATTAAGTCAGAAAATATGAGCCAATATGTAAGAGATGCCAAACCCGGTGCTGTAATTATCGGCTCACATGTTAAAAAAACCACCCAACAGCTTGAGTCATTATTAAAAATGCCAGGTGTTGCCCCAATTGAGGTTGATGTAGATGGTATTGAAGACAATTATCATACTTTGCTGGACTCCATTACTACACGAGTTAAAGAAATGCACAATCAGGGAGCAACGGTAGTAATTTATACCAGTCGAGTGGAAAAGACATTTCCGACCCAGGCAGAGCGTCTAAATTTTGGGATGTTGGTATCTGATTTTCTAATGGATATTGTTCGAAATTTGCCGGAAACTCTGGGGTTTCTTATCAGTAAAGGAGGCATTACTTCAAATGATGTCCTTAGTAAAGGATTAAACCTGACCACATCACGTGTTGTCGGCCAGATTCTGGCCGGCTGTTCTGTCGTTCGTTGTCCGACGGAACACCCTCGGTTTCCTCTGATGCCGGTGGTGATTTTTCCAGGAAATGTGGGTCATGAAAATTCATTGGCTGATGCATATCATCATCTAGCATCGCAGCAGTTATCGGACAATTTTTCTCAGCATTGGCATCCGGTGGATAAAGCGGGATGAAATAATGGGAGTTAACTTTTTAGGTTTAACTAACTCCTTATTATTTTGCACCCAAGTCAAAAAGTGAAAAAAATAGTATGAACATAGGCAAGCAAGAGATTATCCAAACACTGAAAAAAATAATACCTGGTGAGGCCGTCCTGTACGAAGAGGAAGATTTGCGCCCCTTTGAGTGTGACGGTTTATCCGCCTATCGTAAACTGCCTATGGTGGTGGTTTTACCTGAAACAACTGAACAGGTTCAAGAAATCCTACGCTATTGTTATCAGCATGAAATTATTGTGGTTGCTCGTGGTGCGGGTACTGGGTTATCCGGGGGCGCCTTACCCATTGAAAAGGGCGTGTTATTGAGTCTGGCTAAATTTAGCCATATTCTAGATATTGATAATCAAGCCAGGATTGCTAAAGTTCAACCCGGTGTGCGTAACCTGGCCATCTCACAAGCGGTAGATTCTTATGGTTTATATTATGCTCCCGATCCTTCCTCGCAGATTGCCTGTACCATTGGTGGCAATGTAGCAGAAAACTCCGGTGGTGTGCATTGTTTAAAGTACGGACTTACGGTGCACAATATTCAACAAATTAAGATGGTTACCATTGAGGGCGAATTGCTAACCATCGGTGGTAGTGGCCTGGATTCGGCTGGTTACGACTTATTGGCCTTAATGACCGGTTCAGAAGGTATGCTAGGGGTTATTGTCGAAGTAACCGTAAAATTATTACCGAAACCGGAACGAGCCCAGGTGATTCTGGCTGCTTTCGATGATGTGGTAAAAGCCGGTAGCGCAGTCGCTAATATTATTTCCGCCGGGATTATTCCAGCCGGACTGGAAATGATGGATAAGCTGGCCATTCAAGCAGCGGAGGATTTTGTTCATGCCGGATACCCGGTAGATGCCGAAGCGATTTTATTATGTGAACTGGATGGTACAAATGCCGAAGTATCGGAACATGTGTTGAAAGTTCGAGATATTGTCAAAAATAGCGGCGCTACGGAAGTACGCACCGCCAAAGACGAACAGGAACGCATGACATTTTGGAAAGGAAGGAAAGCCGCTTTTCCGGCAGTAGGGCGGATTTCACCGGACTACTATTGTATGGATGGCACCATTCCCAGAAAACGTTTACCGGAAGTATTGAAATATATGGCCGACCTTTCCAAACAATATAATCTACCGGTAGCCAACGTGTTTCATGCCGGAGACGGTAATTTACACCCCTTGATTCTTTATGATGCGAACAATCCGGGAGAGCTGGAACGTACCGAAGAGTTTGGTGCTAAGATCCTGGAAATGTGTGTGGCCGTGGGTGGCACTATTACCGGTGAGCATGGGGTCGGTATGGAAAAAATTAACCAGATGTGTGTGCAATTCAATTCCCTAGAACTCACACAATTTCATGCCGTTAAACATGCTTTTGATGAAAAAGGTTTGTTAAATCCTGGCAAAGCGGTTCCGGTATTGCATCGCTGTGCCGAATTCGGCGCCTTGCATGTCCATCATGGACAATTACCCCATCCGGAACTAGAACGTTTTTAATCAGGTTTGCTTATGTTAGATAATGATATCAGTCAACAATTACAACAACGGGTTGAACAAGCTATTGCCGATAATACCCCGTTAGCTATTTCAGCAGGTAATAGTAAAAAGTTTTATGGTTCTCAAACTAAAGGTACTCTGCTGGATATCAGTCAGCATAGTGGTATTATTAATTATGAACCGACAGAACTTGTTGTTACCGTTCGAGCGGGAACTAATCTAAAACAGCTCGAAGAGATCCTGGCCACTGAAAACCAAATGTTTGGATTTGAACCACCGGCTTTTGCTCAATCAGCTACGATAGGTGGCACTATTGCCTGTAATTTCTCCGGTCCAAGACGACCTTATTCCGGAGCTGCTCGTGATTTTGTCTTGGGCAGTAAAATTATTAATGGCAAGGCAGAAATTATACATTTTGGGGGTGAAGTCATGAAAAATGTTGCCGGTTATGATGTCTCTCGTTTAATGTGCGGAGCCATGGGTACCTTAGGGATAATGTTAGAATTATCGATTAAAGTATTGCCCAAGCCGGAAACAGAGCTGACCCTGGTTCATGAAACGAATAGCCAAAAATCTCTTATTAAAGTGCATCAACTGGGTCAATCGGCCTTACCTATAAGCGCCACTAGTTTCGATGACAATAAGCTTTATATTCGCTTGTCCGGTACTGATGGGGCCGTAACCGCTGCGAGTAAAACAATTGGTGGTGATAAAGTTGCAGATGGAATTGATTACTGGGTAAAGTTAAAAGAGCAGCAATTAGAATTTTTTAATCAGGAAAGCAATTTGTGGCGACTATCACTGGCATCCAATACCCCGATTTTAAATATTTCCGGCAAAACCCTTTATGAATGGAATGGTGCGCAACGTTGGCTATTGAGCGATGAAAATGAAACGGCTATTCGTGATGTGGTAACCAAGCTGGGCGGTCATGCTATTTGTTATCGACAACAGAGCAAACCGAAAAGTGTATTTCATCCACTTGAAGCAGGTTTATTAAAATTGCATCGACAATTAAAAAATGCTTTTGATCCATCTGGTCTGTTCAATCCTGGCAGAATGTACGCAGAAATTTGACTCGACGAACTATGCAAACGAATATCATACAAAAATACCTGGAAACAGCAAAAGGACAAGAAGCGGACCAGATACTGCGATCTTGCGTACATTGTGGTTTCTGCACTGCCACCTGTCCTACCTACCAATTATTGGGAAGTGAATTGGATAGCCCGCGGGGAAGGATATACCTGATTAAGCAAATGCTGGAAGGTAATGGCGTTACCGAGAAAACTCAGTTACACCTTGACCGCTGCTTAACCTGCCGTTCCTGCGAAACCACCTGTCCTTCCGGGGTACGCTATGGTCGTTTAATTGATATTGGGCGTGACTTGATTGAAAATCGAGTCAATCGCTCTATAAAGAGTAATTTAACACGATTTGCCTTACGTAAAATTGTTCCCTATCCGCAACGTTTTGCTACATTGCTTAAATTAGGACAATTTGTTAAACCCTTTCTACCTGCCGCTTTACAACACAAACTACCGCAACTACCTAAAAAATCGTTACGTCCAAAACAGTCCCATTCTCGACAAATGTTAGTATTAGAAGGATGTGCACAAAGTGTTGCCACTCCTGAAACCAATGCCTCTGCAGCACGCATTTTGGATCGCTTGGGAATACAGTTAATCAGCCCAGATAACGTCGGTTGTTGCGGTGCTGTCAGCCAGCACCTAGCCAAGGAAGAAGAAGGGCGACAATTTATGCGCCGAAATATTGATGCCTGGTGGCCCTATATAGAACAGGGTGTTGAATCCATTATAGTGACTGCCAGCGGTTGTGGTGTAATGGTTAAAGATTATGGCCATTTATTAAAAGATGATAAAGACTATGCCGAAAAAGCACTGCGGGTTTCTGAACTAGCCAAAGATATCTCTGAAATACTTGCCAATGAAAACCTTACTCTATTGGATATTAACCCAAGTGACAGAGTAGCGTTTCATAGCCCTTGTACTTTACAACATGGTCAAAAACTTAACGGTCAGGTAGAAAATATTTTAACCGGTTTGGGGTTTGAGCTTACACCAGTTGCGGATTCGCATTTGTGTTGCGGTTCGGCTGGTACGTATTCAATTCTACAACCGGAATTATCACAGCAACTATTAGACAAAAAACTTTCCAACCTTGATCAAGGACAACCGGATATCATCGCTACCGCCAATGTGGGCTGTCAGATGCATATGACTTCTAAATCAGAAGTGCCGGTGAAGCATTGGATAGAGTTGATAGATGAAAGTATAGAATCTTGAATTACAATGTTTTGCTAATGGTCGTTAGGCAACCATAGTCAGCCATTGTCAGAAAAGTTTAAATATCTGCTATCACTTCGCCAAATTCGAAAAAGTTACGCTTTTCGGATTAAAAAGAAGTGAATAGCAAATCCCAATTATTTATAGTGTATTTGGATTTCATTCTCGATGAGATCTTGGAGTTGCTGGTAACCAAATTTCAGTAAGGGTTTTCCATTAACAAAGTACCCAGGTGTTTTTGTCACTTTAAGTTGATTAGCATCGGCTATGTCTTGATTGATATGTTCAATTACTATGTTGCTATTCATATCTTGCCTGGCTTGTTTAAAATCAAGACTGGTTTTTCCCAGATACATCCAAACTTTGTCAGGTATTACTTCATGATGTAAAGTCCATTTAGCTTGTGATGCATAGGTTGCTTCTAAGATTTCCCAAAATTTATTTTGTAAGTTAGCTGCTTCCAGAATTTTTACCACTTGATCAGAACCATTATGAAGTGGGGTATAGCGCATGACCAATTTGATTTTGTTGTGGTGTTTTTTCATCAAATGCTTCATAAATGGATGAAAGGCCTTACAGGTCTCACAAGCGGGATCAAAAAATTCTACAACAGTCACTTTAGCATTGTGATTTCCTAGTGTTGGTGAATGCTCTCGCACGAGTACGGATTGGTTTTTATTTACAAATTCAGTGGTTTCTGTATTTTTTTGATTATTATAGAGCCAAGCTGACACTATAAAACCAATAATGAGAAGGGAAGCAACGATGGGTACGAGAATTTTATTCATTTATATATAGTCCTAATTTATGCCTTTTTTATTTCAATCTTTTTTAGTGACAGCAATAATACAATAATGGCTGTGTACGACAAAATAGACATCATTGGTATGGTAATAAAGCCGAATAATTCAAGATCGATTTTAGCGCATGAGGGACCCTGGCCACAGGGTTGCATACCTTCTGGTATATATCCTGAATAAAGCAGATAGTGATAAAGCGCAAAACACCAACCAATTATGGCTAATGGTAGTGAATATCGGATCACCGACTTATCTATAGGGTACATGGCAAATAGAAAAATAACCACTAGTGGATACATAAAAATCCGTTGATACCAGCACAGCATACAAGGCTCTAAGCCCATGACTTCACTAAAAAATAAACTGCCGAGCATAGAAATCATAGCAATTAGCCAGCAACTAAAGAGTATACCGAATGCCATTTTTTCAGGCTGATTAATGTGTTGTGCTTGTATATTATCCACGTCTGTAACCTGTCCGGTTAAATTTCAGTATGGGATTATTAAACCTAAAAAACGTATTTGGCAATTTCTTTATGGAAGTTGGTTGATGTAAACAAAAAAAATTATCTACTAAAACGAAGGTGACACATCTGGGTCAGAACCTGAAAGTACGGTCTCCACCTGAAGCATGGCATTCATTTTCACCAGAAAATCTTCAATCGTGGAAAGTCCTTCTATTTTTTCTAGCGAATTATCCTTAAGGCTATAGTTGACGGATATCTTCAATCTTTGGGTATTTTCATCGTAGGTAGGTTCGATATCAACATTGCCACCTGAAGCAGTAAAAGCATCCATAACTTGTTTAAGGTGCTTGGTTGGTTTTATCTTTAAAAATTCAGAATAAAAATCGGCAAATTCATTGCTTGATATATTGTGTTTTGATTTCAATTCACTGTATTGAGCATCGGAAAGACGAGCATCCATCTGATGACTATTGTTCTTGTATTTCTTACCCAACTCTAATTCCATATTGTCCAGAAATACAATACCTGTTTCGATAAAAAGAGTTTCATATTTTTCTAAAAGTTCTTGATTCATTTTCGGTTACTTAATAATAAGAGATTAGCTACTAACAAAGAGAAAGGATTATAGCATCATTGAGCTGAGACGACCATAATGCTTTCCTCGGATAAATTATTGTTGTTTATCACCTTCAGAAAGTTCTTCTTCAATATATCGTTGAATATACTTGTGGGCATTTGACGTTGTCTTGAAAACCCAGAGCACAATCAAGCCTGAAAATATCAGCAAAAAAATGAATGCTTCCGGGTAAAAGAACACCAATAGCAAGAGAGCGATCAAAACGACATAGACTGTTTGTGTTTTTCTAGTCTGAAGTCGAGCCATAACAGCTTCTGCTTCCCTACGATTATTAACGCCGGATTTTTTTAGCGTTTTAGATAGAGATTGGTATTCTTTATTTTCCCGGTGAGCTATTCGTCCGAACGGGTCATTGAGTTTCATAATGTCTCTCCTAGTACTTTTTGGGGAAGGGGGGATTCAACTTAAATTAATCAGTTGAGCCTACTGCAAATTCCTAAAGCACTAAATCTTAAGGGGGCCGTAGTAGATGGCAACTGCGTTTTCTAGGTTCAAGTTGAACCTCTGCAATCAGGTCTTACAATTGAGCTTTGTCTACTTTCGTTATTGCTGCGGGCACTTCTTTTTTTTATTTTACAATAAGGCCAAAGATAAAGGTAATTATAGCTATAATGGCTTTTTGACACGTAACAGTTTCCCCGTTTCCGGATTAATTTCTTCGACACTCCACTTGCGTTGGCTTTTGACGTTGTAACCCAGACCAAAATAAAAATCACCGGATATTTTCTCAAATGAACGGGCAAATGCGCTCGACATAAAATGGAATAGCTCGATGGCGTGAGTTGGCTTATGTAAGTTGGCCTTGAGCACAATATTTCGAAACTCCTGCTCCTCTTCTTTGCTGCATAGGATATAGATAGTTTTACCTCTAACTAATATATCCCTGGGCTGGTAATTATGCGGTAATTTTATTCTTTTTACCTTGGTTCGATCTTTCGCTAAGGAACCAGCTACATAAACACCAAAGGTTTTACTAAAATAATTAGCGCCGATATAAACGGCTTTATTTTGCACGGATAAACTACGGTTTAGGTGTAAGGTCTTGCGACTACTTAAATTGGTATCTGGAAATAAAATTTTTCGAGTTAAATCCGGCCGTCCTTTGAAGTGCCCATTTTTATATTCTGCCACACTAAAATAATTTTCTTGCTCTTTAGGTGTTAATTTATCACGTTTTTTACGGGGTAAAAACTGTTTAAAAGCATAAAAATGGTTGTCAATTTGGAGTAAATCAAATGCTCTTTGACGGGAACCTAAATGCTGAACTTTCCAGCTGTTACCTTTGTCTTGAGATATGGCAACACCGGCTCCTTTGGGTGTGCCAAGCGCTGCGAAGAGTTTTTTATCAAAGCCATTAATATCAAAAGTATGTAACCCATTAGGTAGATTACGGTACTTTTGCCAGCTGGCATTCAGTTTTCTGCGATAGAAATTACTAAATTGGTGATTTTCGGTAGCATCTTCGCCGGGAATATAAAGAGTCTTTCCAATTTGGCGAAATAAATTGATTTTTTCATCATCAACCATGCCTTCTTGTTTAAAACGCTTATCATTTGGTTTATAGCTGATGATTGGCACCGGACCAGAATTGGGAGAGGGGCCTCTATTGGCCGAATTTCCAGCGCCGATAAATAGGCGATTATCAAAATAAAACATATCCCAAATATTGCGTGAAAAGATATGCTCGCCATCCCGATAATAGTCTTGATAGGGAGTTCCAATATCTTCAAGATATTCCGTTAAATCCTTACTATTATCTTTATCGATTTGTTTAAGGTAATTTTTTAAGACGATTAAAAATGCCTGCATTTCCTGATCTTTTTTATAGCCGACAGCTTTTATGGTTTGTTCCAATGCTAGCAAGATATATTTATTGTTAACCGATGATTTTTTTTGGGACTCTCGCCAATGATATGGTTTAAAGCCTCTCTTTTTAGTTACAAGGTGGTCCATTTTGGTTAAGTTTTCGAATAACTTCTTCATAAAACCATAACCATAAATTTTAAAATCTATATCGGGATAGAGCTTTTTTATGTGGCCTTGGGAAACGTTTTTTGGGGGGGCATAACTGCGATTATCGGTATCACATAAATAAGCTAATCGTCGCCAAAAATATTTTGCGCCATAGGCCTTGCTTAAAATTTCATCAAGTTCTTGAATATTCTTAGGTAATTTTTTTTGACTTCCCGTATTGTCTTTAAATATATACTCACTCCAACGGGCGGAGCCCTCCAAATACCAACTATTTTTAAATAAACTATAGCCATATTGAAAAGAATGGAATAACTCATGTTCAGGGGTTAAATTTTCCGGCCTTAAAATTGCTGAAAGGGTAATAATTAAAGACGTTTTAGGTTTTCCATTGATAATTTTATAGTTTAATTTGTGAATGCCATCGCCACTATTTCCATTTCCTTTTAAATAGATAAAATGAATGTCTATCAGAGAAATTTTATTTTTAAAACGAGGACTAAGCAAAGGATCGATTAATCCGAAGCTTTGTGTATAAACCTGATAGGCAAATTGTAATTTATGGGCAACCGTTTCAATAAAATCGGGCGTACCATTTTTGTTTTGGTCGATTTGATTGGGTTGAGATAAAGCATTTTTGCCCTCTAAAGTATAAAAAAGGCGGAAGGGGTGGAGGACATAATGTTTATCTAAAGCTTCGCGTTCAGTTTTCCAATCAGCCCAGAGTGTGGAACTATAAATACTAGTGCTAAGAAGTATAAGGCATATTAAAGTGCGGATAATCATAAATACATAATAGAAAACTCGCACAAAATTGTATACTGTATTTTTTCAAAATGTTTGTTAGAGAATAAATAGAAGAATGTTATGGGTGTAATTACAAAATTATTGTATCGCGGAAATGATCTAAAAGAAGGAAAATACCGACATTTGTTTTTGGATATGGAAGAAAATATTCATATTCATTATCGAGATTTACGCATAGAATTAAGTCGGGATGAGTTTGAAGACATTGCCAAAACGTTTAGGACCCAAGCTAGTGAACTATTGACGATAATTCATGATACTGACTATCAGGATGGCAAACTGGCCAATTCGAATCAGGAAGATACTCGGATTTGGACTGAAAGCAAGTTAGAACATGATGTAGCTTATCATCCTCGGAGAATTTCCATTGAAGAGTGCACCGATGGTTATCATTTACATTTACGTAATTATAAAATTTTACTAGATAAAGATGATTTTCAGAGCCTGCAAAATGCTTTTCAAGAAATCGATACGGAAAAAAGCTATGCTGCAAAATTTGATGAAATTGTGGAGCTTTTGTATGCCAATGATTTACATTTTATGCTTGTTGGAAATAAGCAATCGACTGAAATTGACAAGGGTAAAAAAGAAATCCTGGTTGCTGATTATCATGAACCTAAGCTATTAACGATTTTTGATAAAATTGGTTTGAAGCGACTTAAAAAAAATCACTATCAGACTGAACATGGATTAAGTATTTTCGTCCAGCCACAATCCTATCAAGAAATTTTAGCCATGAATCCTGAAGGATTTACACAACCCCAAATATACCTTATTGATTTTTTGGCGAACAATAAAATTAATAATGACCTATTAAATCAGATACTTTGTCAGGTTTTGAACAAGTTTAATGAGGTCAAACAAAATACCCTACCAATTAATTTAGATTTTCAATCCTGGCGGTATAAAAGCTTTGATAAAGAGGTTGTTTTCCCAAAGGCTGAAATTGCTCAGATTAATACAGTACATGCTTATCGAAACTGGACCGATTTTTTAAAGCAACAGGATTTATACTTTAAAAAACCAAGCAAAATTGTCTTCGAAAAAAAGCATCAAGAGGAATTGTATAACCAAATAACGGATCGCTTAATTGAGAACTTAATTCCGATTCGTGCGGTGACAAAAATATACATTATGGGGTCGGCAGCTCGAATGGAATTAGGGTATTATAAACAACCCTTTGTGCACGGCAATCAGGCAAAACTCGGTTCAGATATCGATTTATTGATCGAAATCGATGAACAATATAAGAACAGTTTACCCAGACAATGGCGTTATATTAACCAATCAACAACGAATCTTTGTGATATTTATCATATCGATGAAATTGAGTTAAAAGATCCCTCTACTTTTCATATTAAATATCCCTATATCAACTTAATTGACCACCTTTTTGATGCCTATGTATATTTTCCATCAAACGGCAATGAATTGGAAAAAGAAGCGTTTTTGGCAAAATTTAAGGCCAAACTCATCTATTCACGTTCGCCAACTAAAACTGAAAATAAGTTACATCAGCTGATTAAAGATTCTTATGGGGAAGAAGCAAAAAATATTGCACGATTGAATGTGGCTACTGAAAATGAATTGTATCGCTTTCAATTAGACAATGAGTTATGGGTACTAAAACTACATAAAGTTGCCGGTAACTATAGCTCTTCTCGATTGGAAGAACATGTTCAATATGAAGCAGATATTTTGAATAAATTGCAGGACCGTAATATAGTGCTTCCACGGACGCTAAAATCCTCTACGAATGAGGATTATATAATGATTGAAGCTAATGTGGCGATGGTTTATTCCTATTTGCAAGGAAAGTTATATACTTATCCAGATCCTGATTATCCTATTTTTGCGGCTGCAAGCGCATTAGCAAGCTTTCATAATGCTCAGATAGAAAGAGATTTAAATATTGCGACCGGTTTTAGCTTTGATCATATATTTAATATGTGGTATCCCCAATTTTTTCGATATGCCAAAGAAATAAAAGGAGATAAAGAATTAAGCGAAATATATAAAAAATTGGAAATATCTTATAAAAATCTTAAAGCCATATATATGGGGTTAAAAAATAATAAAGCGCTTATTTGGCTCCACAACCACGGTGATTTAAATCCCAGAAACTTTATTTTTTCAGAACAGCAATCAGGATTGTTTGACTTTCAAAATGCCTTTTACGGGCCACGTTTGTTTGATTTAGTCGATGCTTCAATAGAGTTTTGTTTTGGCGGGAAATATGTTGAACGAGATGATTTTTCTCGATTTGTTCAGTTTAAAAGCAGTTATATAGAAACTTCAAAACTTAACGAAGAGGAAGAGTTGGTATTTGACGATGTTGTCAATACCCTTGGAATAATTAAATTTATAAAAGAAGTAAGAATGATAAAAGGTGCCCAACAAGAAGATAATCTTAGAAGATTAAGGGCTATGGCTTTGGGGCAATTTTTACTTGAATGGACTGATTAATTGTTGGTTTAATCTTACATAATGTTTTTTATGTTTGTATGGAGTAATATTGTTTTATCATTGAACTCTTTTATTTTTTTTTATAAGAATTTCAATCGAATATTTAATACTAAGGTACAATTGCATTAATCCATGATAATTGTATGATTATAGTATTAAGAGAAAAAATTATATAAGCATCGTGTTGATGACTAGCGTGATGCTTAATGACAATATGTGATAATTTTAAGTATGAAAGTTATCTAAAGGATACAAAAGCTCAATTTTTAATTAGTTGAGCTTTTTTTTTATCTTATTGAATTTTAATAGTAAATTGAGTTTTAAATAATATCCAATATGTCATATGTTGAGGCATTAATATTAAATTAATGCCTCTAAATAATAAGATTAGCATAAAATGATATAGTTTTATCTTATTGATAAATAATAAAATAAACTCTCTTTGCTAATATATATTGTTTTTTTATATGATTTATTGCAAGTTTTAATACTAAGGTACAATTGTAAAATAATTCCTTTGTAATACTATAGGGATATATAGAAGCAATGTATCAAGTTAATTGATGGAGAATACCAATGGCTGGAGCAATAGGAACAATAACATTTCTTACGGGAACTGTTAAAGCAGTTGACGAAAGTGGAAATGAACGAATTCTTAATTTAAATGATGAAGTTTTCGCGGGAGAAAAAATCATTACTGATGGTGCTGAGAGTAAAGCAATGATCAGTTTTGAGGATGATTCAACCCTTGCAGTACCAAGAAATGATTTTGTAGTACTCGATGAAGAAGTATTTGATCCAAATGGGACTCCTATCTCCGAAAATGTAAGTACTCCAGAAGATATTCAAACCGCGCTATTAAATGATCCAAATTTTGACCCGACTGCTGAATTAGAAGCCACAGCAGCCGGAGCTGGTGGAGGCGGAGGCGAAAGCTCCGACAATCCTCCTGTCATTACCCATGATTTACTTGGCGTTCAATATGATTTCCTTGATACAGTCGGACCAGAACGTGAGCAAGAACTGCCTTTAACTGCGACTAGTCCTACCAGTCCTACTAGTCCAACATCACCTACTGAACCAGCTGTAGAAGGTGATACTGACACGGATACTGATACTGATACCGACACGGATACTGATACAGATACTGATACAGATACTGATACCGACACGGATACAGATACTGATACTGATACAGATACAGATACAGATACTGATACTGATACTGATACCGACACAGATACAGATACTGATACTGATACCGACACAGATACAGATACAGATACTGATACTGATACTGATACTGATACCGACACAGATACAGATACCGACACAGATACTGATACCGATACCGATACCGACACAGATACTGATACTGACACAGATACTGATACTGATACTGATACTGATACTGATACAGATACAGATACTGATACTGATACCGACACAGATACTGATACCGATACCGATACCGACACAGATACTGATACTGATACTGACACAGATACTGATACTGATACTGATACTGATACTGATACCGACACAGATACTGATACTGACACAGATACAGATACCGATACAGATACAGATACAGATACCGATACAGATACAGATACTGATACTGATACTGATACCGACACAGATACTGATACTGATACTGATACTGATACCGACACAGATACTGATACCGACACGGATACTGATACCGACACGGATACTGATACTGACACGGATACAGATACGGATACTGACACAGATACGGATACTGACACAGATACTGATACTGATACTGATACTGATACTGACACGGATACAGATACTGATACCGACACGGATACTGATACTGATACTGACACAGATACTGATACCGACACAGATACTGATTCAGACTGTGATACAGATATGGATACAGATACAGATACTGATACAGATACTGATACTGATACTGATACTGATACAGATACTGATACTGATACAGATACAGATACAGATACTGATACCGACACAGATACTGATACCGACACAGATACTGATACCGACACAGATACTGATACCGACACAGATACTGATACTGACACAGATACTGATACTGATGATGACGACGACACCTGTGATGACGATGACGACACCACTGCAGATGACGATGACGACACTACGGCGGATGATGACGACGATACCACTGCAGATGACGATGACGACACCTGTGATGACGACGACGACACCACTGCGGATGACGACGACGACACTACGGCGGATGATGACGACGATACCACTGCAGATGATGACGACGACACCTGTGATGACGATGACGACACCACTGCGGATGATGACGACGATACCACTGCGGATGACGACGACGATACCACTGCAGATGACGATGACGACACCTGTGATGATGACGACGACACCACTGCAGATGATGACGACGACACCACTGCAGATGATGACGACGACACTACAGCGGATGACGATGACGACACCACTGCAGATGACGACGATGACACCACTGCAGACGATGATGACGACACCTGTGATGACGACGACGACACTACAGCGGATGATGACGACGACACTACAGCGGATGACGATGACGACACCACTGCGGATGACGACGATGACACCACTGCAGACGATGACGACGACACCTGTGATGACGATGATGACACCACCGCGGACGATGATGATGACACGACATCAGATGATGACGATGACACCACCGCAGATGACGATGATGACACCACTGCAGACGATGACGACGACACCTGTGATGACGACGACGACACTACAGCGGATGATGACGACGACACTACTGCAGACGACGATGACGACACCACTGCGGATGACGACGATGACACCACTGCAGACGATGACGACGACACCTGTGATGACGATGATGACACCACCGCAGACGATGATGATGACACGACATCAGATGATGACGATGACACCACCGCAGATGACGATGATGACACCACTGCAGACGATGACGATGATACCGCGGATGACGATGACGACACTGCTGACGATGATGATGATACAGCAGATGACGATGACGATGATGAAGAACCTGAAGCTGTATGTAATTATGGCGAGGCTCAGGAAGATTCTGCTCAAACACCGGGATCAGATGCAACAGGTAACCTTCTAGATAATGATTCGGGAGTTGGTTTAGTTGTTACTCTTATCGGCTCTGATGGTCAGTACTATCATATGGAAAATGGTTCAGTTACTATTGACCTGGATTATGGAACCTTAACGGTCAATGACAATGGTGACTTTACCTATAGTCCTGATAATGATAATCCTATCGTTGATGGATTAAATGATGGTGATGTCTTAGAAGAGCACTATGTGAGTTATAAGATTGTCGATGCTAATGGTAATAGTGATACTGCTGACCTCTACTTATCTATCGCCGGTAGTACTGATGGACCTGTAGCGGGACCAGTGGCTGATGAAGAGCCAGAAGTGTTGGCAGATGATGATGACGATAGTGAAGAAGATGCAACATCCGACGATGATGATGACAGCGTAGATGATGCAACATCCGATGACGATGATGACAGCGCAGACGATGCAACATCCGATGACGATGATGACAGCGCAGACGATGCAACATCCGACGATGACGACGACACTGCAGATGATGCGACATCTGATGACGATGACGACACTGCAGATGATGCGACATCTGATGACGATGACGATACTGCTGATGATGATTCTTCCGGTGAGCCAATCAACTTCAGTCTATCTGATGATGACGATGATACCGCCGATGACGATGATGATTCTGGTACCATAAGTGATGATGATGATGACTCTGGTGATGATGACGATGATACTGGTGAAGAGGAAACTCTAGGTAATATCCTCGAAGAAGAATCCGGTGAAATCCCATTACCAGGTGATGATGACGATGATTCTGGCACCGATGGTGGCGATGATGATGAAGAAGAAGAACCTGCTGGTGACGATGACGATGATGATGACACTGGTGGTGACTCAGGCATGGCTCAATTTGTTAATGAACAAATGAATGAGCAGGATGATGGTCAAGGTGACGACTTCTAATCGGAGTACCTATATTAAAATTGATATAAGTACAATTTCTTAAACTTCTATTAAAACCCTAGCCTAAACAGGCTAGGGTTTTTTTTTGTCTTTTACATGGCATAATGACAATTTGATTAATAGCTTAAGGAATTTTTATGGCAGGGAATTATAACGATGCATTATCAGGATTAGGGGCTATAAAAATTGAAGATTTGCCTAAATATAAAAATCTCCTAGAATTAGGTATGCATAAAGCCTGGTGTTATTACTTTCCCTTTCTTTTTTTGTTTTCCCAAAGCAAAAACCGAACAATTTTAGTTGGTGAAGACTCTGGGTCTATGTGCTTTTATTTACTTCGAGAAAATGTTGGTAAACAACCCAAGTTATCTCTTTATTTTCCTCCTTTACCCATGAATACTCAGGTTCTTAAAAACTGTTTTCAGCGGATTCATGATTTTAAGAAAAGTCATAATGCTTCTATTTTATGGATTGATGAACATCATCTTGATGAATTAAAAAATGTGTCCGGTATAAATACAGCCTTGCGAGAGCACGAATACATTTATTCTCCAGATAATTTTAGTGATCTTTCTGGGGGAAATTTTCGTAAACTTCGTCAAAATTTATCCAAGGTTAATCAATTAGAAAATATTGAAATGCGATCTTATCAATCTGCAGATATGGGTGAGTGTTTGGAATTGTTAAAAGGTTGGCGAGGAGAGCAGGGAGATAAATATGAAGGTAATGCCGATTATAGCTACGTAAGATATTGTTTAAAAATGTCGGAGTTATTTAATGAGAAAGATCTATATGGAAAGGTTTTTCTCATTGATGGAAAAATCCGTTCCTTTGGATTTGTTGGTGAAACCCATTCTGGGATGGGAAATCTTTTTATTGGCAAGTCCGATCATAGTGTGCAGGGACTCAATTATTTTATGCAATATCATTTGATTTTATCGATGCAAGCCTATCCTTTATTAAATAATGCCTCTGATATGGGCTATCCAGGATTACGATTTGCCAAAGAGCATTTACGGCCGATTGCCATGCATGGAGTCTACAAGGCAAGACAGAAAGGCCGATTATAATCCTAGAAAACGCAGTAGATGGCAACTGCGTTTTCTAGGATAATAGCTGTTCTAATCTAACCAAGGTCTGGCTTGCATGATTTTTAATTGACCTTTGGTCGTGGTTAAAAATTCAATCTCCATGGCAAAATTTTTATCTCTAGAGGCTTGATACAATTTTTTAAAGTGTCTATGAATTCTTCGAATTTGTTTTATAAGTTTTAAAATCTGCTTTTCATGCATAACCGATTGTCCCGGTTGAGTTAAATTGGAACGGCGTATATATTGAATTTCATACTCTTTATTTGCTCCGACAGCAGAAACCAATAATTCGTCTGGTAAAGCTTTTGAGTCTGGATTGGTTACTAGGGATTGACCGGATTGAACATTTATATAAAAGCCCTTCCAAAATGAGTCGAATAAATTTTTAGTTACGGCAACACCGTTATATTGTTCATTTTTATGATCTAAATGAACTAAAATCGCCATGGCAATTTTGGAATGATCGATTTTATGAAATTCTCGTTCCATAAAAGCTCGATAAGTCCATAAACTAGCCCAAACCTTTTTTATGTTCTTTTCAATCGGACCATCCTGATGAAAATGAACCAAGGAAGTATATAGACCCGCGCCATTAAAGTTTTCCAGATCCTCGCTATTGGAACTTGAACGTAATCTTAAATCAGAACCTGCTGGGTATTGTGATTGCATGTGTTGAAATTGCTCAATCATCCAATTAGGAATTTCGCCATTGTGGATGATTTGTTGTATTTCAATAAGCTTTTGATGTTTAAATTTAATATCCGAATTAAATTGTTTGTTTTCCAGGATTTTCTGAATTTTCGGATAAAGTTTATTCACTTTCATAAAATAATCATAGAAGTAAAATGGAATGGCATTTCCGGCAACTACATATTTCTCAGGTAATAATGAATAAACTTCTCCCATATTGCTGGCTTTGGCTCCAAAAGCATTAGTATCGTTTTTCGAAATAGCCTGTAAATCCAAAATGTTCGTTTGTTTGAAATTTATTTTAGGAATTCTAGTATTAGACGGTGAAAGACTTTTTAAATGTTCCTTTAAAGTTTGATAGGGAATTTCTCGAATTTCGTAACCATCTGAAGTTACCTTAAAGTGGACAGGTTTATTAACTAATTGCAAAAATTCTTTTTGAGCCGATGCATTTTTAATATAGGCATTGGGAATATTATTTTGCTTAGCTTTTAAATTAACATGAGAAAGTGGCGTTTGCGATACATCGGTGATAATGCCTCGCACATGGCTTAAATCATTGGGTAAAGAACGAAAAATGACAATATCATGAAAAGCTGGGATATCAGAATCATCTAATATTTTTAACATTCCCGATGATTCCCCCAAATTTAAAGGAATAAAATTCAGATTGTTAAATAATGTATCAGTATCAATGATTTGAATGGATGAATTTTTATATAAGGACTGTTCCTGATTATACTGAGTAATTTGAGTCTGACTACTGAGATGATAATAAAGCCGTTTATGAACAAAACGCATGGCTTTATTGATCAGCTCCCAGCTGAGTTTTATAAAAGCGTAGGAAACTGGGTCGGTTGGCCAATATTCGATAGTATAAATACCGTGTTGATTGTCGCCATCCGTGTAGTTGTCATGTGCGACAATTGAACCGGCAAGATTTTTTCTGCCGTGGTTGGAATAATAAGAAATAGCATCAAATTCCTTTTCAGATATTTGGTGACCTAAAACGTCTCTATAAAATTGATAGTGATGTTCATATTTTTGGGTATCCATAAAAAACAATTGTGGAGTAGAGGTATCCACATTGATAATTAAGAATTTACAGACCCAAATATCTTTCAGTCCTGGGATATCATTGCGACTTGCCAATTTCTCAAATTGAATACGATTATTAAGGTAGTGATACATTTAAAATTGTTATACTTTTTGCCTAATCATTGATGTAGTTTTCAGTGCTCATATTAGTAAAACAAAAATGAGTAAAACAATAGTGGCGAAGAAAATAACCCAGGCCTGATATTTGGTGGTTACTTATGGTTATAAATGACGAACTAACCGTATTGCTTATTGGACCCATAAATTGAAAAGCTTGGAGCTTTTCATCAATAATAATAACGGTTCCTTCAAGTGCCTTGTTTTTAAATATGGGGAATAGTTCCAAACAGGCTCGCATATAACGATAATCATAACTATATACTTTAATGTTATTTTGCGCCAAGTTTTCTCGCCAATTATTTAAAAGTTTTAGGCAAATGGCTTTATCTTCGTTTTGATAAGGACGAATGATCAAATTGGGAATGTTCGAAAAAGACCTTAGTTTGCGTCTTAAAGAGCGAAATTTACTTCCTTCCAGAGATTTCAACATTCTGGTTTGATAAATATATTCTTCACTTTTGACTTTTAATTTAAAATAGCCGGATTGTTCCACTGCATGGCGATCTAATTGATCAATATGTAAAATATCATTATATTCGAGTTCTCGTAGACCTCTTTGGCTCCCTAAAAACTTAATTAAATGACTAGAATTTATCATGTTTTTAATAATCAGCTATGCTGGGATTGCATGAGTCGTTTTTGGGCATATTTATGATCGGGATTTAAATTTAAGACTTCTTTAAAACACTGCTCTGCTTGCTCTAGGCTGTTTAGGCTTTGATAACTTTTACCTAAAATATACCAGGCTTTATAGTTGTGGCTATCTTGTTTTAAGCCTGCTGTTAATATGGAGACAGCTTCTGCTGGATTTCCCAAACGTCTTAATAGTTTTCCTATAGCAAAACTCATATCAAACATCTCCCCAATCGCATAATAATTATGCCAGCAATTAATTAATGCTTTTTGTAAATATCGATTTCTAAAACCTTTGGTATTTAACGATAGTTCTAATAAATCTTGATAAAAAAGTCGAATGATCAAAGGGTCATTATTACCCAGTTCAAATAATGCTAATAAACCATCAATATCTAGTTTGGTTTGGGACTGTTGCAAAGAACTGATTAATTGAAAATAACTTTTAGCCCGAAATTGATTACCTTGCTGGCTAAAAAAAGTCAGGGTATTTGGCCAGCTTTTTTGTTTGGAAAGTAAGATATAGGTATCGGTATTTTTATTCGGATTAAGGGGGTGATATAGCGCCATCTCTTCACTTTGGGTATATAGCTTAAGGGCGTGCAGATTAACTTGATTGGAAAACGTACCATTTTTTATTTTTCCCACGATGGCTTGATTTTTTTCCAGTTGTGAGCGTTTAACGATTGCTTCATCGGTGATTAACCATAATATATCGCTACAATATTTATGGAAATAATCAAAAAGTTTTATGACATGTAATGGAAAAGTAAACGTTCCCTGGGAGATTTGTTTGGGATATTCGGCTAGTACCTGATTAAGCTTGGGATCATTATAAAAATCCGGCTGAATGGTTTGATATTTAAAATCAAAGTGCATATTTTTTAAAATAGCTTTTGGATCTCCGTTTTCGGTATTGTCGGTTGTATTAACTTTAGATATCTCCATTTGACAATGTTGGAGTTTTTTATTTTCAACCCGGAATAGATCATAGGGGAGGGCACAGAGCATAAAGTTTGAAACTAAAATTAAAGGCTGGTCTTTAATCGCGTCACTAAGAGCAATACCACGATGTTCAAGAATTGGTTCATTTAGAGCCACGACATCCATAAAAGCAAAGTCTAAAATCCCCTGTTTGATAAAACTTTGTAATTTGGGATGCTGTTTCCAGGTATTAATATTTTTTTTCGATACATCGGTCATTATATATTTAAAAGTTATTTGCTCCCGAAAGGTACCGAATTCCTCAGATAAAGCACTTAAAAGTAAAAAACTAAAGCGCCCATGTCCAACTCCTGTCTCGACAATATTTATTGAAGTGGATAAATTTGCTGCTTTTAAATCCTGAATAAAAGAATGAATTAATTGGGCATAGTAATTGGCAATAAATGGATTACTTGTGGCAAAAAAAGGGATATCTTCTTTTCCCCATGAGTCAGCAATATTAATTTGCTGATAATATTTTTTTTGTAATTCCCATACAGGAGATTGGGAAAAAGTCATTTTTTCACTCATGGGTAGGCTTTTCCGTTTGCATGAGTACCCGGAGAAAACAATTTTTTGGACAGGGTATTATGAGGAACCCATTGTTGATTTTTAGGTGAACGGGTGATTGATTGTCCAAGACCTAAATCTTGATTGATATGTTCAGCCGCGCATTGGTGTTTGCCGCAATCACCCCATGAAATATGTTTGACCAGTGTTCCATAGCTATCGTGGATCTTAATTCCATCGCCCTGATTACTAAAACTCAATTTTTTGGAAAAATTTGCCCATTGGATTTGTGCGGAACCGAATTGACCCGTGGGAATTCCTCCGCCGAATACGACTAACGCCTGTCCAGGTTCTAAAAGAGTCCCGGTCGGAAATACGTGGCGAGTTTTGTCATGATCAGCTAAACTCCAGCCACTTAAACAGATATTATTTTTTCCTTGGTTAACAAGTTCAATAAATTCATCTTCCTGACTATCTCGATGGCCATCATTATTTGCGTCACCTTTTATGGTTTTTGTTGGATCAGCAAGAATTTCGGTTATTTGTAAGGCTTTTACCTTATCTTTTTTACTGCTAATACAAGGTTTAATCGAGCGATCATGAATTAAATACCAGGCTGCCGATAAGGCCATTTTTTTACTACTATGATTGGCCTTAGGTACCACCCCTAGGCGCCAATTTAAATCGGTTTTCAATTGTTTTGCTTTGTTTTGAGCAACTTTAAAATAATTCATAGCACGCTCATAGCGATTTTCTCCCTGCTGCATGGCTTGTTTTGTTTTTCTGACATATTTATCCTCTTCGGGAGTTTTTATATCATTTTCTCCAACCAAAATGGTTAAATCATGGGCAAAAGTTTGACGTAAGCTTTCGTCATTAATAGGACTCCCTTGCAGACCATAAGGCATATATAAATTTTTATTTTTGCCTTTGCCTGAGTCAGTTAAGGTATACCAGCCAGAATTAGCTGCTACCGCACGAATAACCCGAGAATTAGGTGCAAATGTCATCATCCTATGAATAAATTGTCCACCTGCACTATGCCCATAGAGGTAATAACCACAGGCATCCAGATTCAGTTTTTGTTTTACCCCTTCAAATAAATGTTCAATTTCGTTATACAAGTATTCATAGGGTTCTTTCCATTGCTTAGCCCGGTATTTTCCACCGGATATTGTTTTTTTCTTGGCAACACCTAAAGAATAATGGATAGATTTAGGGTAATATTTTTTGGAAAATTCAGGGGCAATGGCAACGGCATTATACCGTTCAGCAATAGCCGCAAAATTTTTTAAATAGGTTTCTGCATTTCTTTTGGTGCCATGCATGACGAAAATAACAGGGCTATCGGGGGTTAGTTGGCTGGGTAGGTAAAAAAAAGCATTGAGCTTGTGTTCGTCAACATGAGTTTTGAATTGAAACTTCCCAAAACCGCTATTTTTTTGGCGTTCAATATTTAATAATTGAGAAGGAAAAAGGTCTGTGCGACGACAAAATTCAGTATCTAAGGCGAAGCTTAAATCAGCCAAGCAGGTCAAAACAAAGATTAAAAATAAACGTAGTTTCATTGACATTTTCCTAATGGGTTTCTTTGTATTCTAATTGTCTTAGTGATTTAATAATATTATCAAATTCATCATTACTCCAGGAACCTTTAATCGTCATGATTTCATTTTCTTTTAAATGTTCAAGGAAATAATTGTATAATTTATCCGGTGAGTCAAAGCAAATTAAATTGCTTTTGTTGTTCATTCCCTTTTGTAATTCTTTGCTGTATTCACCAAAAAACAAAATCTGGTCAATATCACAATTTGCTAAATGTTTGCCTGCTTGTTCATGCAGTTCAGAGGCAAATTTGCCTAATTGTTCCATATCACCAAGAATAAAAGTTGTTTTGTGAGGAATTTGGGGTGTTTTTCCCATAATGACTAGATTGTCAGCACAAGCTTTTAATGAGGCAATATTACTATTATAACGTTGGTCAATCACTATTATATTTTTATGGTTAACTTTCAGATTTAACTGTTCACCACGTTGCTCTGGAGCGGTAAAGTTTTCTAAAGTATTGATAAAAATGGGAAGGGGTAGTCCGAGTGCATATACAGCGGCAAAGGCGGCTAAAGAATTATAAACGCTGCTCATACCGATGGCACCGAGATGATATTCAAGTTCTTGCTGATTTACTCGGATCCGTACTTTACTGCCTTGATTAGATAATCGGGTATTTAATAATCGAATCGTGGCAGTTTTGCGACGACCAAAAGATACGATATGACTAATACCATTGCTCCGCGCTTTCTTTTTTAAGTAGTTATAGTATTCATTATCACGGTTTAAGATAGCAATGCCGTCTTTATCCATTCCCGTGAAAATTTCTGCTTTGGTGCGAGCAATGGATTTTATGTTTTTATGGTGTTTTAAATGATCGGGTTGAATATCGGTAATAATTGCAATATGAGGTTTTGCTAAGAGGCTCTTATTGGCAATACTGCCGATTTTTGCCATGCCAAATTCATAAATCGAGTAATCAACATTTGGAGTGCATTGGGCAATATTATTTACTAGACCGCGATAATTATTGAGTTTATTGTGGCTGGCATAGACTAACGCATTGGTGCTTAAAATAGTTTTAAGCATTTCTTTCGTGGTCGTTTTTCCAACACTACCGGTTATGCCAATAATTTTACCTTGGTATTCCTGTCGACTGGCCTTTGCAAGGGTTTCATACGCTTCGAAGGTATCATTGACTAATAAATAGGGAAGCTTAAAATTTTTTTCATCAATGGGCTTGGCGACTACCGCTGCGACCGCACCCTGTTGAGGTGCATTTAGAATCAGCTCTCGATCATCTTTATATTTACTACTCCAATTAGAATCAGCCTCAAAAACCAGTGAGCCTTCTGATACCAACCAAGGCCGATAGGCCAAATTGGTGATATTGATATCACCCGGATCTTGGCTCCACTGTCCCTCTAATAGGGTGGCTAATTGACGGCTTCCCCAGCTTTTTTTTTTGCTGCTTGGATAGGAGGGATAGGATCTTCTTGAACTCGTCCACTTAAATACAAGCGGATTAATAAAACTGCCGTATGTTGAATGGTATCAATCCGAATCCATTGCTCGGTCATGCGAAAACTAAACGTACCAATGGACTTTTTTGGATAAAGGTGGGCATAAGTCGATTCAGGGGTATGATAGGTTTTCATCAAGCCTTTAACGGATTTATTGATAGAACCAATCAATTCATCGGCAATTTCTGTTTCGCCAATCGCTTCGGCGGCATAATAGGCGGCGATAATTCCTTCCGCACGGGCACCAATATTAATTGAAGGAGAGTCTTCTCTTTGCAACATATAGTCACTGATGGCCTTACCATCTTTAAATAAGAAATCATAATAGCTTTGTTTAGCGAACCCATCGACCTTAACCCATTCTTCAATGGATTGCATTAACCAGGCATCATTGGGAACTTTTTGAAATAGCTCGGGATATTTTTGAGGACGAACTTCAACCAAAAAGTCCATGGCTCGTTTGCATTTACTATAAATATCTTGTTTAAACTGCGCATCAATGCTTTTTACATTGTTATAATACAAGCCTACTCCAAGCATAGCCTCGCCTGGGTAATAAAATGAAAAGAACCGCTTTCTTGCCTCATCTTCCATCTCTTGAATCGGCTGTCCTTCATTATATGCGGGGTGAATATAATAAGATAAAAATTCACCATTATCTTGAATACGGGAAATAATATGGCGGGCCAAACCTTGCATAGGTTCTAATAAAGATTCGTCCTGAGTATGCATATAATATTTAACAAATGCCACTAAGGTAATACCCGCTCCTCCTAATTTTGCCTTATTTGCACACATAGGATAACAGGCTTGGTTATCATTCGGATCGGAGGCAAAAACACTTAAGGAATAGTCGATAGCTTTACGGGCCGCTTGCAAATATTTTTTATCATGACTGATTTCATAGGTCATGGATAAGGCAATCGTTGCTCCAGCATGACGTAACATATTGTAAAAATCCGGATCATTGGGGTGATTTAAATCCGTAGTACTATCTTCTATCCCATTATAAAAATAAGTAAACTGGCCATTGTCTCGAATCGTATTGACCAACCAGTCCACTGAATTAACAATACTTTGATATAAACTTTGTTTACTAAATGGCGGTAATGGCATAGGATAACCGCGCAATAAGGGCAGTAACTGATCCTGGTAAGTTACAAAGGCAACACTTTTTAATAATTTGTATTCCACGATGCCAGATTTCATGTGCTCAAGCAATGCCTTCTTGCCGCGCTTAGGGGCTTGGATTTTTAGCTTTTGAGCGAATAGTTGTAAGATATCAGGGATGCCTTTGATTTGTTTAACAACTGCATCGGTGGGAAGAAAATAACGGGTTTTATCACCGTAACTGGCTTTTAATCCGTTAATTCCTGGCTCAAAGGCATATCTTTTCGAAGAAAAAGAGACTTTATTAATATCACAGGCTTTTTCCTCGGTAATCATTTCAAATAAGATACGTGTCTTATTTTCATCTCTAACCTCAAAATCGGCAAAACGAGAATGATTTTTTAATCGCTCCGCAATTCGTTTTATGGTACTTTGTAAACTACTTCGGTGAGTATTAAAGCGAATAAAACGTTGACCTTCTTGAAATAGGCTAATACAGACTCGGGAATATTTTGAATCAAACTGAAAGCTTAAATTATCGGGTATTTGGAAATCTTCATTTCCGCCGGATAATAGGGTTCTTACTCGTTGTAACAAAACCTTTTCGGCTGTGAAATCCTGTTCAAAATAGCTCATCGTAGTCCTATAAAATTATCTTAAATACACAAAAAAAATACATTATGTCAAAAGAAATACTACCACAAAACATTGATGGGTATAAGGTACTAAAACAATTAGGACGTGGAAGTTTTGCACATGTTTTTTTGGTTGAAGATAAATACGATAGTTCTCGGCTATATGCTCTTAAAAAAATTTTAAAACCTCAATGGAGTAATTATATTGATGAAGAAATCAGAGCTTTGGAAATCATGTCTTCGTATCCTTATGCTCCCAAACTCCATCATGTAGAGCGTAACGTCGGGCGAAATAAAGAACAAGTGTATTTGCTAATGGATTATGTTCCAGGTAGTGATATAAGACGTTATATTCGCAAACAGGGTTTATTTAATGAAGCTCAAGCGTTTAAATTTTTGACCGAGATATTGGCTGAACTAAGCTTTATTCATAGTCATAGTATGTTGCACTTAGATATTAAAATGACCAATATTATGCGATTTAAGAATAAATTTTGTCTAATCGATTGGGGCGTGTCGCGTTCTGAGGTTTGTGTTAAAACGGCAAATTTGCTTGGAGGAACCCGTTATTTGGCTCCCGAAACTTATCAGGGCTTTCGGTGTGCTGCATCTGAAATTTATAGTTTGGGCTGTGTTTTATATTATTGCGTGAGTGGGAAATATTTATTTGGTTTAAAGAAAAATGATCTCTTAGAACAAAAGATCTATGCCACGACTTATTTAACCCCGGCATTTAATTTTCCAATCACGGAAAAATTAAAATATATTTTACAGCGGATGCTGGAAAAAGATCCTTTAAAACGAGCTACCATTGAAGAAATTGAAAATATAATTGCCGGAGAATGGCAAATTGAACCTGCCACGGAGTTGGGGCAAAACAATGCCATCCCGGAAAGTAGCTATGCTATTTATAAACAAATGGCTGAAGATGATAAACATCTAGTTTATGCCCAATATCGCTTAGCCTATCTATTCGAAAAAGGGGATGAGGTGGAACAAGATATTGAACAGGCCATGTATTGGTATAAAAAATCTGCTATCGCCGGCTATGCCTTGTCTCAACATCGACTTGGCTTTTTATACTTTAGTGGTAGACATGGCATAAAAAGAAGTTTTAAAAATGCCTTTTATTGGTTTTCCAAGGGTGCCAATCAAAAATATCGACGCTCTCAATATTATTTAGGCAAAATGTATGAGCTTGGAAAAGGATTAAAAGCTAATAAAAATAAAGCCATTGAGTTTTATACGGCAGCTATGAAAAACTCCGATCTAAAAGCGGAAGAACGACTTCAGGTTTTATTATCCAAATGAAAATAGATAATTAGGAATACTTTAATGAACAAACTTATATATACAGGTCTAGCTATTTTAGCTGGGTTGTTGAATCCTGTTAGTACATTTGCTCAGGAAAATTGTTCAAAAATAGATCCTTATCCGGCTGAAATTTCGAATATCAATCCTTGGGATGACTCGCGTTTTGGTCAGGCGAAGTTTAAAGCTCGGGATAATAATTCATTAAATGTTTACTACTATCTTCCCAGCCAGTGGAATGCCAATAGTCCAATAGTATTTGTCATGCATGGTGCAGCTCGTAATGCGTTGGAATATTTGGAGACCTTTGCACCGGTTGCCGAACAATACAATACCATAGCCTTAGCTCCGGAGTTCCCGGAACGCTACTATTCTCAATCCGAAGATTATAGTCTAGGAGTAGGAATTTCATCAGTGCCATATACGGGAAGTTATAATGCCAATGAATGGAAGGCGAGTGATGACTATTTATACAGTGAAATCGAGCACCTGTTTGAGACCACTAAGCAATTACTTGCCTTAAATACCTGCGGTTACTTTATAGTCGGTCATAGTGCCGGCGGTCAATTTATTCATCGCATGGTATCTTTTATACCAGATGCGCGAATCATACGAGCGGTTGCTGCCAATTCGGGTTGGTACACCTTACCGAGCAAAGGTCCAGGGAATGATATTAACTATTATATGCCGTATGGATTACAAGGTTCACCGATTGATCTACCTCGTGTTCGGGAATCTTTTTTACAAGAATTGATTGTATTAGTGGGTGAAAATGATACCCGTACACCATCCCAAGATTCATCCGTCCGTGGAACCGAAGAGGCCATGTTTCAAGGTGATAACCGCAATGAACGTGGGAATTTTTATTTTCAAACCGCGCGGCAAGAAGCTAGCGATCAAAATACAACCTTTAATTGGCAACTCGATGAAGTTCCGGAAGCCGGGCACGACTTTGACCAAATCGTTCAATCCGCAGCCTGGTACTTAGCCTACGGTGGAAATGCCTGTACTTCAACCACAGCGGCCAATGCCACGCAGTTGGTCATAAATGAAATACATGCCGATCCCGCTTTTGGCAGTGATGGTGATGCCAATAATGATGGCAATCGAGATAGTCAAGATGATGAATTTATTGAAATCATTAACAATGGTTCGCAGAGTATCTGCCTCAGCGGGTGGACCTTAGGTGATAGCTCAGAAACCAACCGCCATGTGTTTCCACTAGGAACCAATCTATTAGCGGGACAAGCGATTGTTATTTTTGGAGGGGGAATTCCTACTGGAGACTTTGGTGGTTCCCTAGTGCAGTGGGCAGCTTATTCAGGCTCACTGAGTTTAAGTAATAATGGTGATGGAATTCGTCTTTATGATAAACAAGGAACTTTAGCTCAACAACTGAGCTGGGGCGATTGTGGTGATATGAATTGTGCCAATGAACACATATCTCAGAATTTGGAAATTGACCAATCGATTGTTCGTTGGCCGGAAATTTCGGGTTCTTGGCAATCGCACACCACTACCTCGAATAAATTGTTCTCTCCCGGGACACAAGCTAATGGAAATATTTGGTAGGTGTTTTTTATCTGGTGAATTCAAATCTATCCGGGGTCGGAGTCAATCACTACTGAAGTCAAGGTTATCTCTGGAATATATGGTGGCGATAGTATTAAACCGATACTCGGGTCTATCTTGACTCCGACCCCTAGTAAATCTTATTTTGACTCTGACCCAGAGGAATTAGCTCCCTTAGATTCTCTCAGCTTCAATCCTGCCACTTTAAGTAAAAAATTATTCTCACCAATACCGGAACCGCTCTCTGTACCTCCACGTATGATAGCTAATTCTTTGCTACTTAACTCGTTTTTAAATAATTGTCGGTAGGCTGATAATCCATTGTTGATTAAACTTAAATAAATATGATGGCACTGTAACAATAAATCAGTATGACCTAGACCATTGGCTCGAAAACTGGAATATGGATAATCTTTGGGATGTCGAACTATTCCTGCACGTACTGGATTCATTTCAATATAACGATAGCAACATAGCAGATAATGCTCAGTATCGACTAGCGAAGATTTATATCTTCCTTCCCATAATGAACCAGTACGCTGATAACGCTTATTAAAATACTGAGCATAACGTTGACCAATTAATTGCATGCTTTTGGAGATGGAATTTTTATCAGAAGGTGTTAACAATAAATGTACATGATTATTCATCAAAACCCAGGCATGGATAGCTAATTTGTTTTTAATTGATGCTTCTTTTAAGCAATGGTACAAAAAGCGAAAATCTTCATGACTTTTTAACCTAAATAACGCAGTTAAAAATTAGCCTATAATAACAAGTACCTGAAATTTTGGAAAAATACCATGGTACTTCCCCCTAAAAACACTCACCCAAAGGGTGAATCGCCTTTTTCTAAACAAAAGGCAA
>Ga0209475_10001128_pt1 | contig 36774 bp, 32 predicted proteins | sample tdDd471_FD_187128 | JGI IMG/M metagenome (GOLD analysis project Ga0209475, IMG submission 187128) | Marine sediment microbial communities from the Atlantic coast under amendment with organic carbon and nitrate - tdDd47.1 (SPAdes)... | ecosystem: Environmental > Aquatic > Marine > Coastal >... | reverse complement strand
CAGCTGTTATCAGTCTTTCTTCGGTAAGGGCAAGGTGTGTCTTATAGCCAAAAAACGAGGAGTCTTCGGACTTATGGCCAACTCGAGCATCTTTATCCTTCGATAAAGTATAGTGGTCTTGCGTATCCTCAATCGTTTCACTGAGTAAATTTATTTTTTCTCGGATTGATGGAATCAACGATATAGAAACATCTTCAAGCAATGTCTTGGTTAAATCCAGACAGTAGTTGAGTTCATTCTCAAGGTTATTGTCTTCGTTTTTTTGAGGGAATTTATCTTTGTAATCTTCATCTTGTGTATAAACAGTTTTACGAAGAAGTTTTGCACGTTCTTTTAGAACCTCTAAAGCTGATAAAGGGTTGGATCTGGATTTGGTGTGTGTTGCATCAACAATAATAGATTTTGATTTTATGATGCCCTTTTCTAGGGCGATTGAAACAGTTTTGCCAATTAACAAGTTGAGCAAATCCGTGTCTCTTAGTCTTAGCTTTCTAAACTTGGTGAGTAAACTGGGGTTAATTACATCTGCCTCAGGAGTCATATCAAGAAAGTACTTAAAGGACATGTCTACTCGTGAACGCTCAACCACATCAACATCCGATACATTATAAATACACTTTAACAAGAGGTATTTAAACATCTTAATGGGACTTTCGGCATTACGTCCATTGTCATGACAATATTTCTCAGATAATTCATTGTAAATAACACTAAAATCGATAAGATCATTGAGCCGTCGTAAAATATTGTCTTTGGGAATGATTAAATCGTAGAGATCGGTATAAAGACTTAGGGATAGGGTTTGTTGTTGAACCAGCATGCTATCATTTCTTTTCAAATTCTAAGATACAAAAAAGCAGCAAGCCAAAGATTAATTCCTGGTTTTGCTGCTTTTTTTACTTTTTCAGTGGCCTCCTGTTTCCGGGTGCAATCTTTTTTTTAGTTAAAGCGTGAATGTCATACTACAAAATCCTTACACCCTTGAACTTCTCCTATTATAAAAATAAATTAGTCCTTACCTGTTTATACCAATTGTAGTTTCATGTTAGCGTTAAGTAATTTTGGATTTAGCCAAGACATAAAATTGAGGCATTACTTGTCCCATTTAACGGCAATGGAAATCTTAGTTCTGTTACATTATAAATTAAAAGAGTGAAATTATAACGCTAAATAGCTGCAATTATTGGTATTAAATCACCTCCTCTCCTTCAATATAACTCTAACATACATATTAATACACAAAGAATTTACGCCATCTGGCTATAACTAACGAATTTGGTGAATTACAAGTCTATTAAAAAATTGTAACTTCTGCCTGTAAGATACATGAAGGTCGCAAAAGTTAAATCTTTACAATTGCGACCTTCTTTGGTATAATTAAGAGATATTAAACTATCTCAATTAAATTATTTCATTTGATAAACTTCACTATCGCCACCAACTGTCAACATTAATTCGTTATCAGTAACGCTATACTTGGCAGCAAAACTTTCCACAAAACCTAAATATGTTAATGTTGCTTCCCATGTTGCATCATCTGCACTTATCTTATTATACCCTGTTTGACTATCATTAGGAACATCTATAGATGTTAATACAATAAACAAATCATCAAAGCTACTAGTTAATGTACCATACACCTTGAACTTAGCTAGCCATGTGCGATACACCTCATGTTTCTCTTTAGCTTTAAACTCAAATTTATCTTCCGTTAAAGTCAATTCATTTCGATTGGTAGCATCTATTTCATTAACCCACTCACCAACATACTCATTCTTTGGAGCTTTTACGATTTCATCATCACTACATGATGAGAATGAAAGCAAAAACCCCATTACTAAAACCGCCATAATACCTTTGAACATGTTGTCCTTTAAAAAAAATATGTAAACTTCATATTAATTAATTTTTTTGTTATTAATGCGATAAATTTATCCATTAGAGAAGTTTATGTTAGGTAAAATTATCTAACAAATTAGTGATATCATAACATAAAGAGAGGTTGGAATTTTTTTTTAAGGTAATTGTGCATCCATTATACCCAACTGATCTAAATCAATACTTTCAAAGGTCATCTGTGCCTGGCTTCCCTCATACAAAATACCTATGGTATTGTTATTAATCGATGTTAAGCTTGAATAACCACCTTTAAGACCCAGTTCGTCCAACAATAACCAATACTTTTCCGGCCATGTCTTTCCTTCATCCAAACTAACTTTAACCGTCATCTGCTCGCGCTTATACTTTGAATTCGGATTTGAAAACAATAGTATGCTTTTTATTATGCCTTCAGTAGACGTATAGGTATGCTTATAAAGCGATGCCATACACACTGGCTCAACTAAAGCGCCATGATGAGTAGTGTGCTGCTCCCAATGTTCTCCTAAATCTTTTGTGGTGAATATGGCACGTCCATTTTTCTTTCGTTTATTAACTCTGTTACGGTTATCGCGCATATTTTGCATAATACTACCATCACTTAATTCTACCAGCATATTCTCGGTTGTATTACTAAAAGATGGTGCACTTGCATGCCAGGTTTTTCCTCCATCTTTACTGTAAGTCATGTTTGAGAATGGGTTCTGCTTTTTATCTTTCCCTTGCGATGGAAAAACCAAGGTTCCATCCTCAAGCGTTATTCCACTACCCGGAGCCGGAATACCTACCTTTTTATATGTTTTTATGTAATTTTCATAACATCCCACTTATAACGGGATTTAGGAGATATTTGTTTTTCAGTTTTACATGGAATTTGTTACTTTTATCAAAAATTACTCCCTATTTACTCCCTAAATAATAATTAGTGATGAGTATTACATTATACATTGATAAGAGTAAAACTGACAAAAGAGGATTAGTTCCTATATATGCAGCTCTGCGAATAAATGAGAAGAACTTTAAATTCCAGATAGAGAAAACAAAACTTCGTTATTGGAATAAAACAAAACAGCGAATTAATAAGAATCGTGAAAGTGAGCCATACAATCGGCACGAGGAAATTAATTCACTACTAGATCGTCTTACGAATGATATTTCAAGATTTAGTAGGTTTGATAATTATTCAGTAGCACCCCATAGAGATGAAGTAAAGAGTGTGCTTCTCAAAATTAATCCTGATGAGAAGCCATTGAGGGAGGCTTATGAAGAATTCATAGAATCTAATAGGAATAAAGTAGCAAAAAACACTACTAAGAATAGGAATACCGCAAAAAACTTCATCGAACACTACCAAAAACATTACTCTGTAACTTTGCAGTTCTGCGATATTACATTTGAATTATTTGATAAACTTTATGATTTTGCATTTGAGGTAAATGATTTTGAGACAAATACTTTTGTTTCGTATGTTGCAAAATTTAAGGCATTCTTGAAATGGGCTAATGAAAAAGGATATTACACAGGAAGGGAACATGAAAAATTCACTTTAACAGAAAAGGAGAAAACCATTATTTGTCTTAGTCCGGATGAATTTAAAGCTTTATATCACCATAATTTTGAATCAGAAGCGCTAGATAGAGCAAGAGACTTATATTGTTTTGGATGTTTGACAGGCTTGCGTTTTTCTGATATTAGTACGCTAAAATACGAGCATATAAGCCAGGATTATATTGTAAAGAATATGGTTAAAACGGATGAAGAAGGACGTATTCCTATATTGCCTTTAGCAAAACAAATTATTGAGAAATATAGAGATGGCAGATTTCATCCACTACCCCAACTATCTAATGCCAAATTAAACAAACATATAAAAACTTGCTGTGAAAAAGCTGAAATAACTACACCTACAATAAAGATCAGATACAAGGGAAATGTTAGAGAAGAAAAAGTGTACTCCAAACATGAATTAATAACAGTACATACCGCTCGCAAAACCTTTATTACATTAGCATATTTTTATGGTATGGATACCAAAATCATTAAATCAATCACAGGACATAAAACAGATAAAAATTTTGATAAATATTTGTTGCTATCAGATGAAATGAAGAAAGATAGTTTAATGAAAGCAATGGGAAATTTGTAACGAAAGACAACATTACTTTTTAATTAATTTGTGCCAAAGTCATCCTTTCATATCAACTTATTCACTCGTAGAGGCAAATCCTGTTTTTATTTTTAATGACTTCTTGTCTGCTTTCAGCGGAATATGTATTGGTTCCTTTTTTAATTTCCTGAGACGACGATTTTTTCATAGAATAACGATTGAATTTATTAATCCAATTTATTAGTATGGAATTCACATTAACTATTTTTCACTCCCATCCCCAAACTTCTCCTTATAATACTCATACCATTTTTCCAAGTAAGGAAAATGATTTTCTGAGCCCAATGTTGCAATTATATCTTGATGCGTAAGTAATCCTTTTCTAAGATCAGAGGTGAAGCTATCAGAAATGTTATTGTAATTGATTCTCATATATTCGTCATCATTATTACCTGATAAGACACTGTTTTTCTGTATTACCCAATTGGTACTATAGTAGAACTTTAGGTATTTAGCCTGTTTTTCAAGTGCATCAATAGTAATTGACTGCAAGTGTATTGTTTTATCTCTTTCTGCTGTGGCTTTTTTTAGTTCTTCAATTTTAGAATTTGTATTGTCAAATGAAAAATCTAGTGTCGGAAACAACTCAGATATATTCGTTTCAAGGACTTTCGATATTTTATGAACTAAGTAGATTGATATATTCTTTGTTTTACCGTTTTCAACATTAGCAATGGCTGTGTGTGAAACATCTGTAAGTTTTGCTAACTCATAAGTGCTTAAACCTTTACTTTTTCTAATTTCTTTAATTATTACCCCTGGCTCTTTCATAATATCTACATAACGAATTGTTTTCAAATATAAATATTTCGCTTTTTTTTTCAAACTTTTTTCGAATTGATTTAGAGATAGTTAAATCTAAACAATAAATAAACTATTCGTTTCGAACATAACGCTTTGTTGCTATTTGAAACGAATTAAATATATTTGTACTCGAATTTAACTAAAACGAAGTAAAATCATGGAAGGTATTATTACATCAAAAGATGAAATCTCGAAAATTATAGCAGATGAATTAACACGAAATTTTGAAAAGTTTCTTGGAAGTAAATTTGAAAGGATTGAAGAGGATAAAATTTCGAAGACAAAGGCTGCAAAATTTATAGGTGTATCTATTCCTACACTAAATAAATTAGTCAAAGACGGAAAGTTTAAGCAGCATTCATTAGGGCATAGAAAGTACTATTTAAAAAGTGAAATAATTGGAGCCTTAAAAGATTGTATCTAATTGCATTAGTGTTATAGATTAAAAGATTTACATGAATAACTGGGAGAATTTAAAACAGTCATTATCTATTTCTGATATGATTACTAAAGAAACAGGCATAGCACTTTTAAGACAAGGTGCATCAGGAACACTATCTGAGTGTCCTTTCTGTGGCTCTGGCACAGGAAAGAACAGAAGCTCTGCATTTAGCATTAAAAAGGATGATAAAGTATTTAAATGTTTTGCTTGTGACAAGTCAGGGGATGCGGTCAATTTCATTTCGGCTCTCCGCAATACAACCGATGGTGATTCTATTAAATATTTGTTGCATAAATATGGAAATGGTGTAATGCAAAAATCAAATACTGACTATTCGGAATGGGACAAGAAATTGTATGCCATTAAAAACAACCAGAAGAGCAAGGCTACTGTATTTCTACGGGAACAGCGAAAACTTGACATATCAAAACTGCCATTGAATAGTTATTACTACGATTCCTACTATGATGCAGTCGTGTTTCCAGCTCAAAATGAGCAACTACTAAACCTGAGGTTTATTAATCCAGAAAAAGATAGGAGCAAAAGCATTAATATCAAACAGTCTGAGGAGGTACTTAAGAAAGATTGTATATATGATGCTTCTTTTAATAAGGACGAAGAAATAATACATATAACAGAGGGTGTAATCAATGGCTTATCCTTATTTCCTTTGTCATCAATTAGTATTTTTGATGCGGGGAATAAAGTAAGCTCTTCCCTGCTCAGAAAATACATAGAGAATAAAATTGTTGTTCTAGCTTTTGATAATGATGATGCTGGCGCTAAAGCCGCAGATTATTATTTGAATCTAATAGAAAATACAGGGCTTGTTCTTGAAGTACGTAAGTTTGTTTATCCAGATAACCTTCCGAATAATTTTGATATCAATGACATCTTGGTTAACGATAAACTTGCAGCCTTATTAAAACGAAAGTCAAGCCATAAGCTATTATACGAGAACAAGGTTCTTAAGCCAATTATTGAAACATCAAATGATATTGATGAAGACTTCAATATGTGCGGTTATTATACCGAAGAAGGCAGATATTATGGTAGGGATCAAAAAGGAAATCCAAGACAAATTTCAAACTTCTTAATGGATATTATTTACCATTTCCCAGATGGATCAAGAAACTCATTGCGTTATATCAAGTTGCAAAAAAGCATCAACGGAATTGTGGATACGAAATTCATTTTGTTGGATACTGAATCATTATCATCAGTTCAGAAATTTAAAGCATCCATATATTCTCATGGAGAATTTGTTTTTAAGGGATCAGGCAAAGATCTTGATGCAATTAAAGAGTCTTTGGGAATCTCAACTGAGAATGCTATTAAAGTAGACACTCTTGGTTGGTCTTCGGATAGAGATGCTTTTGTTTTTTCAAATGGAATTGTTTCAAACGGGGAGTTTAAGATTATAAATAAGTTTGGGATAGTCAATGCAAATGAACATCGATTATTTATTCCTGCATTAAGCGAAATTTACAAGGATGATAGTGGATATTCAGAAGAAAGAAAATTTGTTTTTTCACCTGGCACTTTAACAGTAAATACTTTTTCGCAATTAATAGATAAAGCTTACGGTATTAATGGACAAATAGGATTATTTTTTACGCTATCATCAATTTTTAGCGATATTATTTACAGCACTATAGACTTCTTTCCTTTGCTATTTCTATATGGAACGGCAGGTAGTGGTAAAACATCATTTGCTAATTTCTTTTTGGGCTTCTTTGGGCAACCTCAAAATTCAACTTCTCTATCAGGTTCGTCAACCTCAAAATCCATATTAAGAAAGTTAGCGCAATACAGTAATGGCCTCTTATTTTTAAATGAATATAAATCTGATACTGCTGGAAAAGTCGACGATATGCTTGTTAATGTCTATGATAGGGTAGGATACGATAGAGCGTTACTATCTAACGACAATAGAACTCATCAAACTGCCATTAGTTCAGGGGTCATGGTTGATGGTAATTTCCTACCGATTAAACATCCTAGAACCTATTCCCGATTAATACAATTAGATTTTATGGAAAAAGGGTTTACCAATGACCAGAAAAAGGCATATAAACAATTAGAAGACATCCTAAAAAATCAGACATTCAGTAGTTTAACTTTTGAAATACTGAAATTTAGAATACTCTTCAAAAGAGAATTCAGGAATGTATATTATCAGACATATGATGAATTAAAGACAGAGTATAGTGCCGATAATTTCGACAATCGAATATTGGTGAATAACTGTGTGGTTTTATCGGTTTTTAAGATATTAAGAAAACCTTTGAACATTCCTTATAATTACGAAACTACTGTATCTCAATTGATGGAAGTAGCAAAAGTGCAACAAGGAATCTTATCGCAAACAAATGAAGCGGAGCAATTTTTTGAGGCTATAGAAACTAACATTACCTCTTCTGAATTATTTCACATGCACACTTTGGATACATCAGCACTGAGTTTTCATTACCCTACTGCATACATGGTTTATGCAGAGCACATGCGCAAAACTGGAGGTTTATCCATTGACAAACAAGCTATGAAAAAACTTTTAGAAAGAAATCAGTATTTTATATCTCAAGGTATAGGTAAGAAGATCAACAATAAGACCATAAGGGTTATGTCCTTTAACTCTTGTGTAATTAATAATTCTGAAAAGGAATAATAAAAAAACAAATACTTATTATAAATATGTAACTATTGCAACCAAGCTTATAGAGTTCTAATAATGTGATAAATATGATCTTATTAGTGGTTACAAACAGTTACAATTGGTTACAAGTAGTTACAAACAGAATGAGCAGGGGTTTCTAAATATGAGCAAATTTGATTTAAAGATATGCAAGAAAGCAAAATTTGTAACTATTGTTACTTGTTGTAACGCAAATGTAACGACGTAGTATCCTGAATATCAACTACAGTGTTCTGTAGTTACTGAAGTTACACTTTTTTAGATGCCTATAACCTTTATTTTAGGTCAGGTCATTTTTACAAAAACATTAAACAATCAAAAACAATAATTATAATGGAAAAAACGTGTTTAAGTTGCGCTATATCTTTTAATGCAAAGCGTTCTGACGCTATATACTGTTCTTCTGAATGTAAAAACAAAGCCAACTACAAAAAGAGTAAGCCGAATAACGCTAATAGGCAACAAGAAACGAATCTAAATTTAGCTCCTGCTGCGCAAAATGAAAACACTTTGGTGGAACGGAGTGTCGAAATAAAAGGGTCTCTATCAGTTAATGATATTCGGATAGAAATTAATAAGTCGGAAGCTAAGATTGAACATTATGAGTCCAGAAAAACACAGTTAAATGCGCTAAATGAAGATTTGTTAGAAGCAAATACATCTTTATCAAAGAAGGTTAGCCTAATTGAGAATCTAGCCGTTAAAAGATTGCAAAACAGGTTAGCCCTTACTGATGGACAAATTTACAATGGCTATTTGAATAAGGCTTATATAAATGCGCTTAAAGAGGGTAATGAATTTGCGCATAATAGAATGATTCATTTCGAGCCAAAAAACATTCCAGATAAATATCGGCATCCAATTGTAGAATACCGATTAAAGATCTCGAATGCTATTATGGAAAAAGAGGAGGACGTAAAAAGCATACATACAGATATCAATAGGTCAGTTGAAATTATTGACACCAACCAAAAAGAAATAAAAAACTGCGATGATAACATTCGATATTATCAATCCCGGATTATAAAATATGATTCTTTGTTATTATCCGTTTAAGCGTTTACCGATAAGCGTTTAATTTCAACGGTTATGAAAAACTAATATAGAAATAAAAAGGTGCCATAAATGCGCTTTTTATAACTAATTCATGTCATCATTGGCTATTCAAAGCTAGAAAAGCGCACAAAATCAGTTAATCTGCGCTTTTTTTCAGAGTTTTGAAGTATTTCTAGCCATAATAAATATATTACACTTTAATCAATTTTAGATAAATCCAATAATGATAAAGTTTATGCATTTCTTTGAAATTTTTGAGTGGTAAGACATCTAATCGGATAATTTATCATTCAAATTCCATTAAATGTCTATTTGATTTTTAATTAAATCATATCTATGAATTAATGCTATTCTCCCAAAACTAATACTGAAGTTGTTCAAAGTCGTCTAAGCAAAATCACACAAAAGGCCATGATATTGAGTGATTTCCAATGCGATTTTTTTGTTTCAAACCTGACTAGAATAGCTTTAAAGGCATCTAGCCAGGCATTGGTTCTTTCAATAACAAAGCGTTTTTGGTATAGTAAGTTATCAAAGAATGAATCATCATTATGTCCATTACGTTTATTCTTATCAATATTGTCAGCAATATCATATCCGCATAGGCAATCTCTAAATGCTTTAGTGTCGAAACCAGCATCTGCATTTAGAAAAAGACCATCGATACGTATGTTCGACTTTTGCAATGATACAGCCATGCTATCGAAGTTTTCTACAAGTTCGTAAGCATCGTTGTGATTACCTGCAATAGGCTCACTGCATGCTATTGGCATCCCGTTTACATCCGAGAGAATAAGCATATTACTTGTTTTACACTTCTTTCTACCTTGGTATGCCACAGCTTCTCCACCTCGCTAGGTTGGTGTGTGCGTGCCGTCTAATTGCACAGATGACATATCGAGCAACGATTTGTACTTACTAAGTAAAGATTGCCATAGGTTTTGCCAGCAATCATCTTTACACCATTTTCTGTAGTGAGAATAAACGCTATTCCAACTATACTTTGTTCTAAAGAATTGCTTGAGTGGAATTTGTCGCCACTGACAGCCCGTTTTTAGTCGATATAAAATGGCTTTGACCACTTGATAGAGTTTAACTTTTGTATTGCCCCACGAGTTACCAAAAGGCAAGTGTGGATATATATCTTTTTTTATAATTGCGGTAGTTAGCATTAGGTATATTTTTATTAAATATACCGATTAAATACCTGATAGTCAATTAATTAAGCAAGTTAATTCGTTATTTTTCAGGACTTTAAACAACTTCACTCTGTTCTTCGATGTAGCCAATCATTTCCCCTGACTTAAATGAATGCCGAACTCATCTTGTTCCCTTCTTGATTCATTCAATACCTCCAGTTACCTCGACACGTAATCATAATGAGACTTGGAGAGTCTCTTTGATTAAATATTTAAACATGGATAAAAAAACATGCCTTAATTGCAGCTCATCATTCACCCCCAAACGTTCTGATGCAATATGCTGTTCAGATAAATATCGTTCTACGTACAACTACCAAAAGAAGCAGCGGAAAAATGCCACTTTTGATTTGCCAACAATTGATGAAAATGCGCAAATTCCAGAAAATGAAATTGTTATCAAGGTGAGTTAGATTCCACTTTTCTTATTTCTAAAACCAATTAGTGCGAAGCCAAGATGGAACTCATAATTAATGAATTTACGCAGTCTAGAATCCCTACAATCTGACTATTCTGCGCAAATATCGGATTTAGAGATAGAAATATTAGCCATTGAAACAAGCGACAAGGCTAACTTTTTAACCACAACAACTTTTCTGATTTGGCATTTTATAACAACTACCTGAATAGTGCAGTTCTTATAGAAAAGAAGAAAGGAAACGAATTTGCGGATTGTAATTGAAAACTACCATAGTAATATTAATTGTGCAATCGTCATCAGATTTTTTCAAAGCAATTTAGATCATAAACTTGCAAAAAACTCCTTATTTTTAATCCATGAAGTATGCGTTTTTAGCAAAAAATAATTTATTACTTTTAGAGAAAATACACATGAGTATCCGCTATTTTTTGTATTTGGTGACTAGTGTTTAAAAATAATTATTTGATATATGAGATTAAATTTTTATCTAATTTTTGTCTGTGGTTTATTGACAGCCTGTAATACCAAGATTAAAAATGAAAATGTAACAATAGAAAGAGAACTTGAAAGAATTGAAGAGTTAATTTACTATTATCCATCTCAAGTTGAACATACTGTAGATAGTTTATACCTTAAGTATGTAGATAATGCAGATAATGAAATTTTAGGGCAAGTCAACTTTCTTAAAGGGATGATGGCTTATCAGAAGGGCAATGTTGATAGCACATTGTACTTTTTGGATAATGCTATTACAGCATTTACCAAATATGGAGATAAAAATGGACAAGGCAAATGCAATTTAGTTATAGCATGGTTGGCTGAAGGTATGAACGAGTGGGAGCAGGCAAAAATACATTATTACGAGTCATTAAGTTTATTAAGTAACGATTTATTCCAAGAAAAAGGTTTAGCCTATTTGGGTCTTTATCGCTGTAAATATTATTTAAACGAGGATGTTCTGGATGAGTTCAAAAAAGGACAGACGTTATTAAACAAAACTGGTAAAGAAGAATTTCAGCTCTACATTAAATATATGGATTGTCTCTCCGCTCTTAATAAGCAAGGAACTTATAAGAGATTACAAAATATTGCTGATGATTATGAAAGTTTGGGTTTGAATAGAAAAGCAGGAGGCATTTACAAAACAATGGCCAATTCATGCATAAGAAACAACAAGTTGGATGTTGCAAAATGTTGCTTGGAAAAAGCATTCCTTTTATCAAAAACGAAATGTCCGGGTATTTCTATAGTTCCTGCTTTGTGGCAATCTAAAGGACTAATTAGTTTTCTTGAAAAGGATTACGATAGTGCAAGAGAAATGTTGAATAAAGCCTTGAAAAGCTATGAGGAGTATGGACAAGCAGCACGTGCATACCATGCTTATAAGCTGATTTACCGAATAGATACAATTGATGGTGATTATAAAGCTGGTTTCCAACACTTATTATTGGCAAATAAATATTACAATAAGACAAGAAAGAAAGAGAAGGAAAGGATGGCTAGGATAGCCGAAGTTAAATCAAAAGTAGAGTTGATGACCGAGACCATTGAAAAGCTTAAAAATGAAAAAAAGATTAATGGTTTGTTGTTTTGCTTTGTATTAGGATTGTTATTTCTTGTATTTGTCATTATGGTTTTGATTATTAGGGCTAGAAGCAAATCCAGACAGCAGAAGCATGAAGAAAAAACACGCTACTTTCAAAGCTTGCTTGTTGGATTGGGTGAAAAAAGGTTGATACAACAGCGTTTAATTGGTAAAGCTGAGAAATTGTCTACTTCGGGTCTTATTTCAAGTGATTTTGAACTGTGTTATATGGAAATTATTCAGAAATTTTCTTCATGTTTTGTCCAACTTAGTAACAACGAGGTTAGATATGCTGTTCTATTCGCTCTTAATGTATCTAATGAGGTTGCTGCTGATATTCAGAGTGTTCAGGCTAGCTCTATACGTAAGGTAAAGCAACGAATTCGCCAAAAATTAAATTTGGATACAAATTTATCATTGGAACAATATTTGAAAAACTTCTTACAACATGAAATGCTTTGATTTAATGACTGCCTTGTAATCAAAGAAGGTACGTTTTTATCTTTCATATATGTTTGTTTAACTGACGGTGCTTTCCGATGAGTGCAATACTCTTTTTTTTAAGATAACTCATCAAAACAATGGTTCATTATTTTTACTTCTCTCATTGTCTTTTTATTCATGTTCACTTTTCATAGTATTTATAAACCATCCGAAAGATGTAAATATCTATCACAAATGGGGGAGTAAGGGGCACCTAAAGCAACCTTAATGCAGGACTACATGCATAGTAAGCAATTTGTAAAGAGTGAGTTGTGACTTGTCACGCATTTGTCCTCCTAAAAGTGAGCCTCTTTATTATTGAATTATGCTTCTTTGTTGTTCATATACATCAATACAATTTTCAATGAAAAGACTCAGAAAGCTAAAGAAATTGATAGTAGCGTTAGTGGTATTCGTTAGTATATTTAATATGGCTATATGCAAGAATGAAAGTAAGGATAATTGTAAAATTTACGATCTTTCAGTAATAGCACTTGCAACAGGAGAAACCAATGAGGAAATGGATCCTATAGTAGAGCCTTTTACTATTACAGGTTGGTATGAAGGGATACTTGAGTCTTTGGGGCTTTAGTCAATATAGCTCTCTATCTTTTTAAAGCTGACAGCAAAATGACCATAAAACAATTCCTTCTTTGGATAATAATTGTGCTCTTTCTGAGTAGTACATGTATAGTTGATCATCAGTTGATACATCCGAAGAATATCAAAAGGCATTAAAATACTTTCCTAAGACTGGTCTGTTATTACAGATGTATGGTAAATGCCTGTTAATGCACTCACAGTGGGATGAGGCTAGAGAAGTTTCGGAGAAATCCCTTATTACATGCTGAGTTAATCGATTGACACAAAGTATTAAAAGAAAATTAATTGGCCAAAAGCGCCTATGTTCATGCTTGGCAAATGGTGCCACATAAATTTTATCCCAAGTACTTATTAGCAAAATTATACGATGATAGTTGGTAGAAGCATAAAGCTTATAAAGAAGCTCAAGAATTATTGAATAAAGAAGTGAAAGTAAAAGCTATTGAGGAGATTAAATCTGAACTAAAGAAACTTTTCGAAAAGTGAATACAATTGGTAAATTAAAATGAAATGAAAAAGAAAATTCTAAAAGGTTTAACTGGAGCAACGCTTGTTATAGCAATGGCGATCGGGGTGCAGATTAAAAATGAACGAAGTGAATCCATTATTATGCTTGAAAACATTACGGCTATCGCAATGGCGAGTGGTGAAACTGGAGAAACGACTTGTACTGCACATCCTGTTATATGTTATGTTCTGCCAAGCTTAAGGACTGTTTACGGATATCCGGAATATTAGAGAGTTGCGAAATTAATAAGACTGCCTAAAAAGGCGGTCTTATTTCTATTAACAATTAAAGTGTTATCATTTTAGTATCAAAACCGTTCAAATAACTATTTGATTATTATGAATATTAGAGAATTTTTATTTACAATAGTATTTATCCTCTCCGTATGTAGTTGTAAAAAATCTAATGATAAATCGATAGAAGATTTATTTCTGAAACAACCTATATCTTTAGTGGCTAGCACTATAGATGTTGTGCCAAAACTTATGGGTAATTTCTTTTCATTGCGTGTTCAGGATTCAATAGCAATACTTGGAAGCTTATCTAATGATTATTTCTATTCACTGGTTGACTTGAAAAATAAAAAGCTTGTTAAAAGGTTTGGCAAAAAAGGGAAAGGACCTAATGAGCTTCAAATGCCTTTTTCTATGACAATTAGTAAGGGATATTTTTCATTTTTTGATCAAAAAAAGTATAAGACATGTAAACTAGCTGATTTAATTAGTGATGATATAATTAAATTTAATGATGAAGTAAAGTTAAATGAAGATGATGGATCATGTTTTTTTATGTCATCTAAATCTAATAGTAACACCTATCTCGCGACAGGCCTTTTTTCGAAAGGTAAATATAGTGTTATAAATCAACAAGGTAATATTGTTTCTGTATTTGGAGAGTATATGAGGGATGAAGAACTAATGCAGGTTGAGAATACTAAAATTGGTATGGCATACCAAGGTGAGGTAAAACGGCATTCCAAAAAGAATAAATGGGTATGGACTACGATTAGTTGCGATTTAATTGAAGTAATTGAGCAATGCGCTGATAATACATATGATATAAACAGGTTCGTTGGTTATTTACCCGAATTTAAAATAAAACCCGGTAAAGGTATTGGAATTTCTCCTAATCACGATATACCATTAGGCATTTTGCATCATGCTATTACTGATGAATATATTTATGTGTTGTATTCTGGTAAAAGTATAAATGATCATGGAGGGGCGTCTGCATTTGAAGCTAATATTATATATGTCTTTGATTGGAAATTAAACCCCATTTGTTCTTATTTACTCGATCAACATATAAAATGTTTTTCAGTAACAGAAGATAATAAAGCAATATATTCTGTGGCTCTAATTGGAGAAGAACAAGAAATAGTAAGCTGGGAAATTACTAATTAGCAATTATGTACAAGATTATATTTATTACTGTAACTATGCTATGTTCTTGTTCAAATATTGAGCATAAAAAATTAAGGGATGAGATGACTGTCTATTATGGGAAAGAGTTAATTCTTCCTTTGCATAAGTCTTCAAATAAATTGAAAATTTCAACCTACATAAAGGGAGATTGTTCAAAATGTATCGATGAATTAATTGAATGGAAAAAGTGGATTGCAATAGATAATTCTAATGTTGACTTTTATTTCTATTTCTATGCGTTTGATGAAGACATAATGAATGAAATTGACACCGCTATTGTGAAACTTAATTACCCTATAATTTATGATGAGCATAAATCTTACTTAACTAAAAATGGATTGAATGAGAAAGATAAAGTATTTCAAACTTTTTTATTAGACCGTAATAACCATATCCTTTTAATTGGCAATCCAATTGGCAATCCAAAATTATCAAAATTGTATCATAGGGAAATAAATAAACGCAAGTCATAATTGTTACACAATGAGTAATGAAATTATATAAAGGCCTTAAATATTATCTAATGAATAATCATTTTTTACTTTTAGTAATGAGCGTATTATTCTTTTTTTCCTGCCAAAAAAGCTCACTCGACAGTGCTTTAAATATTGCGGGTGAAAATGAGTTGGAACTTGAGAATGTTCTTGATCATTATTCTACGATAGAGGATTCTTTAAAACATCAGGCAGCAATTTTTCTAATAGAAAATATGATTCACCATTATAGTGTTAGTCAAGAAATTTCTGTGAAAGGTGAGAATTCTGAAAACTTTGATTGGAATAATTATCAAATAGAACACCTGTTAGTGCAAGATAAAGATAGCTTACTAAAGCTAAAAAAAGCCATTGATTCATTAGGCATAAGAATAAAACCTGGTGAAATAATCATGGATATTAAATCTATTAAGGCAGAATTGTTAGTTGAAAATATTGATTATGCTTTTAAAGTATGGGATATGCCATGGTGTCGACATTTGTGTTTTGAAGATTTCTGTGAATACATCCTGCCATATCGTTGTCAGAGCGAACCTCTTACGCAATGGAGACGGTGTTTTTATGAAAAATATAGCTGGATAAAAGATTCATTGCCGGATGATTGCACACCTTTGGTCGCAGCTAGTTACTTGCAGAAAGTCATTAATAACGAAGTAGTTTGGCTTCCATCAAAAACCAGGTTTTATTCAGGATTTTTATCTCCATTCATGTTTGAAAGAATCAAAGCTGGTGATTGTGGTAATTTGTGTGTTTATACATCTCTGGCCATGAGATCCGTTGGTGTCCCAGTTACTTACGATCTTGTCTTATACTGGTCAGGACGAAATTCAGGGCATGCTTTTAATTGCCTGGTTGCAAATGATTCAATTAGAGGTTATTTATTTAATGTATGTGATGGTCCTCCCAATAGTGCTATCAAGCCTCATAGAGCGACGAGAATTATGCGTACAACTTTTCAACTACAAGATAATCCACTTTGGAATAGTTGGGCTGAAGGAGAGAGTATTCCGCCTAGTTTAGTGGGGAGATATCAAAAGGATGTAACTAACATAAAGGTGGCTACTGATACATTAAAGATAAATGTTGATAATATTGGAAAGACAGAGAAACGAATTTGGTTATGTACCATAACACCAAATAGCTTGAAAGTTTTTAACTATTCTGAAATTGATGACGATGGTTGGTTATGTTTTCCTACAGTAAATAATAGGTTGGTATATGTATTAGCTAGATATAACAATAAAGTATTAACGCCAATATCCAGTCCTTTCTATTTAAAGGATCAATCTGTAACATACTTAAAACCTGACAAAAGAATACGACAAAACTATTCTTTTGAAGGGAAGTTGAAGACCAATGAAAAACTACCAAAGAAAATAATTGATTTAACGGTAATGTATTGGGAAGATGGGTGGAATAAAGTTGAAGCAAGAGCCGAGTTTTTGTACCATCTGAAATACAACGAGAGGCTCCAATATAATGAAGGTATTTTCAATATTCAATTAAAAAATGCACCTCAAAATGCTTTTTTTTATATGAAGGATGACTATTCCGGGTTCACTAATGACTTTTCATGGTTCACCTTCAGCGATGAAGGACAATATCAAAAGAGATAAGAATGGAGAAGAGATTAAATAAACGTTTGGAGGGTATTATATATATAGTAATTATTTGTTATGTATGTTTCATACTACTAAAAGCATTAGCGTTTAGTTTCTATCAAATTCCATCTGATTCCATGAAAGGGGCTATTCAACCTGGTGACTGGATCTGTGTTAATAAATTAGGATATGGTGGAAGAATAACCTTATTCGGGCACGTATTCTCGCTTCCTGTTTTTAAGAATGTTGAACGAGGTGATATTGTAGTTTTTCATTTTCCTGAAGGAGACACCGTAATAACTAAAGATCCAATAAGGAATTATTATGAAGTAAAGGAACGCAATAAACGAAAAGGCATTAACACTAAGTTGGATTTAACAAGGTTGGATATAGACTATCGCTTGCCATATGTGAAAAGATGCATAGGGTTACCAGGTGAAGAGCTTCAGATTATTGATGGAGGCATGTTTATTAATGGAATACAGCAAAATGATCCATATGATATTGAACAATTGTTCTGGGTTTATTTCACAGATGAACTCACATGTGAAAGATATCAGCATAACAACAACTTTTATTGGAAAAGAGGAGATAGAAGGAGCGTATTTTCATTAACTAAATCAGAAAGAATAGATCTTGAAACACAAGCTGGAATTGATAGTATTAGAATTAAGGAACGACACCGGGCAACAATATATTATTTCCCATTAAGTATGGATGGTCATTTAAAGTGGGATACCCAAAATTATGGGCCAATTCAAATACCGCAAAAAGAGAAGAGTATAGTTCTTAATAGTATAACCCTGCCTTTCTATAAGCGAATTATAGAAGTTTATGAAGGAAATAAATTGGAGGTAATAGCAAATGATATTCTGATTAATGGTCAAAAGGTAATAGCCTATACCCCAAAACAGGATTATTACTTTATGATTGGTGATAATAGAGGATTAAGTATTGATAGTCGTAATTGGGGTTTTGTGCCAAAAGATCATCTCAATGGAAAGGCCTTTATGATTGGATGGAGTGCAAAGCCTAATAGGATTGGTTGGAAGAGCATTAGGTGGAATCGAATTGGACATTCATTATAAATGATTGTATAAAATATATAAGGAATTAAGAGTTGAAAATGAAGAAGGTAGTCTGGATCTCAGTTTTGGTAGTTATTGTATTCGCACTTGCATGGCAATTTAGCAACGGAAGTAGGGATGTTACTAAGGCAATACCTACTCAAATAAGTTTTAAACAAACAGAAATTGATATGGGACGCCTCAAACAAGGTATACCAAAATCCGTGAAATTTGTTTGTCAAAATATAGGAGAGAATTATTTGATCATACAAGTTGTGGAAACCAGCTGTGGCTGCACCACTCCCAAATGGACAACGCAGCCGATACAGGGAGGTGAATCCGGGGAAATAAGAATGACTTATGATGCTAAATATCCCGGTCACTTTAATAAAACCATTACGGTTTATGCCAATGTGGAGAATAGCCCGGTTAAATTAAGTATTTCGGGACAGGTATTAGCAGGTAATTCAGATTAATTAACTCAGAGAAAACCATACAATTAATTGTACTACATATAGAAAAATGCATAAAACAACTTTAAATAGAATTAACACTGCTGTATTGCTTCTGATGGCAACCCTGCTTTTAGGAAGTTGCTTTGTCATGGATAAAAGCTTGTTCAATGGTATTATTACAGCCAAGCATTTATGGGTGCAGTTGTTTAGCATTGTAATAATAGCGATTTTAGCGGTGAGAGTATTCTTCGCAACAAGAATAACTATCCATTCCATAGATATCCTTGTTGTAGTATTGGTAATGTGGATGTCACTGCGGGAGTTGCTAAGTGAAATGCCACACGCAAACTCTCAACAATACCTTATTAATATTGCCACCTACTTTGTTTTGTACATGTTTTTTAGGATTATGGGAAACCGCCCTTCCCTACTTTTACCTGTAATTGTAATTTATCTGCTCATTGTATTGGCACAGTCAATCATAGGGCTTATGCAACTCTATGGTTTTATGTATTCTCATCATAATATGTTTAAAATTACAGGATATTTTCATAATCCGGGGCCGTTTTCAGGGTTTGTGGTGAGTGCATTGCCAATGGCACTAGGGTTGTGCCTGGGAACCAGGAGTCTGAAGTTAAGAGTTGGGAGAAAAGAGAATGGCAAGGTGGATATTCATCAGAATTCAGTGCTCAGTAAATGGTTAGGATTGAATTTACAGCAAAACAGAGTTCTAAGTTCAGAGTTTTGGGTTAGCCTAAACTGGGATAAGGTGTTGAATTACTTCGCTCAGTTTGTACTTGTAATTTTGTTATTGGTATTGCCGGCAGCTCGTTCCAGAGCAGCATGGCTAGGCGTCATCCTTAGTTGTTTATATGTAACATGGCATTTTAATATGCCTCAACAATTAATTGGAAAGCTTCATAGTGTATTCAAGGATAGATATAGCAAAGTTTTAAAAAAATTCTTGTTATCAATTGGTATCCTCTTAGTATTAGCCTCTATATTTGGCTTATACAAGTTAAAGCAAGGTTCTGCTGATGGCCGTATGCTCATGTGGCAAGTCTCCTGGGAGATGATTAAAGATAAACCTATACTTGGTTATGGACAAGGTGGTTTTGAAGCCAACTATGCCAATTACCAGGCCGAGTGGTTTCGTAGTGAAAAAGGAACACCCGGACAGGCTTTGGTGGCAGGTATACCCGATGCTCCGTTTAATGAGCTTATTAGGATTTTTATTAATTACGGGTTTATTGGTTTGTTGTTGATAGTAGCTTTACTCTTGCGTTTATATCATAAAAGAGCTCATCGCAGTACAAAGAGCCATGAAGAAGAACTTAGCGGTTCTTTGCGAAAATACTTTGCGCATTCTGCTTTAGTCCTCAAAGGTGGTCTTTTATCTATTATAGTTTTCTCTTTATTCTCCTATCCTTTAGATATAGCACCAATACTCGTTCAAATCACAATATTAGTGGCTTTAATCACTAACCTAAGCCATAATATCTATATACTGAATCCGTCAAAATCCGTATATATCCCTAAATTCAATACCCTATTCCCTCAAATTGCAGTATCAATCATATTATTAGCTACCATTCCTTTTGTTGCTAAAAATATGACAAATAAGTACTACGGATTGAAACACTGGCAAGAAGCTCACCTACTGTACAAATATGAAATTTACGATGATGGTTCAGATGAATATGTTAAGGCCGACGAGTACCTGCCAAACAACGGTTTACTACAGCAAATGCATGGTAAATGTTTGGCTATGGATGAGAAAATGGAGGAGGCAAAAGATATATTAGAAGAAGCTATGGTGTTACGAGCAGATCCCATTTTGTATACCACATTGGGAGATACTTATAAAGTGCTTAAGGAATACCAACTGGCCGAAAGTTCCTATAGGCATGCATGGCAAATGGTGCCCCATAAGTTTTATCCGGGCTACCTATTGGCAAAGCTATATGACGAAAGCGAACAGAAGCAAAAAGCAGCTAAAATAGCTCATGAATTGCTAAACAAACATATTAAAGTAGATTCTAAAGCTATTGAAGAGATAAAGGGAGAATTATTACAAATTCTGCAAAATCGAGAATTCTTGAATAACCAAATAGCAAACTAAATACTATGCATATAAGAAACACCTTAATAATAATTTGTTTTTTGGCAATATTATCATCCTGTCAAAAAAACCCATTACAACTAGCCATGAAAAGGGCTGGGGAAAATAGTACGGAATTACAAAAAGTACTAGATCATTACTCAATAAACGAAAGTGATTCTTTAAAATACAAAGCAGCTGTTTTTTTAATTGAAAACATGGAGTATCATTTCGGTGTTGAACAAACCATCTATCAAAATGGTCAGGTAACTGATGAGTTCTCTTGGGGTAAAGAGAATATGTTGCATAGCCTAAAAACTGAAAATGTAAAAGAAAAAAGAAATCAGATCATAAATCAAACGATTGATTCATTAGGGATAACTATCCAAAGAGGTGAAGCTCTATGGGATATTGAGTATATTACATCAGATCTGTTAATTGAGAATATTAACTATGCCTTCAAGGCATGGGAGATGCCATGGAGTAAACACCTTACTTTTTCAGATTTTTGCGAATACATTCTTCCTTATCGTTGCCAAACAGAACCTTTGACACAATGGCGAAAATATTTCTTTGATAAATACTCTTGGATTAAAGATTCATTGCCTTCTGATTGTAAACCTTTATCAGCGTGTACATTTCTTAAGGATCAATTAAAACAACAGTTAATATATTCAAATAGACACAGAACCTTTTATAGGGGTTATCTTCCGCCACATTTCTTTGAAAATGTGGGCATTGGGACGTGTGAAAACCTTGCTTCTTACACTTCTTTGATTATGCGTTCTATTGGAATTCCAGTTTTATATGATAAGGCGCTTTATTGGGCTAATAGTGATGTTGGTCATGTTTTTAATTGGGTAGTGACTAACGATTCTATAGCAGGTTATCATTTTGGAATTGTTGATGGTATACCTAGAAGAATATTAAAAAACTTTGGTAAGGTAATCAGAAATACCTATCAAAATCATGAGAATCCATTATGGAAGCTGTTTGTAAAAGGTAATCTGGTTGTGCCTAGCTTATGTGGTATAAATCAAAAAGATGTGACTCATCTACACTGTCAAACAGACACTTTAGTGATGAGTATAAAAGAAAATGATCCTAAAGCTCAACTCTATTACCTGTGTCAGATAGGTAAAAATGGAGAATTAAAAGCACTTAACTATTCGGCTGTTGATAATCAAAAAAAATTACATTTTACCAATACAACCACTCCATATGTTTATATACTGGAGCATACAACAAAGGGCATTTAGTGCCAGTTGGTGATCCATTTTACTTCATTGGAGATAGTGTTATGGATATCATTGCTGATGAAAATTCATTGACTGACTATAAGCTTGAACGTGAGTTTTGGAAAATAATGGGAAAGATAGGGAGAGGCTTCTTTATAGTATAGAGCTAAGTAATGTTCCCAAAGTAGCACTTTTAAAATTTCAGCGAACAAATTTCTGGAAATATAATCCATTTACGTTTGATAATTAAGGTCGGTATCTAGCATTATGAAAATCATACTTACATTAATAAAAAGGACAAAACGGGTATTTGAAAGTCTGTTAATGGCTGGTATGCTACTCTATTTGTTGTACCTGTTAATGAAACACCTTGTTATTGGCGTCTATACCGTACCCAGTAATTCAATGATGGGTACCATATGGCCCGGAGACAGGATTGTTGTAGAAAAATTATCACTTGGTCCACGCATAGCCTGGGGCGATAAGTTGTTCCGTTTACCAGAAGTGTCGAAGATAGACCGGGGTGATATCATTACCTTCAATTTTCCAGAAGGCGACACTGTTTTAACCAATAATCCTACAGCTAATTACTATGAAGTAATTAGTTACAAAAAGAATATGGCCTTGGCCGCTAATTCAAGTGGTAAAACATTTCTTCCATTACAGTATCGTGTGCCCTATGTAAAGCGATGTATTGGACTGCCTGGTGATACTATTCAAATTAACAACGGCAAGGTTAATGTGTTTACTGAGAATAAGGAATTGGAGATTCGAAAACTCTACCAATTTTATAGTCAAATACTGAGCTATAATGACATTGCTCAACTTATTGATGCTCCTCATTCTCGTGTACTTAAAAAAAGAAACGGAATTTTTCTGTCACTCTCAAATCGTGAATGCAAGCGTTTGATGTCCATAGAAGGGGTTGATAGCGTTTGCAGGCGTTTTGACAAAGTGAATTATGTAAGGAAATTCCCTTCTAAGAAAATGAAAAGACAAATACTGAGGAGACAAGATAATTATGGGCCATTATTGGTGCCTGCTAAAGGTGATCGAATTGCATTAAACGAGCATGATTTGGCGATTTACAAACGGGTGATTGAGGTTTATGAAGGTAAGCAGTTAGAGCAACATAGTGACTCGGTATTTATTAATGGCAAGTTTTCACAGTCATACACCTTTGAGCAAGATTACTTTTTTGTAATGGGCGATAATCGTTCATTTACCGTTGATAGCCGTAATTGGGGTTTGGTGCCAGTAGATCACATCATTGGGCGAGCTTTTATGGTAGGCTGGAGTACAGAAAGTGAAGATTCAATGCAGGATAACACCCGGTGGGAACGCCTGTTTAAATTGCTGAAATAATTCAAAAAAAAGAAATAGAAAACGAATAGATATGACAAACAATTTAAAAATAAAGAAAATTGCAGGCATCTTATTGATGATTGTTGGCTTTGGTGCCATTAGCTGGACGGCTACAAATTTATTTTTAGACGACTATACTTTTTCTAGGACCTTACCAACTAAAATAGAATTCAAACAGTCTGAAATTGATATGGGTAAGCTAAAACAAGGGCAACCACAGACGGTGAAATTTGTATTCCAAAACACAGGTGAAAACCCATTAATAATGCAACAAGTTGAAACAAGCTGTGGTTGTACAGAACCAGTATGGCCTAAATACCCTATTAAACCAGGCAATATTGGTGAAATAAAGGTGACTTACGATGCTAAATATCCTGGCCGATTTGTAAAAAGCATTACGGTGTTTTGTAATACGGAGAAAGGGATGGAGAAGTTGGTAGTGAAAGGTATGGTACAAGGCATGCAGAATTAAAGTGACTTTTCGAAAAGTGTAATATATAATTGTAAAATTTTAAAACTATTAAAATGAAAAAGAAAATTTTAAAAGTGGCTGTAGGGGCAGCTTTAATGGTGGCTATGTTTGCCACAATACATGTGAAGAATCAAAATAATGATTCTGATTTAGACTTAGCAAGTCTAATGTCTATTGCTGTAGCATCGGGTGAAGTCGTACTTGACGGTTGCCATACTGAAGAAGGCGAAGCTTGTAATAATGGTAGTGTAACGGCTCAAGATTGTGATAATTCACAATGGTTAGAAAGTGACAATTGCCTTTATTCAATCAAAGCATAAGATTTTGAAAATAAGAAGGGCTTAGGGCAAACCTAAGCCGCTTCTTTTAATATAATTCACTATGTACAAGTTTAAAATAGTTATATTCATTACTATATTAGGTTCTTTAATTATTGCTTGCCAAGAAGAAAGGGTCTTGATAAATAATGACATCGCTCACTTTTCAGAGTTTCCTGTTGAAGAGAAGTTATCATTCGTTGACATTTTTGAATACAAAGAAGGACTACCAAGAGATTTACGTGTTGTAGATTCTACTTTGGTAATTTGCAATCGACAAAAGGGTAGTCAATATTTATTGCATAATTATTCATTGAATAGTGGTCTACTATTAAAAAAAGATTTAAGAGTAGGAAAAGGACCCGGAGAGGCACTGGGAGCATTTAATTTTGGAATAGTGGGAAGTGATTTTTGGGTTCATGATATAATGACAAAGAAGATTCTTTTCAAGAGTATCTATAATGTATTAGATGAGAATGATTTTTCATCATTTAAAGAATTCGAATTAACAGATTTCTTTTATAAAATAAGTTTTATAGATAGCCTTCGTTTTTATGGGGTAGGTCATCTTCAATCCACTTATAAAATAAATGAGATAGATATGAAATCAAATAATGAAGTGAATAGGTTTGGTATGTTTAGTACGCTACCAGAAAAAATGCCAATTGATGCCGTCAAAGATGCTTATCTTTCCTATATCTATTCAAGACCATCTGGTGGTAAATTAGTTCTCCCATATCGGTATACAGACATTTTCGAAATATATGATCAAAAGGAACAAATATGGTTAGCAATCCAAGGTCCTCATTTTTTTGATGTTGATTTTGAAGTACGCACAACTAGTCGTGGAAATAATTATATGCAGAAAACCAAGAAAACGAAGAGAGCTTATATAAATGGAGCGGTAACCGAGAAGTACATATATCTAATATACTCTGGAAATACACGAGATAATGACTGGACAAGTAGTAAATTCATCTTTGTTTTTGATTGGAATGGAAAACCGATCAAGAAAATATATTTAGATAGAAGTATTTCTAAACTCACCGTTTCGAAAGATGATAAAACAATCTATTCTTATGACGAAAACAATGGATGTATTATTAAAGCTAATATAAATTAAATTGAATGAAATATTTCCAAAAATATATTCTAGTTGGATTTTATTTGTGTCTTTTAGTTTCATGTGCTCATGATAAAAATTCAGAAAAAATAGAATTATTGAAGAAAATAATTACTGATAATCTAGGTGAAAAACTTATTCTTCCCGATAGTATTCAAATCTATAAATTACATACAACTAATATTGTGGATAGCACTAGTATTTTTGATTCTCCTTATAAAATATATTCTCATATTAACGTTTCTTGCGGTGCATGTGTAATGAATATTGATCAGTGGAGTGATTTAATTCCAGAATTTCAGCAATATAAAGTTCCCATAATATTAATTTGTAAATCTGATGACAATTTTGAACTAATCAAACATTTGGATATATCTGAACAAATTCAAAAATTTCCTTATCCTCTTTTTTTTGACAAAAAAGATAACTTTATTAAGAAAAATAGTTTTATGCATGATGTTCATGAGTTTAGAACTGTCTTGACAGATAGGAGTGATAATATTTTAGTAATGGGTAATCCTTTAGCATCAAAAATGACAAAAAAATTGTATCTAGATTTTATAAAAAATAATCGATTACCTAATAACCAATAAACAGAAAGTACTTCCGAAAGGTTTTTCTCAATATTATTGTCTTCAGTAATATTTGACAGGACAGCATTCTAAAAGTTATTGTTATAACCGCTTTTGTTAATGATCTAACTGTTTAAAAATAGGCTTTGCCTATCATAGAGCAAAAATTAGTTCGTTGTGATTAGACCTAAATATTCAGATAGATATATAAATCAAATATTATGCCCTATAATAGAATAATCTTTATTGCTTTTATTTTGCTTCTATGGAATTGCACCAACCCAAAGGGCAACAATAATCAAAAAGCCAACATTGCCAAAAAATCTTTTACTGAAAAAGAAGTAGTGCGCGTTAAGGTGGCACAAGTCAGCAATGGTAATTTCGCACAAGAACTGGCCAGTAATGGTAAATTAAGCGCCAAAGAAAAAGCAGTCATCCCTTTCTTGCTAAACGAACAAATAACCAATGTAAAGGTACATAACGGTCAACGAGTGCCTAAGGGAGCTATAATTGCACAACTGGAACCTTTTAAATACCGTAAACAGCTAAATGATGCCCGTAACCAATACGAAAAAACACAAATAGACCTGGAAGACCATTTACTGGGCTATGGTTATGCTGTAAAAGACACTGCCAAAGTACCTGCTAATATTTTAAAGATGGCTCGTATTAGGAGTGGATATAATCAGGCTTTAAGCAATCTTAAAGACGCTCAGCGAAATTATTCCAATACCATTATCAAAGCCCCCTTTGATGGTGTTGTTGCCAACTTGCAAGCAAGTGCTTATAATCCATCGTCGCAATATAATTTTTGCTGTGAGTTAATAGCTGATGCGTTGATGCAGGTTGAGTTTACTGTATTGGAAGGTGAGATGAATCAGGTTAGAGCAGGACAAAGCGTTGAAATTATACCCTTTGCTGATAATAAGAAGAGTTACCAGGGGCACATTACAGCCGTTAACCCAAGTATTGATGAGCATGGTATGATCAGCGTAATTGCTGAAGTAAAGAACAAGGATTCACTGATTGATGGTATGAACGTTAAAGTATTGTCCAAAAATGTTAAGCCTAATTGTGTCATTATCCCTAAGTCAGCAGTTCTCTACCGGCAAAATCGTAAAGTGGTCTTCGTTAAAGAAGATGGCATTGCCCTTTGGGTATATGTGGAAACGGGAGATGAAAACTCTACTCAGATAACCATTGTTGATGGTAGCTTGCAGGAAGGTCAGGAAGTAATTATTAGTAATAATAATCTGAATTTAGCACATGAGACACCAGTGGTTAGTGAATGACCTATCGCACCTGAGCTATTTTAGAATTATCACATATAACTAACATACTCACAATATAATTGTAATCATTTGAAGAATACTTTCTCTATAAATATACTTTTTTTAGTCCTTGCCATCATTGGCTTTGCACTTATTCCTATGCTCAGTGTGCAGTTGCACCCATCAGCCAAAGGCAGTAAGCTGTATGTGTCGTACGCCTGGCAGGATGTTTCAGCAGAGATAGTGGAGAAAGAAGTAACCTCTCCCTTAGAAGGTATTTTAGCTTCTATTAAGGGATTGGAAGAAATCAGTTCTTCCTCCTCTAAGGGTAGAGGACAAATTACACTTCGACTTAAAGAAGGGGTTGATATGGATGCCATCCGCTTTGAGGTGGGCTCCATGATGCGCCATGTATACAGTAAATTGCCAGATGGTGTCAGTCGTCCACGTGTAAGTGAAAAAAGTAGTAAGGGTAACAGTCGTCAACTATTATTAACCTATACGCTTAATGGTGAAGGCAACACTCTGTCACTTCAGAAATATGCTGAGGAGCATATCATCACCGCCTTGGGGTTATTGGAAGGGGTTGATCAGGTGGAAGCCACCGGTGCTACTCCTCTCGAATGGGAACTCAGCTATAACGAAGAGCAAGTGATGAATCTGGGTGTTACGATAAACGAGATACGACAAGCCATCACCACTAGCCTGGAGAGTAAAGAGCTGGGAGGGGCCAACATCAGACAAAACGACAAGGATCAGTTTATATACCTGTCTTTTAAAGGTCAAGCTAAGCGGGTAATTGACTGGGAGCAGGTAATTGTTAAAAAACAGGGAGGGCGACTTCTTTACCTTACCGATTTGGTGAAGGTGCGTCTTAAAGAACAGGAGCCACGCAGCTATTTCCGCATCAATGGATTGAATACCATTTATCTGAATATCTATTCCATCAACGGGGCTAACCAAATTAATGTGGCACAAAAGGTACGGGATAAGATTCGGAATCTGGAAAACCATTTTCCCGAGAATTTCTCACTTATAAAAAGCTATGATGCCTCAGAAGAACTAAAAGATGAGACAGACAAAATACTATTACGTTCAGGTCTGGCCATTGTCATTCTACTGCTTTTTGTTCTGTTGATAAGCCGGCAGTGGCGTTACTTAGTAATTATCGGCACCAGCTTGATAGTAAACCTGTCGGTGGCAGTCATCTTTTTTTACTGGTTGCAAATCGACATCCATATCTACTCACTGGCAGGTCTCACTGTGTCACTGGGTATTATTATTGATAATACCATTGTGATGGTTGATCACATACGTAGCCATCGCAACAGGCGTGTTTTCCTGGCAATACTTGCAGCTACTCTCACCACCATAGGCGCCCTATCCATTATCTTTCTCTTAAAGGAAGAGCAGCGTGTTAAGCTCGTCGATTTTGCACTGGTAATGTTGGTTAACCTGGTGGTATCCTTGTTTGTCGCTCTCTTCTTTATCCCGGCCTTTATGGATAAATTTCCGCTGAGAAGTAAGGCGAATGGTTACCACAGGCGCCGCAGGCATTTGGCAGTGCGCCTGACAAATAACTATGAGCGTTTCATCCTTTTTTCCTCACGACGAAAGTGGCTATTTATCCTCATTGCCATATGGGGCTTTGGCATACCCGTTCATCTACTACCCGATAAGTTGGGACATGAACGACAGTTGGAAGAAGAGTTGAATACAGCACAACGATGGTACAACCAAACATTGGGCAACACTACCTTTGTTGGTGATGTAAAACCATGGCTAAACCGCATACTTGGAGGAAGCCTATATTACTTTTCATCTTATATGGATGAGAATGGAGCAACATCAGATAATCAGCGCACCCGCCTGACGGTTAATGTGAGCATGCCCGATGGTGCCACCTTACAACAGATGAATACCCTCTTCCTTGACCTGGAGAATTTCCTGGCAGGTTTTGACGAGATTGAGACCTTTGTGTCACGCATCCACGGTATCGACCGTTCATCAGTAAATATTACTTTTAAGAAAGAAGCCGAGAACGGTTCCTTTCCCTATTATCTGAAGCAAATGATAGAAACGAAGGCCGTGGAAACCGGAGGGGCTGACTTTGGTGTGTTTGGTGTTGGCCGTGGATTTAGCAATAAGCTGCATGAAGGCTACCACAACAGCTCCATTGCTTTAAGAGGTTATAATTACGACGAGCTGATGAAGCATGCCCGCTTTCTTAAGAAGGAGCTGCTTAATCATCAGCGCATCAAAGAAGTATTTGTTCGTACCGAGAACCGTTGGTATGGCAAACCCCGCTATGAATTCGTGGCGGATGTGAACTTACAAAAGTTGGCCTATCAAGGGAGCTCCATTGGTCGTTTATTCCAGCAGTTGTCACCCATAGGCCTTTCATCTGCCAAAGCAGGTTATGTGCCTTTTGAGAATGAATTTATACCCGTGGTGTTAAAAGCCAATGATAACGATGGAGCCTCTATCTGGCACTTAAAGAACCACCCCGTGAAAGGTAACGATGGACAGTACCTGAAGTTTGAAAATGTGGCCGACCTAAAAAAGGAGCGTGTCAGTACCTCCATCAATAAAGTTAATCAGGAGTATAAGTTATCAGTTACTTATGACTTTATTGGACCTTATCAACTTTCTGAGCGTGTACTCAAGAAAAATATAGAAATGATTAATGAATACCTGCCATTGGGCTACAGTGCTAAAAATGGTAGGAACAACAACTATTGGAATTATGGAGAGAAGTCGCAATATGGTTTATTGTTTTTGGTGATGGTCATCATCTATTTTATCTGTGCCATCCTGTTGGAGTCATTACTACAGCCATTAGCGGTGATAGCCACCATTCCCTTGTCTTTTATTGGTGTATTTCTCAGCTTTGCCCTGTTTAAGTTTCCCTTCGATCAGGGGGGTTATGCCTCCATGGTACTGCTTTGTGGATTAAGTGTTAACTCGGCTCTTTATATTCTTAACGATTATAATGATTACAGGAGGCAACGCACAGATGAGCCACGCTTAAAACAGTACCTGAAAGCATATAACCATAAAATAACGCCAGTTCTTTTAACCGTTCTATCCACATCCCTGGGCTTGATACCCTTTTTGATTGGTGGAAGAGATGAAGGCTTCTGGTTTTCATTGGCAGTAGGGGCAATTGGTGGATTGATATTTAGTCTCTTAGCAATGATCATTTGGTTACCCTTATTGGTTGTATCGAAGAAACGAATATTACAAGAACGTAGATGATAAGAATAGTAAGAAAAATAAAAAATGGAAAAGGACAGAAAGTAAATCGGTTTCGCAGCCACCACTTTCTGTCCGGCTCCTACTTAAATAAGAAAGGAGGTAAAGTGACAAAGATACAATAAAAGACAAATGAAGGTTAACAAGGCCTGTATTGTGAAAGGATATATCAATAGAAAAGCTTGTTAGGTATTGAAACCGCCTTGAAGGTTTTTGAAATATTAAAGATTAATAAAATGAAGAAGAATATTTATAAAATGATTGTAGGTGTTACAATGTCTATTGCAATAGCTGCTACTATACAAATGAATAATGGAATGAATAACAATGAATATTCGCTATTTGAATTGAATAAACAAGCTTTAGCTAACTGTGAGATAAATGAATGGATTGGTGATTTTGAATATAATGTTGATTTCTATTCAGTTTGTAATTGGTATTGTTACCAAGGTGGTAATCTTCAATGCCCAATTTAGGTTATATACTTAATTAAGGGAAGGGGAAGTAATTCTCCTTCCATATTTGATTTAAATACTAAAATTACATCATTTATATAATTCATAAATTACAATATGAAGAATTATTTTTTATTTGTATTTCTTGCATTTCTGCTCTCCTGTTCAAATACAGAGGATGATTGCTCGAATTGTACAAAAATTATTATTGACTTAAATAATAAATCTAATAATTTGTTTTCGAGTATTATTGATGAAATACATTTTACCCCTTTAGAGCAAAATGATTCATGTTTAATCAGGCAAATTGATAAAATTGATATCGTAAACGATAATATTTATATTTTGGACAGAAGCTCCTCAAGTATTTTTGTTTTTAATAAACTTGGTGATTTTTTATGGAAGGTTTCAGAGCAAGGAAGAGGGCCTCAAGAATACTATGGTATAGGAGATTGTGCTGTTAATCCATTGAATGAGAATATATATGTTTTAGATCCAATATCTAAAGGTGTTAAGGTATTCAATAAACATGGATTTCTTAAAAATATAAAAGCTGATCATATTCAAGCTCGTATTTCGGGAATTCATTTTCTTGATTCTCAAAGAATCGCCTTGCTTAACAAGTTTTCAAGTGAATCTAAACAATGGAAATATCAATTACTGATTACTGATGAGAACTTAAATGTAATATCTAAACAGATTCCATATAATACTAGATGTGACATGGTTCTTTCACCAATTGCACCTTTTTCTAGAACAACTAGTGGCATCTCCTACCTGCCTGTATATGAGAATGTTATATTTAATATTGACAAAGATAATAGTGCGATTCCTAAGTATATTATGGATTTTGGACGCCAATCAATAGATAAAGATTACATGTTAAGTAAAGAACTTAATCCAATGAATCTATTTAAAAAACTTGCCGATTCTGGGCAAATCTACCAAATCAATTATGTTGAGTCAGTAGGGCATCTATTATTCTACTTCAAATATAAAAAAGACAATTACTTGTATTGCTACAATAAACAAAAAAACAGTGGTGTTCTAGTCGATGACTTAACTGAAAATTTTTGTGGCTTTAACGAACTGCCAATCTATACCAAATATAATTATTTTGTTGGCGTTACAGGTAAAAATATTCGAAAAATTATTCAAAATAAAATTACTAGCCAATTAGTTATTAAAAATAACGGTAGACATCAAAGTGAGTTTTCCTTGATGTATATAAAACTAAAGTAAAATGAAAAAAATCTTTTTCTTATTTCTCATTTTCACATGTGTTATTGATGGAAAAGCACAAAGTAGCAAAATAACACAAGATAATTCAATTATGCTTAATGACTCACTTCAATTAAAGGCATTCTTAATAGAAAAATCTTACGATAATAACCAATATATAATGCTGTTAAAGGATAAAAAGACATCTAAGATATTTAAACTAATTATTCCAAAAGATAATAATGAAAAAATTAATGATTTTTTTGAGTTAATTGAGTCCGGTGATTTAATAAAAAAAGTGGCAAATGTTAAGATGTTAAGGATTGCTCACTTTTTTGAGGGTAATATCGATGTGAAATCTGTATTTTATTAGTTATGAAATACTGTTTTGTTCTGTTTATTCTCATATTTCTATCGGCCTGTGAATATTTTAATCCAAATCATTCATTAGAAGTTGAATTAAAAAAAAGAATAGGATCTCATCTTATACTTCCATTGGAAGAATCTAAATTAGATAAGAAATTGGCAATTTGCTCTTACATTAATGGGGAGTGTCCTTCTTGCATAGATAAACTTTTTAAGTGGCGTGAATGGGGTAAGTTAATTGATGAGAAAGTTGATTTTATATTTTATTTTTATTCAATTGATACTGTAAAATATAATTACATTAGCAAAGAACTTGAGCCTTTCTGTTGTAAGATTATTTATGACTCTGATGATCTTTTTATAAAAAGAAATGACCTCCCGAAAGATAACGCGGTATTTCAAACTTTCCTTATTGACAAGAATGGATGTGTTATTTTAGTTGGAAACCCTTTATACAACTCCAAATTGTCACAACTTTATATGCAAGAGATAAACAAACTGCTAAAGAATAATGATATGCAAATCCCTAATCAATAGCTGATCGTAGTTACTTATCAATCCTGTGAAAATTCTGGATATTAATGCTAAAGGTTGAGTTGCAGAAAAAATAACTTATACAATGATAAAATTCCTCATTCACCGCCCCATAGCCATTCTTATGACCTTTATTGCCATTCTCCTACTAGGAGGAGTGGCAACAGGTCTCTTACCCGTTTCATTAATGCCCAATGTGGATATCCCGGAGATCACCGTGCAGGTAGAGCGCCCCGGTGTATCGGTTCGGGAGTTGGAGAACACCATGGTACGTCCCTTGCGCCAGCGCCTGATGCAGGTGGCACATCTCGATAATATCAGCAGCGAAGCACATGAGGGAGCAGCCATAATACGCCTGCGTTTTAAATATGGCAGCGATATCAACTATGCTTTTATTGATGTGAATGAGAAGGTGGATGCAGCCATGCATAGCATGCCCAAAGACGTGGATCGGCCGGCGATTATCAAGGCCAGTGCCACCGACCTGCCAGTGTTCTATATCAATGTCAGTTCAAAGGATGCGGTTAATAATACCAGTCGCTTTATGGAGTTGTGTGAGTTTACACAGGCCGTTATACGCAAGCGTCTGGAGCAACTACCACAAGTGGCTATGGTTGATGTTACCGGGCAGTTGTGGCCAGAGTTGTACCTTTTGCCCAATGCCGAACGCATGCAGTCATTGGGTTTGCAGGAAGCAAGCATCCGAAAGGTGCTGAATGAGAATAATATCACGCTTGGTTCCCTACAGGTAATTGATGGTCAGTACCAGTATAACATACGTTTTTCCAACGCTCTACGCAGTGTTGACGATGTGCGTATGTTATATCTAAAAGCCAATGGGCGCCTCTTACAGCTCAACGATATTGCTGAGATAGGGATTCGTCCGCAACGCCGAGAAGGACTCTTTCTGCAAGGACAACAAGATGCACTGTCGCTCGCTATCATAAAGCAGAGCGATGCCCGCATGGAAGACCTAAAAGAAGAAGTGGATCATCTCATGGGTATATTCAGGCGTGACTTTCCTGAGCTTGAACTCACGCTAGTTCATGACCAGACAAGTATCCTTAAGTTTGCCATCGATAATCTTCAGCAAAGTCTGGTGATTGGCGGATTACTGGCTTTCTTAATTATGTTTTTGTTTTTAGGAGATTTGCGCTCTCCTTGGCTCATTGGTATCAGCATCCCTGTATCGCTGGTCATCAGTTTACTGTTCTTTCACCTACTTGGTTTATCGCTCAATATCATCTCCCTTTCGGGGCTTATTCTAGGCGTGGGCATGATGATCGACAACTCCATTATTGTGATTGATAACATCACCCAGCGCATGCAACGGGGAGATACATTGGCACAAAGTTGTATCAACGGAACCAATGAGGTGATGCGCCCACTTATATCGTCTGTTCTAACCACTTGTGCCGTCTTTTTGCCACTTATTTTTCTAAGTGGTATATCCGGGGCTTTGTTCTACGATCAGGCCATAGCGGTAGCAATAGGTTTGGGGGTATCACTGATAGTATCGGTCACCCTGTTGCCCACCCTCTACCGTTTATTCTGGCTGAGAGCGGACAGACGCAGGATCTCAAAAGCCGTTAAAAGTCCCAAAAAGAAAATGTTTCAAGTGCTTAATTATGAAACAGCCTATGAGAATGGATGGCATTGGGTCTTTCTGCACCGCCGTTGGATGATGCCTGTTTTTCTTATACTTATCGTTGTGGGGGCAGTTCTTGCCTGGCATATGAAGAAAGAACGCTTCCCTGCTTTTCAACAAGATGAGTTGGTGGTTAATATTGATTGGAATGAACGGATCCATCTAAAAGAGAACCGGTCAAGGGTAATTAAACTACTGGAACAAGTAGGAGGACAAAGCGAGCTAGCCAATGCATTTGTTGGGCGACAACAGTACCTGATGCATAAAGACTTGGATTTGTCAGCCAACGAAGCCGTTATATACCTGCAAATGGCAACAGCACAAGATATGAACAGGGCGGAGCAAGCCTTGGAAAAAACCATGCGCAAGCAATTTCCCAAGGCAAGCATCAGCTTTCGATTTCCAGAGACTATTTTTGAACGTTTATTTGCTGATAGGGAAGCGCCTTTTGTAACCCGTGTAAGCAGTCCTAAAACCAAAGGTGCTCCGGAAGTATCTGAGCTAGATAGTTTGGTCAACACCTTGCAGGATCATTTTAGAGATGCCAACATTGCCCCGGTAAGTACTGACCAGCAATTGGAGGTACGTGTCAAGCGCGAACAATTGGCGCTTTATGAAGTACAACAAAGCACCTTGTTTGCAAAACTTAAGGCGGCTTTGAACGCCCATCAGATTGGGATACTTCGTTCTCGCACCTTTTATATCCCGATAGTATTGAGTGATAAAGCAAAGACTTTAAGTGCCATTTTGAAAGAATTAAAAATACCCAATCAAAAAGGGAAGGAAATTCCACTTAATCAATTAGTGGATATTAAGCGTACGCTATCTTACAAGACCTTGTATGGAGGAAAAGATGGTGAGTACGTCCCGATACCTTTTGCATCAACAGGGGAGCAGCTGGCTAGTGACCTTATTCGTAAGGTGCGTGGTGTCGTGCAAAAGCATTTTGATATGAACCTCAGCTTCTCTGGTAAGATTTTTTCATCACAGAAACTGTTACATGAACTGTTGATAGTGATGTGTATAGCCTTGGCTCTGCTCTACTTTATCTTGGCAGCACAGTTCGAAAGTTTTTCGCAGCCTCTGATAGTGTTACTGGAAGTGCCTATGGACATTGCCGGTGCCCTGGGACTGCTTTGGCTCTTTGGTGGAACCATCAATTTGATGGCCATGATTGGTATTATTGTGATGAGTGGCATTATTATCAATGATTCTATCTTAAAAATTGATACCATCAACCAGCTACGCCGACAGGGAATGGGATTGATAGAAGCCATTGAGACAGCAGGACATCGTCGTTTGAAGCCAATTCTGATGACCAGTTTAACCACCATTCTGGCATTGTTGCCATTCTTGTTTCAAAGCGATATGGGCAGTATGTTACAACGACCTCTGGCATTAACTGTTATTGGAGGAATGACACTGGGCACCTTGATCAGTTTGTATTTTATTCCCTTGTGTTATTATTATTTGTATCGGAACCATGACCAACGAACAGTGGGTAGTTAACAACTATCCAACACACTGAATCCTGATAATGACATTCACCCAGCACCCGAAAACATTAAACACACAAACTCAAAACAGGCCATCATGCAAAAATATACACTCATACTTATCCTTGCCTTAATCAGTCAATTGCTATATGCTCAAAAAAAGATGACCTTGTCGTTGGATGATGCTTTACGATTGGCACAAACACAATCCTTGCAATCTTTCTTGGTGAAAAACACCTACTTGTCAGGCTACTGGCAGTACAAAAGCTTTAAGGCCAATTATCTGCCAGCACTTACTTTGAATTCACAGTTACTCTCATATGCCAATGCCAATCAGCTGCGCTATAATTCCCTAACGCAAACAGAGGATTATGTCCGAACAGAAACGCTAAACTCCAATGCTTCGTTGGCCATAAAGCAAAATGTGGGGCTTACAGGCGGTTCATTTTATATGCAGT
>Ga0209475_10001126_pt1 | contig 36897 bp, 38 predicted proteins | sample tdDd471_FD_187128 | JGI IMG/M metagenome (GOLD analysis project Ga0209475, IMG submission 187128) | Marine sediment microbial communities from the Atlantic coast under amendment with organic carbon and nitrate - tdDd47.1 (SPAdes)... | ecosystem: Environmental > Aquatic > Marine > Coastal >... | reverse complement strand
TTGTTTGTTCAAAAGTAGAAGGTGAATAACATGAAAATCGAAAACAAAGGCGCTCTTGTAGAAGCGTTCGCCGTAAAGTCGGCAGAGATTCAACGTCTTAATGATGAGCTTGGTAAGGCTGAAGCGGATCTTGAAGCAATCAATCAAGCTATCGTTGTTGATGAAGATCTACTTGGGATTATCCAAGAGGGCGGCATCCACACTGTAAACGATGCGCTTATTTACTGGAATGACCATAACGAGCAATTAGAAATTGCAAAGGTTATTCATTCATGGTCTGAGAAGACTGAACTTAACGCTGAACAGCTTCAGTTAATTGGTGGCTTAAATGAGTAACGGCGAATTAGTAACTCAAGACCAGGGCGAAATTATTCACCCTGTAGCTATCCAGCAACAGCAGTACATGGGCCTGATTCAAACAGCAGTTGAGAAAGGTGCTGATATTGCACAGCTTGAAAAGCTAATGGACTTGCAAGAGCGATTTGAAGATCGCATTGCCAAGAAGGAATATGACTCTGCAATGTCTAAGTTCCAGAGTATTCTTCCTGTAATCGAGAAGAACGGCATTGTTGATTACACAACTTCAAAAGGTCGCACTTACTACGACTACGCGAAGATTGAAGATATTGCTCACGCAATTAAGCCAGCACTTGAAGAAGCCGGGCTTTCATACCGGTTCACGCAAAAGCAAGAGAATGGCTGGATCACTGTTCGATGTATCGTTACCCATAAAGGCGGTCACTCTGAACATACTGATCTTCAATCCCAGCCTGATATTAGTGGCGGCAAGGATGCGCTTAAAGCAACCGCTTCAGCTATCACTTACCTACGCCGTTACACGTTGACAGGTATCTTAGGGATTATTGTCGGCGGTGAAGATGATGACGGCGGCGCACCTGAATACCAGGAGCAAGATCAGCAAGTTGTTAACTGCTACCCGGATGAAGAGTTTAATAAGAACTTCCCGGCCTGGTCTAAAAAAATAACTGACGGCAAGCACACAGTTGACTCGCTACACCAATTCTTGACTAAGAAGAACATTATCCTTAGTCAAGACCAATACTCAAAATTACAACAAGTAGGAAAGTAGAATGCAATTATTCAAAGTAGAACAAGGTACACCGGAATGGCACGAACTTCGTGACACTCACCTAACCGCTTCTGATGCTTCGGCAATGATGGGCGCAAGCAAGTACAAAAGCCGTACTCAACTAATGAAAGAAAAGAAGTTTGGTGTTAAGGAGAAAATCACTCCGGCTAAACAAGCGCTTTTCGATAAGGGCCACGCAGCAGAAGACGCAGCTCGCGATCTTCTTGAGGTAGATATGCTTGAGTCATTCGCTCCGGTTGTTGGTGGCATAGAGATTGACGGCTTAAAGCTGCTCGCTTCACTGGATGGTCTATCAGAAGATCAGCAAATGGTATTCGAGCACAAGCTTTGGAATGAAACGCTTGCTGAAAATGTTCGCAATAACGTGCTTGAAGATACTCACTACTGGCAGTTAGAACACCAGCTTCTTGTATCCGGCGCTGAAAACGCTTTGTTTATGACTTCAGACGGCACAGCAGATAAGCGCGAATACATGCACTACATTTCAATTCCTGAACGCCGTGAACAGTTAATCGCTGGCTGGAAACAGTTCAATAAAGATCTCGAGTCTTTTGAAATGGAAGCTAAGAAAGAAGTTGTTGTTGCTGAAAAAACTAGCCTACCAGCTATTTCATACAGCGTAACAGGTACAGAGATCACTACTAACATTGCTATGTGTCTTGACCAAATCAAGACAATGGCCAGCGAAGAAATGAGCAAGGTACTGGAAACAGACCAGGACTTCGCCGACAAGGACCAGCTTAACAAAGATGTTAAGAAGGCTCGCGCCGGGCTAAAAGATATGATCGCCAAGGTTCGCGGCGAGTTTGTTAGCTACTCACAGTTTGAAGAAATCGCTCAAGAAATGGATGGTGTTCTTCAGCAAATGCAAAGCCACGGCGAGAAGCAAGTTAAACAGGCCAAGGAAGCCAAGAAGCAAGCTATTTGGACTGAAGCAAACAACGACCTTCTTAACCATATCCAAGAGGCTAACGGTAAAATTTCACCTATGGGCCTTATGTCAATCATGGGTGAGATTCGTCCTGATTGGACTGGCGCAATGAAGAACAAGCGCACCATTGAAAGCTTAACCAATTCGGTATCTGAAGAGCTGGCTAAGTGGAAGGTTGAAATTAATCAGGTAATGGATCGTGTTGTTCCTAACCTTCAATACCTTCGTGATCATGCAGCGGATTACAAATTTTTATTCTCTGATGATCAGCAGTTGGTTAACCAGGACACTGAACCATTTCAGGCAATAATCAAATCACGCATTGCTGATCACAAGCAAGCTGAAGAAGAGCGCCTTGAAGCTGAACGCCAGCGCATTCAAAAAGAAGAAGAGGCGAAGGCTCAGCGTGAAGCTGAGGCCAAAGCAGAGGCAGAGCGTGAACGTATCCGCAAGGAAGAACGTGCCAAGGCTCAATCTGAAGAACAGGCTAAACGTGAGCGGGAAGAAGCTGAACGAGCTGCGAATGCTGTAGAATTGAATAAGCAACTTCCTGAAGATAGCCCAGTTAAATATGACGAAGTTGTTCATCCTTCAGATTGTAAAGGTTGCCCTGATTGCCAAGGTATCAATTGTGAGATTACAAACCAGGCTTGCAAAGAAGAGCTTGAAAGTCACCAGGGCCGATCTCAAGCGATGCGTAACGCTGAAGTCGAACAGGCTAAACCGCTAAATGAAATTATGTCTAACCTTGTTTACGCTCTAACTAAGGAAGCGGCGAGAACTGACTTCATGGAGTTTCTTGAAAGTTGGGGTGTTACTTACGATGAGTATCTTCAGGTGAAAGAATACTGGTTGTCTCAAGGCGTTAAAACTTACCTTTAATAATTAACCTGGCGGTGTAACAACCGCCACCACTTAAACCAAAGTAGAGATATAACATGAAAACAATTTTTACATACGACACTGAAACAACGGGCCTACCTAACTGGAAAGTGCCAAGCGATTCAGAAGAGCAACCTCACTTAGTTCAATTGGCTGGCGTTCTTTCTAACGCTGAAACTGGTGAAGAAATTCAATCAATGAACGTGATCATTAAACCTGACGGTTGGGAAATCCCTGAAGAAGTAGCGGCGGTTCACGGTATCACGACTGAATACGCGCTTGAGCATGGTATCCCTGAAGGAATGGCCGTTGCAATGCTCCACATGATTCGTGGTGACGCTGAACGAGTGGCGTATAACAAGACTTTTGACCAGCGCATTATTCGTATTGCAATGAAGCGCTATATGTCTGAAGAGTGCATTGAAAAGTGGGCGGTGAAAGACGATCACCACTGTGCAATGCGAATGGCTCAAAAAGAGCTAGGCGGTAAAAATCCAAAGCTTGTTGATGCTTACAAAGCTATTTGTGGCAAAGACTTGGTAAATGCTCATAGCGCAATGGCTGATACACTGGCAGCGCAGGAAATCTTTTTCAAACTTAACTCAGGAGAGTAATCATGGCAGATCGCAAAACAAACGTAGCTGACTTTATCGGCGAATGTAACGCTGGAATTATGATTGAAAAGCTTGCGCTAGCTTTAAGTGATGCGGCACTAGCTCAAATCACTCACGGTATCGGAAGTAAAAAAGCGAAGGTATCACTTGAATTTACCTTTCAACAAATGGGTGACAACGATCAGGTTATCGTTTCTCACAAGCTTTCAACCAGCAACCCAACTAAGCGCGGTAAGAAATTTGAAGAAGATATTACCGATACAGCTTTCTTTGTTGGCAAAGGTGGCAAGCTAACCATCAATGCACCGGAAGAAGACGATAGCGGCCAGTTCAATCTAACACATGAAAATGTTGATAAAGAAACTGGTGAAGTACAGCAACACTCAAACGTTCGCCGCCTGGCTAACTAATTCAAACCGCCGGGTTAACGCCCGGCAAACCTTAAATTTTTATTAGAGAGTAAATAACTATGTCAATGACTAAAGAAGCGATCCAGCACCTTGAGAAAACTGTTCTACTTGCAGGAGTGAGCGAGTCACTTACCAAAGTTAAAACCCAATCACCAATGATAGCTTTGCCTGATAGTATTGGCCTTCATGATCTTGAAGGTAAGATGGAGCACCGCACTTCTTACCGCTTCAACTTCTCAACCAAATCAATCAAAGACTTTGGTGAATACTGCAAAGAGTTCGACAAAGAAGGCGCTAAGTGTTTTGTAAACTCTGATCGCATGTATGCAGAAACTATCTTTGACCTTGGCACAGAAGATAAACCTCTTCACCAGCGCCACAACTCAAAGCTTCAGCTTGATAAGACAGCAGCGTTTAAAGCTATCCTTTGCGTAAATGGCGATCACATGAGCCAGAAAGCAGCGGCTAACTTTGTTGAAGACTGGGCCGATAATATCAAGGTGGTGAACAGTGACGGCGAGCCAATGACCAACAGCCAGGCGGCTAAGCAATTACGTGAAATCACTATCGAGCAAGTTAGCAACCGTGATAGCAAGGTCAGCGACTTCGGCGAGTCTATGAGCGAGTTCGAGAAGATTGAAGCCAAGAACCAGGACAAGATCCCGGCAACGATTGAATTTACTTGCCAGCCTTACCACGGTTTAGCTAATCGAGCGTTTACCGTTCGTGTCTCAATTCTAACTGGCGGCCAGAAGCCTGAAATCTGCTTCCGTATTATCAAGCTTGAAGCTCAAGAAGAAGATATGGCTGAAGAGTTCAAAGAAATCCTGGTTGAAATGTTCAAAGACTCTGAACTAAAAACCTTCATCGGCGAAAGCTAAGATTAATTAACCAAGTTGAACTATCTGGAATTTCCGGATAGTTCACTTTAACAAGGAAATACCATGCAAAATAATGCACCACTTGATAAAGGCCGTGTTGCTGTAGTAGTTGAGAAGTACCCAACCAATCAACTTGATCAGAACAATCAGCCTCAAATGAAAAACCGCTACGCAACGGTAGGCCGCGCAACTCTTTGGCCTAACAAGCAAGGCTCTAACATGCCTAATATTGAAGTTGAGCTTGATACAATGCCAGTCGGTCAATCTGGCCCGGTTAAAATGTATATCTTCTGGAACTCTGAAGATAACCAGAACCAAGCGCCTCAACAAACTGGCGGCTATCAACAACAGGCAGCACCACAGCAACAAGGTGGTTACGGTCAACAACGAGGTCGATAATGGGAAAGATTTTAGACTTACTCGGTAAAGGCGCAAGCGCTCCGGCTGGTGACGTTACTCACGTTAACGAAGCCAAAACAGCAGAAGAAGCGCTTACTGTACTTTCAAAAGAAGCAAGAAAGGCATTGCGTGAAACGGGACTTTGGAACCAAGAGTTTCACGGTAATGAAATTGTAGCGGTGATCGCCTGTTTTATTGCGGCGAAAGCTGAATTAGATAAGTTAAATGAATAGCGTTATCAAGGTTGTATTCATGCCTAAACGGTCAAAAGGCCAAAGGCATGAATACTTAATTAACACCGACAACTACAAAACCGCTGAAGAAATAGCAAGTAAGCGGTTGTTCTTTGATGGTCACAGCAAGAAAGACTTCAAAGAAGTTGTTATGGCTCAAGTTCAAGTATTTGATAAATAAGGTATTTATGAAAAAAGTAGCATTAATCATAGGCCACTCAGCTAAAAGACCAGGGGCCACAAACAAGACTTACGGAACAAGCGAGTTTGAATTTAACGGGCCGCTTGCTCACTCTGTAGCTGAAAAACTTATCCTGGAAGGTTACGAGCCAATCATTATTTATCGTGACTGCTCATACTCCGCACTACCAGGTAAGGTAAATCAAACTGAAGCTGATATTGCCGTTTCATTCCACTGCAACGCCTTCAATGAGCAATCAAACGGCTCAGAAACGCTTTACTACAAGCACAGCTCAAAAGGCTTCTTGCTTGCTTCGTGCATTCAAGGGCAAGTTGTTAAGTGTTTAGGCCTTAAAGATCGCGGCCTTAAACCTTGCGTAGCTTCGCACAAAGGTAAAGCTGGCGATCGCGGTGGCCTTCTCCTTCAGAAAACCTCAATGCCTTGTGTCATTGTCGAGCCGTTCTTTATTGATAGTGACGCATCATTAGAGCTGGCTAACCACAAGTTTGAAGAGTTATCTGAAGCCTACACAAAAGGGATAGTTAACTATCTAAGGGGTTAGCATGGCATTAGATCCAATCAGCGCGGCGTTAGAACTGGGAACGTCAGTAATCAATAAGATTTGGCCGGACCCGGTTAAGCAAGCAGAAGAGCAGCGCAAGCTTCAAGAACTGGCCCAAAAAGGAAATCTGGAAGAGCTAAACGCTGAAGTGAAGCTTCTTGTTTCTCAGGTGGACCTAAACAAAGTGGAAGCGGCCCACAAGTCTATCTTTGTTGCTGGCTGGCGTCCTTTCGTTGGGTGGGTGTGTGGCTTCGGATTGCTTTATAACGTGATCCTTGCTCCGTTCCTGGATATTTGGCTAACGGTGCCGGAAGTTAAAACCGATTTGCTTTATCCGGTATTGCTTGGAATGTTGGGGTTAGGCGGTATGCGCTCTTTCGAGAAAGTGAAGCGTGTAAGCCGTGAAAAGTAGTGAATATTTGTTGTTAGTGATATAGTTATGTAAATGTCAAGCGACAATTAAACCTATATTATGGACAAACATATGCCACAGGATACTTTAAGTTTTTTACAGCGCCTTCAGGAGTACGGGATACTCGGTTATGCGTGGATACTACTCGTAAGCTTTTGGGCTGGAACTGCAAAGTATCTAACCTCACTCAATGGACAGAAGCCGACTATCTTCGGTTGGCTGTCTGAAACTTGTGTAAGTGGCTTTGTCGGTATCATTGCCGCAATGACTTGCCAGTATTACCAGTTAGACTTTCTACTCACTTCAGCAATAACAGGGATCTGTGCTCATAACGGCACCAGGTCCCTTTACCTTATTGGTGAAATCTTAAAAAAAAACACGACAAGCCTTAACCGTATTGCTTCAGAGCCAACGGATACCGCTTTGATGGCAAAGAGAAAGGAACAAGACGATGAAAAACACGATAAGTAACATCATTCTCCCGGCTGACACCTGGGTTAACATCTATCTAGCCCCTGCAATTGTCGCCGCTGGTATCTCAATAGGTGATCGGCTAACGTTTACACATATATCCGGCTCAATAAACCTAAACTTTGCAGCAAGCAAACCAGCTCAAGATGCTGGCTTTATTCCTTTAGATGGTGGTGTAGAAATCTCAAACAGCTTAGGCTCATTAGGTGCGTGGGCTATCAGTCGCGGTGCCGATGGTTTAATTAACGTAAGTGAGAACGTAACCGCTGAAATGCCTGACGGGTTGTTTAGTGGCATGAGAGCAATTACACAGCAGACCTACACTGAAGCAAATTCAAAGGCTGGCGTTCAACATGAGGGTTCAACTCTACTATCTGCCGTTGCCGCTGGTGCAGAGAACGACACCATATTTCTAACTGGTGCATTACCCGTATCGCTAAAAGGTCGCGTTATTGGTTATACCGGAACAGGCGTAAAGGCTGAAATCTTCGAGGCCCCGACTTATACAGGTGGTTCTTCAGTGCCGTATCAAAACGCTTCAGCCATTAACCCAGTGGCAGGACTGACTCAAATTATTGTTGGCGCAACTGTAACGGTAGATGGAACGTTAAAATTTGCACCCGACTATCTAATCGGAAACACATCAAACCAAGGCAAAGGTTCTTATGGTAATTCCGTTGCAGGGCGAGAGAAGCTATTAAAACCAAACACCGCTTACCTATTCCGTATTACCTCCCTTGATACTCAGCCGCAAGACATTACAAGTCTGCTTACCTGGTATGAGGGTGAACTTGACTTACCGCTATGAGTAAAACCAAGCAAATTAAATTAACCGCTGAACAGTTGGAGTTAGCAAGCAAGCTTACTCCGCTTCAGCGTAAGTTTGTTTTAGAACTAATCAAGCCAGGAACATCACAAAGACAGGCCTACATTACAGCAGGCGGCAAAGCTAAGACTGAAACAGCGCAAGACTCTTCAGCAACTCAAATCTTCAGTAACCTAAAGGTAAAGGCTTTCTACAACTCATTACTTAGCTGTATCGCTTCAGATTCGATTATGACCAAGCAGGAAGCTCTTGAGCGCCTATCTAAGACGGCTCGCGCAACTATACACGACATTTGCACATTCAAGCTCACACAGGTCGGTGAGGACGCTGACGGCAATCCGGTAATGCAAACGGTTTGGGAAATGAAGAACACTGAAGAGATAGATCCGGTTATCGCTGCATCCATCAAGTCAGTAACCTTCACCAAGACTGGGCCAAAGATTGAAATGTATGACGCTAACGGCTCTATCAAGATACTTTCTGATCTTCAAGGCTGGAATGCTCCACGTAAGCAAGAGATCACTGGTAAGGATGGAAGCGCATTAGCTATCAAGGCTGATGTTAGCGCTCCTGAGATTGCCGCCGCACTAACTAACTTAATGGGTAAATTATGATTCCTTTCCTAAAACGATACTCAACATACGCAAACCTTGTTTCAGGTATTGTCGCGGCATTGGTCGCTTTCGTTCCATCGCTAGGGCTTGACGCTCAGTTGAATGCTTACCTGATGCTGTCTTTCAATGTGGTCATTGCATTGTGCCAAGTTGCCAAGCAAAGTGCTTAGATATTCATTGTCGGTGAGTAAAGTATAAAAATTATCGGGGTGAGTATCTCGAAAACTGCATAAACGGTGAATAATGAGCGAAATAATGCAATGGGAGACAATGACGGATGCTGAGAAGATAGCCGTCAAAGTAGCAAGTGAAGCCTCTTTTGAGGCTTTTATGCGTATATTCTTCCAGTTATTGCAAGGTCAGAAATTTAAGAAGAACTGGCACCACACTTATGAGTGCCAACTTGCTGAAGATGTTTTCTACGGAAAGATTAAACGGGGCATCATAAACGTTGCGCCAGGTTCAACTAAAACAGAAATATGGTCAATTCACTGGCCTGTATGGTGCATTATCAAGTGTATCACTGACGGCAATCCAAGAAGTTCGCGCTGGCTACCGCTTTCTTACTCTGACGACCTGGTTGTTGAGAACGCCACAAGGGTTAAAGAGATCATCGACTCTGAAGAGTTTCAACAGCTTTGGCCTATGACCCAAGCCAAAACCACCAAAGCAAAGCATAACTGGATGTACTATGACGAGAATAACAACCGTCATCGTCTTTACGGGACCAGCATCAACGGACAGGTAACAGGCCGCCGAGCTGGTTACATGATAGAGGGCTGTTTTACTGGCGCGCTTATCCTTGATGATCCGCTTCCACCGAAAGATTCAGACAGCGGCAAGCTGATGGACAAGGCCAACAAGAAGCTTAACCGTGTTGTTCGTTCCCGTCTCGCACATGACAACGTGCCTATCATCATGGTTCAGCAGCGAATAGCTAACGGTGACAGCACCGACTTCCTAATGAGTGACAAAACGCCGGACACCTACGAAATATTTAAGGTCCCGGCTATTGTTGATCGTGAATACCTGGAAACCTTGCCGCAAGAAATGAAAGAGGCTTGCATTCGTGACACTGGATTTACTTCAGGCCGTGTTAGCTACTGGACAGACAAAGAGCCAACAGAAACATTACTGGCAATGGAAAAGGCAGATAACTTTATGTTTAGCGCTCAATACCAACAGAACCCTGATGACGCACTTCAAGAAGGTGTTGTTTACAAGAAAGAGCTTGAGCTACTTATTGAAGAGGGTCGCTTGTGTAATATCCCTATCGAGAAGGCATTGCCCGTTTATACCTATTGGGATCTTGGTATCAATGACGATATGGTTTTATGGCTCATGCAGCCACACCGCAAAGAGTTACGAATGATTGCGTGTTATGCCAATCGTGATGAAGGTATGGAGCATTACATTAACTGGCTTCACGACTTCGCTGATAAGTACGGTATTCGATACAAAGAACACCTGGCACCGCATGATATTTCTGTTCGTGACCTAATGACCAGGGAAAGCCGACTTGATACCGCTAAGCGAATGGGTATTAAGTTTAAGTTGGTTGAAAGGTGTAAGAGTAAGCGCGAATCAATCAACGCACTGAAGAAGCTGTTCCCTCGCATTTGGATTGATAGCAAACGATGTGATACAGATTCAACCGGGGCAACTGGTGATCAGGCTAAGAAAACAGGCTGGAAGGGTATCAAAGCATTGCGCCGTGAGTGGGATCATGACAATGAAGTGTTTAAAGATGCTACTGGTCCTAAGTGGGCGACTAACTTCACTGATGCTATTCAGCAAATGGGCCTTCACTACAAAGATGAGATTCAGCGCGAGAAGCCTAAGCGCAGACCACAACGAGCCTCTTCAGGTGGGTGGATGACAGGATAATGCGTAGTTATGGCGAAATGGCTGATGTGTGTTTTCAGCGTGTAGGCTGGAATATTTACAACCTGGCTACTGAGTATAGAGTTTGGGACGGATACCGTAGCAAATCGGTTTTCGTTAATACTATGCTTGAGCTGAAGCAAGAAATTAATAAGTTTATCGGGGAAGGAAACCATGAAGAAAGTTAAGTTTAAGTGTGAGCAATGCAAAGTTCCAGTTAAGCGCAATTCAAAACTAATCGTTCAGGAGAGCAAGCGTAAATACTGTTCTGAGCAATGCCTAATGAAGTGGAGACTCGCAAATGGCTAAGTCTAAATCAAAAATAGAACAGCTTTACGATAAGCCAGTAAAGCCAAAGAAAGAAGATAACGATAACGGCGGTCTTCTTGCCACAGCCAGGAAGCGAGCGCGTGAAGGTGCAAGTTACTGGAAAGATAATTGGGAAGCGGCTGAAGATGATCTGAAGTTCCTTGCTGGTGAGCAATGGCCTTCACAAGTACGAACTGAGCGAGAGCTTGAACAACGTCCTTGCCTGGTTAATAACGTATTGCCTACCTTTGTGGATCAGGTCCTTGGTGATCAGCGACAAAACCGACCAGCTATCAAGGTAAGTGCTACTGATGTGGTTCGCGTTCCTGACTCTGAAACCGGAGAAGACACAACGCTTCGCATATCTAACACCACTGGTAAGACTGACTATGAGCTTGCTGAAGTATTTACCGGGCTAATCAAGAACATTGAATACAACTGTGATGCTGAAACAAGCTATGACATTGCCTTTCAGTCTGCCGTTGAGTCTGGCATGGGTTACTTGCGTGTTCGCTCTGATTACCTGGCAGATGACAGCTTTGAACAAGACCTGATAATTGACCATATTGAAAACCAGTTTGCTGTAACTATGGACCCGAACGCCAAAGAGCGTGATCGTTCAGATATGAACTGGTGCCTTATTGATGACACGATGGATAAGGAAGCATTCAAAGAGCTTTACCCTGATGCCAATGCCGACCCGGTTAGCTCTGATTCAGTTGATGATATGGGGACTTGGTATTCTGACAACTCAGTTAAGATCAGCGAATACTTTACTCGTGAGCCTTGCATTAAAGAAGTGGCCCTTCTTAGTGATGGTCGTTCCGTGTATATGGATGAGTTAGAGCCTGTTGTTGATGAGCTACTTGCAAAAGGTGTAAACATTGTCCGTACCCGTAAGGTGAAAACTTATAAGGTGTTCTGGCGTAAAATTACCGGGCTTGATGTGCTTGAAGGTCCTGTTGAATTACCATGCTCAACTATTCCGGTTGTTCCGGTTTGGGGTAAGGCATTGGTTATTAAGAAGAAAATCATTTTCCGATCCATTATTCGCCATAGTAAAGACGCTCAACGAATGGCTAACTATTGGGATAGTGCAGCAACTGAAGCCGTTGCCCTTGCACCTAAAGCGCCGTTTATCGGTTCTGAAGGTCACACTGAAGGTTACGAACATCAATGGGAAACGGCCAACACTGTTAACCGATCACTATTAACCTACGTCCCACAATTCCAGGGCGACCCTGGACCACGCCGCGAACAGCCTGCCGCTATCCCTGCCGCTGAAATTACTCTTGGCATGAACTCAAGTGAGAAGATTAAAGCCACGCTTGGCATGTATGACGCATCTCTTGGGGCAATGGGTAATGAAACTTCAGGTCGAGCAATCGTAGCAAGGCAACGCCAGGGTGATCGCGGTTCGTTTGCCTTCATTGATAACCTAACTAAAGCTATTCGACGTGTTGGTAAGATCATGGTTGAAATGATACCTAAGATTTACGATACCGAGCGTGTTGTTCGCTTAAAGTTCTCTGATGAAACTGAAGACTTCGTTAAATTGAATGAGCAGATCCTTGATGAGCAAACAAATGAGTGGGTAACTATTAATGATCTAAACGTTGCCAAGTATGATGTTGTTGTGACTACTGGCCCGGCTTACTCTACTCAACGACAAGAGGCGGCTGAGTCACTTATTCAATTTGCTCAAGCTGTTCCGGCTTCCGCCGCTGTTATTGCTGATCTTATCGCTCAAAATATGGATTTCCCTGGTGCTGATGTTATGGCCGAACGTCTTAAAAAGATTGTTCCACCTAACGTATTGAGCAATGACGAAAGAGAGAAGCTTGCTGAAGATATGCCAGATCAGGACCAGCCAACACCTGAGCAGCAATTGCAAATGAAGGAGCTTGAAGTTAGAAGCCAGGAAGCTGAAGCTAAATCGGTAACGGCTCAAGCAAATAACGAGAAGTCTGCCGCCACAATTGCTAAGGCACAAGCTGATCTTGTCCAGGCTCAACTTGAAACGGCTGAAGCTCAAGCGCAACTTCAAGCTATCCAAAGCGGCCAAGGTCAAGCTTACCAGCAAGTGCGTGAATTAGTTGCTGAAGCATTAGCTGAGTTAATGGCAAACAATCAAAATGTCAAGGCTTAACGAGTGACTTTTTACTAAATTAAGCTTATCATTAGTTTATGGCTACCAGTGGCCTTTCACTGGGCTTTTAATTCGTTTCATAGGGAACGCCATGAGTGTAGAAAACAACCAAGACGAAACAGCTGGTTTTGTCACAACATCTAGCGATATGCCTGAAGTTCAAACTGAACCACAGGAAGAGCAACAGAAAGAAGAACAGGCCAGTTCTGAATCTGATGCTACTGTAGGTGATGAAGAGCAAGATCCGAAAGGTGAAGCTGAAGAACCCAAAGCAGAAGAGCAGGATGATTCCGGCAAAGATACCGCCGCCGATCACGAAAAAGGCAAGAAGCCTAACCGTGTTCAAAAACGTATCGACCAGGTAGTAAGAGAGCGAGAGCAGGAGCGCCGAGAGAAAGAGGCCCTTCAACGCCGCATTGATGAACTTGAAAGTGGTAAACAGTCGGATAAGTCAGAAAAGGAACCTGTAGAGGATGACTTTGAAACTTATGACGAGTACCTTGATGCTTTGGACGCTTACGATAATAAGCAAACAAAGGGTGAAGAGAAAAAGGCTGAACCTAAACAGGATGAGCAAGAGCAACCAAGCGAATTGACTGATAGCCAGAAAACGGCAATGGCCGTGATCAAGGAGTCAGTTGAAAGCGCAGATAAGCCGGAAGACTTTGAAGCTGTAGCGCTTAATCCTGAAGTTCCCGTTACTGGTGAAATGCTTGAAGCTTTAGCTGAATGTGAAGACCCGGTAAAGGTCATGTATCATTTAGGCCAGAATAAAGATCTTGCTGCCGATATTGCTTCTGGTTCGCCAGCTCAGCAAATGCGAGCAATCGCAAAACTTGATCTGACGGTGACGAGCAAACCGCCGAAACCGACAAAAACAACTAACGCGCCTGAACCTATCTCGCCTGTTGGTGGCAGCGATGCCCAACAAAAGAGCCCTGCTGAAATGTCTCAATCTGAGTATGAAGCCTGGGCCAACAAGCAAGAAAGAAAGCGCAATTCTTGGTAATTTAGGAGAAACATCATGGCTGTTCAAAATAACAACCTACTTACAGATGACGTAATCGCTAAGGAAGCGTTACGACTACTGAAAAATAACCTGGTAATGGCAAAGTGCGTTTACCGTAACTATGAAAAAACATTTGGTAAGGTCGGTGATACGATTCGCTTGAAACTACCGTACCGTGTCAAATCAGCTTCTGGTCGTACCCTGGTTAAGCAACCAATGGTTGATCAGACAATTCCGTTTAAGATTGACTACCAAGAACACGTTGGTCTTGAGTACACGGTTAAAGATAAGACGCTTGATATTATGCAGTTCTCAGAGCGCTATCTGAAATCGGGCATGGTACAGATTGCGAACAAGATTGACCGATCTCTTACTATGACGCTGAAGAAAGCGTTCCACTCTTCTGGTACTCCTGGTGTTCGCCCTGGTAAGTATATCGACTTTGCAACGGCGGCGGCTAAGCAAACAACTTACGCTGTGCCTGATGATGGTATGCGTCACGCTGTTATTGACCCGTTCACTTGTGCGACTCTATCTGATGAAGTAACCAAGCTGTTCAAAGAGTCAATGGTAGAGACTGCATACAAGAAAGGCTACAAAGGCCCAGTTGCTAACTATGACACTTACGAGTCTCAGAACTTGCCTAAGCATACTGTTGGTGATCACGGCGGCACTCCTTTAGCTGGTGCTGGCATTACTAATGGCAGCGTGGTTAATATCACTGGTGGCACAGCCTCAACTACTGGCTTCTTGAAAGCTGGTGACGTCATTACCTTTGACGGTGTTTTTGGTGTTAACCCTCAGAACTATGAAACAACTGGCTTGCTTCAAGAGTTCGTTGTTACTGCTGACGTTGATACTGATGCTGGCGGTTTGGCTACAATCAACATTTCCCCGGCGCTTAATGATGGTACGGCTACAACTACTAACCCAGAAGGCGCTTCTATTAGCCTTGCTGCTTACCAAAACGTAACTGCTTTGCCTGCTGAAAACGCACCAATGACAGTTCTTGGTACAGCTAACGCAACTTACGAACAAAACTACCTGTTCCACCGTGATGCTATTGCGCTTGCAATGATTGACCTTGAGCTACCACAGTCAGCGGTTATTAAGTCTCGCGCAGCTGATCCTGAAACTGGTCTATCACTAACCCTAACTGGTGCTTACGATATTAACGAGCAGACAGAAATTCACCGTATTGATGCGGTCTGGGGTGCGGATATGATTTACCCTGAACTAGCGCTTCGCCTATGGGGTGCAACTTCTGGCTAAGCCTTCCAAGTAAATTAATTGCCCGGTTCGCCGGGCTTTTTCCAATCAGTTAAGCGAGATAATTAAAATGCCAAATACACAATTAGTTCCTATTTACCTATTCAGCAAAGAATCCCCAAAAGGGGAAATGTTTAAGTTCCCTGGTGGTAAAGAGTCGGACAAGTACAAGCAAATGCTTGAAGATGGTTGGGTTACAACTCCGGCTAAACTTGATTTACCTCAAGAAATGAAAACGGGCGTTACCGTTGAGCAAGCTTCTGAAGCTCACCCTGAAGACTTGAAGAAGTTATTGGAGTCTTACGGCTTTATTGTGCTAACTCCTGAACAGCTTAAAGCTGAAGCTGTGAAAATGGCTGAAGTAGCAATGGACATTGAAAACTTCTCTGATGAAGATCTTATTGCTGAAGCTGAACGCCGCGGCCTGAAAGAATCAAAGCAAGCTGAAGGTCTAGAAGGTGAACATGATCTTGATGTTCTTTACGCACAGTTTGAAGAGAACCCTGAATCACTAACTAAGGCTGAGCATGTTGTTCTTGGTAATTCGCTTTATAGTTTAGGTCTTCGTGAAAACATGAAAGAAGACACTCTGATCGAGAAAATTAAAGCGGCAATGAACGGAGCTGAATAAAATGGCTACTACGGTAGGGGATATTATTCGCAGTTCAATGCGTAAAATTGGCGTTCTTGCTGCTGGCGAAGCGCTTCCAGCTAATGAAGGTGATGACGCTCTTCAGGTATTTGCTCAAATGGTCGGAGCCTGGACAAACGAAACGCTACTTATCCCGGTGGTTAATGTTGTCACATTTCAGCTAACTAACGATGTATCTGAATACACTATTGGTATCTACCCTGAACCAAAGCCCGATCCATTACCAATTAACCACATTGAAACCGCTAGTCCAGAAAAGATACTGGCCGCTTTTATTCGTGACCAATACGATACTGATTACATTCAAGAAGTCATTGACGTTAAAACCTTTTCACGAATTAGCCGTAAAACGAACGCCTCACGCCCTTCACGCTTCTATGTTCGTGAAGGTTGGCCATTAAATACAATCTTGTTTGAATCGGTCCCGTACTCTTCAGAAACGCTTCACCTTGAAGTTATCCAGCCATTAAGCGAGATACTTCCGGCGGCTTGCCTAACTGAAGTGATCAACCTTCCACCAGGTTACGAACGAGCGCTTATCTATAACCTTTGTCTTGATCTTGCTGATGAATGGGGAAAGCAGCCAAGCGCAGCTATTGCCACTCATGCGGTTGAAGGCAAGAAGTGGCTGAAGCGTAACAACTACCGAGATCTTGTTCTTGGAATGGATCGCGCCGTTGCTACTCAGCGTAAAGGCATAGGCACATATGTGATCGAACAAGGACCATAAACATGCAAAGAGAGATACCGCTTGCGGCTAACACTTCAGAGCAGGATATATCAGGCAATGAGTTGCTTGTTAACGTGTATCCTCGCGCCTCAAATGGTGGTAAGTATCCATTCAACCTAATTAACACGCCAGGGCTCGCATTTTTTTGCGAGCTTCCTACGTTCCCGGTTCTTGGGTTACACAACAATAAAGGGCGAGTATTTGCCGTTACACCTTCAAAGATGTACGAAATATTTAAGAACGGAACATTTAAAGAGTTGGGTGATGTCGATCTTAAAGGTCGCGTTGTTATGGAGGATAACGGCATTCAGGTTGTTGCTGTGGATGGGTTTAAAGCCTTTTACTATGACGCGAGAGAGGATGAAGTAAAACAAATCATTGATGAAGCGTTTTATCCGGCCACAACCGTTACTTATCAAGATGGTTATTTCTTGTTTGATAGAAAAGGAACGGGGCAATTTTTTATTTCTGAATTGCTTGATGTGGCTTTTGACCCGTTAGACTTTGCCACTGCCGAAGGTCAGCCAGATAACCTTGTTGCAGTCCTTAGCGATCACCGTGAAATATTTCTTTTTGGAACCGAGACAATAGAGGTCTGGTATAACTCCGGCGCTTCAGATTTTCCTTTCGAGCGTAACCAGGGCGCATTTGTAGAAAAGGGCTGTGGAGCTCGTTACTCTGTAGCTAAGCAAAACAATACCGTTTACTTTATCGGTTCTGATTTGATGGTCTACCAAATGACTGGATACACTCCGGTAAGGATAAGCACTCACGCAGTTGAGAAGACACTCAAAGACGTTGATCTAAGTGATGCGTTTGCCTACACGTATCAGGATGAAGGGCACTTGTTTTACGTTCTCACTATACCAAGTCGAGATATTACCTGGTGTTATGATATTTCAACTGGTGCCTGGCATGTTCGCCAGTCTTATCAGTTTGGCCGCCACCAATCTAACAACGCGATCTTCTTTGATTCAAAAACTTTGGTTGGTGATTTTCAGAATGGTCGAATCTATCAAATGGCTGGAAACTTCTACACCGATGACGGCGAGCCTGTTATTCGTGAGTTTGTTTTGCCCACCGTCAATAATGGCCGAGAGTTTTTAACCGTTGATAGTTTAGAGTTTGATATGGGTACTGGTGTAGGACTTATTAGCGGCCAAGGTAACGATCCTGAATTGCGTGTTTACTTCTCAAAAGATTCAGGCAAGACATACAGCGAAAGCTTTAAGCGTGGTCGAATTGGAAAGGTTGGAGAGTATTTGACAAGAGCGAAAGTTAACCGCTTTGGCGCTGCTAGGCAGTTTACATTTAAAGTTGAAGTATCAGACCCTATACCAATTGATATTGGTGGGGCGTGGGTTGAGGTTCGATAATGGCTGATAATAAAACTGAAAACCTGGTATCTAAACCACCGCTTCAGGTTAAGCTTATCGACCAGAACGGGCTTATGGCTCGCGCCTGGTCTGTTTGGTTTCGTGACCTATATCGCCGTGTAGCTTACAAGGGTGGCAACTCAATTGATGATAACATTGAAGATATTGACGACCTTGTTAAAGCTGTAGAAGCCAACATAATTGCAATAGCAGAGAACAAAGAAGCTATTAAAACTAACGCTTTAGCTATTGCTCAGAACGCTGAAGACATTGCTATTAACTCAGCGGCAATTGTACAAAATGCTTTAGCTATTGCTCAGAACACGGTGAACATAACAGCCAATGCCCAGGCAATAGTTTTACTTGCTAACAGCCTTGACTCTCATGTTAACGCTTCTCAAGCTCATGGTTCTAATGGTGATATAGTTGGATTTAATGATCTTGCTGATGAACCAACGGTTGGTCTAGTTAAAAGAATGGCTTCAATAGCTGACGCAGTAGAAACAACAGTTGATATTACAACTCCTGATATTGGTGCGGCTCCGGCAGCTTACGATCAGACTTACACACAATCAGTAACCGATTTAACGAACGAAAACAAAGCGGCAATAAATCAACTAGCTTCAGACCTTAACGATGCTATTGCGGTTCTCAATAACTTATTGGCAGAGAGTAAAACCTCCGGCCAGATGACAACACCATAGGGATAACATGAACGAGACAAACACAAAGCTAGAAGAATCGCGCTCACTGGCAATTGTTGCAGCCGTATCTTCAATTGATATTGCTGAACGGCGCGGAAAGATTAACGCACTTGAACAGGCTATGCTTCAGGAAGAGCAAGTTCCAATTGATGTTAACCACCGCTTTAATGGTGGTATCTATGCGCGTGAAATTACCATCCCTAAAGGCACCTTGCTAACTGGTCGAATCCATAAGTTTGACCACTTTGATATTATGCTTAGTGGTGACATTTCCGTTTCAACCGATACCGGAGAAGTTAAACGCCTTACTGGTTTAAACATCATGGAAGGCAAGGCCGGGAAGAAGCGAGCCGGGTACGCGCACGAAGATACCCATTGGATCACATTCCACTGTGCAGAAGAGCGTAACCCTGAAGAAATGTATGAATTTCTAACTTGTGGCTCATTCGAAGAGTTGGAAGAGTTTAACCATTTACTTGAACAAGCAATGAAGCAAATCGAGCATGATGAAGCGGTATTAACTGAATGCGCTAAAGCTATCGTTGATAAGGGGGGTTTATGTCAGTAGTTGCGGCGGCGGTTGTCGGGTCTGCTGTTGTTGGTGGATATTCAGCTTATAAGTCTGGAAAGGCACAAGAGAAAGCAGCCAAAGAGTCGGCAAAATCACAAGAAGCGATAGCTGATGAAAACGTTGCTCTTCAAAGAGAGCTTGCGGAGCAGCAACGCGAAGACTTTGCACCTTGGCGTGACATTGGTGAGCAAGCATTGAATCAAATGTGGGAAGGCGTTCAGTCTGGTGCGTTTGAAGTTGGAGACATTGACGTAACAAAGGACCCTGGTTATCAATTCAGAATGGACCAGGGCATTGAGGCGCTTGATAAATCGGCGGCTGCTCGTGGTCGCTTATTGAGTGGTGCGCAGCAAAAAGGTGTTACTGATTATTCTCAGAATGTAGCAAGCCAGGAATACGCTAACGCTTATGCTCGTGAAGCTAACGAGAAGGCGCGTAAATACAACATGCTTTCAGGGTTATCTTCTGGTGGCCAGGCTTCTGCTGCTGGTCAAGCTCAAGCAACGAGTAACCTTGCAAGCACAAGCGGCAATATTCTTTCTAACCTTGGTCAGTCGCAAGCGCAATCACAATATGCACAAGGCCAGGCTCGGGCAGGTGCTTATCAAGGCATGGCTCAAGCAGGAAACCAGGCGGCACAAAACTGGTTAATGTATAAAACTTTGGGGGCTTCGTAATGGCAGCTAATCAATACGGTATCGACTTAGGCGAGATATACCGAACACAAGCAGCGGTTGAAGGCGCTCGCACTCGAAATAAGCTTTCTGGGTTACAGCTTGGTGAGTTGGAGCGTGAAATATCAGAACGACCAGCAAAAGAGGCCGCAGCATTGGAGCGTAAAAACTTGCTAACAGGCCTGCGCCAAAAGGCGGTTGGTGGTGATGTTAGCGCACAACAGCAATTGTTGGCCTTGGATCCTGAAGGTGGTGCAACGTTTATTGATGCAGTTACCAAGATGGATGACAGACAGCTTAAAGCAACTCAGCGGTCAGTTGATGAAATGGGCCAACTTGCCGGATACGTGCTTCAAGGTAAAACACCTGAAGAGCAGGATCGCCGTTATCAGCTAATGTACCAGGGCGTTTCTCCTGAAGTGCAATCAAAGCTACCGGAGCAATACGACCCTCAATTCATGGAGCTATCACTATCTAAAGCTATGGCAATGGACAAGCTACTTGAAAACCCTAAAGCTATTCAGGTCGGCGGTGAAGATGTGGTTTATAAAGCTGGCCGTGAAGTTGAGCGCAAGACTCGTCCGGTTAAAACTTCCAGCGCTGGTTCTGATGGTGGTGGCGTTAAGTCGGCTGATGAAAGCTTGATGTATCGCCAGTCAGTTGAGTTGCTTGGCGGACTGTTTGATCAGGCTGGCAATATTACCAATCTTGATCCGACTGTTAGAAATAAGGTCCAGGGCATTGCCACCGAAGCAACCAAGATTTTCCGTGAAGGTGGTGTTACTCGATCGCAAGCAGTTAAGCAAGCGGCTCAGAAGTTTGGGCTTGAAGTTCCTGACGCTGGTAGTACAGTTGATAATGACCCTTTAGGTATTCGATGATAAACGAGCCCTTTAATTAGGGCTTTAATACAGGAGAGCCGCCGTGAGCGAGTTCATAAAAAACTTCAGAGAACAAAACCCTCAATACAATGACATGGCTGATGATCAGTTAGTCACTGCGCTTCACAATAAATACTATTCTGATATTCCACTCGAGCAATTTAATCAAACAATTGGCTTTCAAGTCGCACCGATTGACCCGGTTGTTAGTGATCCAGTGGCAGAGCAAGAGCCTGGATTAATTGCACAGCCAATCACACAAGAATCAATACCACAGCAACAACCTGTTGATGGATTTACTGGTGCAGCAATGAAGGCACCTGAAGAACAAAGCATGTTAGAGCTTGTTAGCGGCAAGCTTAAAAACTGGGGCGCTGGCGCTGGTGAGCGAGCTGGTGACGTTGGCGGCGCATTGCTTCAGACCATTGAAACGGTTGGTTCTGGACTTGAACAGAAGTTTCCTATGGGCGGCCTTGTTTGGGAAGATGGTGACATTATCCCGTCTGTACTTGGTCCTGAAGAATGGGCTAAGCGAGAAGCTGAACCAATCTTAACTAAAGGCGCTGACGTTCTTAAAGATATTGATCTTGGCTATCAAGAGAAAGTCGGATGGGAAGACGTTAAGAAATCATTCTCTGAAGGTGGCCCGTTGTCCGGTAGCGCTTATGCTGACGTTTTAGAATACGGTCTTGAGCAAGGTGTTAAGTCGGTCCCTGATATGGTGGCGGCTATTACTGCTTTGCCTGCTTACATCTTTGCCCGTTCTGGTGAGATTGGAGAACAGAGAGCCCAAAATAAAGGTAAGGAAAGTGCTGAGCTTGAAGATGTTCTTGAAGCTGCGCCTTTTGCCGTTGCTGCTTCATTACTTGAGCGTATCGGTGCTAAAGGCATTACCCAGGCTGGAAAAGAAGAGATCGGTAAAGAGATTTTGAAAGCTGGCATTAAAGAATCAACTAAGCGTGTTGCTGCTGCTGGTGGTAAGGCCATGACCAAAGAAGCGGCCACTGAAGCAATTCAGGAAGGCATGATTGAATACGTTGGTGAGCGTTACGGCACTGACGTTGCAATGGATTGGAAAGAGGCACTTGATCAGGCTGCGGCTGGTGCTGTTGCTGGCGGTGTATTTGGTGGTGCTGGAGGCGGTGCTATGGCTACCGCTAACGAGATCAACTATTCACCTGAAAAGGTTATTGCTAAGCAGCTTGAAAAAGATATTGAAGCTACTGACGTTGTAGGTACTGAGCAAGCAGCTATTGAAGCGTTATCCCCTGAACAGGCTCAAATTCAACAAGAGCAAAAAACACAGAAAAAACAAGAACTTAAAGCAAAAGAGCCACAAGCTAAACTTGAGCCAGTCAAGCCAGTTGTCGAACAAGAGTTTGAAATTGATAAGACTAAAGCCACTGAGCAAGAGCCTGTTGTACTTGAGCTTCCTGAAGAAAAGCCAGTAAAGCAACAAATCGTTGGTAAGGAAGTTGTTGAAGCGCCGATCGAAGAAATAACCATTAGTGAAGACGTTCCTCAATTCAAAGAAGGCGCTGACGTTAAAGGCGTTGTTGAACCATTGGGCGGCAAGTTTGAAAGAACTGGTGTTGCTCCTATTCAAATATGGGTCCGTGAAGATGGTCGCAAAGAGGTGATCAGCGGTCGCCACCGTTTAGACCTAGCTGAACGTAGTGGAGAAAAAACAATCCCGGCTCAATATCATTATGAGTCTGAGGGTTTCGGAGCAGATCAGGCGGCTGTGCTTGATGCAATGCTTAATATTCGTGAAGGTCAAGGTAAGGTAAAAGATTATGTCGATTTCATCAAAGCAACAAAACCAAGAAAAGCAGAAGCAGACGCACAAGGAATACTGGCAAGGCAGACGGGCAAACGGGCTTTCACAATCGCAACTGAAGGAAGTGATGCGCTCATTACCAGCCACCGAAACGATCAGCTAACTGATGAGGCCGCTACTCGAATAGCTGAAGCGGCACCACGCAACGAGAAACTTCAGGCTGTTGGCATTAAGGCCGTTCAAGAAGGCAAAAATATTGCCGTTGCTGAGAACATGGTTAAAGCCGTTAAAACCATGACTGACGAAACCGCGCAGCAAAGCGGTGATCTGTTTGGCTTTGATGATTCCGCAATGGTCGAAGCTGAAAACCTGGCGAAAGCAGCGGTTAAGAAGCAAAGCGAAATTCAAAAAACTTTGTCGGCGGTACAGGGCGCAGCTAAGCGACCAGAGTTAGCCGCTAAAGAAGGCGTTGACGTTAAAAACCCTGAAGCTATCAAGGCCCGTATTGCTGAACTGAAAGAGCAAAAACGTGATTGGCAAAACTGGCATACTAACCCTAAGTTAACCCAAGAGCTTAAAGCTCAACCTGAAAAGGCGGTAACTGATGAGAAGCCAGCGATCACGGAAGAAGCTAAGGCACCAACACCAGAGCCAGCGGCGAAACCTTCACCTAAAGAGAAAGATACCTTTACCAACTGGAACGCTAAAGACAGTGAAGGCGGTCCGGCTGAGCAGTCATTTACTCGCGGTGAATATGCCAAGGCAGTAAAGAGTGATAGCAAAGGCACCTTCTTTGATGGTGGCGAAATTGAAGGCATTTCTCAAGCTAAGCAGCAAGCCAAGATTAAAGGCGTATGGCATGACTTTGGTTCTATCGTTAAAGCTGATAAACCGGAGCCAGTTAAAAAACCAACCAAGCCAATGTCTGAAGTTGTCGAGTCTGTTAGCAAGAAGAAAGGCAAAGGTTTAACTGATGCTGATAAAGTGCCAGCACCTAAACCAGACTACGCCACTGATCCAGCACAAGCTTATCGTTCTTTCATGGAGTCGGTAGCCAATCAAACCGCTACTGTTGGCGAGATTAAAGCCGATGCCGAAAGCCTGGTTAAAAACAAAGACGCTATCATTGCCAAGATGAGTGATCGCAAGTTCACCAAGGCAATGCTTCAGCAAATAACTCACTCGCCACGCTCTGATCTTAAAAAGCCTCAAATGGTTAAGAGTGCGTATGAGTCAATGCTTGCGGCCCACGTTATGGGCGATGCTACTTTTACCATCTTCGGCGGCTCTAAAACCTACGAACAACAAATGATGGAGAAGATTAATAAGCAGACTCAAGCAGATGTTGACGCAGCTTATGAAAAGCAACGTGAATACCGCGCTCAAATCAAGCAGCGTAAAGACGAGTTTGTAAAATCACTATCTAACCCTGAAACCTTGCCAGAGTTTAAAGAGTTCATCCGTGTTCGTGGTAAAGACAAAATGAGCCCTGAACAACTGGCCGCTTATGACGAGCTTGTTGCTGAATCAATGGCTGAAGTTAAGCCTGATGTTGTAAAGGCTGAAGCAGAAGCCGTAACCACTGAGCGAGCGCAAACCAAACACACTAAAACAGGTGCGGATCTGTTTGTAGTTAAAATGGTTGGCCGTGTACCTAAAGAACAATTCAGAGAGCTAAGCGGAAAGGCTAAGCAGTTAGGCGGCTATTACTCTTCTTACTCAAAAGGTGACGCGATACCAGGCTTTCAATTTAAAACGGTTGAAGCAGCTGATCAGTTTGAGCAGTTGCTATCTGGCAAAGATGTGGATAAAAGCGACTTTGCAGAAGCTAAAGCTGAAGTTAAACAGTCAAAGAACGCTGACAAGCTTCTAAACATGGCTGAAAAGATGGAGGCCAAGGCCACAGAAGAGATTAATCGACCAAGACAAGCTAACACAGCAAGACGCGCTTCAATGGCTGCTAACGCCACTGAGAGAGCTGAGAAGCAACTAGCTTTAGCTAAGACGGTTCGCAATATCGCGATCAAGCTTCAGGAAGGTGAAGTTAAACACCTGGGCCAAATGAGCCAGGTTACACAGCTTGAAGAGCTGATCACTATCCAGAAACGTGCAATCCCTAATGAACTTTATGAACAAGGTTCGTTTGATGGGTACTCAATTAGCCGACCACTTAAAGAAGGTGTGACGGTTGACGACTACATTAACCGTGTTGATTTCCCTGGTATCGAGCTTGATAGCGGCGTTATTGAACGTGTGGCCGACACCTTAAAAGGTAAGCGCGGTTATGCTCGCCTATCCGCTGAACTTCGCAAGCTTCCAAAAGGTAAGCGTGATTCACTTCGTAAGCTTACGAAAGAGCAAGCTGACAAGATCATGGCAGCCAATAAAGCCGGATTACTTGAAGCTTATTCTCTTAGCTGGCTACCGGATCAGGTTGCCACTTTAAACCGATTAGGCAAGTTAGGGATCTCTACTGGTGAGCAGTTACGTGCCGCTATTCGTGAGCTTGATTCTCTTCGAGTGGCTAAGCGACAAGAAGACCCAGTTAAAAAGCTTGAGCGTGATTTGGTTGGGAAGAAGATTGAAGGCTTCTTTCCTACGCCTACGCCATTAGTAGATCAGATGATTGACTATGCAGACATTAAACCAGGGCATGAGGTTTTAGAGCCTTCCGCTGGTAAAGGCAACATTGCAGATCAGATCATGGTTTCCGCGCCGGATGCCTCGCTTGATGTTGTTGAATACAACACTTCACTTGCTTCATTACTTGAAGTGAAAGGCTATAACGTTGTTGGTAATGACTTCCTTGAATACTCCGGCAAGCAGTATGACCGCATTGTGATGAATCCACCGTTTGAGAACTTCCAGGATATTGACCATGTAAAACATGCTTATGACCTGTTAAAACCTGGTGGAAAACTTGTGGCTATCATGGGTGCCGGAGTGAAGAACTCGCGCAAGAAGGCTGTTGAGTTCCGTGAGTGGCTTGATGATGCTGGCAGTTACATTGAAGACTTACCTGAAGGAAGCTTTAAAGGTTCAGAGCGTTCGACTGGCGTTAACACTGTAATGGTGACGATTGAGAAAAACGACACCAACACGCTTAACTACAAGAAGGATGACAGTAAAGTTTCACCTACACCGAAAGACGGTGAGCGTGTATTTCATGCGCCTGGTCATAACTTCATTGGCATGTTCCGTTCAACCGGGATACCTGAGCGCCGTGACTTTGTAACCATTGAAGGCCGCAAGTTAAAGATACCTGATGCGCCGCAACGCATTGAGCCGATCATGAGCAAGCTGATTAAGATCACTGGCCGCCGTATTTACTTTGGGAAAATCAAAGGTAAGTCTGCTGAAGGTTTCTATCGTCCTAACGTTGGCGAAATCAGAACGCGCCGCAAGAATGACGTTGAAGTGTTGGCGCATGAAATGGCCCACTATCTTGATGTGTATTCAAATATCACTCTGCCTAACTTCCAGAAACTTTATAAAGATCCGAAGTATTCTAGTGAAGTGGCCGCTCTTAGTTATACCGATGCTGATCCGAAGATTGAAAAAATTGAAGGTTTCGCTGAGTTTGTGCGCCTATGGCTAACGAATGCCAATGAAGCGCAATTAAGAGCGCCTAAGTTCTATGATGCGTTTACCAATGAGTTAGCGCGTGATCGTAAGCTGCTTAATCCTATGCGTGATATGCAGGACCTAATGCACAAGTTCTACTTCCAAGGTCCTGATAAGTTAGGCCAAGCGCTAATTGGTCAAGACGTTTCATTTAAGCAGCGCTTTAACGAGTGGGCTTATCGCCGTGACTCGCGTATTCGTCAGCAAGTTATTGACCGTTTCCATGCAGCTAGAAAGATTGAACAAGAGCTAACCCGTAAAATTGGCACCGTTGAAGAGTCAGCCTGGAAACAATTCAGGATTGCTAATGGTGGTGCGGAAGGTATTTCTGATTACATTCTTAACTATGGCACCGTACAGTTTGACGAGAAAGGCGATCTGAAGCGTAGCGGTAAAAGCTTGCATGAAGTGATGGAGCCAGTAAAAACAATCAAACTAAAGCCTGAGCATGAAGGCGATCAGAAGATTGATTTGCTAATGCGTTACTTTGCCGGGCGCCGGGCGTTAGAGCTTCACCGCCAGAAGCGTGAAAACCTGATCCCTAAAGAAACCGCTAAAGAATGGGCTCGCCTTGGTAAAGATTACCCGGTGTTTGAATCTATCCAGAAAGAATACCAACAGTTTAATGATCGCATGATGGACTTTTACGAAGAGGCCGGAATGATTACGCCTGAAGGCCGTAAAACAATGCAGTCAATGAACAAGGACTATGTACCTTTCAACCGTATCCGTGATCAGCTTGCTGGTGGTAAAGGTTCGGCTAGTGCTGGATTCCAAAAGCTTAAAGGTGGCACCGCTAACCTGAATGATATTTTAGTAAACATTCAAGACGGCATAACGGCAAACGTCCGATCGGCATTAAACAACCGAGCTAAGCAGCGACTTTATCAATACATTTCAGGGCATAAAGACGGGGCAATTTTTGCAACCAAGATAGCGCCGGACTCTAAACCTGTTCAGGTCTACGCTGATGAAATGCAAGCGAAGATCAGCAAGGTGCTTGAGGCTAACGGGATTGAGATAGAAGGTGATCTTGATTTGGCTAGTAAAGAGCTGCTTACTTTCTGGCAACACGGCGTTGCGCCTCGCGTTAATGAGTCGGGTAATATCGTTGATTCAGTGATCATCAATGGCAAGCCTAAGTATTACGAAGTGCAAGATCCACTACTTCAAGAAATGCTTATGTCAATGAACCCTGAAAGTTATAGCTCGTTTATGAATGTGATGTTCGGTGTTAAGAACTTCTTTACCCGTACAATTACGCTAGGGATTGAGTTCACAGGGGCTAACCTGGTGCGTGATACGGTTGGCGCGACATTCCTTAGCAAGAACAACTTCAAGCCTTTTATCAGCTCGTTCCAGGGTATGTATTCGTTTTTAGCTAAAGACAAATATTACCAGGATTTTATTCGCTCCGGTGGCGGTCACTCTAGCCGTTTGGAAGGTGCGACTCGTGATAGCCAGGCAAGACGAAGAGTTAAGCTTGATGAATTTGGTGTTATGACTGGGCCTGAAAGATTACTAAGCAGCATTGATAACTTAGCTAGTGCCTTTGAATATGGCACTCGAATTGGTGAATACAGACTTGCCAAGAAAAATATGAAGTCTGATATGGACGCTGGTTTTGATGCGAGAGAAATCTCAACTGACTTTAGTGTTCTTGGTGCTAACAGGTTCTTGACTGGCTACATTCGCACAGTTCCGTTCCTAAACGCGATGGTTCAATCACAGGATCGAGTCTTCAGGGAAGCGGCAGTGAGTAAGCTTTATGACGGAAACCCTACAGGCATGGCTATGAAGGCGTTTCTTGGTATTACGGTGCCGACTCTGATCCTTTATTTGGTGAATAAAGATGACGAAGATTACAAAGCAATACCGGATTACGAAAAAAGAACTAACTGGCATATTAAAATCGGTGACGGTCAGTTCGTTAAAATTCCTCGTCCTTATGATGTTGGTTTTGTTTATGCAACGATGCCTGAACTATTTGCAAAATATGTAGAGGATGACAAGGGCAAAGAGTTTGCTGATGGTATGTTGTGGACCATGACGCAGATGTACGGCATTGATGGAACTCCGGCAATGATGACAGGATGGTGGGACTTGGTTCGAAATGAGAAATGGACTGGTGCGCCAGTGGTGCCGCAGTCTCTTTCAGATGTTGAAGCGCCTGAACAGTACACATCAAACACAAGTGAAACCTTTGTTCGCATGGGTGAGGCTTTAGGGGTTAGCCCTATCAAGGCTGAGCACATGTTCAAGGCTTACACTGGCTATCTTGGCGGTTACTTAATGGCTGGAACAGATCATCTTCTTTGGGATGAATCGAAGTTTGGAGAAAAACCGGATCGCAAGTTATCAGAAAATGTATTCTTGCGCCGCTTCCTTACTCCTGACGTTCGCCCGGCCACTGCAAACATGGAGAAGTTTTTCAACCTAAAAGAACAGTCTGATAAAATAGTTTCAACCTTTAAACAAACCGTTGATGTTCGACGACAAATCAAAGGGCAAGGTGGAACTGGTAAATTTAAGGATGACAAGTTTTATGGTCTTTCTGGAAAAGAGAAAGAAGTTCTGTTTGGCCTGAATGATTCTATGAATCAATTAATTAAGCTAATGTATGGTAAGGAAGGTATCAAAACCGCAGAGCTGAAAATTAAATATGACAAAAATCTGTCTGGTAAAGAAAAGCGTGAGCAAATGGATAAGTTATGGATTGCTCGCAATAAGGCATTTGAAACGTATTATCAACAAGCTAATCAGGCTCTACAAAAGGCCAAACGAGAAGCGAAACAGGAGAAATAACATGGCAGTCGCAATGATAGGGCCTAAGTTTTACGCTTGGGACAGAAACGGTAAGCCTTTAGCTTCTGGTAAGCTATACACTTACCAGGCTAGAACAAATATACCTAAGTCAACTTATCAATCTGAAGATCAGATTGTAGAAAATTCAAATCCAGTGATTTTAAATGGCGAGGGTTACGCAAATGTTTATCTTTCAGGGCAGTATAAAATGGTCCTTAAAGATAGTGATGAAAATGAAATATGGAGCGCCGATCCTGTTTCGTCAAACATGGCTGACGAATGGGTTAACTGTATGTCGGCAACATATGTAAGCCCAACAACATTTAAAGTGACAGGAAACTTTGTTTCAGTATTTGAAAAACAAAGAAAGATAAGGCTTAACGATGGAACGGTTAGTTATTCTTACGCGAGAATTGTTGATTCATCATACGCTGGTGGAGAGACAACAGTAATAATTGACCAGAGCATAATTAATGTAAACTTAGAGGAAGTTTGCGTTTCTATTGTTGGAGAAAACTCAGCATTTAACAATAAAGACCTTGGCGGCGTTTCTAGCTATTCATTTGAAACAATTGCTGATATTGACGCATCAAACGCAATTGAAGGTAGCTTTACTGTACAGGAAGGTAATCTTGTTTCAGTTGAAGATTATGCTTCAGGGCATAATTCTGGAAGGTTATTTTTTAAAGTGGTGGCTTCTGGGACGGGGACGCATGACGGCGGTAAATATATCGACCTTCCGACGCTTGGTCTTCAGCTTCAGCAAAATTTAAGAACTCCTTATAACATTAAAGCTTGGGGCGCAGGAGGCGGAGAAGGGACAAATGACAGCCCAAAAATTCAGGCTTGTGTCAATTATATTGAAAATGTTGCAGGCTCAAATCCAAGAAAGCCAAGAGCAACAGGTAGAGCTTACGCACCATCATCCCAATATTTCATTGAAGATCCGATTCTTTTTTATCAAAAAGATGGGGTTCAATTTGTTGGTGATGGATCAATGGCTACGCAATTCATTGTATCTTCTGATATGTCTGGGTTTGTATATCCTTCAGAATGGCAGTCTTTACCTGACTTCGCAGATTACCAAGCAAATCCTGCGGTTATCCAAGTTGCACAGAGAAGAGTTACTGGTGTGGGCAATCCAGGTGTAGGTGGTGTAAATCTTGATAACATCGGTTATAGCCAAGACGGTGCTGGCGCTGCTGCTTGGTATTACACATTTATTGGAATTGGATTTTATGCTAGAGATACGCCGTACAAAAAGCAGATTCACGGCATATATGGTAAGGAAGTAGCGCAAATAAAAATTGACGATATATACGCAGAGGGAATTAATCATTGTTTATATTTTAGAACTTACACTTCTGAAATATCTAACGTTCGAGTTTTTGATTGTGTAAAACCTGCGAAAATCCCAGGAGGCACATCGCTAACAATGAAATCATGCGGAGCGGCATGGTGTGATGAAGGCTGGGAGTTAAAAACCATTTACTCAAACTTCAATTCACTTGCTTGCGATCATTGGGGTGTTGGTAGCTTTGCTTATGACGTTGGCGGTATCAGTCAAGCATTCACAGGTTGCGGTTGTGAAAATGGGTTTGGAGGAATACTAAGAGTCAACGGTGTTGTTGGTGGTGATGTTGAAAGATATGGATGTTCGTTTAATAGTTGTATTCTTCAAGGTGGGACAGTTGAAGGTGCAATAAACGATACTGGACAAACTAGCGTCTCTGATTTTGGTGTTCTCGGAATGATTGAAATCAGATCAGCAAACGCAACATTTAATAATTGTGCGTTCCTGTCTGAAATATTAAGAGGCGGAGTAACAACCTACCTTGGTGCTCGCCTTGTTGATGCGTGTGATATTGTAATTGGGCAATCTGCCGATAAAGCAGTAAGGCAAACTAGGGTTGTTGAGATATTCGGCAATCACGTCACAGTTGAAGGGACGCCGCCTAGAGACTACCCAGCGGTAAAATTCACATCAGATTACGATAGGGATTTTGGTTCGTTCTATAATTCTGCTGACATAACGCTTCCTAGCGATTCAAGCACAGAACCCTCAATGGACACACCAACAAATGACTATCAAGATATTTTTGATCGTTATTCTGCTCCGAGGTTTATATGTAAAACTGGTGGTCGCTACCGGTTCACCTTTAGCGGAATGCTTGAGGGCGATCAGTTCGGCTATGTGTTGATACAAAATGCAACAAGGCCTTCCGGTGAGCCATCTGAAGGTATTACGCGGCCCGTTCAGAACCCAACTGTGAACGATCAGAAGCCATTTTCAATAGAAGAGACATTTCAACTATTGCCTGGTGATGAGGTTCGTTTTGTTATTAGGCATTTCGCATCAGGAAACCCTGCTAAACTTCTAGCTAATTCTGTCATTTCGTGGGAGCAAATATAACTATACAAGTTTGTTAATAAAATAAGCCCTTAATAGGGCTTATCTATTGTAATTTTTAATATTAAAAGAAAGGCCGATCTTCATCGGTCTTTTTCTTTTCTCTGATTAGTCGGTTGTAGTAGGCGCGAAGCTCTCTAAGCTGATCGCAGTCAAGGCGGTTTGATTCGTGATGACTATCAAGCCAGTCAACATACTCTTCTCCGTACCTTTCGATTAAACCCTGCTTAAAACCAATAGAGTGCTTATCACCGTTGATATTGCCTGACTTATTCTTGTTGCAGTTAAATAGGCATTGCTTGTGAATGTTCTTTGATTCAAGCGCGATCTCTGGGTTTCCTCCTGCTGTTCGGTAGTGGCCGCCTGAATATAGAATGGTTGGTTTTTTTGTGCCGCAACTGATACAGCCGAATTCAGAATCACGAACATGGTTAACCCACTTCTGGATCACTTCTTTGGTAAGCTTGAATTGGTGCTTTCTATCGTTATCTTTAAGCGCTCTATTTGCCTTACTGTTAGCCTTTTCTTTTTTGGCTTGTGATTGTATGGCTTTTTTGTTTTGTCGCTCTCTGACTGCGCGAGAATGCTCAATAGCATGGTTAATTGAGCAAAACCACCCCGACGGTGTTCGCTTGCCTTCAACCTCTTCAGGTCTGAAGCGTTCTTTACAAAAAGTGCATTTAAGTTTTGAGTTCATTATAGAGGCCTTACACTTCCGTGGTTTTTATGGAAAGAAAGCTCAATCTCTTTTGACTTTCTAGCGCAAGCCGCTTCAAATAATGTTTTAAAGCATCCTAAGCGATAGATTTTTTTATTGCATGTAAGTGTTGCAATATAAATACTATGCTTCTCAAGAAAGGTGACACCAGTGACGCCAGTTTTATTATCAGATCTTAATCTGTGGTTTTTGCTGTTTTCAGATCTAGTTACTGGTCTTAGGTTGGAAAATCTATTATCAAGTCCATTACCATTTACGTGGTCTACTTCTCCAGGAAAGTAACCCTCGACATACATAAATGCCAGTCGGTGGGCTAGATATTTCTTACACTTAACCCTTATGACTAAGTAGCGCTTGCCGCGACCATTATTCATAATATAACCAGGACTGTCGCCTTTCTTTGCTTTTGGTCCGGTTGTTTTTAATCTAGTGAATAAGCCGCTATCAGGGCAATAGTGTAATAGTTCTTGAAGTTCGGATTGAGTAATCATGGTTAACCTCTTTATCAGTTAGGTTTTATCTTGAGTTGTTGCGCCAGTGGGTGATAAATCCACGTTCAGCCGCTAAACCTAGGCGCAACACAAGTATACAACTCAAAAGAAACTTAGCAACTGGTTGTAAGTGCTTTGGTCTGCTGTCTTGAATATGTGCTTCATAGCGGCATTAATCAAAGAGCTGTAGCAATGTTCGAACTCTTCTTGTGACATTGAAGAGAACGAAAGTGATTTAGCTTCAACTCTAACGCCACCATGAATGCTAACATGCTGATCATAGAACCCTGCCAGTACAGTTAAGTGATTACGGAAAACATCAAACTGCTTAGTCTCGCTTTGAAATTCGTTATCACCTTTCCAATAGTTAAAGCAAAAATTGAAGAAGGCGAAAACTTTACGGTGAAACTTTGGGTTTCTGGTTAGCTTAATTTCAATGGTGTAATGCTCGCCCGTTTTGAATTTATTAAGCTTTTCCAGCTCCATATCTGAAGCCGGGCAAAGAACACCGCCAGGCTGCTTTATCATTTCAACTTTCATCGTCTTCACCTAGCTGATCAATTAGGCTGTCACCGATATGCTTCAGCAACCAAGAGCAATCATTATCTTCAGCCACTAACTTAATGAGTTCGTACTCTTCAGGCTCGCATGGATAACAATCTTCTGGTGTCCCACTATAGAAACCTGGTGAAAATGGTGTATGATTAAACGTAAGTTCAGCCTCTACTTCTGAACCGTTAATATCCAGTGTCACCGTTTTTGTGTATTGCATGTTATTACTTCCTTTTCTACTTTGAACTGCCCTAGCCGTATTGGTTAGGGCTTTTTTTATGCTCCGTATAATTCGGACTTCTTAACATAGCTCGTTACCTGTGCGCCTATCTTGAATGGATTAAACACAAGTACAAACTGAGGCTTGTTATTTCCTGGTATCGGTTTACCTTCACCATCTAAGAAGGCAATTCGACCTGTTGAATACTCGCGCTTACCTTCCGGTGTAGCATCGGCAACTATGTGCCGGATCTCGCTAACACCTTTCAAGGCTTCAGCAAACCAACCAACGCTAGTGTCATCGTTAAGCAGCATAACAACACCAAGCCCACCAGCTTGAGCTTCAAGCGCTTTCTTCACCCAAGGCATAGGATTGCTATACGGGCAATTTAACCAGACATAGTGAGCGCCATTTGGTAAGTCATGCCCCATAACGCACTCAATTGTGTATTTCCAATCAAAAGAAAGCGAGTCTTCCGCTTCTGTAAAGAACGTTTCGCACAAGGCATTATGTTTGCTAGACGCCATATCAGCGATGAAGTTAAACTCACGGTTTAGAGTGTTAAACACTTCTGGCGGTGTGCGCCATAGGTCTCCCATGCTTTTCTTTTTAACTTGCCTTGCTTCCTGTTCAACTTCTCTTTTCATTTCTTCAGTGGCAATTGATTCATCGTTAAAAACCTCACACGACTCAGAGCACGATCCACTGTCGTTTCTTTTCGCGCCTCTAATCTGATCGGCAAGGTCATTCCTATCAATGTCGTCAAACATTTGAATAACTCCACCGAATGTATTTCTGCCTCGATACATTTCTAAGCTTGGTGATTTTCTTTTTTCTACAGTCCTGACGGAATCCCCTTCTAAAACTGCTTGAAACTGCTTGGCAAGTATTGGCTCGTCCTTGATCGCCAAAGCAACTTTGTTGATTCCTTTTTTTATACAGAAAACGCAATTTCCAAGGTGTTCAGGAATTTCAAGATCAAATGGCTGCTCTTTCCACCAGTCAAGAACGTCTTCTTTTTCGAAGTCAGAAATTGAAGCTAGATACTCAGCATCTTCGCGTGGCTTTAATCGTTTTGGTTCATCGGCTCGAATTCCTAGCCATGTTTTGTAGTTCCCCTTACCAAAGTTCTGATCGCAATACTTTTTAAATGGCACAAGTTTCATTCTGTCGGTGCAAAAAGCTCCTCCAGGGTTATACGGCGTTCCGTACTTCGATAGCATATCAACCCAAGGCTTCAGATCTGGTTTGCATTCATCAATATCAATAACATCAAAAGAGTTAGCTTTTCCAAGATCAGGATTAAACTTAGTGCGAAGGCATATCAGGTCAATTTCAAAGTGATTAACTACATTCCTGATAAACTCATAGGTCTTAGGGTGCTCAGCTCCGGTATCCATGAACAAGTATTTCACATCACAACCTTCAAGCTTGCGCTTCTGTTCCATTAGGTGGACAAGATAAGCGGATGTTCTTCCACCGCTGAAGCTAACTACGTGAATCATTCTTTCGTTCCTCATATCTGGTTTTAAATGGACCAATCAACTTAATCCCTTTAGCAAGAAACTCGTCAATCTGGCGGTCAAGCTGTTGGTTGTGCTGTTCCGGTGTAAGCGTTTCTTTCATCTTCTCCGGTGTTTCGATTCGCTTGGCCTTCGGGTCCGGTGAGATAATTTCACCGTTAGCAATCTTTGTTCTTATCTTGCTGATAGTTTCAGCCCAAAGTTTACGAGCCTTGTCTTCAGGTAACTGAGTTCGACACTGAAAGCCTACTTTCTGCCTGGTTAACAGCTCTGCATGATCAAGAGGTTCTTTCTTGTCAATGAAGCGGTCAAAGGATTCGGTAGCATCTTCAACGCCTTCGCAGAGCTCAATGAACTTAGGCAAGTTTGGCGGCCAGGTAATTCCAGCTTTAACAGTTTGAGCAATCCCATTCTTAACGCTTTCGATAGTCTGTTTATTCAGGGCTATCTTCCACATCAATGACGGTTCCTCGCCATTCTCCCTGACCCACTGTTCCCCGTAGATCTCGACCATCTTCAGCCATACCCAATCCGCCGCTTGGCTGTCCTGGTTCGTTTCCGTACTTCTCTTGAAGTCGCAATTGCTGTCGTTCGAGCGCTGAGAGTTTACGGCCCGGTGTAGATTGTCCATTGATAATTTTTTCATTGCCAATTGTCTCCATGAAGCTTTCGAGCTTTTCGCCTGTTCTACATATCAGCTCAATATCGTTAAAAGGTTTCTGTCTGTCGTTCTGACCCATTGAAAACGGATCATTACGACAACCATCAATAGCCTGTTTAATCTGATCAACCGTATAACCTTCTTTCAACCTGGCCTTGATAGCTTTATCGCGTTTAGCGGTTAGCTTGCTGGTAGAAAGATTTTTACCCATAACGTCACACCAGTATTTGAACAAGTCGAAAGCCGGGTTAGCTTTAGCTGACATAGGTTTTTCTAATTGGTTACTGGTTAATGGTTCTTGGTTATTGGTTATTGGTTTATGGTTAGCTTTCGATTCGCTTTTTTTAGCTTTGCCTTCGGTTTCGTCTGGGTTAGCTAAATTAACCGACTTGGTTTTTTTAGCTTTGCCTTCGGTTTCGTCTGGGTTAGCTTTGGCTTTTTTTGGTCGCCCTCCCTTTTTGCCGTTAGCCCTTGCTGCGTCTGCCTTTGCGTGATAATTCGCAATTTCTGAATCAATGCGACTTTGCTGATAACCTTCTTCCGTTTCTGTAAAGAAATCCTCAAGGACGGTTTTAATTTCCTCGTGGTTTTCTCTCATATTGATAAGCCTGGACAGCTTAGAAACGTCTTTAATAAGAGGTTGCTCTTTGTCGTAGTACAGATCGATAAGCCGTCTATAAGCTAAATCTTCGGTATTACTCAAATGACGAGTAGCCTTAGCATAGTCACCAATATTGAATTGGTAATAGTGCATAAGCTAATCACCCTCACCAAGCGCAATGAACTCACTCACTGGCATTTCAAAGAATTTTGCAATATCAACAATGCTTGATTGTTTGATAGAGCCGCTTTTAAGCCAGTTAGAAATCTGCTGGCTGCTTGTTCCTAAAGCATTAGCAAGATCTTTATGCTTAATGCCTTTGTTTGCGATAGCGAGTCTTAGAGACTTACTTAGGTTCATTCTGGTTAACTCCTTTACTGTGTTGATGAGCTTAATATATATGGCCAAACTTAAAAAGTACAGAAAAAAGTGAAAATAAATCTTGCGGAAGTGAAATTAAGCGGTTATAGTTCTTACATCAACACGGAGATGCAACATGAAGAAGGCAAGTATGAAGGTTTTAGCAGTAATAGCAGCGGTGGCGCTTTTCGGTCTTGTAGGTCAAATGGACTATGAAGACGCAGTAAACCAGGAAGCACACTATTGCGATATGGTTGAAGCTGGTAACTGGCCTGCTTACCGTGATGACATTGTTTGTTCAAAAGTAGAAGGTGAATAACATGAAAATCGAAAACAAAGGCGCTCTTGTAGAAGCGTTCGCCGTAAAGTCGGCAGAGATTCAACGTCTTAATGATGAGCTTGGTAAGGCTGAAGCGG
>Ga0209475_10001125_pt1 | contig 36937 bp, 70 predicted proteins | sample tdDd471_FD_187128 | JGI IMG/M metagenome (GOLD analysis project Ga0209475, IMG submission 187128) | Marine sediment microbial communities from the Atlantic coast under amendment with organic carbon and nitrate - tdDd47.1 (SPAdes)... | ecosystem: Environmental > Aquatic > Marine > Coastal >... | reverse complement strand
GGGTGTTTGTTGGTGACACAGGATTGTTATTATCGCCCTGAGATACGATAAATTCACCACCAGCTGTTCCAACAGAAAGGACTTTACCCGCACGCATCCATCTGATCGTGTTCACTTGGTCAGTTGCAATTGTGTAGATAAAACCATTGTCATCCACAACGTCGCCGTTTTTCTCTGTTGGCGCATGGTTTTCATAGTCGGCAGATTTGCTGAAAAATATGGATTGCGGGCGGTCTACTGACGCTGCCCACACTAACCTCTGTTCGAAGAATGTGACCACAGAAGGGAAACCAGTTGTTTCACTAAAAGAACCTAGCCTCCAACTAGCCTGCGCTGTTGTTGCGCTTGCGTCATCACCTCTAATCGTTGCCGTAACGACGGTTGTCGATGTAATTGCGGTTATTTCTAGCCACGTCCAATTGTTAGAAGCGTCTTCAAACCTGATCAAGCGACCAACGTCTGTGGATAGAAAACCTTGGTCTGAATTAATGCCGGTCACGGCACTTGCTGTAACTGTGACCGATCCTGTGACGGCAGATAACCCAAGTGTTGTTTCTGTCGTGTTCACTGGCTCGTAAGGTCCATCGATGAAATCTATCTCTGTCAGCGTCCAGCTTGTATCACTAAGGCGCGATAGTTTACGCGGCGCATGATTTGGATGCGCAATATATAAAATATCGGCAGATTGCGTGACAACGATATCTTTCAGCTCATCTTCCAAATAAGGTGTAGTAACTTCGTATGTTGCACCTTTCAAAAACGCATCAGCAAAGACACCAGAGAACGGGCCGGATCTAACCTGACCGTAGTTCCGATAAAAACGAATGTAAGTTTCGCCAAATTCTAAAATATAAGCCTGAGTAACGTTAAATTCAAAAGGTATCAAGCGAGTTTTTTTTGTGCTGTCCTTTACTTTAGACACATGATACAGGCCACCGCGACGCGATGCAGGACCATGCTTTTGAACAATCATATTTTCAAGCGTCTTGCAGCCATTCGAATATTTATTGATATCAATCCGACCATCAAGACGAGGTGACAATTCACCCGCGGTGAAGTTTGTTTGAATGGGTGCACTTCTTGGCATTAATTATTCTCCAAGATCAAAGATCCAGCGTAATTCAATCTACTTGAAACCCAGGTGTCTGCAACAATTTCGTTTGCGCCACTCTCTTGGCTATCAACAGACTTTGCATCCATCAGTTTACGAAGGTAAAGCTCGTACATATTTTGCTGCAACGTACTGCTATCAACCAAAGGAATAGCCAGCTCTGCGGCTAGACGTGCTGAAAGCGCCTCAATAAACTTTGAAGAAAATTCGTTAGGGTCAATAACGCGGCGAATATATTTAATCTTTGCCGTGCCTTCATCAGTCAACAGCTTGCCGCTTTCGATCTCATAAACCATTGTCTGCTGTTCCATGCCAAGAACTTTTAAGCAGTCGGTGGGCAGGGTATAGCTGTACGCATAACCAAACGCTGGACCTTCTGAGTCGCGTGCTAATTCGATGCGCTTAACGGCAAAGTTCCACACATGGTCCGTAATGACATCGTCTCGGACTTGCTCATAAATTAGGTTTGAAATCCTAGCTTGTTCGGTATCTTCGTTTAAAGATGTGATGGCCTCCTGAGAGATACGGGCAAGGCCGTTGTTCACAATTTGCACTACAGAAGTTGCCATTTTACACCTATCTTCAAGGGTGCGGGGAAGGTGATACCCTCCCCCTGTCGCCCTTTAAGTTGCGGAAAAATAAAGGTCGATGACCAATGTACCAGAAGACGGCAAAGAAGCCGCGCCAATGGTAACAAAGATTTCCTCATCAGCATCAAGAGTTGTTTGCCCAGCAGCAGTACCGAACAGTGTCGGAGCGTTTGCTGTGGTAAACGTGCCTGCAGCCTTGTATTTAGCGGTCGCACCAGCAATACCAATTGCAACGGTGGAAGAGCCGAGAGTTGCGGATGCCGTAATAACACCATAAAGGAACTCTTCACCTGCTTTTGCTTTGGCAATAACGATGGTGTCAGAAGTTGTCTGTGATGCGAGTGTGATGGTTGCACGCTTTACACGCACATTACCATCAACCTTGCCACCAGACGGCAAAGACACAGGCGTTGCATAAAGCCCGGTCATTTCATCGGAATAAAATACAGTCATTTCTTAAGACTCCGTACAAGGAACTTCAAGCACTCGTTTTTCTTCCATGCGGGTTGCCCCGATGCCCATAGAGTAAAACACTTGAGTTGCATAGTTTTTATCGGCGCGCTCACTGATTTTAGACACAATGTCTTGACCAACCGCCAAAAGAAGCCCATCCATCTGGAAGGCGAAACAGCGACGATCTGACGAACCATCAACAGGCACAAGCTTGGTCCCATCGATGCGTGAACCGTTTACAGGCATAAACTTGAAACCCATGAAAGTATCAACTTCACCACGAGCAAGAGCTTTAACAGTATTGAAATCAGAAGACTTGATTTCTGTTGTGTTCAACAAGGACTTGATCTGTGAAGCCGTACACACGATGCAACGACCTTCTTCCGGCACGTCGTCACCATCAAAAGTTTCTTTAATAGCAAGCAATGTCGCCAAGTTCATGTTAGAAGCTTGCGCAGACAAAGCTGTTTGAGGGTTTGTTGCTGTTGAGCCACTAACACCAGTGTAAGCGGTGCCCAGCGCCGCGTCGATGATAATCTCATCCATCGCACGACCCATCGCCATAGAAGCGGCCTTGGCGTACTCTGACGTTGGATCGATCAACATGCGGATTTTATCTTCATTATCGATCAAATCAGCCCAATCAAAGTCCTCAAGTGAGACGCGACGGCGAGAGTGCGGTGTGTCCATGCGCGGTGTATCTGCATGTCGGGAAGGACGACGACGAGCAGCAGTAGCGCCGATCTGGTCATAAAAGGCATTTTTGCCTGTTTGGCTTTCTTGGCGAACAAGTCCACGCAGCTTGGAACCTTGTTGTTGAACAAGGTGCTGAACGTTTGCTGAATACTGTTCGACAAAAGCCGTAGTCACATTAATTGACATAGGTTTTATCCTAGAAAAGTTTCACAATTGGTTTTTTTGGAGTATCGCTAAGGCGGTCCAAGCTGCGCCTTGTAGCTTGTCGCGGGTCACATGATGTGAGTATCCACTAAGGGGATAAGGCATGATTTATTATATGTTATAAATTAACCAAAAACAAGTTAATTTATTTCAAATTAAAAACCCCGCCATATAGACGGGGATTAGTTTAAACTTCTTGAATTTTAGGTTTTCTTCCGCGTCGTTTTACTTCTTGCGGCCCTTGCCCTTGTGTTTTTTGCACGTCATTTTTTTGCCCTTCCATGATCCAACCGAAATATTCTGTTGCGTTTTTAATCGTAATACTTGGGCTTCCTGTGTGTGCCATCTTCAAGCACTCTAGCTTAATCTCTTTTTCATCCATATTAAGCACCATAAGCCTGCTGGAATAGGTTTTGCACATCCTTAACAAGCTTCCCATGTTCGGCGTGATTTTTATCAAGATATGCTGGATGCGCCATAAACGAAGCCGCCTTATCGCGCGCCTCTTGCGGTGTCAAAGCTTGTTGACCTTGGTTTGTTGGTCCAGCAAGGTCTTTATCCGGCATGGTCACTTTGGCAATGTTTGCAAATGTGTTCAACACAACAGGATTGTTACCCAGCCCCGATTGCTCCATAAGCGCCGCCAGCTCATCGCCGCCAAATTCAGAGAACGCAGCTTTAGCCATGTTCAAATTTTGGTCATAAGCCGCGCCCCATTCTTTTTTGAGAGCGCTCTCAGCCTCAAATACATTCTTTTCAGTCATTTCATTGAATTTCTCATGTTGACCGATCATGTTTTGGGCCTGCCACTGGACCAAGGCATTAACCTGCTCTTGGTTCAGTCCCTTTTCGTAAGCGAACGATTTAAAGCTTCCAAGTGTTTCGTCATTGAATTGATCTCGGATAAAATCCGGCATTTCATCAGGTAGATCGACTTGATAAGCGTCTGCACTCTCAGGGCGACCAAGGAAGTTATAAACATCGTCCCAATCGTCATCAGTGACGGGTTTGGCGATCTTGTCGCGGCCTAGGTGTGACTGCAAATTTATGTGTGCCGAAGCCAGCTTTTCCACACTGTCATACTTGGCTAATGTGGCGTTGTCCTTAATATCCTCCGACAAAGATGATCGCCATGTTTGTTCTTCGCCTGAGTTTGCAGTATCCGTTTCCGCGGCGGGTGCAATATCTTCTGACATAATTATTCCTCTGTAAGTTTAGAAAAGCTGCGTTCAAGCATTTGCAGCACCATAAGAGCGACAGAACGCCGACCCTCATTAAACAGCATTGCATTTGTATCCGTAACCACCTGACCACCGTCATATGGCAAAGTAACGTCAGAAATGCTGCATTCTTCCATGATATGAGACAACACACGCTGCCCATGTTCACTTCCGAAAACGATTTTATAATCTGATTTTAAATCTTCGTTAGACATTTGAAATGTCCGCCTCCTTAGCTGTCTTGGCAATATCCATACCCTGCTGCATGGTCGCCATAGCTTGTTGCGCTTGCATCATTCGTGCTTGTGCGTCTCTCTCCGCCTGCAAATCCTCGTCAGACTTCATAAGACGAGGCGGAACCCCATTCAATTCTGCAATATAGCGAACTGTATCCGCCCCTTTAATCACTTGCGCTGCTTCTGGATCAACGCCAGCAATAGGCCCAGCAAGTTCAATTGTGCGCATAAGTCCCTGCAAGTCCATTTGCTTCTGGGCGCGAGCCAATGGTGAAACATACTCAATTTTTAACGGTTGTTCCGCAATAATTTCAGGGGGTGCCGGCAGTCTTCCTGCTCTTGATAGGATCCCATAAATTCGCTCAATCATCGGACCGAGAAATTCAGATTGCAAACGTCCAAGTGTAGGGCCAAGCAAACGCATCGTGCGTTCTGTTCTCTCCATTACCTCGGTTGCAGTCATTTGTGGCCCGCCGGTGAACTGCAACTGGTCTAAATAAAACGTTGTTCTGACACGGTTACGGATATCTTCCATCATATCAAATGAGATCGGGATATTTGCACCTGTGATTAGAGGGTCAATATTAGCGCCTTTGCGACGATAGATAAGAGATCCGGGCGTTGTTCTGATGGGCCCCATCACGCCGTCATCATCAACCAATAGAGATGGGTCAACAATCTTCTGCGCTGCTCTTAGCGTGGTCTTCATCATCTCTTGCAGCATCTTAATGTCTGGAAGGGCTGTCATTGCCGGAGAGCGTCCGAAAGTCTCGCCCACTGCCTTTGACCAACGACCCACCATGTAAGGCATTTCGTTAAATCCGCCTTCTTTGATTACATGCTGTTCTTTCTCGTCAATATATACAGAAGCCACAGGAAGCTCTTTAGCAGCTTTCTTACCTTTCTTGACATCATCACGGGGGTAGACGCAATGTAGGATATCAAATTCTTTGTCGTACTCCTTCTTTTCGTAAGTCTGACGCATACGATTTGAAAGACTTTCTTCTCCAAACTTTTGCACAATCTGACGAATTGACATCTTGAAGCATCGATAGACTGTGTCGATAATCCCATCCGAGTTCTCTGCAATAAAGACCTCATTCACGTGGATGGGCTTGAACATAATACCTTCTCGGCGTGATGGCTCACCAATGAATAATACGGATGTCCCGATGCCTGTTAGGGATAGATAATATTCATGCATGTGAGACGAGAACGCGACATCAGGAGAGGACAACTCAGATAAGATCACGTTTGTCGTGTCGTCTAGCCAGTTCTTAACCTCTTCATTGTTGTTATATTCGTCGTCGTCATCTTTAAGACGCAATGAAAACCATTCGCTTGATGGGTTTGTCAGAAAACCATGAATACCCGCGGCAAGCATCTCATTTGAATGCACACCGATGCTGTCATAGATATAATTTGTTCGTTTGTCTCCCTTTGAGCGCTTGGTAACAAAATCAGCTTGGTTCGGCATGACAAAGTTGGCAACATCCTGCCAGTGGTGCTGCCACGTACCTCTATCCGCGCTCATTTTGTCTTTGCGCTTAATCAGGTGAATGATTTTTTCTTGTTGCATTAGTGTTTTCTCGCGCTAACTTTCCAACCATTTACGACGACAGTCGCATTACTGTCGGATTGAACCTGTATCTTTGCAGGGTTATTCAAAACAGCATTACTACCCATGTAAATATTATATAGGAACCGAATTGGTTGCGCGCCCGCTGCTTTGTATACATTGGTGTAGATTTGTTGCGTAAATTGTGCTGGGTCGCCAGATGCGAACTCTAACCCAACATCTACCTGCTGGTTTGCTGTTGTTGTTGTGACCTGCAAGTCAAAACGAAAATCAACTTCGTCGTACAATTCAAGCTGGCTGAAGTCAAAATAGTTGTTGGTGGTGTCCCAAAGGTCCGTGATGCTAGGATGGACAAATCTATTTTGAGAGTTTGTCCCAGCACCATCGTTTGTCATATCAACATAACCGCCACCACCGGTGATATTAATAGGAGTTCCTGCGGTTGTTGTGTCGTTATAATCTGCCCAGCCGCCGCGATTTACAACTGAGATAATAAAATCACGCATATCCTGTTCAGTGATAGAACTGTCAGCCTGACCGTCTTGGAAAAGGTTCGTAAGTAAATCGCTTCTTGTGCGTACAGTATCAGCCATGCTTAACCACCAAGTAATGTCTTTTTAGCAATTTTAGAAGTGTCTGTCACACCTGCGCCACTCGTCAGGATCGTCGATTGACGACCCTTAGCAGAAGCAGCGCGGCGGCGCTTATCAAGTTCAGCCGCTTTAATCTCCTCATCAGACTTCTTAGGCGGCTCAGGTGGCGGTGGTGGTGGCGCTGGTGGCTTTGGGGATGAAAACATTCCGCCCATGATAAAAGTTCCTAACTTGTTAACAGTGATTTGCCGTAATTTGACGTTTGCGTTTGCTGCGCTACTCTCTGCCTTTTTTGATACTCAGGCTCGGTTGTCAGCTTTTCATGCAAGTTCGACGCAGTAGTAGAGAATAGGTCTGTCAGTGGGTTTCTATCTTCTTCTTTACCAAATAGTGCACGCTGTGTCTTTTTCTCAGTTACCGCTTTAATTTTTGCAGCTGGGGAAACTTTTTGCAAAGTCTTATCAAATTTAGCCAGCGGTTTTGCAATTCCACCCATGACAAATTTCCTAAATTAATTCAACTAAAAACAAGTTAACATTTAGACGGCATTTTGTAAATGCGATATTCTTGCGTAAAACCAAGACGCTTGTATAGGCTTCCAATCATCTTTGTGTTAATTCCTGCGGATACACCTAGCAAAGGCTCTTTCACACCTTTCCGCTCACACCAAGATATGTAAGATTTAATCAACTTAATGCCAATCATGCCATTTCTGAACTGAGGCGACACATAAACCGCAAAGTCACCGCTTGTTAGATCATCGCCAAAGAAATGAGGCGTTGCATAAGCTGCAACAAACCCCTTTATCTCTCCATCATCGTAGACTTTTGCCATATATACTTGCGGATTGCTTACCACAGTTTCCGCCAACTCAAGAAGGCGCAACGGGTTGAAATCTAAATTCTTGTAAACACTCTCGCTGTGCATCTGTTTACCTAAAGAGATAACATGCGGTGCATCAAGCATTGTGAAATCACGTATCATTCCATTACCGCCTCGTATTGACGCCCCCTATCTTCCTCATAACCAAATGGGTTGTAATCCATTATTGCTGTATCCTGCTGCGCTCTTGCTGTGCTGGATCTGCTTGTGATGGCTGGGAATAACTCAGTCAGCCCATGTACAAGGGCGTCAACCCTATCAGGTGACCCATCTCCTTCATATCCACTTGCTGTGAATTGGCACATTTGACTTTCAAGTTGTGACCAAACACCAACGTGCTGCACCCTTCCAAGGGCATACACAGCTGCAATAGGCTCAGCCCTCAAGTGCTTACCGCGTGTAGAGTGCACCTCGATAATATTCAGCCCATGTCTCTGGCTTTCCAGAACTGCCCGACACATATCACCGCCTTGGTTCTTCTCAATCACGATGCCATCAGCATCCCACTTATCCATTAACGCAATTGCACGCTGCGCCCATTTCTGCGGAGTGCCCTTAGTGCTGCCATCCTCAAGAACATATCCGACATTGCTTGAAGATAGTCCTACAACAACAATACCGTGCCAATCCGAGTGCTCTTCACTAGACACGGCGGGGTCAATTGCCACAAGGATACGCTCCAAATCGTCAGGAATATCTTTTATCCGATTATCGTTAATGTCTCTCATATGCCAAATAGCGCCAACAGCTTGAGGTTCATAGTCACCCAACCATATGTGACCATAACGATCAGGGCGCATTGCATAATCAAGCTCTCTTTCAGCCTCAAGTTCTTTAGGAAACCAAGGGTTATCAGAAAAGTTTACTTTGATTACAGCGGCACCGGCCGGCGCGCCGTTCTCATGCCTTAAGAATTGATCAACCGCGTCAAGTCTGTTGCGCGGGTTCCAACTAAACCATATTTGAGAACCGGGGGAACGAATTGTAGGGCGCAACATTTCGAGCGAACGAGAAGACATTGTCTGCGCCTCTTCCACCCATGCGATCCGAAAGCCTTCAAGTGATTTAATGCTCTCTGCTGTATGATCTTGCATACCCTGAAAGATGATAAGGCCACCTCCCGGAGTTTCGATGCGGTCATTCAGAACGCGAAACTGGTCAGCGACGCCCATTAATCTAATCTTATCCGCAATCAGTCTATACGCACTCTCTTTGAGTGACTTCTGCACTTCACGCACACAAACAACGCGGGTACCCGGTACTGCGAGGCATTCCTCTACGATCTTCTCACCAAAAAAGTGAGACTTCCCAGATCCGCGACCGCCCCACGCTCCAAGATAACGCAAACCTCCCTGCAATAGGGGTTTAAAAATTTTTGGAGTTCTAATCTGAAGAATTGTCAATAATAACCCTTTCTATACGATGGGTGTTATCGCTTTTACTTTCCACTTCTTGTTTATCTTTCCAACCAAAGTTATTTTTCAGATTAAAAATGGTACCAGTGCAATTACCTTCATCAAGACGCTCTTCAAGGTATTCTTCGATCATTGACTTAATCGCTTTTATTGTGAAAGAAAATTTGTCTCTATTTGCGTAGTCAATAAGCGACTGTTTATCAGCAAAACCAAGGTGCAAAGCAAGGCCCACCACTGTATATGGCTTACCTTCACTTTTCTTTAAATCGAAATACTCCATAGCTTTTTCATACATTTTCTCTGGGTCTTCGTATTTAAGCGGCCTACCTACCTTAGCCATGATTAATCCTCATAAGTTGTTCTGTTATAATATAACCATGCTATGTGATTTTTGCAATATCTATCATTTAGACGTTAAACCCGGTGTATAGGTAAAACTCTATTGGTTATTCACATAGCCTGTATTCAATAACTGTTACTATCCAACCTGATCTTTATTTCTGTTCGCGTCCTACGAACCCCGGCCCAATTTATCGCTATGGGTGCCTAACATAATACCGTACGTTTAGCGGCTGGTTTATTTCATGCCTTGGCAGACAAGAACGGTTCGTCTAATCCCGCCAGTTATCAAATCCCAAAGATTTATCCTTTCCTTGGAAAAGCTGGCACCACATAGAACTTGCAAAGTGAATATTTATTATGTTAATGTCTAATCAACTTATCAAGATGTACGGGACAGCGCCAACCAGACCGTACATTTTTTATAGCCCCTCTTGGATTTCTCCTTGAGGGGCTTATCTTTTGGAGACTTATCAGACACTGCCCAAAAGATGCGTGATTATAACCTTATCCCCGCCGTATATCAAGACAAAGAAAAACCCCGCTGGACTGCAATCCGGTGCGGGGCTTATAAAGCCAAAGCATTATGTCAAGATAGATTAACTATACTGCTTTGCGGTTTCCGTTTCAAGCTATCAATTTTAGCTAACTGTCAATAATAAATTTAAAAACGGTATCTTTTATATTTTTACCTTCTAGTTTGCTCAATATTTCCTCGAAAGTATAGTACTCTAAAGGATGCTCAATGTATTCAAAATCACCATCAAATACATAACCGAACAGAACTTCTTTTTTGTATGTGATGTAATCATCTTGAATATCGTTAAATGAATCCTCGTATTGTTCATCGGAGTAATCACCATATTTACTGTAACTTATCCAAGTATCAAATTCCATTAGCTCGCCGTAAGGCAAGCAATTACATTCTTCGATTTTTCCATTTATTACGATTAACCCAAAGTCATATTCAGGGTCGTGGTATCCGCTAGGCAACATAGCCTTAACGTGGTAATTTTTTGTGATTTCACCCATGATATATCCTTTTAAAGAGGGGCCGGGGTGGAATTTCCGGTAACCCATTTATGTGTACGGTCCCGACCACCCTATAAAAAGATACATCGGGGTTACAATACGCATTCCACTGCGTTTGAGTATTGTACTAAATTGCCAGACCGTTTGCAAGTTGGTTGGCGCGGCATACTCATTCCTCCATTTCAGCAAGTGCCAAACATAGCGCGGCTAGTCGGGCAAGTGGTTCGGTGGGTGCGCTGGCATAAACAGTTTTTTCCATGTCATCAAATGCAATACGAACATCAAATGAGCATTCAATTGGTCCGGCGTCCATTCGTCTAGACCATGCGTCATCAGGCAAAAGCTCTGCCTCAAGCTCTGCTACTGCATCACGTGATAATGGTAAAGCAATATAAAAAGCCAAGCTTTCCATTACTTCCATGTTTGTGTGCTTGCCAAGAACATTATACAGTTCTGTAGCGTCAACGTCTTCGCCCTCCATACACCGTTGCGCGATTTGTTTTAGTGCTTCTTTGCGTGTCATTTTACCAACTCCCATAAAATTCGCTCACCTTCACAAACTTCATCTGGGAAAGTGTCTCGATGTGTCTTTATGCCTTCATCCAGCTCCTTAATCCGTTCATCCTTGGCAATGAGTTCGGTTTGTAGCTGTTCGATGGCTTATGAGAGATCCAGCGGGGTTTAGCCATCACATATCCTCCTTTGCTTGCTGGATCATGGCAGCAATTTGAGCATTTGCCTTTTCAATTTTCCATCTTGCTTGCTTTAGATCCATTGGAAATTCGCCATTCCAACCTTCGCCAGAACTTTCAAAGGCGTTTATCCACAATTGAAAAAGGTCGTCATTTTTTATAATCGCGTACCCGGCCTGTTCGAGTGCTGCGATAGCGGCTTTCATGATGAAGAAAAGCGCTTCCCTTTCATCATTGCCTAACGCATCCCAATCATTGTATTCATCCGATTGCGCCGACCACGCAGCACGCGCCATAATCTCTTCAATCTTCATCTTCCAGCCCTTCCAGTGCTTTGACCATATTGGCAACCAGTTTGTTTGGCTCGTGTTCAGATGTAGTTGACGCATAGCAAACCAGCTTATCTAAGTGCGGCTCCAACTTCCGCGCCGCCTCTACCACGCTTTCATAGGCGTCTAGGCGATCGAGCAGTGCTAAAATCCATTCTGTGTATCCATTTATATGGATTTTACAAAACTTTCGCAGTTCGTCGCGTTCTTGCTTATTCATCACTGACACCATTCCATAAATTTACCAAACCAAAAACCTATGCCTGTTCCAACTAGAAAACAGATAATAATGAAATTAACCCACCTCATCGGCGCCCCCCGTATTTCTTGCGGTATTCGTTAAACGCTTCATCAAGCAAATCACTTGCTGGCTCCCAAGATCTATCATCAGGATCAGGATGATTTGCCAATTTAGCAGTTTCTTCAAACAAATAGATCACTTTTTCGGCATCCGCCAACTGTTCGCGCAGGCGGGTGATTTCACGATCGTAATCTTCGCTCAACACATATTCACCATCATGGTATTCAACCATGTCACGATAACTATCATAACCATTACCACAGTATTCGATGTCATATCTCTTAACCATCACTTATCCTCCGCTTTGGCTAGGACTACTAAAATCTTCTCGATATGCTTGTTAAGCATATGCTTAACGGTTTCTTTAAATAACACTGGATCACATTCTGAAAAATCATCAAGGCCAAGAATGTCGTCCATAATTAAACTCTCAGTGTCATTCAGCAACTCAACCGCCTCTTTGTATTTCGCCTCAAGTTCTGGCATGGCGGCGATGCGGTGGGCGGATTTTTCAATTTCGTCAAAAGGTGTTGTCGGATAAACTTCAATTTTTACAAAATCACCAATTTGAAAATACTCCTTAAACTCTCTACCCATGTTAACGGTGCATAAATTAACTTCCCATTTTTCACTCATTTTCTTCCTCCATCATCGCCTTAATCTCTGGGTAGAAATCTATAGGCGTAACTTGCTTATTGCTTTTTATCGCGATCTTTAACATTGCTTCCGGGCTTGGAATTGATTTGCCCGTGTATGTTTGGATCGTCCGCAACTCAATATCGAAGTGGTCTGCCATTTGTTTCCACGTCATTTTGTTGCGGAACTTGTATTCTGATAAATCCATGTGACCTCCTATTTATGCGTTATAATAACATTTACATTTCGTCTGTAAACATTTTTTTTATTGAAATATGAATTTAATGTGTTATTGTTTGGTTATGTTAATCGGCTTTAAAACAATCAACATTTACGAAAAAGGAATAAAGAATGAGTTGGAAAAGTAATTTTATAAACTACACATCTGGGACTAAGTTTTATTTGTCATTGTCAACTGACATGGTTAATTTTTTAATTTTATTCTCAGAAGGCGGTATGACATCTGCCCAAGAATACAGGACTAGAAACGGATACGATAGATTTGTGCCATTGATGAAATCTTTAGAGAAAAGAGGGTTAATAGAGCACAACTCGTCAATTAACTCTTTATCAAAAGAAATTAAACATAAGCACAAAATTACGCCAAAGTGGATATATAGGCTTACAGAAGCTGGTAAATTAGTTGTGGAATTACTGAAAATTCAAAGCGAAAAGGACTAAGACAATGGGAAACTGGACTAAGGGACCGTGGAAACGAAACCATCACGCCAATGGCGTTAATTTCGTAAAATGTGATGGAAGAAGAAATGGGGGATACATCATTTGCAACACTGTCGGATTTGACGAAAAAGCCAACGCCCAGCTAATCTCAGCCGCGCCGGACATGGCGGGAGAGCTAGACAATTGCAAACGAATGCTTGAGGCGATTATCGAAGGATATCCAAACCACGATATTAACCATGTTGATTTTCGCGTACAGGTGACAAAATGGGCAGAGATGACATTGCAGGGCGTTGATAAAGCACTCAGCAAAGCGAAAGGCGAATAGGTTATTGACCCGCAAACAAAACCTTGCTACAAAACATCAGGCGGTTATTTCGTTTCCTTTTGTTGATACAAACAACCCCCGCCTAACCTCCCAGACTATGACCCGCTTTTTACGGCGGGTCTTTTTTTTACTTTGGTTTATAATTTCTGTCATGCATACATAAATCTAATTCAAGCGCACGAAAGATTTTGCAAAAGTTTTCAATGCTTGGAGAGTTTCGACCATTTTCAAATCCCTTCACACAATTAAGAGATACACCAGCCATGTCGGCAAGCTCTTGCTGTGTTAATTTTCTTCTCTTTCTGTATTTTTCGCACATGTATGCAAATTTAATAGAATACTTCATGCCTATTTCCTCCATTTAAAGCCCGTACAGAGCCTTTACCTTTCGTATTTACCTGTCTGACGCTTTCTTTCCCTAAGCGCACTCACACCCTTTAAAACGGCTTCCATTGCATCATTTGATTTGACCATAACAACGCCGCCGCCGTCCTCGTGGTGAAAGACGGTAAAATCATCGCCGTCTTTCTGCCACATCTGGAAAATTTGCTCAGGTGTCATTTTGACATAAACCATCTTCCTAAAAGAACGCACCCTCCTAATAATGCACCAATTAAAAATCCTTCAATAAAACTAAACATCATCATTCCTCCGGTGCTGGTGGTAGTGGCATGTAATGAGTTGGTTGCGGGTCAATGTAATCAGAGAAACTATCAACCCAATACCCTTCCCAATATTGCCCTGCTTTTACGTCAGTCCCGTTAAACAGGACCAAATCAACCAATTCTATTTTGGGCGCTTCATTGATCGGCCTCCAACGCAAAGCATCAATTTGTTTGCGCAAGTCATCGACTTCCTTTTGTCTGCATGGTGTCCAGTCCTCCGGCTCTATATCAAGCTGTTGAATGCTTTTAAGCCTCCACTGCATAGCCTCGACCTGTTTGCGCAGTCGTTCGATTTCTTCAATTGAGCGCCGCATATTGTCATCCAAATCTTTATCATGGATTGTTTTAGCGCCGTCTTTTAGATCATCTTTAAGGATTTTCAAAATATCCATTTCACTCTCCCTTAATCTTCTTCACGATCCATTTAGCAAGCTCTTGGCCTAGGTTGATAAGAAACCCGCAGGCCAGTGCGATGGGTAGTAGGTAGTATAGTTCCATGGTTAGTCCTCACTTGGTTCAAATCGTTTAATATCAGAAAGCTCGCTAATAAATCCTTTGTTTACTTTCTCGTCCCAATAATCATCACACTTTGCAGCTTGTGCTATTGCCTTTAATCTGCCTGCCAAAATCATCGCGCCTTTGTAAGAACCGTCAAATTCTTCAACGCATTTCAATACACGTTGTGACATTCCTGAACGCCCTAATCTCTCCCCTTCTTTTCTAAGCTCTTTTGCCCATTCCAAATGTTGTATAGTCATTTCATTCCTCACTTCCACAATTGGGGCAAACGCTGTCAGCCTCGCCCGTCCAGATAGTTTCGCATTCTACGCAGTGGTATTCTGTTTTCACCGCACCCGCTAAAATCTCAGTCAATCCCGGCAATGGTTTTCCGTCACGTTCTTCACGCTCTTTTGCCAGCAATTCTTCGCGCTCTTTCAATTCTTGTGCGCGGCGGTGTTTCTTTAGATCGCTTTCCGCTTTGAGCTTGGCAATCATGTAACGGCCTTTTTGCTCGGCTAGGGCTGCGTCTATGTCCGCGATGGTAGGTAGATGCCGGCAATTGCGGATCAGCTTCTTGATGGCCTTGTCATGCGTTGCTATGGGGTATTCGCTCAATACCTCTGCAATTGTTGCGAGGTATGTTTTCTTGTCGTGTTTCCCTAGATCTGCAAACGATCCGGTTAATCGAATGGCCTTTTGCTTTAAATCGTCGATTTTCACCATGTCGCTTGCTGGTGTTAAAACCTGATCCACGATACCGATAATCGCAACACACTGCTTTTCCGGCATGATCTTTTTGTGGTCCTGATCGCCAAGCTTTGAGAAGTGATCACCCCACAGCTTGTAAGCATCCTCGAACCGCTTGCAAGCCTCGATGTGCGATTGTGTGGTTAACTGTCCCATGTTTACCTCAATAAATCTGCCATGTGTCCACCACCGTTTGGTCTGCAAGGTGGTTCTGGGTCCGGTTCATCAAGCCAACCATCACGATTAAGCCACGTTGCCGGATGCGGTATGTATTGCGGGTCTTTATTCGACCATGATGGCATAAGCCTTTCCAGTCCGTTTGCAATATCCTCAACAGAAGCTCTTTTTACCGCTTGATCAAATGCCTTGGCTGCGTTTTGCTTACCAACCTTTCTAGGGTAAGCAAGATAGAAATCTTCAAAATCTTTTTTATATATTTTTTTAGATACTTTAGTATCTTTCTCTTCTTCTCTCTTCTCTTCTCTTCTCTTCTCTTCTTGGTTATTTTCGTTATCCGTTACGTTACGAGCGTTACGCTGCTTCTCCCTGTAACGCTGTTGGCGCAGTGCGTTACTGTTTTGCTGTCGTTCATCCCACTTTGATAAAGCGTTGTTTTTAATCATTTCTTTTGTGACAAACGCATTAAAAGCCGCCTCTGATTGACCGTCTTCGAACCCGAAAAAGAAATCAATGTCTTCAAAATCTAATCCGGATAATGATCCGCGATCTTTCTGTTGGCTGGCATGATCGCAAAAATGAACCCAGCACATTGCGAGGACATAAACAGGCAAATCGTGTTCTTTTGATAGGCGCAAGAATTTCTTGTCAGTTGTCGCGCCGTTATAGCACTTAAACCAATCCATTATTTAGCCTTCCAAACGTTGTGGTGGCGGTTCTGACTGACAAGCTCTAATTCGCCTGACAAAATCAATTCTCGCCCTGTGGCGCGATGCAAAGGGCTTACACGAGACACACCGAAAGAAAAAACGTTGTCGTTAAAATGGTGGTGAATTTGCGCGCCGGTTTCCCTCATCTCGGCAAGTTTTTCTTTTTGAGATTTAGAAAGAGGGTAACAGTTTTTTTGTGTTTTATTCATAGTCTACACCTTTCATTTCTGAGCAACAATACGTGCCTATTCCTAGAGCTTTTGAAATGTGGTGCTCTGATTTAGGAAGTGATATCTTTTCAGCAAAAACAATTTTACAGTAATATCTTTCGTCATCGTTAATTAAAAATTCACATGGCAGACCACTTTGCTGTGCACCAAATTTGATGCCGATATCGCAAACTTGCATCTTGCAACAAATTCCGCACTGGTTGCATTTTTCTTTAAATTTTGGTTTTTGTAAATTGGGTGTAGTCATAAAAAAAAGCCTTCCATTTGGAAAGCGGTCATAAACGGATTTCGGGTGTGTGTTTATGATCGCAACTCTCGCAACATAAAAGAGAGATAAGGCGCGGGAAAGCGGAGTTGCGAAAAACACTTTCCCTAGGGGTGCCCCCCTGCCTCATCTATAAGTCTGCCCCACTGTGTCAACGTCTAGGCGAAGATCGGAAACAGCAATTGCTTTAACGATAGGGCGACTGCAACACATGCAGCTTATCTCCTGAAAAACGCTTACTATCGAATTACAAAGCACAACCATAATACCACAACGGGCTTACGGGTCAAGATTTAATGAATACGTGAGCTTTATTGTCAACTTTTGAAACTTGGATATTCCTTCCAGACGCTCCATAAAATATATTCATTTCCTTTCTAGTCTCCTCCAAATCATTATTATCATTCTCCATCCCATCAGCAATTGACTGGCAGATATCAATTGCATCATTTAAAGCTATTCCATCACCAAATGAAAAGTGAAAAGTAACCTTTTGTTCTATTTTAAATTCCATATCAATACCCTTTCCCGCCTTCTTTAACACGTTCTTCCGGCTTGTGATCGAGGCGCGTTTTATTATACGCCATCTTCATATCAATAACCTTGACAAGATTAAAGCCGTACTCGTCAGCCATCGCGCAAATCTGATTGATACCAGACAGGTAGTAAACCTTGCAGTTTGAGAAATTACCTTTGCAATATTCTTCATATGAACGGCTAAACCAAGAATGAGCAACCGCCAAATCAACGGCGAAAACGCTTTTAATCTTTGGTGCTGCAACCATATCTTTCCATCCTGATAGATCAAACTCTTCATACCCAGAAGTGTCACATGCCCGAATGATCGCGTCTGCAAGCTCAACCTCAGCCATAAGACGATCGGGCAAGTGGTCATCCATCAAGCCTTTACGATCACCTTCCAGCGCCTCCGATAGCTCGCTGTGAATGAGTGAGATAGACACGCCAAAATCACGTTGTAAACGCTCACCGGTCTTCGGGTGTTGGTGCCAGCCAGCCTTTACCGCCGCGCCGTGGCATTTTTCGACGTATTCGGAAATATTTTCGATAATCGCAAAGTTACCGTCTTCGCTTAGTTTGATTTGATCGCCCATTTATTTTATCTCCTTTAATGCAATTTTTAAATTATTAGCATGAAGTACGAAAAAGCCAATATTGGTCAGGAAAGCTGCCCAGAAACCACCAATAGCACCCCACAGTAAAAACATAAGTGCTGTGGTAATGCCGAGAATTGCTCCCTGTTTTTTTGAATATCCATATCTCCACACAGTTAAAGCGCCAAATCCAAAAGATAACCATTCGAGGATTTTTATAAAATTTAAATCATCCATCGCCTTTCTCCTTAATAGCCTCTTGCACGCTCCATAGAGCCTCTTGCAAGTCCTGTAGTTCGCTCTTACCTCCGTTGCGTTGACCTGCGGCTAAAAGCTTCTTAATCGCGTGCCCGACCTTGTGACACGGTACATAAAACGCCTGCAATACATCGTAAACGTCAAACGTTTCGCTGGCCTTCATGCGTTTCGTGAATGGTCGAGCGTACTTGTTGGGGTGTTTTTGTCCTTCGATAATGCGGTAGGCGATGATGTCATAACCACTGCCAGAATGATGCCAATCAAAACCAAATCTATCAGATTTAACAATCATCCCGTTACGAAACTTAACTTCAAAAACACAGCCTTTATCAACAGGACATTCCCCGCCGTTCCATTCGATCCAATCTTTCATTACTCAACCCCCCAGCGCGTGATAAAAGGGATCGGTTCGTCTAAGTCACCGCCCGGCATACCGCTGCCAAAACCATCGCTAGGAGCTTCCCCGCCCCCGCCGTGTGATTGCTGACCGTAACCGCCATCCTGTGACTTGCCGCCGCCCAAGAAAGTCATTTCGCCCTTGTACTTCTGCAAGACGATTTCTGTTGTGTATTTTTCAACTCCGCTTTGGTCGGTCCACTTTCTCGTTTGCAGTTGCCCTTCCAGATATACCTGTGATCCTTTGCGGAGATATTGTTCTGCAAGGTCAGCAAGTCGGTCATTGAATACAACTACGCGATGCCATTCTGTGCGCTCACGTTTTTCGCTTGTTTGTCGGTCCTTCCAGCTCTCTCTTGTCGCAATGGACATATTGACGATCTTAGACCCGTCATTTGTGAACCGCACCTCTGGGTCACGGCCCAACGATCCAACCAGAATTACTTTATTTACGCTTCCAGCCATTATACATCATCCTTTTTTGTGTAATCTGCAACAGCGATATCGTCAGGAACTTCTATGGTCAATTCAACTGAATAACCATCAACGTCCCACGACATTTTCCAATCTGGCAAAGGCATATCTTCGTCAAATTGAGAGATACCAACCATCCAGCAAGCAGATGAATTGTTTGGCGCATACATGCCAGTTACAAACAAACCTTCATCTTCATTACCTACCCATACGGTAACAACTTTTTCAAAACATCCGATTTCGTCCGGCTCGTCTTTTGTTGTACCTTCAATGTAAAACAAGTCGTCACTTGCACCGTAAAATTTAAGTGTACGCATCAGTTTAAATCCTCATAACAGTTGGTTGGTTTCCCATACTCGCGGCCCTGTCCACAGTCGTTCTCAACGCTGTAAATGCAGCCCTCGCATGGGTTGTCTTGATCTTGGTCTGCAAGGTATTCGTGGGCGTCTTGTGTAATCATTAAATGACCATTTCCTTTTTCAATACGTCACGCAATTCTCCAATAGAATGCACGACATAAATATTAAATCCAATTTGTTCGATTTTTTCAAATAGTTCGCGCTGCCATTTGTCTGGCTTTCCATTGCCGATTTTATATTCGACAAAGAAAGCGCGGCTTTGGTAAAGAAAAAGCATATCCGGCACAGATTTTTTCATACCCATCGCTTTACATAAAACAGCCATCCAGATAGGTTTTTTTGATATCGGATTGATTGCCGTATAAAACAAATCATTGGGCGCTTGCATATCCAAAAACTCAACGCACGATTTTTGCAAATCTTGTTCTGGATATTGCTTTTTCATTTTTACCATAGGACCATCACCGCGAGCGCCATAAGTGCAACGATGATTGTGTTTAGCGCCTCAGAGAAAAAGTGTTTCATTTACTTTCCTTTCTTCCATGCATTGACCAAAATGCGGGTTACAAATTCATCCCCGCCGTTCCAGTAAAACAAGCCTTGTAATGTTGATAAGTCTCCAATGTGATCACCAACATATTGACCACATACATGGCTATATTTGCGAGCCATTAGAGTTAACCCGCGCTTGGTCAGTTTGAAGCAACCACGGTGTAAGCGACCAAGTGATTTATCAGATAGATCATCGCCACGGATATCTAGGATGCGATCAGCTTCGCCCCATCCCTTTTGGTCGCGCAAATCATCATATTCATGCAAGGCGAACCGCAAACCCTTGGGTAATAAATCTTCAACAAGACCTCCTTGAAATGTTTTAAGCTTCATCCTCTTACTCCATCCCCAGCGCGCGGCGGTAAAGGTGTTCAACTTCTTCCATTTCAGCAAGCATTTGCGCGTCAAGTTTGCGCTTGCGGATGATTTGGCGCATTACCTTAACGTCAAAACCGTTTCCTTTTGCTTCTGCGAATGCATCTTTGATATCGGCCTTAAGCGCGTCTTGTTCGACCTGCAAACGCTCGATACGTTCGACATATTGACGCAGTGCATCACCAGCGATACCGCCGACTTGTGTGTTATCTGTCATGTGTTTAATCCTTTTCCGAAAAATATTCGTTGATTTTAAGCATGGCAAACGCCGCCATTTCCTGTGCTGGAGTTCCGTTATCAGCGTCAACACCTTCACCGAAATTAACATATACGGAAACAGTTCCGTCTTCATCTTTTAACGTGATTGTAACAGTAGCCATTAGTTCAGTTCCTTTTTCAGTTGTTCATTCATAGCCGGACGCAAATCCGGCAAGCGTTTGTGTTGTTGTTTAGCCGTGTCGTAACGACGAAAGCCGTCCTGCATGGCTGGTGGGTATAAGCTGCGATACGCTTGATCAACCGTTTGACCTTCAAGTTGCGCAATCGCCAGCTTTACCTTTGTAAGCATTTGCATGGTTAATCCTTTACCGATGTTCTGGATCATTATTTTCAAGCCAAGTATTGATCGCGTCCCTTAGTTTGCGCGCTTCTTTTGGCTTTAATTGAACCGCATTGCCGTCATGCGGGATTATTTCGCACCACATTTTATCAGGCGTATCCTCCACCCTTAAAGATGTTTCGTCTCCGTGTGCAACAGTAAGACATTTGTATCCCATCGATATATTATCCTTTTTTCTTTGGTTTAAGTTTAAAATTTGACGGCAATCCAAGTTTATCTTTTATTGTACATTTGCGGCACATGTGGGCTTTTAAAACACGGTGAAAACATTTCTTACAGTAACTCTCTTGGTTATTTTCGTATGGACTGTATAACATTAATCACCATTATTGGCTGTTGCGTTTTGGATCGAAGTACCAATCCATCAACTTTTTTCCAGTTACTTCGCCACCTGTCGCACGTTCAATGTTGACAATGCTTTGACCGCGCGGGACTGTCTTGCCACGGATGATGTTGAAAACTGTTTTTGCTGACATATTAACGTGAACTGCAATTCCTTCTTGCGTGCTAATACCTTTTTTAGCTGCCCAAATTTCAAGCGGGTGGCCTTTGTTTTGTAAATTAGTCATGTTGTCCTCATTTGCGTTTGATAGATGTAATGTAATTGCATAAAAAAAGAAAGTCAACTACAAAAATATTATTGACACATATTTACCCGCATGCCATAAAAGAGCATCACAAAACGAAAGGAAGCGGGTTATGCAAACGTTTAATAAAATTTTCCAAGATGCGATGGACTCTACTGATAAAGACACGATTAAATTTTTCGGAATGGAGAAAGAGTGCTACGCAATTTTAAAAGGTTTGAGCGTTGGCGATTATGTACCTACCCTGTCCAGACTGTGGAAAGACCTGGGTTATTTTGACAAACGCGATCAAATGGCTTTAAGCGGTTGTTTTGTTCATGTGCAATATTGTTTAGGTTTGGAAACTGATAAAAATTTAAAGATTACATCAATCGATCCAAAGTATAAAAAAATAACAATTGCGTAAAACGAAAGGGAACGGCAATGACAAGCGCGACACAAGATTACAACGCAGTGCAGGAAATTAACAAAAAGCTGACCGATCTAATCAGCGAAATTATGGCGTATGAACTGGAATGTCATAATAACGATATTCGCGCCGAACTGGTTGAATTGCGTGACGCTTTAGACGCTGCCAAGCATGACAATATTGAGCGCGGCGCTTTGACTATTATCGAAAACGCCGAATATGATAATCAATCGTATAGCGCAAAGAATTGGGTTGGCGGTCAATGTCATGCGCCAATTGTTTAACACATCGCGGTCTTAGGATCGCGTTTCGTTGGCACATCTTGATTTACCAACTGGATAAAACAGGAAAGGGTTTTCCGTGGTTTCGAGTTTTGACCGACCCGACAAGGTGTGCCAGCGTAACGTGATTTAATTTATAGGTAAGCCTACAAGGATAAAGGAGGCAGATATGTCTAACCAAGTTTGGAAAACGGATGTTCAAAAAGGCGATACTGTTTTGGACTTCAATTTTGGCAAAGTAACCATTACCGAAATGTCAGATCGTGCTGGCTGGTTCTGGATGCGCCGCATTAAAAAAGATGGCTCTCTTGGTCCTGAGTTTTTGGACATTGGCAATTTTTTAAATTGTCCGGCCTAACAAGTCTTTGTAAGCATAGAAGCCGTTAAAAATAATTGTACTTTTCTTGTTTTAGTAGTTGACATATAGGGCCAATGGCCCTATTCTAAAATTACAGAAAGGGCAATGAAGCCCGCCTTGATAATCAGGAGATAGATTATGAAACGTAATGGTTCACATAAAAACGATATGCGAATTGCATTCAATGTTCACGCCATTGATTTAGGAATAGCGACCCTTACAGGCAAGGGTGATGCCGCAGATGTTAAGGCTGCACTTCAAGCCGCGCAAATGGCTGCGACATTAAAGGAAAAATATGTTGCCCTCTTGCAGCGAATTGATAATGCCAGTGGTGCTGGTATTATGACCGCAGAAGAACACCAGCAAGCAATGGAATGGCTTGGGCTGGAGAATTGAAACGGAAAACTTAATGACCCGCACTGAATTTAAAGAGGCCAGAAATAAACTTGGCCTCTCTCATTCACAACTTGGAAAAATCCTTGATACAGACTCCCGCACAATCCGCAGATGGGAAAGCGATAAAGAAACAGGGCGTGACCCTAATCCTATTGCTTGTGTGGTTCTCAAATGGATGTTGAAGGGTTTTAAGCCGAGTGATTTCGAACAAGATTAAGAATATCTACCTAGTGCTAGGAATGCATTTGGGTGATATCAGGGAGTAGAAAGGAAACGAAATGGGACACATTATCTGGAAAAGTCCCAGTTGGATGAAGATCGGAAAAAACAACCGCGCCAACCGCCGCAAGCCGTGGCAAGACCTTGAGGATGCACTCAACCTTGCCCAACACATTATCGAAGATAACGGGCTTTCACAGGACGCTTGCGAAGACATTGAACGTTTAAAGGCGAAACTGCTTAAGCAAATGCGGCATGACGTCTTTGACTATTAGGGAGAATATAAATGACTGAACTCGGACACAACAACCCACCAAGCGAATACGATATTATCTTGGAAGACGTCAACGATCTAATTGAGGAGGCTAAGGGATGGGCAGACGGTGAAGACGTGCAGAACGAAGCGCAAGAGAAAGGTGTTTCTGACCTGATTAATCTTTTGCGCAAACAGAAAACCGCTGTTACCAAATGGCACAAGGCAGAGAAAGAGCCGCACCTTATTGCTGGTAAGGCGGTGGATGCAAAAAAGAATGACGTTGCCAAGAAGATTGACCTTGCAACCGATGCGCTAAAGAATTGCCTCGCCCCGTATCTAGCAGAAAAAGAACGCCAACGCATTGCGGAAATTGAACTCCAACGCAAAGAGGCAGATGAAGCCGAACGCAAGGCTCATGAAGCTATTGCGGCTGCACGTAAGGAAAACGATTTAGAAGCTACCGTGGAGCGTGAAAACGCGATGCAAGCGGCAAAAAAAGCACAAGCGCAGGTCAACAAGACTTTAAAGGAAAAGGCAAACGCAAAATCATCATTTGGGCGCGCACTCACGACACGCGAAGATTACGAGGTTGATCTTATGTCAGTTGATGAAGCGTTCGAGTATTTTAAGAATAACCAGAAAGTGCATGATCTGCTTTCAAGTTTGGCACTGGCAGAAGCGCGCCAGACAAAAGGCAAGCACATTCCCGGATTTATCGTATCAAGCAAAAAGGTAGTTGTATAATGGAAGCGAAACAAAACGATATGGCTGATTTGGTCAACAGCGTGTCTAAAGCACAAGCCGAAATGAAAAACGCAAACTTGAACAAGATTAACCCTCATTTCAAATCAAAATATGCAGACCTTGCGGCAATCCGTGACGCTGTTGTGCCTGCAATGTCAAAACATGGCGTTCAGGTTTTACAACTTACAGATATTATGGGGGAACGCGAAGTTGTTCGAACTGAATTGCGTAAAGGTGACGCTGTGCAACAATCCATCACGCCGATCATTTACGATCGCAAGAACGCGCAAGGATACGGTTCTGCCCTGACATATGCACGCCGTCAAGGTCTGGCAGCGATCGCTTGTATCTCCGCAGAGGAAGACGACGACGGCAACGCTGTCAGCAATGGAAAGCCAGAACCAAAGCAACAAAAACCAGCGCCACAACGTCAGCAGAAAAGCTGGTATGACCGTGAAGTTCTGACAGTGCCGGGCGATAGTGAACAAGAATTTTCTGCCAAGATGATCAGCGCGGTATCTAAAGCGCCATCTGCGGAGAAAGTTGAAAAATTGATGGATGATAACGAATATAGACTTGATGACTTGGAGATACGAAACAACGCATTGTACTGCGAAATCAAGAACGCCACGAGTAACCGGAAGGAAGAGTTGCGCAATGCTAATACCTAAGCAAAAGCGCGTGCGCGATGCAGGGCATTTGAAATTTATTCGAGTTTTGCCCTGTGTTGTTTGCCTGTCCCCCATGTCAGAAGCCGCCCATGTTCGCATGGGTTCGTGTTCCGGCATGGGGCAGAAACCGGACGATAGCTTAACCGTCCCACTGTGTTCAATACACCACAGGGAACAGCACAACATCGGAGAGCGCACATTCTGGGAACGGGAAGGCATTGACCCCGCACCACTTGCCAAACGCTTGTATGCGATCTCAGGACAATATCAACTTGCAACACTGGAAATAACAAGATGCAGGACAAAGAAACAATCATAATCAGGAATGAGGATATCAGGACACGCGTGCTTGGCATTGTTGCGCGACTGCCTATTGATAAGCCTTACCAGATTGAAGTGAAGCCATTTAAGCGCAAACGATCAAATGGTCAAAACGCGCTGTTCCACAAATGGGTCAGCATTCTGGCACAACATACCGGATATTCTGATTTTGAGATGAAGGAATATCTCAAGGTACAGTTTTTGACACCTCAGTTTATACAAGTGCGTGACAAATCAATCGTGTCGCGCCACACATCAAAGCTAGACACAAAAGAGATGTCAGAGTTTATGAATAAGGTGATGGCCTTTGCAGTGACAGAATTAAACATCACGCTGCCATCACCGCAAGACTTAGGATGGGAATAATGCAAACGACAAAAGAAATGGTTGCAGAAGTTCGCCGTATGGCTGGTGAATTTGTGAATGACAGTGTAATCGCGGAAAAGCTGAACGTTGACCCGCGAACAGTCCGTAATTTGCGGTATAAATACAACATCAATAGTGGGTATGAAGCGAAAAAGATTGAATTGGAGCGCAAATTACTCAAAGCATGGGACCAGACGAGGGACCTTAAAGAAACTGTCCGCATCTATGGCAAATCTAAGCATCGAACGCTTGACCAGTTGCGCCGGCATCACGCAGATGGAAAGGTAACTCTGCCAGAGGAATTGCTTTCCGGATATTACGAAAGAACGCGCGGTCCAAAATCAGATAAGAACATCATGCAAGCAAGAATTGACCAATCACACGATGCATTAAAACGGTTACGCTGGAAGGTCATTAAAAGCCCATCACTGCGAAGATTTTTGCAAACTGGCGAATGGCCCGAAATGGGGAACGCATAATGCGAGCCAGCAAGAAATGGACAGCGCGCGGTGATGCGACTTTAAAAGCGTATTGGGATAACGATTACCCAGCGCCTAAGATAGCTAAAATCATGCGGCGTTCACCTGCATCTATCTACTTAAGGGCTAAAAGGATCGGTCTTAAGCGCAGATTGGTAAAGCTATCAAGAGAACAACGCGACGAAGCTTGGGCGACAGTGGAAAAGTTAGCGGAAAAGCTTGGATGTTCACCGCACAACATTGTTAATCAACTTCATAGAGAATGGTATGGGTTGAAATGAAAACGATCTTAACAGCAGTCGCATGCTTGATAACTTGTTTAGCAATTATGCTTTGCCTGTACATTGTTTATTTCGTGATATCCTCACGCGCATATAGTGACGGATACACGCAAGGCAGCGTTGATCAAGCGGCTATTCAGCAGGAGCTTAGGAAAGGAATTTGCAAATGACTATGACGAAAGACGAAATCAACGGACTTATTAACGCATTTTGTGATTATTTGGGCACGGAAGCAGAAAGACCAATAAAATGGATAGAAGCTCAAAAAGCAATTGAAGCCCTGACTGAATACCGTGACAGCTTGGACAAGTTCGACGTGTTGGAACATTTGCGCAATGGCGGTAGTATTGAACGTAAAAGTGAGCCCGGGATTTATTATACTTGGAACGTAAACAATGTGAACTTTTTGTGCCCGAGCACAGATAAAGTTTCTTCTAAATTCGTCCATTGTCTGATTACGTTGGACGACTGGCAACCCTACGAACCGACCGTCGAGGATATGCTGGAAGATGGGTGTGCTTATTGGGTTAAAAACAGCGATGGGCAAAAATTCGCTATGGTGAGTTTAAATGATACATGGGTGACGTCACACAGAATTGTAGAAAAGAAACATTTAACCCCAGTCCTACGAGACGGCAAACCGATCAAGATTGAGGTGCCGAGATGATTAAAGCATGGATTCTTGTAGTTGTGTCAGCGTGGTCACCTTACACAACAACTGTTGAAATGAAAGAATTTAACACGCGCAATCAATGCATTCACGTTGGTAAAGAGGTTGTAAAAATGGATAGACATCTAAAGGTAAAATGCATAAGCACAAGTGGAAAGTTCGAAAGTGTAGATATTCCGCGATATAGAGGGCACTAAACTTATTAATAAAAAAGTGGCGGTCACTCATGGAAACCGCCGCTCTTATCATGTGAGGCCGTGGCCTGTAGCGGACTACCGCCATGTTGGGTTAATTCGTTCGGTTGTCAGGCAAGGGAAGAATTGCGCGGCAAGTTCGATACCACCAATATTGATAAGCTGCAATAAATCCTTGCATCATGGCATTTACTCCTTAGATTAAGACAACAAAAAACGGCAGGCACATCAAAGCACCTTCCGCATACTCGGAATACACCGTGTAATTCGCCACAGAACGACGATCAAGCACAGGACGGACTACCCCAGCCAGAAGACATGCAACAACGCCCACAAGCGCAAAAGAAACCGATTGCAGGCATGTTACGGCAAAGCCCATCATGGCAGGCCACATGCGAAATACTTGGTACAGGGATAAATCTTCCCATTCACGGTATTGCATTTGCAGGCCAACCTACACCGCGCCGCCAACTGTTGTACCCATAGCATAACCGCGCCAATCCATATCAAACATAAGGCCGCACATGAGAGCAAATAACGCAACAGGGAAAGACCGGACAACGAAACCAATAAGGACGCGATCTGTTTTCAAAGGCTTCTCTTGCCCGTCGATACGGCGAATAAACGCCATCAGGATAGCGGCGTAAACGATGCACAGTGATTGTTCGATGATCATGATTTTGTCCTTTTAAAACTTTCGACCAATCCACCGCCAAAATAAAACGACACAATTGCAGTCATGACCCAGCCAACGTTAAACCTTTCAAGCACAACGAACACTGGCTCAACATCATAACCAGCCAATGTCATGACAAGTACAAGAAAGAAGCTCACGACAAACATGCCACCGAACATCAAAGCAAGATATCGTTGCGCAATTTTAAACGGCGCATAAGCTTGCATCAGTTGAATTTTAGCTTGAGTTTTGCTTTCCCTTTTTTCTTCGTCGCTCTCGAATGCATCGTCAATGAGTTCAAGACCTTTTTCAATGACGCCCGGCGCGCCAAAAATCTGACCTAAAATTCCCAACATTATTCCGCAAGCTCCTTTTTCATGTCGCGCCAATACGTCAATTCATAGTGAGGCATGTCAACGATTGATTTGAAGTCGCCTCCCCATGTGATAAGGATGCCCAATTCCTTCGCACAAGCTTTCATGTGGTCGGCAAGCTTTCTAAACAGGTCTGTATCTGTCCAAGCGATCCCACCGCCTACATACGGGGATAAATCAACCGCATACGATGGGGAAAAGTTGTGTGGGGACTTGCCAAACTTTGCTTTGCTGTTGCCTTGGTTGAAAGCTTCTTCCTGTGCCGCACGACCACGCACGCCGCAAACAACTGTGAAATCACAAGGGCAGTCTTCATGATTGATTGCGTACTCAACCAACAAGACCAAATCACGGTGACAAGTTTCAAGGCGTGAAAAACTGGTTTTGCTTAATCGATATGTCATTTCATCTTTCCAATACTTCCTAAAGCTTCGAACATTGCCCCAAGCTGGTCAGGGACGGCTATGGATACGCAAATAATCGCAAAACAGAAGATCATTATGGCACCCATTTTAGGGTTGCTTGCGATCCATTCGAAAACTTTTACGATATTAAATCGGCTTCTATCCATTTTATCGGACAAGCTTTTTAGGGTTGCGCTTGTCTCGCATTGGAAAGCGTGGTCTATCTGAGTTTTAGCGGCGTGCGTGTCCTTGATTTCTTTGATCTCTTTCTTCATCTCTTGCCTGAAATCATCAAAATCTGAACGCATAATATGAACTTCTTGCCGTGTTTCCTCAATTGAACCTTGCATCAACGCTATATTTTTCGCGTTGTCAGTAGCAAGCTTGGCAGTTTCCTTGCTATCACCTTCTATTCTTTTTAAGTCTATTCCTAGGTGCTTAATATCAGAAGAGTTTCTGGCAATTTCTGCACTGTTCATTTTCTTAACCTCAACGCAATAAAAATAAGCGTCAAGCAATTGTTAATTAATGACCAATTACTACCTAACTTAGAGTTTAACTTATCACTTATGTCGCCACGTATCAACACAAGCTTACGGTTATTTACGTATTTAGGCTCGAAAAGAACTCGTTCAAACTCGCCTGAAAGTTTGCAGAACTTCCAAACATATACCCCATTTGTTATGTAGTGCTCGCCAAACGTACCAAGAGATAGATAAAACGCAATCATGCCCAAGCCGTAACGTGGGCGACCATAGATGTGATAAAATTTACCTTTCAAAAGGTCATCATTATTTATGTCATCGTAACGATACAGAACGAACGTTGAAAAAAAAGTGACAATGCAAATATTAAAAAGAAATGAAGCGAAGACTTCAATAGGATATGAAATCAGTTCAAAGTCTATCGCTAAATTGTGAATTGTTGCCAGTGATGCACAAACGAATGTAAATGAAGTTATAGCCTTTGCAGTATACTGTCTAAACGGGACGGCTGAGTGGGCAGAAAATGCAAGTATGACAATAAGTAAATCCTTAACGATGTCGTATGCTTGCCAAGCCCCGACCCATGAGAACAGAAACGGCAAGAACATTCCTATCAATGCAATCACGTGCGGCATTTTTTATGCACGACCTTTCTTTCGAGATTTCGAAGTTCCCTTTGAAGATGTGCGCTTTTTTGCTTTATAAGCCATATTATCTATTCCTTTATGATTATGGTTTTTGGGTTACGGTGTTATTTGACCAGCCAATTGCGATCTTTGGGGCAGGCCAAGTGATTGACCAATCCACTAACGATGGGTCAAATGTGGTAGGATCGATTGATCCGTCTTCTAATCCGGCTTTAGTTGATTGATGAACAAACGAAACCGCATGTCCCCAAGCCGCTGAGAACTCACATAGTTCTTCCATACCAGTATCATCAATGTCAACTGAATTACCACCAGAAAACAACTTGCCATTGTGTGGGTTAGTTACTCCGGCCTGTAACTGCTGATAAACGCGGCTTAAGAAATTAGCCATGCCATCATCCATTTTAATATCAAACCAATCATGGGCAGGTAGCTTGCGCCATTTAATACCGTTATTTAAGATGACTTTAAAAACTTCCAAAAGTTCAGTTATCTTCTCATCTTTATTCGATAACGCGGAATATTCAGCCTCCCATTCGTCAACTTGTGTCTGGGTTGGCATTTCGCCGGGGAAGTTTACAAGCTTACCGCCCTTAGTCTTAATGCCCTGTGCGCTTCCATTTGCCCATGCAATTGCTTTAGGGTCTCTTACGTTAACCATTATACTTCAACCTCTCTAATGGTAATTGTTGAAGCCATAACACCACCAAAAATCCTGCCTGAAGACCTGCCATTAAACGTCACTGTACCAGCGGTGTTGGCTCCAATATTAACTTTAAATGTAGTTGCTGACGTAGTGCCAGCAGTCATGGTATGGGTTAACTGCATTTGCTGGGCATTACCAGCCCCATCTGCGATATCTTGTGTAGCAGCAATAGCATTAACAGTTGAATCTTGGAATAGCCCCATAATCATCTGAGCAGCAGCACCGCTTGAATAGTTGGCAACCACTTCAATGATTAGCTTGTTTGTGGCACTTGTCGGGGTAATAGATAGAGACATAAACTCCGTCCCTTCCGTATTCTGGGGAGGAGTGTCGTCTAGGGTTGCCGTTGTAGTTCCTGTAGCTACCTCTCCATCTTGAAACGTCACCTCTTGAATTAACTTGCCGCCAGACGCGGCATCCTGCCATGATGGAAGGCCTGACGCAAGTGACAAAACTTGACCATCAGTTCCTTTAGAGAGGTTCACAATATTACTGGTGCCATTAACATATAATATGTCCCCTGATGAAACAGTTAAGCCTGATATGTCAGCGAGTAAATCACTATATGCTTGAACGTCAGTTCCTATCTCAAGGTTCAAATCTGCGGCATCAGGCAAGTTATGCACATGATCGCTCCTTGACACTTCAGAAGACGTACCAGAAGAGGCAGTCCCAAGGTTTTGCGGCACATCATCAGATATCACAACATTACCTAAAGCGCCAACATCTGACAATTCGAAGTTAAGCCCATCACTGCTAATACTTAAAAAGCGATTTGCTGTAATATCAGGCAATGTCGGATCAAACAATCCTGTATATCCTTCCGGCAATTGTGCTGTTCTGCCTAGATTTGTCTCGTGTTCTTGGGCAATCATAGTTAGGCGATCCAGCGCAGCCTCATGGACTTCTGCTGGAAACGGGTCATTCTCAACATAATCAACTTCTTGAGTTTGGGTTGTATCTCGAATTATCACCCATTTAACCGTTGATGCAGGTGGAGTTGTCGCCGTGACTGTACCATTTGACCCATCACCACCTGTAACAGTGTAATCAGTGCCGTTAGTCTTTTCTGTTTCCACGCTAGTTGCAACAACAACCTCAATCACACGGATCTCAGAATTGATGCCCGATCCCTTAAAAGGAAAAGTAATCGGAAAATCTGTTGTACTACCGTTACCTAAATAGGACACGCTTGATGTTGTGCTTGAGATTGTCATTATTTAACCTCATTTTGGTTAATTTCTGTTGAGTTCATTTTATCAAAAAATTCATCTAATGCATCCCTTATTTCAGGATTAGCTTTGTAAACAGCTAATAACCTTCCCATGTGCTGACCTGCTTGCGCGCCTGTTTTTACTGCTGGACCTTCTGCAAGCCATCTAACAAAAGCAGGGTTAGTTATCAATTTAGATGCTGCCAAAGGCGTGACAACTTTACCCATAACTGTTGCAGCTAAACCAGCCGCTGCAATGCCGGGATGTCCACCGATAGCTGTCGCGCCAAGTACAATCTTTGTTAAATCACCACCAAGAGCGTCCATCAATTGCAAGGTATGTGCGGCACCGGCCGTATTTGAAAAATTACCAAGACGTTGACTTTTTGCCATCTCCCCAAATACCGTTACAAGTTCATCAAGGCTTTGAGAAATAGCTTTTCCATTTGGAATGTCAGTAAACAGTGCCGCCTTTGCTTCATCCGCAATGCTTTGGTAGTTTGTTAGAAATGTATTAACCGAAAACGCGTCATCAGCCTCATTACCAAAGTTTTTATACCCCATCTTTTGAATAATGGTTGCGGATACATCCCCCCATTCATCTGAGGTGAATTGATCTTTGAGTTTTTTAAAAAACGTTCCACCATCTCGCCGACTGTTCAAAAGAAACCTGTACCCCTTTTCTGGGGCGTCTAAATCGGTCATCTTTTCAAGCAAGTCGCTGTATTCTGTCTTGAAATTCCTGGTAAACGCAATGGTTTCGTCGAACATCCCTCCAAGCCCACGCAGTTCTGCACCTGCTCTCAAGTCGTCACTCATCGCAGCGTAGAGCCTTTTATAAATTCCGCGGTTAACTCCTTCTGTCATATCTGACATCTTCTCGCCGAAAAATGTGCGAATTTGTCGAAAAGCACTGTAAGGCACTCTACCACCATTTTCGGCAGCATCAGATAAGAGAGTGTCAAGCGTCCCCATGATTGAACCGTAAGCCTGCTTTGAGAACCCCGGCATTTCACCAGCAAAACCTTGCAACTCACTATAAAAGTTGCGCAGTTCATCAATAGAGAACATTGCGTCTTCGCCTATCTCTTTACTTAGTTTATCTTCTAGCGCACGCTGTTCGACCTTGAATTTTTCAATTGATCTGTAAGCAGCAGACTGTATAGCCTGTCCTGCGCCCTGTTGGCTTCTGGCTTTACCAACTTTAGCCGCCAAAGCCTTAACGGCTTGTTCTGATTCCGAGACAACGCTTTCAATTTGGTTTCTCATCGTTGTGGATGATGCCGCAGCTTGATCTAATGCTGTTTCAATACGGCCAGTGCCACGCCCACCAGTAACAGCACCGGCAGTCGGTGTGATGCCTCTTGCGGTCAACATCTCGTAAATTGCCTGCGCTTTCGCAGTGCCGCCACCCAAAACCTTTTTCGCGCCTGATATAGCTTTAGGAATAACGATTTCACCAATCCTCTGACCCGCCGCCGCCCCTAGACCCTCAGTGGCAAGTCCAGCGGTGCGCTCTAAAACGTTTTCTGTTCGAACGGTTGAACCAAATTGTTCGGCAAGAAAATCATACACACCAGCCGTTGCAGCTGCGCCCCAACCAGCGCCGGCGGCTGCACCACCAGCGCCTGTTGCGATGGCAGCGGGGCCCGCAGGCAATCCAGCAGCGGCACCGACTGTACCGCCTGCAATTGCACCTAAAGTAGAGCCAGCAGCAATTGACAACTCCCTAGCAAAACCAAAAACATCACCGATATCCAAACCTTTTGGGTTGTGTAATTTAATCCGACCGCTTTCAGGATCAGTATAAACAAAGTTGTCATCGTCGAAGTGTTGCGCATCTGGATAAAATTGGCGCAATGTATTGAGCTTGTCTTCTGGTTTTAGCGCGCTTCCAACTGCGTTTCTTACGTCATAATTTGAACCTGTTTTCCGGTCAATTGAGGAGTAAAATTCAGGTGTAGACATATAATGTTGAATTGCTTTTTGGCGCGCCTCTTGTGACGCTCCTGCCTGAATGCTGATTTGATTTGCACCTACGTTTATAACCTCAAAATCAGGAGCTCGCTCATCTTGCTGCACATCCTGATTTTCTTGCGGTGTTTTAGTTTCTTCATCCATCACAGCGGGTTCCCGTTAAGGTCATACATTCCTGTTTTTTTCTCAGTCTTATCAATTGCGGTAACACCCGTTTCATTTGGCATGATATCGACTGTCCCGAAAGCAGTATCAAATGCAAGTTGCTGGTTTGAAATCGCAGTGTCCGTATTCTCAATAACGCTCAGCAGAGATTGAACTGTTGTTTTCGGGGCCATAATATCAAGCGCGCCCTCTTGGAACATCAAAGCCTTACCTTCAGTCTCATTAAGTGCACCCATACCACTAGCGCCCGTAGGAGAAGACGCCTTTAGAGCCGCAAGCGCTTCAAGCATACGACTACCGCCGATACGTGTCAGGATAGAGCTAATCTCGTTCACATCACTACCAGCCATAAACCGACCAAGACCTTGTCCCAATCCAGTTGTAGATAAGGCAAAATCTTCATCGATAGCCGCTTTTTGGGCATCCGCCCAATTATCCGTTCCTGTCCAAATCATAATCGCGCGCTTTGCATCATCACGCATCTGCTCGGCTTGTCGCGTAAATGTGCTGAGTGCAACTTTAGCCGCAGGGAATTTGGATATCTTTTCTTGCTGCTTAACAAATTCTGGGTTTTTACTGTTAATTTGGTTATCAACCGCATCGAAAGCGGGATCGCCCGGCCCCTTGCCTTCAGCAACCAATCTTTCCTTATCAGCATAAAGTTTACCAACATCACTTGACATTTTGGAGGCTTTTAGAGAGTTGTTCATAGCATCAAGAGTTCTGACTTCCGTGCTGTCCTCACCATAAATGTTTGCAAGAGACATTCTGTCAGCCATAAACTTGCCAGCCTCAGTCTGTGGTTGAAAGCCACGTTGTCCCGGTATTGGCTGGTTTGTTGCAATCGCAATTTTCCAAGATTGTGGAACTTGTGACCATGAACTGAAGCCCATATCGTTAGCTCTTTGGTTGCGCTCTCGCATAGCTGATTGATCTGCAATATTGTAAGCATATTTCTGCTCGCTGATACGCTTCACAACTTTTTGCATCTGCCCACCATCCATGATGTTAGCAAATTCTGGATGACGATCTAATTCAGATTGAGCGCTTTGCCAATCACCAACGCTTAAATGCCTGTCAATCGACGCCATTGCAACGGCACTTTGCGCAGCATCGTGGAGATCGAAAACCATGCCACGGGGAAGGTTCCACCCACTTTCCTCTGAACCTCCGATATCTTCTGACAGCATATTAACTTGGTTTAGCGCCTGCTCAACAGAAACGCTACCATCTGTCACACCTTTTAGAATAGGGTTTAAGCTGTCACCATAACTTGTTTTGAGTAGGTCAATTTGGGCAGTCCTCATGCCGGATATGGCTTGGCGCTCATATCGTGCACCTAGGTCTGTAAGTTGCGCCTCCATTTGCGCCATACTGTCGGCGGAGCCACTATATGACATCGCCTTCGACTTTTGGTCACTCAAGAAAGTGTTGAACTTTTGAAGCGTTACCGGATCACTCAAGTCATCTTCATCAGATACTCGTTGCCATTCAGTGGAAACACTTGTTTGGAACTCGTTAAGCGCTTTAACCCTATTAATAGTGTCATTGCGGCGCTGGATACGCTGCCCCGCCTGCTGTAACGCAGAGGAAGCTTGAATCAAACCTTCTGACACACCAGATAAGCCTGTACCTTGGGCGTAATTAACATTCCCCATAGTTTGGCCTGTTGTGCCTTGAATTGATTGTGTTGGCTGTGCCTTTGGTACAGTTGGCATATTGTCCTACCTATGAATAATATCCTACAACGCTCTTAGCGCCTGTTAAAAGTGATTTACCTGCCGCGCTCTGCGCCCGTTGTCGTGCGACATTCCCTTCAAGACGGGCCAATCCACCCCGCTGCTGCGCGCTTGCAACACCCATTTTCCCACCGTATTGTATAGCTAGGGCGTCAAGCTCCTCCTGTTCTGTCGTCATATCGAAGACATCTTGCATGTCTAGTAGTTCACCGCCTTGTTGCGCTGCCGTTGCTCTTTGCGTACCTCTTAACTGCATAGCCCGTCGGCGTAACTGAGCTTCATCATAATCAGCCTTTTGCTGCGCGGCTATTGCGTCATTTTTAGCAATTTGCTGATTGTACTCTGACATCTGCTCGACAGATTTTGCTTGCTGCTGTGCGCTGGCAACACCAGATACGGTGCCGACCGCGGCAGTTGCGAGCATAGCAATTTCAATACCTGTGCACATCTTACACCTTCAAAGTGTTCAGTTCTGGCATAATCGCCAAAACAGTCAGAGGGAGCGGCTGTTCCTGTACAATAAAAATAAACCCGTCTCGGTCTATTTGTCTAGGTAAATTAACGTTTTTATCACCAGTGAATAGAGCGGGAGGCGCGTTTGTGTTATCAGCCGATGAACGGAACGGAATAACGTCAAGACGCTCTAGGCTTGGCCCATGCTTCATTCCAAGTGTCTTGTATAACCTATAATGGATCCGGCTAATTCTCTTAATCTTACCTTGCGCTGTACCATCCGCTGCCCCTGCCTCAATGCGCATAGTTTGCAGTGTTGACGTATATGATAATCCGATATGGACAACAAACGCCTCCCTATCAAGGGTAACAGACCCACCGGACACTGTGCGGTCGGGGTGAGCAGCCCCGTCAGCTAAAATCGAAACCGTTTCACCTTCCAAATGGTCCAAACCACTAATCGTGGTCGCGGCGACCCCTGTATAGGTCAGCATGCTATCCAAGAAAGTGGCGTTTGTCGTTGTTGTTGCTGCAGGAGATAAGCCCTCAGTCATATATTCAATGTAGCGAACCGTTGAACCGTTTATCTCGCGCGATACAATTAGCCATAAATCGTCCTTTGAGCCATCTTCGGACGGGATAACCGCAACGCTCTCAACCTTTGCGTTGTTTCCGGCGATGGTATGACGGTGCCAACCAATAACATCTTGGGCGCGTTCGTAGGTCATACCCAACAAAACACCATCATTGCGCACCATCCAAACAATACTATCCGGCTCTTGTTGATATGCAATATCAATTACACCACCCTCAGTTATATGCTCTGATAAGATAGCTAAATCGGGTGCCGTGTAAGCGTCTGTTTCAAATTGATAAACATATTCTCTAATTTTCCTGCCAGCGCGCTGAACAAAAAGGACTGAGTTCCCAACTTGCGGAGGCGTGACAGATGCAGAGCCAAAAGTTGTCTGTCGCACAACGCGGGTGTTTGTTGGTGACACAGGATTGTTATTATCGCCCTGAGATACGATAAATTCACCACCAGCTGTTCCAACAGAAAGGACTTTACCCGCACGCATCCATCTGATCGTGTTCACTTGGTCAGTTGC
>Ga0209475_10001122_pt1 | contig 36961 bp, 34 predicted proteins | sample tdDd471_FD_187128 | JGI IMG/M metagenome (GOLD analysis project Ga0209475, IMG submission 187128) | Marine sediment microbial communities from the Atlantic coast under amendment with organic carbon and nitrate - tdDd47.1 (SPAdes)... | ecosystem: Environmental > Aquatic > Marine > Coastal >... | reverse complement strand
CTTCTGTCCGCGACACGAAACAGGTTGAGTGCCTTTTCCGGGATGTCTCCGGCATATCCGGATTTCAACAAATCAATTGCCCCCTTCAACGTGGTCAACGGCGTCTTGAGTTCATGGTTCATATTGGCAATGAACTCCGACTTCGCCTTCTCCGCCTGGAGAGTTTCGGACATATCCCTGATAATTGTGATGAATCTTGCGCGCCTGCCGTCAGGGTTGACGAGCTGCACTCTGAACTCCACGGGGCATTTCACCCCCTCCGGTGATGTCATGTTTCGCCTGAAAATGACATTCTTCTTCTCGCCGCTCGCAAGGCTGTTCAACACTTCGAGGAACTCCTCTTTCTTGAACTCGTTCGTCACGTCCAGGGGTGTTTTCTGGAAGAACTCGACACTGTCCAGGCGCCAGTGCTCTTGCGCCTTTTTGTTCACGTAGAAAAATCTCAACGTGTCGGCCCAGAACATGTAAACCTCGGCCTCTGAAAGATCGAAGGTCTCTTGCTGCGCCCGCGTCTCTTCAGCCGCCTTTTCCCTTGAAATATCCGTCCTTATTGAAACATACTCCACCGGTCTGCCGGCTCCATCCAGACGGGGAACAATTGTTGCCTTCACCCAATATGGTTCCCCGGTCTTTTTGATGTTCTTTATCTCACCGGTCCAGGTTTTACCGCCCACGATTGTTCGCCACATTTCTGCATAGAACTCGGGCGGATGGGCATCGGATTTCAGGATCCGGTGATCGTTTCCCATCAGTTCCGACTTCGAATAGCCGCTGCATTCGACGCATTTGTCGTTGACATAGGTGATCCTGCCCTTGGCATCAGCGACGCTGACGATCGCATGCTGGTTGAGAACATGGGCCAGAATGTCGCCGCGCTGCGTTTCGCCGCCTGCGGAAGATGTCTCGAGAAACTCCTGATCGGAGACTGGGGAATCAGCAGCGGGTGCCGCAGCATTCGGCCGATCCGAAAAAGATTTGGAAATGCTCTCAGGGTGTTTTTTCTTCATTGCCGCCTCCAGGGACGTTTTGACGAAAATTCGATCACAGCTCTTCATGTGAAAACAATGTGTTCTTTCTATGAAGACTTTCATAGCTGCGACAAAATGCACCTCCCCGAATTATGAACTTCCTCCATTTACTGTGGCGCCGCCACGCGGTCGTGGAAAACGAGGGGCTGAGCCGAATCCGGTTCGACCAGGCGGCCGGGGCAGGACCTGCAGGCCGACACCCCCCTGCTATCCATCCTTTCCAAAGGGCCCATTCTCCTGTATGGCCCGCCCATCTCAGACGTTGTGCCCGGACCCCGGCACTCGAATGGAAGATAGCAAGGGGTCGGCGGCAATGGGGCCGCCACGCAAACGGGAGACCCGGAAGGCCGGGAGTGCTCCCAAACAGGATACGATGATGTTCAATGTAACGACGAAATCTATCGAGTGGGGCGAAGAAACCCTCACTCTGGAAACCGGCAAGGTTGCCCGCCAGGCCGACGGTTCGGTCATCGCCACGCTGGGCGAGACCCGGGTGATGGCCAATGTGACCTTTGCCAAGGAACCCAAGCCCGGTCAGGATTTCTTTCCGCTGACCGTGCACTACCAGGAAAAATATTACGCTGCCGGCAAGGTGCCCGGTGGCTTTTTCAAGCGCGAGGCGCGTCCGACCGAAAAGGAAACGCTGACCGCGCGCCTGATCGACCGCCCGATCCGCCCGCTGTTCGTCCCCGGCTTCAAGCATGAAGTGCTGGTGATGTGCACCGTGCTGAGCCACGATCTGGTCAACGACCCCGATGTCGTGGCAATGATCGCCGCCAGCGCCGCGCTGACGATCTCCGGCGTGCCCTTCATGGGGCCGATCGCGGGCTGCCGCGTGGGCTATGTGGATGGCGAATACATCCTCAACCCCGAAGTCGAGGACATGCACGGGCTGCGCAACAACCCCGAGCAGCGCCTCGACCTGGTGGTCGCCGGCACCAAGGACGCGGTGATGATGGTCGAATCCGAGGCCTATGAGCTGTCGGAAGAGGAGATGCTGGGCGCCGTGACCTTCGCGCACGAGCAGATCCAGCCGGTTCTCGACCTGATCATCGACCTGGCCGAAGACACGGCGAAAGAGCCCTTCAACTTCCAGCCGCCGGATTATTCCGCGCTGTTCGACGCGGTCAAGGCTGCGGGCGAAGACAAGATGCGCGCCGCCTATGCCATCACCGACAAGCAGGAGCGTCAGGCCGCTGTTGCCGCCGCGAAAGAGGCGGTCCGCGCCGCGCTGAACGACGAGCAGCTTGAGGATCCGAACCTCGGCGCCGCGCTGAAAAAGCTCGAGTCGACCGTGCTGCGCGGCTCGGTCGTCAAGGACGGCAAGCGGATCGACGGCCGCGCCCTCGATCAGGTTCGCCCGATCGTGTGCGAAACCGGGCTGCTGCCGCGGACCCATGGGTCGGCGCTGTTCACCCGTGGCGAAACCCAGGCGCTGGTCGTGACCACCCTGGGCACCGGCGATGACGAACAGTTCATCGACGCGCTGCACGGCAACTTCAAATCGAACTTCATGCTGCACTACAACTTCCCGCCCTACTCGGTCGGCGAAGTGGGTCGCGTGGGTGGTCCGGGCCGTCGCGAGATCGGCCATGGCAAGCTGGCGTGGCGGGCGTTGCAGGCGGTTCTGCCGGCCTCGACCGACTTCCCCTACACCCTGCGCCTGGTGTCCGAGATCACCGAATCGAACGGCTCGTCCTCGATGGCGTCGGTCTGCGGTGGTTCGCTGTCGATGATGGATGCGGGCGTGCCGCTGAAATCGGCCGTGGCCGGTGTGGCGATGGGCCTGGTGCTGGAGGACGACGGCTCCTACGCGGTGCTGACCGACATTCTTGGCGACGAGGATCACCTCGGCGACATGGACTTCAAGGTCGCCGGCACCGAAGAGGGCATCACCTCGCTGCAGATGGACATCAAGGTCGCCGGCATCACACCGGAGATCATGCAAAAGGCGCTGGCCCAGGCCAAGCAGGGCCGGATGCACATCCTCGGCGAGATGAACAAGGCGCTGTCCGGCACCGGGTCCTTCTCGGTCCATGCGCCGCGCATCGAGACCATGCAGATCCCCACCGACAAGATCCGCGAAGTGATCGGATCGGGCGGCAAGGTCATCCGCGAGATCGTCGAGGTCTCGGGCGCCAAGGTCGATATCAACGACGATGGCGTGATCAAGATCGCCAGCCCCAACAACGACTCGATCCAGAAGGCCTATGACATGATCCATTCGATCGTGGCAGAGCCGGAAGAGGGCAAGGTCTACAAGGGCAACGTCGTCAAGATCGTCGATTTCGGCGCCTTCGTGAACTTCTTCGGCAAGCGCGACGGGCTGGTCCATGTCAGCCAGATCGAGAACCGCCGCCTGAACCACCCCTCGGACGTTCTGAAAGAGGGCCAGGAGGTCTGGGTCAAGCTGCTGGGCTTCGACGACCGCGGCAAGGTCCGCCTGTCGATGAAGGTCGTCGATCAGGAGACCGGAGAAGAGGTTTCTCCCGAGAAGAAAGAGGAAGCGGCGGACTGATCCGCCCCCCTCTGACACGCATGAGAAGCCCCGGCAGCGATGCCGGGGCTTTTTCGTTTTCCGCATCCCCGTTATGACACCCCCATGCATTCGCTGATCATCCACATGCCTGCCAGCACCACGCGGCGCCCGAATGCCGAGGCGCTGCTGCGCACCCTGCCCGATGCGCAACTGGTCGAGGCGGTCGACGGGCGCGATCCGGCGCAGGTCACCGGCGTGACGATTCGGCCCGGCGATGCCCATGCCCCGGCCTATCCCTTTCCGCTTTCCCCCGGCGAGATCGGCTGTTTCCTCAGCCACCGGCGCAGCTGGCGGCGCATCCTGGCCGAGGGGTGGGAGTATGCGCTGATCGTCGAGGACGATCTCGAAGTGGACCCGGGCAGGCTGCGGCTTGCACTGGACCTGATCGCGCAACAGGCCACGCCCGACAGCTACATCCGCCTGCCGGTCAAGGCGCGCGAAAAACCGGCACGGGTGCTGGGCGAATCGGACGGGCTGGCGCTGGTCCTGCCCAGGGTGATCGGGTTGCAGACCGTTGCACAGGTGGTCGGGCGCGGCGCCGCCGAGCGGTTGCTCGCCGCGACCGCGACGATCGACCGCCCGGTCGACACCCTGCTTCAGATGCATTGGATCACCGGCCAGCCGGTCCACAGCCTGTTGGGCAGCGGCGCGCGCGAGCTGACGGCGGATCTGGGCGGCTCAACGATTCAAAAGAAAACCCGCACCGGCAGCAAGCTGGCGCGGGAATTCAAACGGGCCGCCTATCGGGCGCAGGTTGCCCTGCGCCCGCAGCACCCGGCTTAGTCCGGGTTCTTGGCAAAGCGCAGGTAGGGCAGCTTTTTGTCCAGTTTGCCGAACTTGGCCTCGGCGGCGGCATCATCCAGCGCCAGCCCCACGATCACGTCCTGACCCGCAGTCCAGTTGGCCGGGGTGGCCAGCGGCTGCTGGTAGGTGCGTTGCAGACCGTCCAGCGCGCGCAGCACCTCGGCAAAGTTGCGGCCCACGGTCATCGGATAGATCATCATCAGCTGGATCTTCTTGTCCGGGCTGATGATGAAGACCGAGCGCACCGAGGCGCTGTCAGCGGCGGTGCGACCATCGGGCAGATAGGCCTCGGCGGGCAGCATGTCGAAGGCTTTCGACACCGCCAGATCCTGGTCAGCAATGATCGGAAATCCGGCCTTGGCACCGGCAAACCCCTCGATGTCGGATTTCCACTTCACGTGCTCGTCGGCGGCATCCACGCTGAGGCCGATGACCTTGGTGCCGCGCTTTTCCCACTCGTCGGCCAGTTGGGCAACGGCGCCGAACTCGGTGGTGCAGACCGGCGTGAAATCCTTGGGATGGCTGAACAGGATGGCCCAGCTGTCACCGATCCAGTCGTGAAAACTGATCTCGCCCTGGTCGGTCATGGCGGTGAAATTGGGAACGATATCGTTTATACGAAGACCCATGTTACTCTCCTCTGGTTGAAATTCGGGGTGGTTGTTCCGGTCGGAACTTATCGCGTTTCGGAGGCAATGTAAGGGCAGGCAAGCCGCGTTGCATCCCCTGACTTGTCCCCAAAGGTCAGCGGTGACACATTGGCGCGGAATCGCTGACCGCACGGTCAGGAGAACCGCCGAGTTGGGAGAACCGGACATGATCGAGAAACGCAATTTCTACATCAACGGCCAATGGGTCGCCCCGTCGCAGCCGAACGATCACCAGGTTATCGACCCATCGACCGAAGAGCCCTGCGCGGTGATCTCGCTGGGCGGGCAGGCCGATACCGACGCCGCCGTCGCCGCCGCCAAGGCGGCGCTGCCGGGCTGGATGGCCACCCCGGTCGAAGAGCGCATCGCGCTGGTCGAGAAACTGATCGAGGTCTACAAGACACGCGGCGAGGATCTGGCCCAGGCGATGACCGCCGAGATGGGCGCGCCGATCGACATGGCCCGCACCCAGCAGGTCGGCGCCGGCATCGGCCACCTCAAGAATTTCGTGCGCGCCGCAAAGGCATTCCAGTTCGACCGGCCGCTGGGCGATCACGCCCCCAACGACCGCATCATCTTTGAGGCGGTCGGGGTCGCGGCCCTGATCACCCCGTGGAACTGGCCGATGAACCAGGTCACGCTCAAGGTCGGCGCGGCGGCCATCGCCGGCTGCACCATGGTGCTGAAGCCGTCGGAGGAAAGCCCGCTGAACGCCATGGTCTTTGCCGAGATGATCGACGAGGCCGGCTTTCCCGCCGGGGTCTTCAACCTGGTAAACGGCGACGGTGTCGGCGTCGGCAACCAGCTTACCGGGCATCCGGACGTCGACATGGTCAGCTTCACCGGCTCCACCCGCGCCGGCATCGCGATCTCCAAGAACGCTGCCGACACGCTGAAAAAGGTGCACCTGGAACTGGGCGGCAAGGGCGCCAACGTGATCTTTGCCGATGCCGACGACAAGGCGGTCAAGCGCGGCGTGATGCACATGATGAACAACACCGGCCAGTCGTGCAACGCACCCAGCCGGATGCTGGTGCAGGCCGAAATCTATGACCAGGCGGTCGAGATCGCGGCGGAAACCGCCAACAAGCTCACCGTCGGCAACGCCCATGAGGAAGGCCGCCACATCGGCCCGGTGGTCAACAAGACCCAGTGGGACAAGATCCAGGGCCTGATCGAGACAGGCATCGCCGAGGGCGCCCGCGTGGTCGCCGGTGGCCCGGGCCTGCCGGAGAACTTCAACAAAGGGTTCTACGTGCGCCCCACGGTCTTCGCCGATGTCACCCCCGACATGACCATCGCGCGCGAGGAAATCTTCGGCCCGGTGCTGTCGATCATGAAGTTCGACAGCGAAGAGGACGCCGTCGCCCTGGCCAATGATACCGAGTACGGGCTGACCAACTATGTCCAGACCCAGGACGGCGCCCGCGCCAACCGCATGGCCCGCGTGTTGCGCTCGGGCATGGTCGAGATGAACGGCCAGCCGCGCAGCGCGGGCTCGCCCTTCGGCGGCATGAAGAAATCCGGAAACGGGCGCGAGGGCGGCATCTTCGGGATCGAGGATTTCCTAGAGGTCAAGGCGGTCAGCGGCTGGACCCCGGAGTAACCATCGCCGCAACGATACTGCTTCGGAAAGCCGCCCCGACGGGCGGCTTTTTTCGTTGGAGCCATCTGTGCCGCAACTCCGGATGCCTCGAAATGCCCGCGAATCCGGGCCTCCCATGACCGGAGGCAGTTTTTCGTGTATCCTCGCCCCATAGCCACAAGTTCATTGTTTCACCCGGGGGGGGTGCACCATGGCCAAAATCAATGGAACCGACAAGAACGACGCGCTGGTCGATACGCTGGGCGACGACACGATCTATGCCAAGGATGGCAACGACAGCGTCCGGATCACCAACGGCGTCGATTACGCCAGCGGCGGCACCGGCGAGGACAAGCTGATCATCCGCTGGGGCGATACCGCGCTGCACGGCGAGGTGTACAACACCACCTCCTCGCACGGGTTCGTCGGCACCAGTTTCGACGTCTCGACCCGGTCGGTGGATTTTCCGCTGCGCAGTTTCCAGCATCTCGATGTCGCGCTCGGGTCCGGCGATGACCTGATCCATGCCACCCCGAACCGCTGGGACATCGTCGATGGCGGCGACGGGACCGATTTCTGGATCGATTCCTTTTCCTCTCTCGCGACCGGGATGACCTTCGATGTCAGGCGCATGGCCAGCGACGGCGGCCTCGCGCTGGATGACGGCTCGATCATCCGCAACATCGAGCGTGTCGATCTGCTGCTGACCGGGGGCGATGACGTCTTTCGCGATTTCGGCGCCTTCGACGACGAGGTTTCCGCCGGCGCGGGCGACGACAGGGTCCAGGTCTCGGACGGGATCGATTACGTCAGCGGCGGCGATGGCGACGACACGCTGATCGTGAAATGGGGCGACGCGACCGAGGATGCCGAGCTTCACAACACCACCTCCTCCCACGGTTTCGTCGGCAACAGTTTTGCCTCCTCCTCCCGCTCGGTGGATTTCCCGCTGCGCAGTTTCGAACACGTCGATGTCCGCTTCGGCAGCGGCGACGATGTCTTCCACGGCCGGTTTAACCGCTGGGACAAGGTGAACGGCGGCGCCGGCATCGACAAATGGACCGACAGTTTGTCATCGCTTGAGTCCGGCGTGAACGTTCTGATGAATAAGATCGCCAGCGCGCGCGGCCAGAAATTCGACGACGGATCGGTGGCGAGGAACGTGGAGGTGGTCGATCTCACTCTGACGGCGCACAAGGACCGGTTCAGGGATTTCGGCGCCCACGATGATACGGTCCATACCGGAGCTGGCGACGACAGGATTACCCTGTCGGGCGGCGATGACTACATCCACGGCGGCAGCGGAACCGATGTTCTGAAGCTGCTGTGGCGCGATGCCGGGACCGACGCCACCCTCTACAACTCCGGTTCGACCCATGCCTTTGTCGGCGCCAGCTGGGGCAGCTCGACCCGCCGGGTCGATTTCGAGGAGATCGAAAAACTGGTCGCCAAGCTCGGTCGCGGCGATGACACCGTCATTCTCGGAACCGGGAACGACACGGTCCGGGCCGGCGGCGGCTCCGATACCGTCGAGGCGGGCGGCGGTAACGACAAGATCTTCGGCGAGGCCGGGGGCGACACGCTGGACGGCGGCAATGGCGATGACACGATCACCGGCGGCGGTGGGCATGACGAGATCCAGGGCGGCGCCGGCGACGACCGGCTTGTCGGCAACGGCGGCAACGACCGGCTCGACGGCGGCAGCGGTGACGACATCCTGACCGGCGGGGCGAAACGGGACACCTTCGTTTACGCCGAGGGCAGCGACGTGATCACCGATTTCCGCAACAACAGGGACACCATCGAACTGGACGCGTCTGACCTTGGCATCTCCGGCCTGACGGTCGACGAGGTGCTGGACCTCGCCGAGGTGATCGGCGGCGACACGGTTTTCGATTTCGGCGGCGGAAATGTTCTGACCCTCTCCGGATTTACCCGAATCGCCCAGTTGAGCGACGATCTCGTCCTGGCCTGACGCCAGTCGCGCCCCGGACGCAGCCGTCATATCGCAGGCGGCTTTCCCGCTGGCCTCGGGTCCGGCCGATGCGCTATTGCGGGGCCAAGGAAAGGACCGCCCCCGATGATCACGACCCGCCTGCACGGACGCCTTGGAAACCAGATGTTCCAATACGCCGCCGCGCGCGGGCTGGCCGCGCGGATGGGCGTCGCCGTGGCACTGGACACGCGCGAGGCCCTGCGCCGGGGCGAGGGGGTGCTGACGCGCGTGTTCGACCTGCCGCTGGCCGAGCCCCTGAGCCTTCCGCCGGATCGCCACGACCGGCTGCTGGCCTATTCGCTGTGGCGCGTACTGGGACGCCCGCCACGGTTCTGCCGCGAACGCGGGCTCGGCTACAATCCCGCCTTCGCGGAGTGGGAGGACGGCACATACCTGCACGGCTACTGGCAGAGTGAGAGATATTTCGCCCATGCCGCCGACGACATCCGGCGCGACTTCGCCTTTCCCGATTTCAGCACCGCGCAGAACGCAGAGATGGCCGAGAGGGTCGAGGCGGGCAATTCGATCTCGCTGCATGTGCGGCACGGCGATTACCTGACGCTGAACGCGCACGCGGTCTGCGACCAGGCCTATTACACCCGCGCGCTGGAGCGGCTGATGGAAGAGATCGAGGGCACGCCGACGGTCTTCGTCTTTTCCGACGATCCGGACTGGGCCAAGGCGAACCTGCCGCTGCCGGTGGAAAAGGTGGTTGTCGATTTCAACGGCCCGGAGACGGATTTCGAGGACATGCGGCTGATGTCGCTGTGCCGCCACAACATCATCGGCAATTCGTCGTTTTCCTGGTGGGCGGCCTGGCTGAACGCCAACCCAATCAAGCGGGTGGCCGGCCCGGCGCGCTGGTTCGGCGACCCGAAGATGCGCAACCCCGACATCCTGCCCGAGGATTGGCTGCGGATCGAGGCGTGAGGTTCAGAACGGCGGCTTGGCCCGGATCTTGAGCGAGACGCCGCCCTCGGGGTTCTTGATCTTGAGTTCCTCGGAATGCAGCATCAGCCGGGGAAAATCGCGCGCCGCCCCCGTGGCATAAAGCGGATCGCCCAGGATCGGGTGGCCCAGCGCCAGCATGTGCACGCGCAACTGGTGGCTGCGCCCGGTCTTGGGGAAAAGACGCACGCGGGTTTCGCTCTCGCCGTATTTCAGCACCCTCCACCCGGTCTCGGCCGGCTTGCCGGTCTGGTGACAGACCTTTTGCAGCGGCCGGTTGGGCCAGTCGACGATCAGCGGCAGATCGACGATGCCCTCCTTCGGCTCCAGCCGGCCCCGGACGCGGGCAACATAGGTCTTTTTCGTCATCCGCTTTTCGAACTGCAGCGACATGTGCCGCTGCGCATAGGGGGTCAGGGCAAAGACGATCACGCCCGAGGTGTCGCGGTCCAGCCGGTGCACCAGTAGCGCGTCGGGAAAGGCGGCCTGCACCCGGCTCAGCAGGCAATCGGCCAGATGCGCGCCCTTGCCCGGCACCGAAAGCAGGCCGGCGGGCTTGTTCACCGCGACAAGCTGCGCATCCTCGTAAAGAATCTCCAGCGGATCGGTTGGGGGATCATAGTCGCTCATGCCTCCGCGTCGTAACGCACCCCGCCCTGACGTCAAGCTTGCCGCCCGTTCCCGGCACCGCCAAGCTGGCGGCAACCGGAAAAGAGGAGCCCCCGAGATGACCGCAGAGCTGCACCCCGACATGCACCCGACCATCGCCCAGGCGCTGGAAATCGTCGCCTCGGGCGATCATGAGCGGATTGCACAGATCCTGGCCGAAAACGTACAATTCCTGCCGCCGACCTACTGGGCCACCTGGACTGGACGCGACCCGGTCGCCGCAGTTCTGGGACACGTCGGCCAGGTGTTCAGCGACTTTCGCTATCGCCGGGTCATGGGATCGGGCAGCGACTGGGCGCTGGAGTTTCAGTGCAAGGTCGGCGATCTCGACGCGGTGGGCGTGGACCTGATCACGCTGAACGCCGAGGGGCTGATCGAGACCTTCGAGGTGGCGATGCGCCCGCTCAAGACCGTCGCTGCCCTGCGCGAGGCGATGAACGCGCGGGTGATGAGCGATCCGCGGTTCCTGAAGTACCGCGAGGCGCTGTCGTAAACGCCTTCAGCTTTTGCGGCGACGGCGCGCCTGACGCAGAATCGCCGCGGAATAGAGCACCAGCGCCGCCCAGATCATCGGAAAGGCGATCATCCGGGCATGCCCCATCGGCTCTTCAAAGACGAAAACGGCGACCAGAAAGATCATTGTCGGCGCGATGTATTGCAGGATGCCGATGGTCGAAAGCCGCAACAGCTTTGCCCCATTGGCATAGGTGATCAGCGGCACCGCCGTGATCACGCCGCAGCCCAGCAGCAGCGCGGTATCGCCCGCGCTCGCGGCGAAATGCCCGGCACCGGTGGCGCCCAGATAGCCTGCGTAGCCCAGCGCCGGGATCAGCAGGATCAGCACCTCGAGCAGGAAGCCCTGGTTGGGGCCCACCGGTAGCCATTTCTTGAGAAAGGCGTAGAACCCCCAGCTCAGCGTCAGGCCAAGCGCCGCCCAGGGCAGACCGCCGGCCTCGACCGTCAGGACCACGACGGCGGCGAAGGCCAGGCCGATGGCGGTGACCTGCGCCCGGTCCAGCCGCTCGCGCAGCAAGACCGCGCCGAGGAACACGCTGAACAGCGGGTTGATGTAATAGCCCAGCGCCGCATCCAGCGCATGGCCGGTCGAGACCGCCCAGACATAAACGAACCAGTTGACGGTAATCAGCGCCGCGGTCAGGCAGGCCATGGCCAGCGTGCGCGGGCTGCGCAGCGCGGCGCGCAGGTCATTGGTGCGGCGCAGCACGATCAGCAGGCCCGCCGCCACCGGCACCGACCAGATTACCCGATGTGCCACAACCTCGAGCGCGGGGATATGCGACACCGCCTTGAGATAGAGCGGCAGGACCCCCCACATCACATAGGCCGAGACGGCAAACACCAGCCCCTGCGGCGTGTCGATGTTTTCGATGATCCGGGGGGTGGTTTTCGACACCATCGCGCGCTCCTCCTGCCCCCGACGCTTTAGGTCAGCGCCGGGGGACGTGCAATGGCGACGGCGCGTCGGTCGATACTCCGGTCAGGCGCGCACGCGTTCCGACTTGGGATCGTACATCGGTTTCAGCGAGACCTCGGCGGCAACGCGGGTGCCGGCCACGTCGATCTCGTAGCGCGAGGCCAGCACCTGCTGCGCGGTCTCGCCGGCGCAGGGGACATAGCCCATCCCGATCGCCCCGCCCAGGTGGTGGCCATAGGCGCCGGAAGACAGGTAGCCGACGATCTGGCCGTCGCGCAGAACCGGCTCGTTGTGATAGAGCAGCGGTTCGGGATCGGTCAGGCGGAACTGGACCAGCCGCCGCTCCAGCCCGGCCTCCTTCTTGCGCAACACCGCATCGCGGCCGATGAAATCGGGCTTGTCGGTCTTGACGGCAAAGCCCAGCCCGGCCTCCAGCACGTGATCCTCGCAGGTGATGTCATGACCGAAATGGCGGAACGCCTTTTCGATCCGGGCGCTATCCATCATGTGCATCCCGCAGAGTTTCAGGCCCATCCCCTCGCCGGCCTGCCAAATGGTTTCAAAGACATGGGCGGCCATGTCGGAACTGACATAGATCTCCCAGCCCAGCTCGCCCACGTAGGACACCCGATGCACGCGGGCCAGGCCAAGGCCCAGCTCGATCTCCTGCGCGGTGCCGAAGGGGTTGGTGGCGTTGGAGAAGTCATTGGGCGAGACCACCTGCATCAGCTTGCGCGCATCGGGTCCCATCACCGCCAGCACCGCCTCGCCCGCCGTCACGTCGGTGATCACCACGCGATAGTTGCCCAGGTGGCGACGCAGCCAGGTCTCGTCGGCCAGCCGCGTGGCGGCGGGGGTGACGACCAGATAGGCGGTCTCGGACAGGCGGGTGACGGTCACGTCGGCCTCGATCCCGCCGCGCGCGTTAAGAAACTGGGTATAGACGATCTTGCCCGCGGGCACCGACATGTCGGCGCCGCAGACATGGTTGAGGAAGGCCTCGGCATCGGGGCCCTCGATGCGCAGCTTGCCAAAGCTGGTCATGTCGTACATGCCGACACCGCCACGCACGGCGGCGAGTTCTTCGGCGACGTTGCCAAAGAAATTCTGCCGTTTCCACGAGTATTCGTATTCGGCCGCCTGGCCGGGCCGGGCGAACCAGTTGGCCCGCTCCCATCCCGCCAACTCGCCAAAGACCGCGCCGCGCTCGGCCAGGTGGGCGTGAAGCGGCGAGCGCCGCACGCCCCGCGCGCTGGCCTTTTGCCGGAACGGGTAGTGATCGGCATAAAGCAGGCCCAGCGTTTCGGTGGACCGTTCGACGAGGTAGCGTTTGTTTCCCTGAAAGGGGTGCATCCGCGAAATGTCCACGTCGCCCAGGTCAAAGGGCTTTTCGCCGTCCTGCATCCATTGCGCCAGCGCCATGCCGGCGCCGCCCGCGCTCTGGATGCCGACCGAGTTGAAGCCGGCGGCGACCCAGACATTGTCCATCTCGGGTGCCAGGCCAAGGTGATAGGCATCGTCGGGGGTGAAGCTTTCCGGTCCGTTGAAGAAGGTGTGGATGCCGGCGGTGCCCAGCATCGGCATCCGGTTCACGGCCATTTCCAGGATCGGTTCGAAATGGTCGAAATCCTCGGGCAGCTGGTCGAACTCGAAACTGTCGGGGATGCCCGCCATGCCCCAGGGCTTGCTGACCGGCTCGAAGGCGCCCAGCATCATCTTGCCGGCGTCTTCCTTGTAATAGGCGCATTCATCCGGCACCCGCAGCACCGGAAGCTGCGTCAGCCCCTTGATCGGCTCGGAGACGATGTAGAAATGTTCGCAGGCCTGAAGTGGCACGTTGACACCGGCCATGCGCCCGACCTCATGCCCCCACATGCCGGCGCAGTTGACGATCATGTCACAGGCGATGTGCCCGGCGCTGTCCTCCTCGCCCTGCCAGTCGACGCCGGTGACGCGACGACCCTCGCGCGCGATGCCGGTGACCTTGACCCGTTCGCGGACGATCGCACCGCGCTGCCGCGCGCCCTTGGCCAGCGCCAGCGCGATATTGGCCGGATCGCCCTGCCCGTCTTTGGGCAGGTAGACCCCGCCCAACACCCCGTCGAGGTTCAGATGCGAATAGCGCGCGCCGACCTCGTCGGGGGTGATCTCCTCGATCTCGACGCCAAAGGCGCGGGCCATGGCGGCCTGTCGCCACAGTTCCTCGCGCCGCTCCTCGGTCAGGGCCACGGTGATCGACCCGACCCGCTTGAACCCGGTGGCAACGCCGGTTTCGCCCTCCAGCTCGCCGTAAAGCTCCTGGCTGTACTTGGCCAATTTGGTCATGTTGGCGGTGGCGCGCAGCTGCGCGATCAGCCCGGCCGCGTGCCAAGTGGTGCCGGAGGTGAGCTGTTTGCGCTCCAGCAGGACAACATCGGTCCAGCCCAGCCTTGTCAGGTGATAGGCGACCGAACAGCCGACGACACCGCCGCCGATGATGACCACGCGGGCCCGGGTGGGAAGGTTGGACATGGGATCGGCTCCTTGATGGCGGATCAATAGACCGGCGGGGCGATGACCCAGATCGCCACCGCCGGATCGGCGTAAGGGTTGGCCCAGCGGAATGGTTCGCCGCGAATGCGGAAGCTGTCGCCGGGTTGGATGGTAAAGGCGCGCGACCCGATCTCCAGGTCGAGCCGCCCGGCGACCAGATAGGCAAGCTCCTGCGTCGGGCGTTGCGTTGCCGTTTCCAGCCGCGTGCCAGGATGAAAGGTGGAATGGATCACTTCGAAATCGTCGGTCAGGTCGGGCGAGAGCAATTCCTCGACCAGCCCGTCGTCGCCCGGCCCCATCGGTCGCCGCGCCCCGGCGCGCACCACGTAGCCCTGTTCATCTGTGGGGGCCTGGGCCGAGCCGAACAACAGCGACAGCGGCACGTCGAAACAAGTGGCGATCTGGCGCAGGTCGGCGATCGAGGGTTCCGAAAGATCCCGTTCCACCTGGCTGAGCCAGCCGACCGACCGGCCAAGCCGCTCGGCCAGGTCCACCAGGGTCAGCCCGCGCGCGCGGCGCAACGCGCGCAGGTCGGCGCCCAGGCTTTGCGGACGTTCTGGCTGTGCGTAGATCATGCCCTGTTGCCCCTCGGCGCGGTGAAAATTCTTCCGCATTTTTCATGATCGCGCGATTCGGTGAATTTTTCACCTCCTTTTTCACGCAAGCCGTCCGTTTTCCCGAATCCGCCTTGGCCCAGCGCCCGGCAAATGATCACGGAATCGCATATGGGGGAGTGTTGCTGTCATATTTGCTGCATCGCAGCATTATTCGCGCCCGGCAAATCCCGCGCCTTGATAGACTGAACCCGGCTCAGCCGTGGGAAGCGACGCTGCGCCGCGGAACCGATTGCAAGGAGATGCGGAAAATGTGCCTGACCGGAGAAGCGCTCGCGCTGTTTCTGAACCTGCTGGACCCGGGGCTGATTTCCTCCGAGGCGGGGCGGATTATCGTCCACGCCACCGGGGGGCAGGCTGTCTGGGTTCTGACCGAGGCGGATGGATGGTGCACCATGGCGCCGCAGATCGACCGGCTGGCGCGCTTCGGCTAAGGCGCTGTGACCTGCCCGAAGGTCCGGTCGAGTATCGCGGTCAGCGCCCGGGCGTCCTGTTCGGTAAAGGCATCCGGCAGATCGCTGTCGATGTCGAACACCCCGATCAGCCGCCCGGCGCCATCGCGCACCGGCAGCACCAGCTCGGACCGGGTCGAGCTGGAACAGGCGATGTGATCGGCAAAGGCCTCGACATCCGCGACAAGCTGCACCGTGCCGCTGCGCGCCGCCGCACCGCAGACGCCATGCGCGAACGGGATGGTCAGACAGCCATGCCCGCCCTGGTAGGGGCCGATCTTGAGCAACTCGGGCGCCACCACGCGATAGAACCCGGTCCAGTCGAACCGGTCGTCCGACTGGTGCACCTCGCAGGCGACGGTCGCCATCAGGGCGATGGGGTCGGTTTCGCCCACGGTCAGCGCGGCGACGGTCTTGGACAGGGTGGCGTAATCGACGCGCATCGGCGGTCCCTTTGCCTGTGGCGGGGGCGGCCCCCCGCCCCCGGTTGACGGCTGGGTCAGACCCGTTCGATGGCGATAGCGGTGCCCTCGCCGCCGCCGATGCAGATCGCGGCGATGCCGCGTTTCAGCCCGCGTTTTTCAAGCGCGTTCAGCAGCGTGACCATGATCCGCGCGCCGCTGGCGCCGATCGGATGGCCCAGCGCACAGGCGCCGCCGTTGACATTCATGATGTCGCGGGGCACGCCCATTTCACGCATGAAGGCCATGGGCACCACGGCAAAGGCCTCGTTGACCTCCCACAGGTCCACGTCGCCGATCTTCCATCCCAGGCGATCGAGCAGCTTGCGCGCCGCGGGCACCGGGGCGGTCGGGAACATCGACGGCGCCTGCGCGTGCGACGCATGGCCGAGGATACGGGCGCGGATGGTGAGCCCCTGCGCCTCGGCATGATCGCGCGAGGCCAGCACGAGGGCCGCCGCGCCATCTGAGATCGACGAGGAGTTCGCCGCCGTCACCGTCCCGTCCTTGCGGAAGGCCGGTTTCAGCATCGGGATCTTTTCGGGGCGCGCCTTGCCGGGCTGCTCGTCTCGGGTGACCACCTCTTCGCCGGTGCGGGCGTGAATGGTAACCGGCGTGATCTCACCCTCGAAGGCGCCCGACCGTTCGGCCTCCAGCGCGTTGTCGAGCGAACCGATGGCGTATTGATCCTGCGCCTCGCGGGTGAACTGGAACGCCTCGGCGCAATCCTCGGCAAAGGTGCCCATAAGGCGTCCCTTGTCATAGGCATCCTCGAGCCCGTCGAGGAACATGTGGTCGATCACCTGACCGTGACCGATCCGCGCTCCGCCGCGCATCTTGGGCAGCAGGTAGGGGGCGTTCGACATGCTTTCCATACCGCCGGCGATCATCACGTCGTTCTGGCCCAGCGCGATCTGGTCGCAGGCCAGCATCGCCGCCTTCATCCCCGATCCGCACATCTTGTTCAACGTGGTGGCCGGCACCTCTTCGCCGAGGCCGGCGGCGAACCCGGCCTGGCGCGCCGGGGCCTGGCCCTGGCCGGCGGGCAGGACGCAACCCATCAGAACCTCATCGACGGTATCGGTGCCTGCCCCCTTCAGAGCCGCCCGGATTGCCGCGCCGCCAAGCTTGGCGGCCGGAACCCCGTCGTAGATGCCCTGGAAACCGCCCATTGGCGTACGGGCCGCCCCCGCGATCACAACTTCTTTCATGCCGCTTACTCCTCAAAGCTCAGGACAACCGATTGGTAAGGATTCCCGTCTAGCCTGAACCGGGCCAAAACGCCATATGAGGAGATCCATGTTCCTGTCCAGCAAACAGCACGGCGGCGCCCGCGTGGTCACCGTCAAGGCCGAGCGGATCGACGCGGCGGTCGCAATCCAGTTCAAGGAGAACATGCGCACCGAAACCGATGGCGGGCCTGAGCGGGTGATCCTGGACCTGTCGGAGGTGTCGTTCATCGATTCCAGCGGGCTGGGCGCCATCGTCGCCGCGATGAAGCACCTGGGCGCCGATCGCCGGCTCGACCTTGCCGGCCTGTCCCCGATGGTCGAGAAGGTCTTTCGCCTGACCCGGATGGACACGGTTTTCACCCTGTTCCCCTCCCTGGACGACGCCATGACCGAGCTCGGCGGATGAGCCCGGGTCCATCTCCCGGCCGGATGGCGCCACAGCATGATGTCGCATCAGTGTTCGTTTGAATTCGACGCGACCGATCTTGCCGCTCGCGACGGGATCGGCGGCGTTATCGGCCGGTTGCGCGCAAGCGGCCTGCCCGCGACGCTAGTCGGCGATGTCGAACTGGCCCTTGTGGAGGCCGTAAACAACGTCATCGAGCATGCCTTCGGCGGCAAACCGGGGCATCGGATCGCGATCCACGCACGGCTGTCAGAGGCAATGCTGGACCTGCGGATCATCGACGATGGCCGCCCGCTTCCTGGCGGGCGCGTCCCGCAGGCAAAATCCTTGGATCCCGGTTTGCCGCGGGCCGACCTGCCCGAAGGCGGGTTCGGCTGGACGCTGATCCACCAGTTGACGGATCAGGTCGATTACCAACGCAGGGACGCGTGCAACATGCTGTCGCTGCGCTTCCGCCTCACCGGGACTCCGCGAACCGGGCGGGAAATCGCGCCCTGAAACCGCCGCAATCGCTCCCAACTGCTGCCCGATTGCGCCGCGATAAGGGGGATGTAGCTGCAACAGGCTTCCCTCGGTGCCGCGCTGTAATTGCCCCCACCCAATGCGCGGCGCCGAGGTCTTTCCCCCCGACATTTACATCGGTTGGCATTCGCCCCGCCGCGCCCTAATGTCCCCTGGCGGACAGGACAAGGGGGATTTCCATGCGCGACTTTCACAGGCCCGGACGGTCGGAGGTGCTGGCCACGAACGGGGTTTGCGCAACCTCGCACCCGCTGGCGGCACAGGCCGCGGTTGAGATCCTGAAGCAGGGCGGCAACGCCATGGACGCGGCGATCGCGGGCGCGGTGCTGCTGGGGATCTGCGAGCCGCAGATGACCGGGATCGGCGGCGATTGCTTCGTGCTCTACAGCGATCCGAAAACCGGCGCGGTCAAGGCGCTGAACGGGTCCGGCAGATCGCCCGCGGCGGCCAGCGCAGAGGCGCTGCGCGCCGCCGGTGAAACCGTGGTGCCGGTCCACAGCGCCCACGCGGTGACCGTTCCGGGGGCCATCGATGCCTTTTGCCACCTCTCGGGCACCGTCGGCAAGCTGGGGCTGGACAGCCTTCTTGCCCCCGCGATCCGCTATGCAGACGAAGGCGTTCCGGTGGCCCCGCGGGTGGCCTTCGATTGGGCCAGTGCCGCGGAGACGCTGCAGGGCGCGGCGCGCGACACCTACCTGATCGGCGGCCGCGTGCCCAGGGTGGGCGAGGTTTTCCGCGCCCCGGGCCAGGCCGAGGTGCTGCGCCGGATCGCGCGCGACGGGCGCGATGCCTTCTACACCGGCGAGGTGGCCGAGGATATCTGCGCCACGCTCAATGCGCTGGGCGGGGTGCATACGCCCGAGGATTTCGCCGCCACCCGCTGTGCCGAGACCGACCCGGTGTCGGGCACCTACAAGGGGGCGGAGCTGCTGGAGCATCCGCCCAACGGCCAGGGTGCGACCGCGATCCTGATGCTGAATATCCTGTCACATTTCGACATCGCCGGGATGGACCCGCTCGGCGCCCGACGCGCCCACCTGGAGGCCGAGGCCGCCAAGCTGGCCTATGACGCGCGCAACCGTTTCATCGCCGATGCCGACCACACCACCCGGCTGGACCATATGCTGGCACCGGCAACCGCCGCCAGGCTGGCGGCGCTGATCGACATGGACAGGGCGATGGCCGATCCCGCACCGCTGAGCGAGGCGGTGCACAAGGACACGATCTATATCACCGTGGTGGACCGGGATCGCATGGCTGTCTCGTTGATCTATTCGATCTTCCACGGCTTCGGATCGGGCATCGCCAGCGAGAAATTCGGCATCCTGCTGCAAAACCGCGGCGCCGGGTTTTCCTTGCAGCAGGGGCACCCGAACGAGCTGGCGGGCAACAAGCGGCCGATGCACACGATCATCCCGGCGATGCTGCGCGACGGCGACGGTGGGCTGATGCCCTTCGGCGTGATGGGCGGTGCCTATCAGCCCAACGGGCATGCCCGGTTCGTCAGCAACCTGCACGATTTCGGGATGGGCCTGCAGGCAGCCGTGGACGCGCCACGCGCCTTTTCCGATGCCGGCACGATGAAGCTCGAGCGCGGCTATTCGAACGCCGTGCGGCAGCAGTTGGCCGATCTCGGGCACAAGGTGGCGATCCCGGACACGCCCCTCGGCGGCGTCCAGGCGATCCGCATCCGCCCCGACGGTGTGCTGGAGGGGGCAAGCGATCCGCGCAAGGATGGCTGCGCACTGGGGTACTGAGCACGGATGGCCGGGCGGCAACGCCCGGCCCGCGGTTTACCCTGTTCGCTCAGTTGAACTGGAAATGCAGCGGATAGGCGCCGTCCTGGAACGGTCCGAACATCTCGGGGATGTCGGGGTGATCCACCGGCTCGCCTGAATAATCGGCAACCAGGTTCTGTTCCGAGACATAGGCGACGTAGTAGCTGCTGTCGTTTTCGGCCAGCAGGTGATAGAACGGCTGGTCCTTCACCGGACGGCTCTCCTCCGGGATCGCCTCGTACCACTCGTCGGTATTGGAGAACTCGGGGTCCACGTCGAACACCACCCCACGAAACGGATGCTTCCTGTGACGGACCACCTGGCCGAGATAATATTTTGCACGTGTCTTCAGCATCAGACCTTGCCCCTACCGCCCGTTCTTAACCGTAAATGCACCATGTTGTCCAACCCCGGGCCGGGATTTTCGCAGAAACAGTCTGTGGACCCGGCCTTGACAGTGCCCCTTGCGGACCAAGCACCCAAAGCAGCTGTGAATTGGATTTCATCCCGGCAGATGTTAGGCTAAAATCCTATAAAAAAAGGCATGAGGCAGATGAGCAGACCTCTGAGCGCACTGATAATCGTCCTTCTTCTGGCGTCCTGCGGCGGCGGGTACAAGGCACCGCCGCGGAACCTCGACAACGCCTGCAGCATTCTGGCGCAGCGGCCGAAATACAAGCGCGCCTTTCGCGCGACCCAGCGCAAGTGGGGGGTTCCTGTCCATGTCCAGATGGCCGTGATTTATCAGGAAAGCAAATTCCGCTCCGATGCGCGCACGCCGCACCGCTATGCTCTGGGGGTGATTCCCATGGGACGGGTCAGCAGCGCCTATGGCTACAGCCAGGCGCTCGACGGCACCTGGGACGAGTACAAGGAAGCGGTCGGCCGGCGGCGCGCGAAACGCGACGACATGCGCGACGCGGCGGATTTCATGGGCTGGTACATGACCCGCAGCTACGAACGCAACGGCATCGCGCTGACCGATGCGCGCAACCAGTACCTAGCCTACCACGAGGGACATACCGGGTATTCCCGCGGATCGCACAGGAGCAAGAGCTGGCTGCTGCGCGTCGCGTCGCAAGTTGAGCAGCGCGCGAACACCTACAGCGCCCAGCTGCGCGGCTGCGACTGACCGGATCGCGCCGGCGGGACGGCGCGGCGCTCAGCGGTCGGGCACGCCCCCGGCGGTATAGGGCTGAAACAGGCTGGCGCTGAGGTCGACGCCGGTTTCCAGCGCGCCCAGGATCACCGTTGTCCGGCCGCCGCCGCCATCGTGGATCACCCATTTGCGCAGCTCCACCGGGTCGCCGGTGAACATCAGGTCGATGCGCCCGTAGTCGGGATTCTCGGGGTCCTGCGCCGTCACCACGGTGGCGGTGCCGTCGAACCCGTGCCCCACCACCATGTTGGCACGATCCAGGTCCACACGCTCGGCCAGGATGATCGACAGCGGCGTGCGCTTGAGCGGATAGCTTTCCGGCGGCTGGTTGGATTTCTCATCATGGATCACCACGGTTCCGGCCCCGACCACGACCGCCGCGCCGTCGGGCGGGTCATAATCGAACCGCGCGCGCCCGGGCCGGTGCAGGTAAAGCATGCCGGTCGACAGGCTGCCATCGTCGTTGATCTGGGTGAACGGGCTCTGCGCGGTGGTGAGTCCGTTCAGATAGGTCGAGATTGCCGACAGCGGCAGCTTGTCTGCCGCCCAGGCAGCGGGTGCGGCGAGAGAGAGCGCGCAGGCAAAAAGGATCTGTTTCATGACATCAACATAGGTGCGCGGCGACCGAAAAAAAGCCGCCGCTACTCCTGCTCCGGCACCAGGATCTCGCGCTTGCCGACGTGGTTGGCCGGGCTCACCAGCCCCTCGTCCTCCATCTGCTCGACCAGGCGCGCGGCCTTGTTGTAGCCGATCGCCAGCTTGCGTTGGATGTAGGAGGTCGAGCATTTGCGGTCGTTGATCACGATCTGGACGGCGGAATCGTAAAGCGCATCCTCGCCATCGGTGTTGCCCCCGGTGGACAGGCCCAGAACCGCGTCGATGTTCTCGGCCTTGTCGTCGTCGGGACCATCCAGAACCTTGCCGACGTATTCGGGTGGGCCGAACTGCTTGAGATGGGTCACCACCTCCTCGACCTCCTCGTCGGAAACGAACGGCCCGTGGCAGCGGATGATCCGCGCGCCTCCGGCCATGTAGAGCATGTCGCCCATGCCCAGAAGCTGTTCGGCCCCCTGCTCGCCCAGAATGGTCCGCGAGTCGATCTTCGAGGTCACCTGGAAAGAGATCCGGGTCGGAAAGTTGGCCTTGATGGTGCCGGTGATGACATCGACCGAGGGGCGCTGGGTGGCCATGATCAGATGAATGCCCGAGGCCCGCGCCATCTGCGCCAGACGCTGGATACAGGCCTCGATCTCTTTGCCCGCCACCATCATCAGGTCGGCCATCTCGTCGACGATCACCACGATATAGGGCAGCGCCTCGGGGGCGAATTCCTCGGTCTCGAACACCGGCTCGCCCGTATTGTCGTCGAACCCGGTCTGAACCGTGCGCGAGAACATCTCGCCCCTGGAGAGCGCGTCGCGCACCCGTCCGTTGAACCCCTCGATATTTCGCACGCCCATCTTGGACATCTTGCGATAGCGTTCCTCCATCTCGCCCACCACCCATTTCAGGGCGACAACCGCCTTTTTCGGGTCGGTCACAACCGGGCTGAGCAGATGCGGAATGCCGTCATAGACCGACAGTTCCAGCATCTTGGGGTCGATCATGATCAACCGGCATTCCTCGGGCGTCAGCTTGTAAAGCAGGCTGAGGATCATGGTATTGATCGCCACCGATTTGCCCGAGCCGGTGGTCCCCGCGATCAGCAGGTGGGGCATCTTGGCAAGGTTGGCGACAACGGATTCGCCGCCGATATCCTTGCCCAGTGCCAGCGGCAGGCTCATCTTGCTGTCGCCGAAATCGCGGGAGGAAAGGATTTCCCGCAGCACCACCTTCTCGCGGTTGTCATTGGGCAGCTCGATCCCGATCACGCTGCGCCCCGGCACGGTGGAGACCCGCGCCGACAGGGCCGACATCGACCGCGCGATATCGTCGGCAAGCCCGATGACGCGGCTGGCCTTGAGGCCCGGTGCAGGCTCCAGTTCGTACATCGTCACCACCGGACCGGGGCGAACGCTGACGATCTCGCCCTTGACGCCGTAATCGTCCAGCACGTTTTCCAGCATCCGGGCGTTCTCTTCCAATGCCTCGTCGCTGAGGTAATGGCGCTGGATCTTCGCCGGGTTGGTCAGAAGGCCCAGCGGCGGAAGCTCGAAGTCCACCGTGTTCTCGTCGAAGGCCAGCGCCGGCTGCACCTCTGCCTGCGCCCGGCGCGAGGGGGCCAGTGCCTTTCTGGGCGCATTCTGCACGACCTTGCGCTGCTCGGTCAAAGGCACCTGCGGCGCCGGTTGCGGCGCCCGCAACGGCAATGCCGCATCCCCGGCGGGGGCGGCGGGGGCGGCCCCAAGGGCGGCCAGTGTCGGCGCGGGCGCTTTGGGCATCTCCTGCTGCGGGACCGGCTGCGCCGGCGCTGCGGCGAGCGGGGCGACCGCAGCGGCCAGGGGCGGCTCCGGCGGCAACCCGGCCCGGGCGACCATCGTCACCGGCGGCTCCGGCGGCAGGGGCACCCCACCTTCGGCGTTCAGCAAAAGCGGATCGGGTCCCCGTCCACGCCCCTTGGTCAGCGGGCGCGCCTCCTCAATCACGGGGGCGTCAGGTTGGGGCCGTGCCCGGGCACGGATCGCGTCGGCGATCTTGGCCCGGATGCGGTCATCGCCCGGCATCGCGCGGTCGCCCGCCACCGGATCCGGCTCCACCAGTTCCGGCTCGGGCAGCGGTTCGGGGCGGCGGATCAGCCCGGGCATCCGCGACAGGAAACCGCCGCGCTCCTCGGTCTGCGGTTCGGCAAACATGGGTTCGGACATCGGTGCGGGCATCGCTGCGGGTGCCGCATGCCTCGACGCCATCGGCCCCGCCTCGCGGGCCGCCTGCATCTGCCGTTCGGCTGCGCGCCGTTCGGCCCGTTGCGCCTGCCGCGCCCGCGCCGCATGTGCCGCAGTGACCGCGCCGCGCCCCAGCAGGCCGGCAACGGTGCCATAGACCATCACCATCCCGATCATCGCAAAGCGCAGGACCCGGGTGATTTCGGGCCGGGTGAAGCCCAGAACATAGGCCCCTAGCGCCAGCATCGCCACCGCCGAGACCAGCGACACCAGCTTGACCGCGAAATGCGATCCCAGCGGCAGCAGCGTCAGAAGCGCGCCCATCACCGTATCGCCGAACAGCCCGCCAAGGCCGAAACTGTGGGTCGCGCGCCAGTCCGCACCGGGCACCAGCGTGGCGGCATAGGCCGCGCCCAGCGCCACCGCGATCGGGGAGAAGATCAGCCGCGCCATCGCCCGCTCCTCGCCGCGATGCAGGGCATAACGCAGCCCCCAGGCCAGCAGAACCAGTGCGATGCCCCAGCTTCCCTCGCCCACGATCATGAACAGCGGCGCGGCGACCGAGGCCCCGAGCCGCCCCATCCAGTTCTGCACCGGCGCGTCGGTCGAGACCATCCAGTTGGGGTCGTCTGGCGTGTAGGACACGATCATTGCCGCCGCCGCCAGCCCGAGACAGATCAGCACGATCCCGATCAGTTCCTTGCCGCGTTTCTCGATCTGTTCCTGCATGGTGCTGTCCAGCAGGGGATCGCGGCTGCGCGTTTGGTATGCCATGCTTATCCCCGGTCCCGCTCGTTCTTGTTCATAACGCCCGTACTTACGTGTAAAGCCCGTTCTTACTCATAAAGGCAGTCGCGGAGCGTGATCAGCCCGCGCTGCAACTCATCCTTCGGGGCCACCATGGCAACCCTGACATATCCCTTGCCGGGGTTCTGCCCCCCGACCTCGCGCGCCAGATAGGCACCGGGCAGCACCCGCACCCCGGTCTGCGTCCATGCCTTCAGCGCCGCCGCCTCGCCGTCTTCGACCGGCAGCCAGAGAAAGAACCCCGCCTCGGGCCCGGCATATCCCGGCACCTCGTCAAACACCGCATCGGCCACGCGGTATTTCTCCTGGTAGAGCGCGCGGTTCTCCTCCACATGCGCCTCGTCCGCCCAGACCCTTTCCGCCGCCGCCTGCAGGGGCCCGGGCAACGGCGCCCCGGAATAGGCGCGCAGGGTCTTGATCCGCTTGAGGCTCTCCGCGCCACCGGCGACAAAGCCCGTCCGCAAACCGGGCAGGTTCGAGCGTTTCGACAACGAGTTGAACAGCACGACCCGCTCAGGATCCGCCCCCACCTCGGCAGCAACGCTCAGCGCCCCCACCGGCGGCGCATCGCGGTAGATCTCGGAATAGCATTCGTCGGCGAAGATGCGGAAATCGTGCTTTTCCGCCAGGGCGATCAGATCGGCCCAATAGGTGCGATCCGCCACTGCGCCCTGAGGATTGGCCGGCGAACAGACATAGGCGATGGCGGTGCGGTCCAGCAGGTCCGCCGGCAGCGCCGCGTAATCCGGCAGATGCCCGGTCTGTTCTGTCGCGGGCAGGAACACCGGCTCGGCCGCCACCGATATCGCCGCGATCATGTAGACCTGGTAAAACGGGTTCGGGATCAGAACCACCGGCCGCTGGCCGTTCTTCTGCTCCGGACACAGCGCCATCGCGGCGTTGTAAAGCCCCTCGCGCGTGCCGTTCAGCGCCATCACCTGGGTCTCGGGATCGACCGTCACCCCGTATCGGCGACCCATCCAGCCCGAAATCGCGCCCCGCAGCGCCGGGCTGCCATCGTTCGGCGGGTAGCTGTTGAACTCCGCCGCATGGTCCGTGACGATCTCGGTCACCCAGGCGGGAAAAGGGTGCTTGGGCTCTCCGATGGTCATATGCACCACATCGCCGCCGGGCGCATGGGCGTCCAGCAGCGCCCGCAGGCGCGGAAACGCATAGGGCGGCAGGTTCGAAAACCGCTCGGGAAAGTCCATCATCAGTGCCTCAAGGTCGGGATCGTGAGCGTCCCGTTTCCCCAAAGGTTACAGGGATGTGGCCCTTGCGTCCAGTCTAAGCCGGTGTGCGGGCGGGGAAATGTGGCAATCAGGCCCGCGCATTCAGGCCAGCGCGGTCTCAGCCGCCGCGCCCAGCCGCAACAGCGCCTCCTCGGTGCCGGGCCGGGCCATGATCTGCACCCCGCAGCCCGGCGTGCCCGTTGGCAGGCTCAGCGCACAAAGCCCCATCAGGTTGCCCACCCGCGTGTTGCGCAGCGTCAGCAGATTCTCGGTCACGTAATACTCCGAGTCGTTCATAAGCCGGCCCACCTCGGGCGCAAGGATCGGGGATGTCGGGCAAAGCACCGCATCGAATCCCGCCGTCGCCCGGGCCCAGGCCGCGCGCGCCGCCTCGAGCCTGCGCCAGGCGGCGACGTAATCGGGGGCCGAGAAATTCGCCCCGGCGCGGAACCGCTCGCGGATCTCGCCGAACATCGCCTCCGGGTCGGCCTCGATCGCCTCGCGCCACAGCCCATAGGCCTCGCCGGTATAAAGCACCGGCGACAGCGCATGCGCCTCGACCAGTTCGGGCACCTCCAGCGGCACGATCTCGGCACCCGCATCACGGAACCGCGCCACAGCCCCGTCAAAGGCGCGGGCGGGCGCCTCGCGCAGATTGTCCATCGCCAGCGTTTGCAACACCGCCAACCGCCGCCCGCGCAGCGAGGCGCCTGCCAGGTCGGGCGCGCGCCCGCCCTCCAGCGCCGCCAGCAGCAGCGCCGCATCCTCGACCGAGCGCGCCAGCGGCCCCACCGTGTCAAACTTCAGGCACAGCGGCACCACCCCCTCCAGGCTGATCCGCCCCGAGGTGGTCTTGAGCCCGACAAGGTCGTTCCAGGCCGAGGGGATGCGCACCGAGCCGCCGGTGTCCGATCCGATCCCCGCCGCCGCCAGGCCGAACGCCACCGAGGCCGCCGCCCCGGAGGACGAGCCCCCCGGCGCCGCGCCATCGTCGTGCACGTTGGGCGGGGTCGCGGTGATCGGGTTCAGCCCCAGTCCGGAGAACGCCAGCTCGCTCATGTGGGTCTTGCCCAGGCACACCAGCCCCATTGCGGTGGCATTGCGCAGCACCGCCGCATCGGTCCCCGGCACCCGCCCCCTGAGCAGCGCCGATCCCGCCTCGGTCACGGTGCCGGCGCTGTCGAACAGGTCCTTCCAGCTGATCGGCACCCCGTCGAGCGGCGACAACCGCCGCCCGGCCCGCGCCCGCGCCTGCGCCGCACCGGCCTCGGACAGCGCCCGGTCGGGCGTGATGCGGGCATAGATGCGGTCGCGCTGCGGATGGGCGTCGATCGCGTCCAGATAGGTCCGCGTCAGCGCCACCGGGTCGATCTCGCCCCGCGCGATGCCGCGCCCCAGGTCGCCCGCCGTCATGCTCAGCCAGTCCTGCATGTCATCCCCCTTTTGCCGGTATTCGCGACGGTAGCGACAGCGCCGCGCATGGACAATCCCGAACCACCGGCCATATTGCAGGTCATGACGAACGACTCCGATATCCTGATCGTCGGCGGCGGGCTGAACGGCCCCGCGCTGGCCCTCGCGCTGGCCCGGGCCGGCCAAAGCGTGACCCTGATCGACGCGCTGCCCGGCGCCGCGCGCAAGGACGCGGGCTTCGACGGCCGCGCCTATGCGCTGGCGCTGGCCTCGCAACGGCTGCTGGTCGCCACCGGCGTCTGGTCCCGGATCGCCGACGCGGCGCAGCCGATGCTCGACATCAAGGTCACCGACGGCCACGCCGGCGCCGGTCCCTCGCCGTTCTTCCTGCATTTCGACCATGACGAGATCGAAGAGGGCCCGATGGGCTACATGGTCGAGGATCGCCACCTGCGCCGCGCCTTTCTGGAGGCGATGGATGCCGAACCGGGGATCACCCAGGTCGACGGCACCGTGGTGGCGCAGGACATCGGACCGCAAGGCGTCACGGTCACCCTGGACGACACCCGCAGCCTGACCGCAAGCGTTCTGGTGGGCTGCGACGGGCGCGCCAGCGGCACCGCCCGGCGTGCCGGCATTTCCCGCACCGGCTGGAGCTACGGGCAAACCGGGCTGGTCTGCGCCATCGCGCATGAAAAACCGCACCACGGTGTCGCGCATCAGTTCTTCATGCCACCCGGTCCGCTGGCGATCCTGCCGCTGACCGGCAACCGCAGCTCGATCGTCTGGAGCGAACGGACCGAAACCGCCGAGGCGATCAACGCGCTGGGCGATGACGACTATCTCGCCGTGCTACGCCCCCGCTTTGGCGATTTCCTGGGCGCGATCGAGCTGGCCGGCGCGCGCTGGTCCTATCCGTTGGGGCTGACCGTCGCCAACAGCTTCATCGCCGACCGGCTGGCGCTGGTGGGCGATGCCGCCCACGGTATGCACCCGATTGCCGGCCAGGGGCTGAACGCCGGGCTGCGCGATGTCGGCGCCCTGGCCGAGGTGCTGGTTCAGGCCGCCCGGCGCGGCGAGGATATCGGCGCCGCCCCGGTGCTGGAGCGCTACCAGCAATGGCGCCGGTTCGACACCGCAACGCTGGCGCTGGCCACCGATGCCTTCAACAAGCTCTTCTCGAACGACAACCCGCTGCTGCGGCTGGGCCGTGATCTGGGCATGGGGCTGGTCAACGCCGCCCCGGCCCTGCGGCGCGGTTTCCTGCGCGAGGCCGCCGGGCTGACCGGCGATCTGCCGCGCCTGTTGAAGGGACAGCCGATCTGACGACGCGCGCCACCCGGTCTTCCGGAAACCGCCGGCATCGTCTTTTTCTGGCCGAAAATACTCCCGCCGGAGGCAGCGCCCCATCGGGGTGCTCCCCCACCGGAAGCGGGCGCACGCCCTCAGTCGAGCTTGCGCGCCTCGTCCACCAGCATCACCGGAATCCCGTTGCGGATCGGAAAGGCGAGCCCGGCCCCCTTGGAGATCAGCTCCTGCTGCTCGGCGCGGTATTCCAGCGTCGCCTGCGTCAACGGGCAGACCAGCGCCTCGAGCATGCGGCGATCAAAGGCGGGGTGGCCCGGCTCTGGGGCAATCTGCGGGTCGGTCATTGCAGGGTTTCCTCGTTCGATCCGCCACGCATGGTGTATTCGATCAGCGTGACAAGGGTTTCGCGCCGTGTCTCCAGCGATGGCGCCTCCAGCAGGGCCTGCTTGTCCTCGGGGTTGAAGTCAAGCAGCATCGAGAGCGAGTTGATCAGCAACTCCTCCTCGGCCTGTTTCAGCGTCTCCCAGTCGGTCTGAAGCTCGCGCGCCGACAGGAACCGCCCCAAGAGATCCAGGAACCGCGCCCGGTCGAATCCCGGGTCGCTCTCCTCCTGACCCAGGTCGCGGTCGAATCCGTCCCAGGATACCGCGCAGCGACGATAGGGGGCAAAGCCTTCGACCTCGTTCAGGATGCGATAGCGGCTGATCCCCGTCAGGGTGATCAGGTAACGGCCGTCCTCGGTCTCCGAAAACTGGGTGACCCGCCCGGCGCAACCGATGCTGTGCAGCGCGTCGGGCTTGCCGGGCGCCCCGCAGGTCTGCACCATCCCGATCAGCCGCTGCGGCGTCTTCAGGGCATCCTCCAGCATCTGCAGGTAACGCGGTTCGAAGATATGCAGCGGCAACCGCGACCGGGGAAGCAGCAGCGCCCCGGGCAACGGGAAAACGGGGATCGTGTCCGGCAGGTCGGCGGCTTGCATCATGGCTATGAGTTTAGCCCCGAAGCCGGATTAGGCAAATATCATCGAACTCAGCTTGCGCCGCCCGTTCAGCACGACCGGATCGTTAGGCTTGAGCGCCTCGAAGATGGTGAAAAGCTGCGCCTTGGCCGCGCCGTCGTTCCACTCCCGGTCGCGGCGGAACAGTTCGAGCAGCTGGGCCACAGCCTCCTCGACATCGCCCTTGGCATGCAGCGCCTTGGCCAGGTCGAACCGGGCCTCGTTGTTGCTCGGGTCGGCCTCGACCGCCGCCAGAAGCTCGGCCACGGGGCCGGCATCGGCCGCCTGCCGCGCCAGTTCCAGCTGGGCATGCGCCGCCTCCAGTTCCGGGGCGTGGGAAATCTCGGCCGGGGCGCCGTTCAGCACCGCCTCGGCCTGGTCCAGATCGCCGGTCGCGATATGGGCGCGCACCAGCCCGCCATAGGCACCGGCATGGTTGGGGTCCTCACCAAGGATCGCGGCAAAGGTCTGCGCCGCATCCGCCGCCGCCCCCTGGTCCAGCATCTCCTCTGCTGCCGCCACCGCCTCGTCGAGCCCGGCCCCCGGCGCCTCGCCGCCGGCAGCCTGGATCACCCGGTCGATGAACGCCTTGATCTCCGAGCCGGGCAGCGCGCCCTGAAACCCGTCGACCGGCTGACCGTTGTGAAAGGCATAGACCGTCGGGATCGACTGGATCTGCAACTGGCCGGCGATCATCTGGGCCTCGTCCACGTTGACCTTGACCATCTTCACCGCGCCGCCGGCGGCTTTCACCGCCTCTTCCAGCAAGGGGCCCAGCGTCTTGCACGGGCCGCACCAGGGCGCCCAGAAATCGACGATGATCGGCACCTCTTTCGAGGCTTCGATCACATCGGCCATGAAAGTGGCCTCGCTTGAGTCCTTGATCAGATCGGCGGCAGGTGCCGCCCCGTTACCCGAAAGAATATCCATCATTTCAGCTCTCCGCTGCTTTGTGCTTGCGCCCTATATGAAAGCTATCGGCGCGGAAACCAAGGGGGCGATCTGCCCCGACGTCACCGGGCCGGGCGATCACAGGTCGAAACCGGCGAAAACCGGGGCGTGGTCGCTGGGCTGTTCCCATCCTCGCGCCGCCCGCAGCACCCGGCTGCCATGCGCGGCCCCGGCGATGTCCGGCGTCGCCCAGATGTGGTCGAGCCGCCGCCCCTTGTCGGCTTCGTCCCAGTCGCGGGCACGGTAGGACCACCAGGAGTACAGTTTGCCCTCCGGAATGTCCGTTCTGGTGATATCCACCCAGCGCCCGGCCGCCTGCGTCTCGGCCAGCTGCTCCACCTCGACCGGCGTGTGGCTGACCACCTTCAGCAACTTCTTGTGATCCCAGACGTCATCCTCGCGCGGGGCGATGTTCAGATCGCCCACCAGGATCGACTTGCCGAATTGCTCGGTTCGGAACCAGTCGCGCATTTCGGTCAGGTAATCGAGCTTCTGGCCGAACTTCTCGTTCACCGCGCGGTCCGGCTTGTCGCCGCCGGCGGGCACGTAGAAATTGTGGATCACCACCCCGTTGTCCAGCCGCGCAGCGACGTGGCGGGCATGGCCCAGCCCGGCGAAATCCATGTCGCCCATGTCCTCGATGGGCAGTTTCGACAGGATCGCCACGCCGTTGTAACCCTTTTGCCCGCGCGCGACCATGTGGGTATAGCCCAGCGCGCGGAACCGCTCGACCGGGATCTTCTCGACCGGGCTCTTGCATTCCTGCAGGCAAAGCACATCGGGCGCCTCCTGCTCCAGCAGCTTGCAGACCAGCCCCTCGCGCAGGCGGACCGAGTTGATGTTCCAGGTGGCGAGGGTGAAGGGCATGAGCGTCTCTCCTGTGCGCGTTGGCGGCACGTTATGTCCCCGGCGCCGGTGTCACAACCGGTGTTTGCCCGGGACGCCACCGCAGACAAAAAAAGACCGGGCACGAGGCCCGGTCCAGTCCAACAGGGAGGTGCATGTCATGACCCGGACATGCGCGGGATAGGTCCAGTTAAAAGATACCTGCGGGGTGCGTCTTTGATTTGGGTCAAGTTTCCCGCCGTCACGCCACCAGCCGATAGCCGCCGGCCTCGGTCACCAACAGCCGGGCGTTGGAGGGGTCCGGCTCGATCTTCTGGCGCAGGCGATAGATATGGGTTTCCAGCGTATGCGTCGTCACCCCGGCGTTATAGCCCCAGACCTCGTGCAGCAGGATGTCGCGCGGCACCACGCCCTCGGTCGAGCGGTAGAGGAACTTCAGGATGTTGGTTTCCTTCTCGGTCAGCCGGATCTTGCGGTCGTCCTCGGTGATCAGCATCTTCATCGCCGGCTTGAAGGTATAGGGGCCAAGCTGGAACACCGCGTCCTCGCTCTGTTCGTGCTGGCGCAGCTGGGCGCGGATGCGGGCCAGCAGCACCGGAAACTTGAATGGCTTGGAGACATAGTCATTGGCGCCCGCATCGAGGCCCAGGATGGTGTCGGCATCGCTGTCGTGCCCGGTGAGCATCAGGATCGGCGCCTTGACCCCCTGCTTGCGCATCCGCCGGCACAGCTCGCGCCCATCGGTGTCGGGCAGGCCCACGTCGAGGATGATCAGGTCGTAGAACGCCTCTCTTGCGCGCTCCATCGCCGTCTGGCCGTCATCGGCGTCGAAGACGTCGAACTCCTCGGTCATGACAAGCTGCTCGCTCAGCGCGTCGCGCAGATCCTCGTCATCGTCCACCAACAAGATTTTCTTCAGTTGGGCCATCGGGTGTCTCCTGTGCGGTGCTTTCCAGATGCGGGCACGACGCGCGCAAGACAAGCTTTGCTGCAATCCGCTCACGCCGTCGTGTCCCTTTTTCGGCTATTGTTTCATATTCCGACAAAACCCCCTAGATATCGGCTGACGTTGACCGGGATCCGACGATGAGCCTTTTGCCAGACATCAACGAACTTCTTGCCCGCGCCCGCGCCGATCTGCGCATGGGCGTGCCCGTGGTCCTCCAGGGCGAGGATGGCGCGGCCCTCGCCGTGGCGGCAGAGACGCTTACTGACGAACGGCTCGGCGATCTGCGCGCGCTGGACGCGACGCCGGTCATCGCCCTCACCGCCCGGCGCGCCGACACGCTCAAGGCGCGCGCCTATGACGGCGATCTGGCGCGGGTCGAGATCCCCGCCGACGCCGACCTGGACTGGATCCGTGCGCTGGCCGATCCTGCCGACGACCTGATCGCGCCGATGAAGGGGCCGCTCTCCAGCCAGCGCGGCGGAACCGCTGCGTTGCACCGTCTGGCGATCGCGCTGGTGAAATCCGCGCGGCTGCTGCCGGCGGTGGTGGTGGTGCCGGTGGCCGACGGTGCCGGGGTCACCGCGCAATACGGGCTGACCCGGATCGTGCAGCGGCTTGCCGTGCCGCACCTGGACGAGCGCAGCCCGCTCAACGAGGTGGTGCACGCCCGTCTCCCGGTCGAGGCCTCGGAGGCTGGACGGCTGCATATCTATCGCCCCGAGGATGGCGCCGAGGAACATTACGCCATCGAGATCGGCCGCCCCGACCGCGCCAAGCCGGTGTTGGCGCGGCTGCATTCGGCCTGTTTCACCGGCGATGTGCTGGGCAGCCTGAAATGCGATTGCGGCCCGCAACTGCGCGGGGCGCTGGCCCAGATGGGGGCCGAGGGCGCCGGCGTGCTGCTTTATCTCAACCAGGAGGGGCGCGGCATCGGCCTGGCCAACAAGATGCGGGCCTATTCGCTGCAGGACCAGGGGTTCGATACCGTCGAGGCCAATCACCGGCTGGGGTTCGAGGATGACGAGCGCGACTTTCGCCTTGGCGCCGACATCCTGCGCGAGCTGGGATTCTCCTCGGTGCGGCTGCTGACCAACAACCCGAAGAAGATCGCGATGATGGAAAAGACCGGCATCGCCGTGGCCGAGCGGGTGCCGCTCAAGGTCGGCGAGACCGCGCACAACCGCGCCTACCTGGCGACCAAGGCGAAGAAGTCCGGGCACCTGCTGTGAGCCCGCGTGATCTTGTCCTCACGCCGATGGGGCTGCGGGTCGCCGGGCGCCGGCTGCCCTGCTCGATCGGGCGCGGCGGCATCACGGCCGACAAGCGCGAGGGCGACGGCGCCACCCCTGCGGGCCTGCACCGGATCACCGGGATGCTCTATCGGCCCGACCGCATCGCCCGCCCCTCCAACTGGGCGCTGCCGATCGGGCCGCGCGACCTGTGGTCGGACGCCAGCGGCGAGACTTCGTACAATCAATGGGTACGGGCGCCCTACGGCCCCAGCCACGAGCGGTTGAGGCGGGCCGATCCGCTTTACGACCTGGTGCTGCTCACCGACTGGAACTGGCCCCGGGCACAGCCGGGGCGCGGCTCGGCGATTTTCCTGCACCAATGGCGCCGGCCCGGGTTCCCGACCGAGGGCTGCATCGGCTTTTCCCGCGCCGATCTGCTCTGGCTTGCTGCCCGGGTCCTGCCCGGAACAAGGCTGGTCGTTCCCATCCGCTGAGTTGAACCGGAAAATTCGAATTTTCCGGGCAAATCTCTTCGAAGAGATTTTCCTGCCGCGGTCTCAGGTCACGACGGAACCGCAGCGCTGCGTTCCCCGAAAATCGCCGAACCGACGCGCACATGGGTGGCCCCCAGCGCTATGGCACTCTCGAAATCGCCGCTCATGCCCATCGACAGCCCGTCGAGCCCGTTGCGCGCGGCAAGCTTGGCCAGCAGCGCGAAATGCAGGCTGGGCTCCTCCTCGACCGGGGGGATGCACATCAGCCCGCGCAGCGGCAGGTCGAGCGCGCGGCACTCCGCGACCAGCGCATCGGTGTCATCGGGCAGAACCCCGGCCTTTTGCGGCTCCTCGCCGGTATTCACCTGGATGAACAGCCCGGGGCAGCGCCCCTCCTCCTGTGCCAGCCGGGCCAGCGCCCTGGCCAGCTTGGGCCGGTCGACCGTATGGATCGCGTCGAACAGGCCGATCGCCTGGCGCGCCTTGTTGCTTTGCAACGGGCCGATCAGATGCAGTTCGACCCCGTCGAAGCGGTCCTTGAAATCCGGCCATTTCCCGGCCGCCTCCTGAACCCGGTTCTCGCCAAAGATCCGCTGACCCTGTTCCAGCACCGCCTCGACCCGCTCCAGCGGCTGCACCTTGGAGACCGCGATCAGTTTGACCGCCCCGGGCGCGCGCCCGGCGGTGCGCTCGGCCTCGGCGATACGGGTTTTGATCTCTTCCAGCGACATGACGGCCCCCTTGCGTGGTGATGCCGGCAGGAAAACACCAGATCGCGGCAAAAGAAAAGGGCAGGTCCGAGGACCTGCCCAAATCACGTCAGACGTGTCGACAGCTATCAGAAGCTGAAGAACACACCAGCCTGAACGGTGGTGTTGCCGTTCGAGGCCTCACGGTAGCCAGCTTCGAAGGAAGCGCCACCACCGAGGTCGTAGGAGTAGTGGATACCGTAGGAGGTACCTTCTTCCTGGTTCGAACCGGCAACCGCATCGCGGTTGTCGCCACGACCAGCAACAACGTCAGCAGCCGACACGGCTTCTTCGTCGGTGACCCAGACCAGGAGGTTCGACGCAGCGCCGATATCCATGTTGCCGTACAGGCCCCACTTGTTGATGCCGTCGTTGTCGGCATAGGCCATGCGAACGCCGTACTGACCCAGGTCGCCCTGCAGGGTGACGAGAACCTTGTCTTCGAACAGAGCGGTCGAATCCTGGAAGCCCAGAGCCCCGGTCCAGTTACCGAAGGTGTAGGAAACGTTGGCTCCAACGCGCGAGTGCTGGGTTTCACCAGCAACCAAGCCGTAGTAGCCGCCGGGGGCCACGTTACGCTGGGAATACGAAATGTGGCCGTTGAAGGCACCCGACGAATAGAGAACCTCGACACCGTTCGCACCGGCACCACCCGAAGAGTAGGCATCCCAGTCGAAGTATTCGTTGTTCACGTTGGTGACCAGCGAGACGAAGTTGGAACCATCAACACCGGTACCAGCCGACTTGGTCTCGAGGTACAGGCCGGTGGTGTTTTCGATGGCGCCGAGGATGTTGCCAACCATCAGGGTGAAGCCGCCGTAGCTTGCGAAGAAACGCGCGCCGTTAAACGCGGCGCCGCCAGCAACGTTGTTGCCGCTGTTGGCTTGCGCACGGAAACGACCACCCAGGGCGACGCCACCGTCGGTTTCGGTCGACATGTCGAACTGCAGACGCAGACGGCTGGTGATGGTGGTCGAGCTGACGCCGTTCACGGCGGTGTCGTTACCACGGCTCGGGCCGCGGCCACCCGGATAGTCACCCAGACCGGCCAAGCCAGCATCGGCGCCGTCATTGTAGTCGACACCAAACCGGCCGTAGCCGCTGATTCTCACTTCGGCTGCAGCCATGCCCGCGGTCGCGATCAGTGCAGTCGTTGCGAAAAGAACTTTTTTCATAGTCTTTCCCTCGGTTTTCGATTCATACGCCCAAACCGGGGAATCCGGTGTGGGTATGGCAAGGGGTTTCGCTCTTTCCGGGCCATTTTGGCAAGGCCCGCCGCCGGGCATGGATCAAAGTCGTCCCGGATGGTGCAGCTTTGCCACAGTCCTGTTGCAGCCTCCGGAATTGCCCTGCCGGGGCATCTCGTCGGTTTCTTGCCTCCCGGCGCGGACCCCGGCGACCGGGTCTTCTCACGAAAGCCTTGCCCAGCATGGCCCTCTTGGGTAGGACAGGCCAGAATGGAAAAGCCGGGGCTGCCCTAATGACCTTCCTGAAAAACCCGACCAAGGTCGTCTTGATTGTCGCCATCTGCCTTACCGCTGCATCCTGCAGCCGCTTGCGCGGTCTGGGCGGCGTGCGTGTCGGTGAAAAGACGACGATCGACGACCAGATCGCCCTCAACCGGGAATCGTCCGAAGACTACAATAAAAAATCCTCGATCTGGGATCTGTTCGGCCCCGGCAAGGGCGAAACAAAGGTCCAGGTGAACCGTTACCTGTGGACCGCGTCGCTGGATGTGCTCAGCTTTCTGCCGGTGCAGTCGGTCGATCCCTTCACCGGGGTGATCGTCACCGGCTATGGCACCCCGCCGGGCGGCGGGCGGTCCTATCGCGCCACCGTGCATATCAGCGATCCTTCGCTGGACGCCCGGTCGCTCAAGGTCGCCCTGCAAACCAGCGGCGGCCGCTCGGTCAGCCCCGGCACCGCCCGCGCGGTCGAGGACGCCATCCTGACCCGGGCCCGCCAGTTGCGCGTGCGCGACAAGAGGCTGTAGCCGCAAACCGGGCTGGAATGCCGGCCGGAACCGAAGTAACACCACGCCGGGTCTTGACCCGGCGTTTTCATTCAAAGGACCGCAGCAATGTCGCGTTACTCTGCCGCTGAAATCGAAGCCAAATGGCAGCAGGCCTGGGACAAGGCCGGGATCCTCACCGCCCGCCGCAGCGCCGACAAGCCGAAATACTACGTGCTCGAGATGTTCCCCTACCCCTCGGGGCGCATCCACATGGGGCATGTGCGCAACTATACCATGGGCGACGTGATCGCGCGCTACAAGCTGGCCACCGGGCACAACGTGCTGCACCCGATGGGCTGGGACGCCTTCGGCATGCCCGCCGAAAACGCCGCGATGG
>Ga0209475_10001120_pt1 | contig 37047 bp, 23 predicted proteins | sample tdDd471_FD_187128 | JGI IMG/M metagenome (GOLD analysis project Ga0209475, IMG submission 187128) | Marine sediment microbial communities from the Atlantic coast under amendment with organic carbon and nitrate - tdDd47.1 (SPAdes)... | ecosystem: Environmental > Aquatic > Marine > Coastal >... | reverse complement strand
CTGCACTTGAAATTCTAAAACCGGAATACAGGTTTTCCACATATTTTTATTCTGACAGTGAAATTAAAAATGGTGTAATCAATGGAAACCTTTATATAAAAGCAGGAGCAGACCCGTTTTTTGTGCCTGAAGAAATGACAAGACTGATTAACGAATTTGTCCTTCTCGGTGTACAAAAGATAACTGGAAATATAGTTATTGACACTTCAATTCATAACGACGCTGATAGACCAGCAGGCTGGAACCCGGAAAAGTTCTCCCATGCATATTCAGCAAAAATCTCTCCCTTAACCTATTCTTTCAATTCAATTTCTGTACGAATTGTGTGCGGAAATAACGGTAAGCCCGAAGTGTTCTATTCTCCCGCAGTCTCCGGGATAAAAGTGAAAAACAATGCCAAGATAATCAGAAAAGGTAAGGAAACCTTCAGTATCGAAGTGAAACCAGACGGTAACAACGAAGTAATTGTGTTAAATGGGACTGTTCGCAGAAATAAAAGTTTCACGAAATATCTGTCAATAAATGAACCGGAAAAATATTTTGCCAGAGCCCTTACAGACGCATTTAAACAAAACTCAATTGCGTTTAGAGGCAAAATAAAATTTGGGAATGTAAAGAAAAACCCGGTTCTTATTCTGGAACACAAGTCACTACCCTTGTCAACTCTGGTGGCTTCGATAAACCAGTACAGCAACAACATTATGGCGGAACTTCTACTCAGACACATTGGACATGTTCAATATGAAGAACCGGGAAATAGCAAGAATGGTATAAAAGCAGTATCCAGTTTCTTGGATTCCCAGAATCTGAACAGCAGTGAACTGCAGCAAAAGGATGGTTCCGGCCTGACACCAGATAGCCTTGCAAGCCCTCGTCTAATTGCTTCTCTTTTAGCAAACATGAGCAAAAGATTTGACATTGGGCCTGAATTCATGTCTTCTCTGTCAAGCACTGGCGGTATGGGTACTTTGTCAAAGCACCTTCAGGAACAGCCATATTACCGTCACATAAGAGGCAAAACAGGTTTTGTTAACGGCACCATTGCGGTGGCTGGCTATGTAAAAACCGTTAAGAATCGACATTTGGTGTTTTGTCTGTTATTAAACGATGTTAACAGATCGTATCGAGATGTTTGGGATACGATTATTGATGAAATTCTTAAGCAGTTGGTTCAACTTGTAATTTTTGATGATATAAGGACACGGCTATGGCTTCAAATACTTGCGCTCTCCCCATTGGATTTTCCCGCTTTGGCAGACACGAATCTAATGTTACCTGCCCTGTTTGTAACACTGGTAAATTAACCACCATGTTTTCTTGTCTCGAAGCAGATTTCACCTGCTCTGAATGTGGTAAACGTCAATCACTGGCAGAGTTGGTTCGAGTCACAACAGACGAAGAATTCACATCGCTGGCAGAAATGGTTGCAGATAGATTCAGCAATAGAGTTTAATGATTTTCCTGTCAGCAAAACTGCTATTGCAATATTTCTCTTGCAAAACGACATCCAAAAAGCTACATTTTAATCAGATACATTTTAGGGTTTTGTAGGTAATAAAATGTATTCCGACGGTGATCAAAACACAAAATCTGATATTGTCTTATAAATTCACAAGAGTGAAAACACCCTTGGGGTGCTAGTAGCAGTGTGTTTTCCTCATGGCAATTTTTGAAGGAGTAGACGGATGTCTTCGTTAGATCCATATCTGAAACTCGCAATTGAAAAAAAAGCTCATCAATTCGTTCTGAGCCCTCAACAAAAACCTTATCTGGTTTTTGAAAAAGGTAAAACTTCACTGGGTAAAGTCGTTTCCGGTAAGCAGATTCAAAAAGCCGTTGTCGAACTGGTTCCAAAGAATCTTCTGTATCAGTTCCAACAGGAAAATGAAATAAAATGGCAATACCAGCTTAACGGCCACCCTTTCAATATCAGCACAAAATCCTTACCAGAGGGTCTTGAGGTAATATTTGACAACTCTCACCTTGACAAAAACCAGACTTCCCAGATAATAGAAGAGTCGAAAACGCAGTATAGCACTTCTATAAAAGATGCAGAGGGAAGCGATAGTATGGCGCCTGAAAAGGAACAAAATAAAGTAGAAGAATATGCTCAGGCACTTACCGATGATATCGACCATGAAATAAACAAATACCTTCTTAAAGTTCTAGAATACGATGCATCAGACCTTCATATGTGTTCGGACTGCAAACCTATGTACAGAATAGATGGTGAACTTCATGAAGACAGCATGGCTGATGAGCTGGAACCACAATATCTTGTAAACACTCTTTTTGCTATTGCTCTCGATGATTCTTTTGATGACTTTCAAGACACTGGAAGTTGTGACTTTGCCTATGAACTAGGAGATATAGCACGCTTCAGAGTAAACATATTCAAAGAACATCGCGGTATTTCTGGTTCATTTAGAATAATTCCTTCCGAGGTGCCATCTGCCGACAAGCTTAAACTTCCACCTGTGGTAAAAATGCTGGCAGGACTTCCTAAAGGTCTAGTACTGGTTACCGGGCCAACAGGATCTGGTAAATCGACAACCTTGGCTGCAATACTTGATTTGGTTAATCGCACCAGAAACGACCATATAATAACGATTGAAGCTCCAATTGAATTTATACACAAAAACCGTAAATGTCTGGTTCATCAGCGAGAAATTGGTATGCACACACCAAGTTGCAGCGATGCCCTCAGAGACGCACTAAGAGAAGACCCGGATGTGGTTCTTATTGGTGAAATGAGAGATTTGGAAACGATTTCTACAGCTATTGAAACTGCTGCCACAGGTCATCTTGTGCTAGGCACCTTACATACAACAACTGCAATTAACACAGTAGACAGAATAATCGACATGTTCCCTTCAGACCAGCAAGCTCAAGTAAGAACAATGTTATCAGATTCTCTAAAAGCTGTTATTTCGCAAACACTTATCAAAAAAATTGGCGGTGGACGCTGTGCTGCACAAGAAATACTGATTGTTAACACCTCAATATCAAACATGATCAGAGAGAAAAAGACACACCAAATTTTAAACATTATGCAAACCGGAAAAGAATACGGTATGCAGTTAATAAGCGAAGAACTTACAAAACTTGTGAAAAACAATATCGTCACGCCTATGGAGGCATATAAAAAAGCAGTGGACAAACGTGAAATTATTGCCAACTTCGAGCTTTCTGGAATAAGATTCAAGGCTCCCACCGATCTTGAAACCATGAGTGACCCAGAAGATAATGAGCAAACCGAACAACGGAAAACACTGGTAATGAATGCCCAGAAATAATTTTAGCCAATCGATCATCATATTTCCCCTTAAGCAAATGCTTCTGGGGAATTTTTAATGTACTAAACACAACCATCATCAGTTTGGATATCAAAAGTTAAAGCCATCTCTAAACATTTTTCATGTTCAACTGTATTAATTTGACCAAACGGTGAACGCTCTAGAGCAATAAGTATTGCGTTTCACTTAAGAATCCCTTATAAGGTAGCAGTATTGTTTTCTCAGGAGGTATATTTTCCCATGTTGCCAGCAATTTCACTGACAGACAAAAAAACACCATTCGGTCTTGCTCTTCTTACTTGTGCAACCTTATTGATGGAAATAACGTTTACACGTATTTTCTCTGTAACCATGTGGTATCACTTTGCATTTATGGCAATTAGCGTTGCAATGTTTGGTATGGCAATGGGCTCGGTAATAGTGTATTTGCGCCCTAAATGGTTTCCTCAGGAAAAAATCCGCCCGATACTTGCAAAGCTCTCGCTCTCATTTGCTGCAAGCATTGTTGTAACCTTCTGGTTACACTTGCATATTCCTTTCATCCCGGCGCTTACATTTATCGGTGTAGCATCCATTATTTTAACATTTTTGCTGATAACCATACCTTTTGTGTTTTCGGGCATTGCTGTCAGCCTGGTTCTTACAAGATTTCCTAAAGATGTCGGCAAGTTATACGCATTTGACTTAATCGGTGCGGCTATTGGATGTATTCTCTTGTGGCTCTTCATGCGTCCCCTGACCGGCCCGGGCGTTGTCCTTGCCGGTGCTGCTATCGGTGGAGCTTCTGCCTTTGTATTTGCCTGGGAAGAGAACAAGAAGAAATTATTTTACATTTCAGGTTTTGTGACTTTGACACTAGTTCTGATGGCAGTTCTTCAGCCTCATTACAGAATACTCGAAATACGCTGGGTTAAAAATGCCTGGGGTGGCCCCATGGCACAGAAAGTTGATATGACCCCCATGATCGAAAGATGGAACAGCCACGCATCGGTCACAGTCTTCAACACAACTCAGGATACAATTTTAGGCTGGGGACTTTCCGAGACATTCAAACCGGATTACATCCCAAAACAACTATATCTATTGATTGATGCAGCAGCAGGAACCGTAATTACTCAATATGACAACAAGCCAAACAAAGTTAAACATTTCAAGTACGATGTAACATCCTTGGCTCATCATATCCGACCTGAATCCGATGTGCTGGTAATTGGAGTCGGTGGCGGAAGAGATATTCTAACATCGCTGATGTTCAACCCGAAATCTGTAACAGGTGTAGAAATCAATGCCGATATTCTCGATCTCGTAAATTCAGGACAAATGGGTGACTTTACAGGGCATTTGGATCTCAATCCAAAAGTTAATTTTTATAACGACGAAGCCAGATCATGGGTCGAACGCTCCAACAAGAAGTTTGACATTATTCAGGCATCTTTAATCGACAGTTGGGCTGCGACCTCTGCGGGTGCTTTCGTGTTGACCGAAAACAGCCTTTACACAAGAGAAGCCTGGATCGAGTTCATAAACCATCTCTCAGACCGTGGCGTATTGACAATGTCACGCTGGTGGGTTCGTGGGCAGCCAGGTGAAATGATGCGTGCAACATCTCTGGCATACAGCGCACTAAGAGAACTTGGTGTCAAAAATCCTCGAAACCATGTTTTGATTGCTGCAACTGATTTCGATCAGGAAACTGATAATCCAAACGGTGTTGGAACAATTATCGTCTCTAAACGTCCACTTAGCAAAAATGATGTGGAATCTTTCACCAACACATGTAAGCAGATGAAGTTCCGTATCTTACTTACTCCTGTGGAAACGGAATTTCAGGGTTTCGCTAAAATACTAGATCCTTCAACCAGCAAGAACTTTACCGAAAACTACAAACTGAACATCAAACCTTCAACTGACGACAACCCCTTCTTTTTCAACATGTTGCGCTTCAGAGATATCTTTAATAACACTCTGGAGGACAATGGCGTCACAGGTTTCAACATGCGCGCCATTACCATTCTCGGTTCGCTTTTTGGTATGGTAATTCTAATGAGCTTGCTTGGTTTACTGTTACCACTATGGTTACATGAGAGAGGCAATAAAAGCGAGGTTTCCAAACTGGACACAAAAGCGGTATGGCGACACAGTATTTACTTTGCTGCCATCGGTCTTGGATTCATACTTGTAGAAATCGGACAAATTCAACGTTTAACCCTCTTCTTGGGTCACCCGGTATACTCACTTGTTATCGTTCTATTTTCTTTGTTGCTGGCAACAGGAATAGGTTCTTCTTTAAGTAGTAAATGGATTGGTGATGACGAGAAAAGTGGCAACAGAGCATTTATTGCCATTACTGTTTTGTTTATCATTTCACTGCTGGCCGTTTGGGTTTTGCCACTAATTACATCCATGCTTTATGGCTCAGCACTAACACCACGAATTGTTATTTCAATCGTACTGATGTTTATCATGGGAATTCCCATGGGTGCGGCGTTCCCCACAGGTTTAAGACTTGCCAGCGTTGAAGTGGAGCGAGCCACTCCATGGCTATGGGCCATAAATGGTGCTCTCTCTGTGGTTGGTTCAGTATTGGCCATGATATTGTCAATTGGTTACGGAATCACTGCGACATGCCTTGTTGGCGCGCTTTGTTACCTTTTGGCAGTGGTGGTTTTAAAACTAAACCTGAAAGCGGCAAAATGAGGAACTGATGGTTTCTCATCTGTTAACTGGCAGCAGAATTTTAATATTTTGCTTATTGGTGTTTATTGTTACCAGTGGTGACCCGCTTGCAAGCTTCACACGCTTTGCGCCCGTGCCACAAACAATATTTCTGTTTTCTATCTTGTTGTTTATGCTTGCCAGAAAACAGATAACAAAGCTTCTGGATTACTCAAACAGGATTCCCGATAAGGTTTTTCTGCCAGTAATGGTCAGCATTGCCTTTGCAATTATTGCCACAGCAGCAATTACAGTACTTGATAAAATACCTCACGTGACGGACTCTGTTGCCTATCTGTTTCAGGCCAAAGCCTTAGCTAAAGGAATGTTTGCAATTCCAGCAGGTAACATGCCAGAATTCTATATGCCACATTTCTATTATCAGAGCGATGGCAGGATGATATCCCTGTTCCAACCCGGTTGGCCATTGATACTGTCTTTGGGTGTATTGCTAAAGGCCGAATTTCTAGTTAATCCTATGTTGGGAGCCATAACACTCTGGCCCGCATACAAGATTTTCAAGCGTTGCTTCGGTCAAGGTCTCGCAAGACTTGCAATCATCATCATAATGTGTTCCCCATTTTATCTTTTCATGTCGGCCTCTTTCATGGCCCATACAATCAGTGGTCTTCTGGGACTTATTGCAATCAACCACGCCTTAATTTACAAAGATCACAAGAAGACTTTAAGCCTTGTTATCATCGGCGTATGCGTCGGCTTTCTTTTTTGCATTAGAGCTTTTAACTCTGTGATACTGCTTGCACCCTTAACTGTTGTATTTCTGCCACTGATATTAAAAAAGCAACTACCCGTAAAAGCTATCGTTATTGGTATAATTGCCGGTTTACCATTTTTCATAGCACAATTGTCCATTAATCACCATATAACCGGAAACGCTCTTTCGTTCCCGCAAGACAAGTATTTCGAGGCAACTGAAGTGGTTGCAAGCTGTCATCGTTTAGGATTTGGCCCTGATGTTGGTTGTTCAAGCGAACACGGCAGATATAGCTTCCCGGATGGATATTATTTACCAGAAGCAATTTCTGTTACCAAGCACCGACTTGTAAGTTTGTCGCTCAATTTATTTGGAACACCCATGGCTCTGATAATCCTGCTTTTTCCAATTCTAATGGGCAGATTTAAACATCAAACCTGGATTATCTATTCAATTCCTGCATCTTTGATTATTTGCTATATGCTTTTCTATTATCACGGCAACTGTTATGGCCCCCGCTTCTATTACGAGGCAGTTGCCCCAATCGGAATGCTGATTGCACTTGGCATCTACCGACTTGATACGGCAATGGAGTATCTTTCCAAAGTTGCACCAACAATTAAAGCATTTTTAAGAGCAACTTCCCCTGCCCTTTTATTGACATTGCTATTGTTCAGTATAGGCTGGATGCATCCTCGTTTGTGGGAAACATATAGTCATTTTAGAAATGTTGATGACCATATCAAACAGCTTACCGTAGAAGCAGGGTTAAGTAATGCTGTTGTAATTTTGCCGGGAACCAGATCAAGTTTGGCAGCAGGATTCAACTACAATTCACCTACACTAGACAATGATGTAATTTTTGCAAGACACATCTATGCTCACAGTGTGCAATTGATGTATCAATATCCCGACCGGGACTTCTACAGATTCGACGTACATCGAGACAAAATAGTAAAAATCAAAAAGCATCCCTTCGAAGGTGTTATTTTCACTGAGATGGATTCAAAGGTCCCCGCACTGAAAGTAGAAGGCGGTATAGCATTTGAAAATGATGTAACCCTTTATCGTCCAGGAGCAATTGAGGCTTCTCAGCTCTACTTCAAGGGAGAAATAAAGAACAGTTCATTTACCATTGGACAATTTATTTTTGAAGAAGGCAAGTATCTGATTGAAATGGATGCCATACAGGGCTCACATATATCCAACTGGCATCTTGAAATAAACGGTAAAAAAATTGGCAATACATTCCAGGGATATGCAAACAAATATAAATTTGAAAGGTGGAACTCCGGTCAAGCTATACATTTAAAAAAAGGCATGGCCGAATTTCGTTTTGTAGCTGGTGAAAAAGACCTTAAAGCAGTTCGATACGGCATAGGCATAGACTGGATGATTTTACGACAAGTTCCTGATGGAATAGATAAAGAGATACCTCAAATAATAGACGTAGGTTACTATAAAAACGACAAATATATTGATAGCACCGATATACCTTGGGATTGGCGAGGCAGAAATGACTAAAACGGATCTGAGAAATTTTTCATACGATGAGTTGATCGAATATGTCAAAGATCAATTTGGTGAAAAGCCTTTTCGTGGCAGACAAGTGTTCGAATGGATCTACAAACATAATGTAACCGATTTCGAGCAAATGACATCTTTAAGTAAGGACTTTCGTCAGAAGCTACAAGAATCCTGCACAATTGAACCTATGAAAATTACCGCGGTTGCAAAATCAGCAGACGGCACCGAAAAATTGCAGTTTACCCTAAAAGATGGTTCTGCTGTTGAAGCGGTACTGATGCCAGCCGATGGAAGAAACACCATTTGCATTTCGTCACAGGTTGGTTGTGCCATGGGCTGCAAATTCTGCTTTACAGGCTCACTAAAACTAAAACGTGATTTGGAAACCTGGGAAATTGTGGATCAATACAGACAGGCACAATTACACTTGGGTGAAGATGGGGACAGAATTTCCAATATCGTGATGATGGGAATGGGCGAACCACTTAAGAATTTCGACAATGTTGTAAAAGCCTGCAATTTGCTGATGCACCAGCATGCCTACAATATTTCCGGTAGAAAACTGACAGTTTCAACCTGCGGTGTGGTTCCAAAAATTTCCGATCTTATTGAGCAAACAAATGTAAATGTTGCAATTTCCTTAAATGCAACCACAAATGCAATCCGCTCTGAACTTATGCCAATCAACAAATCTTTCCCTATCGAAACCTTAATCAACGAGCTTGACAAGTTCCCAAAACCCAGACGAAAACGCATATTTTTAGAGTACATTATGCTCAAGGACATCAACGACACTCATAACGATGCCCGAAGACTTCTGAAATTCGCAAAAAAGATCGGCTGCAAAGTCAACCTAATTCCTTTCAACCAGCACGATGCCAGTGACTTTTCGCCTCCCCCACGTGATGAAATTCTGGAATTTCAGAGAATTATTATAGATGGTGGTATTGATACTTTCATTCGTCAATCGAGAGGGCAAGACATCTATGGTGCTTGTGGAATGCTTGGAAAGACCGACGAAGAATAATTCGTGCAGAGCTATATCCTGCTGATTGTCATAAAATTGCTATTTGAACAAGTCGTCCAGTTGTTTTTTTGCATTGTCCATAGATTCTTCAACACCGTCGCCACCAGCAAACTCGAAATAGTCGCAAAAATTGGCTCTTTCGTTTTCAACAACTCGTTCGGCTCTTGGTTCCCTGCAATCGTTTTCACGACCCAACTCAAAATATACACACTGTTTGCAGCAATGAAGGTCTTCTCCACAGTGAGGACATTGATCTTTGCGAAATACTTTGTCAACTACTTCAATTTCCTGATTACAGAAAGCACAATTTGACATAATCTTTCCCTGCCTCCAGTGATTTTCAACTGTCGTTCAGCATCTAACTAAGTGGTGAAGATTATAACAAGAACCTATTATTATTTACAAGTTTTATACCCAAAAACAGGAATGTAAGCAAAAATAAGCCGTTGTTTTAAATTGTTGTAACAAATTGTAACATTTATCGATCTAAACTATTGATTTTTCCTGCATCTTTTGATAGTTTGCCATTGTCTTGAGCTTTGTACACCTGCATTTTGGAGTAAATTTCATGGGAAATAATGCTAAATTATATTTAGGGGTATTGCTGGCATCTTTGGCTACATTGGCCCTGCAAGTTCTTCAGGTTCGTATTTTCTCAGTTATGCTATGGCATCACCTCGCCTATATGGTAATAACAGTTACTTTGCTCGGATTTGGCGCAGCAGGTGCTTACGTCGCAGTTAAGGGAACTGGCGAAACTGAAGAAGAAGCAAAAAATAAAGCCGGATGGGCAGCACTATTGGCTGCAATCAGTACAATTTTCGGTTTTGCAATTGTCACAAGGATTCCGCTTGACACATACATGGAATCCAGCAATGTACAACTTGGATTCATCTTCATCTACTACGCATTTTTAGTAGTACCATATTTCTTTCTCGGCCTGACTATAACCATCCTTCTAACAAGATTTACCGAGATAATTCACAGACTTTACTTCTGGAACCTATTAGGATCAGCCATTGGTTGTGTGGTGTTTTTGGGTTTGCTGATAACACTTGGTGGCGAAGGCTCCATTTTCGCGATCGCTGCAATTGCAGCACTTGCAGCCGTTCCCATATTTGCATCTAAGAAGCTCAGTGTTTCATCTCTGGTTATAGCAGCAATAATGCTTGCTCTGATACCTGTTTCAACCATCATCGTTCCGGTTATGCCAGCGCCCTCAAAAGCTCTTGGTGGATTTCACAAATATACAAAAAACTTGAAGGTAGAAAGTGTAACCTGGGATCCTGTTGCAAGAATTGATGTTGTAAGCTCTCCCGAGTTTGCCAATATGCTGCGCTACCATGAAGCAGAAGTTAAGAAAATCTTCACCATTGACGGTGATGCCTTTACCTTTTTCTATGGCTGGAACAAACCACTGGATCAGATAAAATCTATTGGTCAGACACTCTATGGTTCTGCATACTTCTTTAAAGACAAGCCCAAGGTCGCCATGATAGGTCTTGGTGGTGGAACAGATGTTGTCACCGCACTTCACTTTAACTCAACAGACGTAACTGCAGTAGAAATCAATCAGGCAATGATTGACGCGGCAATGACCTCATTCAATGATTACCCAATCCATCCATATAAAGACCCCAGAGTTAAAATCATCCACGAAGAAGGTCGTTCATTCCTGCGTAGAGTAGACGACAAATACGATATCATTCAAATGTCAGGCGTTGACACATGGTCTGCACTTGCAACCGGCGCATATGTACTGTCCGAAAACTATTTATATACCAAAAATGCCTTCCGTGAGTATTACAATCATCTAAACGAAGACGGCATTATGAGCATGATAAGATGGCTTTTTGATCCTCCAAGAGAATGTCTGCGACTTGTTACTACTCAATCTGAAGTTCTGCGAGAACGAGGAGTAAAGAAACCCTGGAATCACATAATTGTTCTGAAGCAAGAACTTCTTGCCTCAGTAATAACCAAAATGAGACCATTTTCAAAATCAGATATTGACAAGCTTAATCAGGTACTTAAACAAAAACCAGGTATGGAAATAGTTTATGCCCCCGGTGTAAAAGGCAACAATGCTTTCTATCGATATTTCGAGGCACTACGCAACGACAAAGAAAGTCTGTTCATTGATCAATATCCCTTCAAACTTTCTTCAGTTGATGATAACCGCCCGTTTTTCTTTGAATTTTACAAATGGGACGACACATTCAAGAATTCGTTCGGTAAAGGTGGATACCTGATTGCAACCAAACCAACCGGATATATCATCCTGATAGCTTCACTTATTCAGGCGTTCATATTGGGTCTGTTCTTTATTCTGATTCCGCTGTGGAAATTTAAACGCAAAGGTCTTGTAATGGACAAGTCCAAGCAGATGATCGCGTATTTTGCAGCCCTTGGTATAGGCTTCATGTTCGTTGAAGTTTCACTGATGCAAAAGTTTGTATTATTCCTTGGGCACCCAACATATTCGATTACAGTAACACTGTTCACGTTGCTGACATTCAGTGGGATTGGATCGTTTATCGCTGGAAAATTCACTGCAAAACCACAAAAAATAATCTTTTGGGCAACCATGGCAATCGCTGCTGTAGTCGGGGTGTACGCTTTTGTACTTACCCCACTATTTAATGCTTTACTTGGGCTACCGATTATGGGTAGGATGATCACCTCGGTTGTCCTTTTGGCACCTTTGGGTATACTGATGGGAATGCCGTTCCCAACCGGTCTTTCCTATATGGAGACTGGTGCTCGTTCCTTTGTACCGTGGGCATTCGGTATCAACGGCGTCGCCTCTGTTGTTGCATCCATTCTATGCATTATCATTGCATTGTTCGGAGGCTTCAATCTGGTTCTTACGTGCGCAATTGTAATTTACGCATCTGCCGGTTTGGTAATGTCCCGCTTTAAATTTTCTGATTCTGAATAGGAGCCGTTTGAAACAAAAAAAACTGGCGGAAGGTCGTTTTGCAATAATACAAAGCAGCCAGCCATAAGCACTAGCGGCTCTGAAAATAATGGAGGAAAATGTGAACTGGCTGAAGTTTAGCCTGGTAATCCTTTTGTACTTACTGGGAATTTTCTTTACCTTCAATTGGCAACCGTGGAAGGCAATATTTTCTTACAATGGTCTGCCTCTAATATTTTTACTTGTAACCATTGCAATTTTTTCATTCACAAAGTCGCACGGAACAAAATGGTTGCTGGCAATCTTGGACATGCCCGCAAAATACTGGATTGCGTTCTGCTCTCTAACTGCTTTTCTAACTGCCACCTTTTTAACATACGTCCCACTAGAGGGCATTCCCCATGTTCCAGACGACATCTGTTATGTCTGGCAAGCCAGAACTTTTGCTCAGGGCAAATTATTCATAGATAGCCACGCCATACCTGAGTTCTTTCATGTAATGTTCTTTGTAAATGACGGCAAATGGTACAGCCTTTTTCAACCTGGCTGGCCAGCTCTCATGGCACTGATGGTACCGTTCGGACTTGAATTCCTTCTAAACCCCATGCTTGCCGGTGTTGCAGTTGCTTTAGTATATCCAATTGGCGTGAGAGTTTTTTCCGAGCGTATAACCAGATTTGCCATGCTGCTGATGGCTCTTTCTCCTATGCATGTAGCACTTAGCGCAGCACAAATTTCGCATATACTCACAATTGTTCTGACAGAAATTGCCATTTTGATGGTTTTTAAACTGGAAGAAGAAAACAAGCTCAAATATGCTCTGATACTTGGATTTGTTATTGGCTGGTTGTTTATAACAAGAGCTTTGAACAGCATAGCAGTAATGGCAATTGTACCGATTCCGCTATTATATTTCGTAATTAAAGGCAAGATAAGTATCTACAAGCTAATGGCCGCTGCCCCTGTTGCAATGCTATTTTTATTGCTGCAACTTGGATACAACCATGCAATTACAGGCGATGCCTTTTACTGGCCACAAGATCGTTATTTCGATATCACCGAACCTAAACAAGGTTGCCATAGCTTAGGCTTTGGAACAAAAGTTGGCTGTCCGGTAATTCATCCAGGTGAAGATTATCCAGATGGTTTCACCGTTTGGGACGCATTTGGCGTACTTCACAAAAGAATGGGCACATTTCTGCTAACTCTGTTTGGTTGGCAGGCTTTGTTCTTGTTTATCGGTGTGCCGTTTTTATCGCGAAAATATGGTTGGCGGAAATACTTTTTATTGTCAGTTTTTCTCTCGCTTCTTACAGCCTATTTCTTCTGGTATTTCCATGGATTCTGGGGAAGATATTATTACGAGTCCTGCTTTGCAATTTTCCTGCTGGTGTCGGCTGGAATGTCGGAAACTAATCGACTGCTATGCAAACTTGCAGATAACAAGGGTGCAGTTTTAGCTAAAATTATGAGATCAGCCATACCGGCTTTGGCTTTTTCGTATATGGTATTTAATAGTTTTTTCTTTATCCCGACTGCCACGTACCAGATATTGAGCAAGTCATTTTTCAATGTCGACAGTAGAATTGAAAAATTTTCACATGAAATCCCTGAAAAAAGCATTATTTTCATGGACGACTGGTACCAAACCTGTTTCATTTTTATGAGGCCGGGCGATACCAGCAACAAGTTGTGCGCAAAAGATCTAGGCAAACACAACACCCAACTAATGCAATATTACCCTGACTGGCATTATTTCAAGTACAATGTTAAACAGGACAAATTATCCAAAATGAATGTAAAGGTCGACCCTACACCCGTTTTTATTGAACCGGAGTTTAAAATTCCTGCTCATGACACATATGGTGGCTATGCTCATCTGGAAGATTGGTTAACAAACAAAAATTCGAAAGCATCTGGTGGCTCAATACTCGCTTTCGATGCAAAAGGTGAAGGATCTTTTGTAGCTTTCCAGCAATACATTTTTAAGGATGGTAACTACAAAGTTAATGTTAATCTGGCAACAGGCGACAACTATGGCAAAGTTAAATTATATATAGATGAAACTGACTGTGGTTCGCCCATCGACCTGTATTCGAAAGAGCAAGGCATTATAGCCACAACGTTCCAAAATTGTAATAATGTTCCGTTAATTTATGGCAAACACAGGTTCAGATTTGAAGTCGATGGAAAAAATGATAATTCCAGCGGCTATAAAATTGGCATTGACTGGATGCTTTTAGATCTGAACACAAAGGACAAATAGTAGCTATGCAGGAATTTTTCAGACCACTACTTCAACTCCTTAAACCTTTTGAAGATTTTTTCCACGCATATCTTCAGGAAGGTATACTACATAGTATTCTGTTTCAAATTTTCAGGTACATGCATTTGTACCTTTATGAATATGTGGATTATCTAATTTTTGGCATATTTGCCATTCCATTTTTCTACCTTGTTCCAAAGAAATTTCGCAAGTACTACCTGATTTTTGCCAGCTTCACCATGATAAGCGTGATGCACGGGGTTCTGTTCACCTCTTGTTTGTTGGCATTCCCTGTTGCCATACATTTTCTTGTACGACACTGGCAAAAGCGAGCGTTAAAAGATGAAGTATTTCGCAAGAAAGCCACCAAGGGACTTGTCTCATTTGTAATTGTCTTTTATTTACTACTATTGGCGCGTGAGCATTATCATTGGTCACCACTTGTACCAATTTTCGATATGCCACTGATGGTTCCGCTGGTTCATTTCGCTGGAATCGCTTTCATGCTACCAAAGCTGATACATTATATTGTGGACAGCCTTTCTGGTAAAATTACGATTTCCAAAACATCTCATTTTGCTCTTTTCATGATCTTCTTTCCGATCTTCCGCCTTGGGCCAATTGAGAAGTTTCAGAATTTTCAGCGAGATATCCTGCAATCAGAACAAAATGGCATATCACGTTTTGATATAGGATATGGGCTTTACCGCATAACACTTGGTGTAATAAAAAGTATTATTTTTACAGCGGTACTGTATCCCTGGAGAATCTGGTCGGCCAACCATATTGGTGATGCAAGCTGGTGGTGGTTGCAATGGATGGTATTTGTAGGAACCTTCGATGTCTATTTCCATTTCGGTGGATACAGCGATATCGCAGTTGGCTTTTCCAGACTACTTGGTTTCAGAGCCATGGAAAACTTCTACCTGCCGTTTCTTGCCAGAAATATTGGCGAAATGTGGCGCAGGTGGCATATTTCTCTTTCGTTCTGGCTCAGGGATTACGTATTTTTACCCCTCGGTGGATCACGCAAAAACGGTATAAGAAATGCTATCATAACATTCTTTATATGTGGTGTATGGCACGATCTTGCCTGGAAATATGTTTTATGGGGAACTCTACAAGGTGTGGCTTTGGCAGTATTGGGCGCATGGGGGATGTTCTGGTATCAGGTAGAAAACAAACCAAACTACATGAAACCACTGAAACCCATCAAAGCTTTTATGAAGGCCCGACCAAGGTTATCTTATGCGCTGGGAGTATTCGTCACCCTTGAGTTTTTCGGTCTGACCGGATTCTATTTTGTCATTGGAATCGACAAAGCAACTTATGCAGTAATGCGGTTCTTCACCTTCGGCTGGTATGTTGCACCATGATTATTTAATGTTGGTTAGAAACTTGTGCTTGCTATTTCTGTAAAAGCCTATTGGGCCTCAACCTCAGCAATAACGGTCTTAGGTTCAACTGCTTCGACTTCGTTTGGTGGCAAAATCTGACAATACGTTTTATATGAATCCAGAATGCCATTAACATAGGCCAGAATTCCCGGCCCTTTGGCATAGCCGTGTTTTGTCTGCTTGTAATATCGTCGGATAGATAGTCTTCTTACCATTTTTTCTACTTGACCTGCCCATACGACAGGATTGTGCCCGGTGTCAATTGCCAGATGTTGCGCATCTCTTACATGCCCAAGCCCTGCATTATAGGAAGCAAGGACGAACTTTATCCGATCTTCCTCGTTCACATTTTCAAATATGCCCCTCAACTTGGATAGCAATCTTACACCGCAATGAATATTGGCATAGTTGTTTTGAAAGCATTTCATCCTCAGGGTTTTGGCAGTGTTTGGCATAAGCTGCATCAATCCCTTGGCACCAGCCCAACTAAGAGACTCGGGATCAAAACGCGACTCGTGGTAAATCACAGCAGCAATCAATCTCCAGTCAAATTCATATTTCTTCGAAATTTTCTTGATGGTTTTGTCATATATGGACAACTTACCAGATTCCAAGGTAAAACTCTGGTGTTTACGTTGTCTATACAAGCGTTTTTTATCGCCGAAATACTTTTTGCGTAAAATGTTCCCTTCTTTGGAACGCTGGTGTTTTTTTACAAAACTGTTTATGCTTTTTAAAAGTTCAGGAGCATTTTGTCGCATGGCCCAAGCCACTGGAACATGCATCGCAATAACAGCCCCCACCTGTAATTTTTTTGTATCGGTAATTTCAAGTTCTACAATGCGCCTGCTGGCAACAGTACATTCAAATCTACCATTGCCAACTTTTCTCAGGATATCTTCTTCTTCCATATTTTCAGCAACATATTCGATCCTGAAATTATCTTCCAGCATCTTCTTCCAATGATCCAGTGCGTCCATCGCAGGACTGCCTTTATGGACAAATATAGTATGTCCTGCCAACTGCATCGGATCCAGAATTTTTTCGCTGTTTTTGTGATTCACAAGAACAAGATCATCTTTGTACCAAGGTTCGGCAAATTCCACATTTTTCAGGCGATCATGAGTTATCTTGAAGTTTGCCCCAATAATGTCGCCTTTTCCTTCTTTGAGAAATGGAATCATCTCGTCAAGATTTGCAGGTGTAATTACTTCAAGCTTTACACCAATGCTGTCAGCATACATTTTTGCCAATTTGTACTCAAAACCAAATTGTCCACCTTTAAAAACAAAGTAAGAGCTGGAATTGTTTCTGGTAATCAGGCGTAAAACACCCTCTTCTTTTATTTGCTGGAGATCACGTTTGATAATTTGCTTTGCAGGGGCACTTTCCGCGGAAGGCAAAAAGGTGTTAGCTTGCTGGCAGGAAACCAAAAGTAAAGTTAATACAAAAAAAGCGGTCAAAAACCGCAGTTGAAATCCCCATGAATGAAATTGACTTTCTATCACTCTTCACCTGTTCTCTCAAAAAAAAACACACCCCATGTTATGCGCACCCGTGCAATCATGTCAAGCTTAACCGTTACAAGCGCATTTTCAGGATGTGTTTTTTATTTTCGGGGTGTTTTTCTGCCAAACGCTGATTAGCATCGCTCCTGGCGAGTGATCGACGATTAGTCGAATGTATCGAGCCATTCAGCTTTCGATACAACTTTTAAAGTGATAAATCACTTAAAAATTCACTCAGTATGAACGGAAAGAAATTGTAAATATTATTTACCGACAAAATGATTCACACTCCAATTCCATCAAAATCTTTGCTTGCTTATATCAGTGACTCAAATATAAGATGTTTTGAAATTGATAACTTTTAAACTGCAATATTTCATAGTATAATCTTCCGGCAAACCAAACGAACAACCTCGCAAGGAGGACAAGATGTGTCACGATAATGATTGTAATGACAGGAACAGAAATCAGCAATCTAACCATAGAAGACATAGGGATAACTTTAATAATAACAACAACTTCAGAGATGCACAACAGCATCGTGATCAAGATCTAAACCAATTTGAATGCCTTAAAATGTCAATGCTGGACATAACGGAAGAAGCATTTCAGGAAATGGTAAAAGATAAGGTAAAAGTTCTGCTGCAAGAGAAAATTGGTCAGAAAGTCGATGAAATTGCAGAGGAAATCGTCGATTACTACGTCAAAACCAAAGAATCCGAACTACAACACGCCAAAAACGCTGACGACCTGGATCGCAACTTACGTAAAAAGCTATGAATAATTAGATTGTAATTTAAATTGATATTTCGCTGGATTCAATTCGGCTCAGGCGGTTTTTCTGGCATTTGTTATTAGCTCTCTGGCGGCATTAACAGAAGCTTTTGTTTTAGACTCCCCAGTCATCATGCGGGCAACTTCTTCTTCGCGCTCTTTTAGCAGGCCAAGTTCCACCACATCCGAATAGGTTCTCCCGTTTTTACTTGTCTTTTTAACCTTATAATGGTTGTCACCATATACTACGATCTGAGGCAGGTGAGTAATACATATAACCTGACGTTTTTGTGCCAATTGTTTTATTTTAAGCCCGACATCTTTGGCCACTTCTCCACCAATGCCCGCATCAACTTCGTCAAAAATAGAGGTTTCAACAGGATCGCGCTCCATCAGCACGCTTTTAATTGCCAGCATTACCCGGGAAAGTTCTCCACCAGAAGCAATCTTTGTCATAGGTTTTAATGTTTCACCCTGATTTGGAGAGATCATAAACTCCACATCATCAATCCCGTTTGCACCAAGAGCAGAACCGTTTGCAGCAACATCGTTATCTGACAAACTTGATTTATTGGCAACTCTCACCTCAAACCTTGTTTTTTCCATACTTAAATCTGCGAGCTGTTGTTCAATACCCTTTGAAAGAACTTTTGCAACTTTCTTGCGTTTCTTAGATAGATCTTTAGCAATTTTCATAGCTTCATCGGCTGTTTGAGAAATTCGCTGTTTAAAGTCATCCAAAATTTCATCCAGCGAACCCATTTCTGCCAGTTCGTCTTTCATTTCTTCTACTTTGCGAATAAGATCCTCAGTAGTTGGGCCATGTTTTTGCAATAGTCTTTTTATCTTCGCCAGACGACTTTCTACTTCGTCAAGTCTTGCGGGATCGGATTTTGCCTGATAGAGCAGTGCCTTGACCGTCTCTCCAATATCCTCCAGTTCCAATCTCGCCGATTGTAACCTGGCACCAAGTTCCGCAACTTGTGGCAATTTGTCAGATATCTTCTCCAGACTGTTTTCAGCTTTCGAGCAAAAATTAATCGAAGCATTTTCAGAGCTTAGCATTTGGAAAACAATAGATAACGAATCATTTATTGTTTCGGCATTTCTTAGCAGATTTCGTTCAGTAATCAGCTGATCTTCTTCGCCAAATCTTATATCAGCATTTTCCAGCTCTTTTAGCTGAAATTTCAAGAATTCCTCTCGTTCCGCAGTCTGTATGACCTTCTTCTGAAACTCATCACGTTTTCTGATTAACTCAAGAAGTTCGTTATATTTTGCCGTGACTTTATTCCTGATTGGCTCCAGTTTTCCAAAGCGATCCAGCAATAAAAGATGATTTTCCACAGCCATGAGGCTTTGGTGCTGATGCTGTCCTGCAATGTCGACCAAAAGCTCGGCTAAGTCCCCAAGTGTTTTTACAGAAACAGGCCTGTCATTTAACCATGCACGACTTCTACCAGTTTTTTTAACCTGCCTTCTAAAAAGCAGCTCCCCATCACTTTCAACGCCAATTTCAGCAAGCAATTTGGCCACATCGTTATTGTCTGGCAGATCAAATACAGCACTAACTTCCGCAAAATCAAATCCGGTACGAATAAGTTCCGGTGTTGCTCTACCTCCAAGCACAAGATTCAATGCACCGACCAGAATTGACTTACCGGCACCTGTTTCACCAGTAAGAACTGTCAATCCTTCTCCTGGTTCCAGATCCAGAGATTCTATTATTGCAAACTGCCTAATTGAAATACGTTGCAGCATCGTCCTATTTACCCCACCCCAGTTTATGACGAAGAATATGGAAAAAATCGAATTTAGGTGACTTGATCAGGTCAACGGTTATTGGAGCCACTTCGACGATTAGCTTGTCATCCCTTCGCATCTCCACACCTTCCTGACCATCCAGTGTCAGAAACACCTTTCCGTTTGCCTCAGTCAAAACAATAGTGACTTTTAAATTATCAGGCAAAACCACTGATCTGTTGGCAAAAGTATGAGGGCATATAGGTGTTAGGATAAGCGCACTTAAGGTTGGGAAAAGAACCGGCCCACCAGCAGCCATGTTATATGCAGTAGCCCCGGTAGGGGTCGAAATAATCAAGCCGTCTCCACGATAGCTGGTCATTATTCCATCATCGGTGAATGCATCCATTCTCAGAATACGTGCAAGTGCTCCTTTGTTTATCACGGCGTCATTTAAAACTGCCCCCTGAAGAACAACCTCTCCGCCTCTTTCCAGCTTTACATCCAGCATTTTTCTGCTGGAAACTGAATATTCGTCTTTTAATACAAGATCTATCGCTTCTTCAACATCACTCAATGCTATCTCGGTTAAAAAGCCCAAAGTACCAAAGTTAACCCCAAGAACGGGAACGGCCTTTCCATTTAACAAATGTGCGGCATGAATAAGCGTACCATCACCACCTAGTACGACAACCAGATCAGCCTCTGCCATCATTTCTTCTTCAGGCACAATGCTGAGATTAGGGTAAACCAAACCATTGGCATCAGACATGGAAACGGCTTCGCCACTTTCAGCCAGATATCTAATTACAGCAATGAAACCACTGTGACACGAATAACCTTTCTTGCACACAACAGCAATTTTTTTCATGATACACCTATTCTGTGAAGCAGTTCTGTTTGTGCCCCATTGTTATTTCTAAGGCAGGTTTATGCAAAACACACCATATATTCAGATACCCTTTTATTTTATAACATTCCATCTTGCAACTTATTAATAATTTGTGTTACTTTTCATCATATCTTTTACCAATACTTTATCATGAGAGTGTTGAATTGAAAAAATCATTTTACATTTTACTTGTTCTAGCTTGTATAATAATTTCTCAAGCATGTGCTCCTTCAACTCAATACGACTATTGTATAGAATACTGCATTAAAGCAAACGAGTGCATCAACTCCTTTAACATAACAGACTGCGAAAACGGATGTCTCAGGTTAAAAGAGGATAATCCTTTCCCAAAAGAGATGAGTAGAACAGAAATGGTTCTTCACCCACAGCTCAGGATATGCTCAGAACAATATGAGTGTAGCAGATTTATCAGCTGTGTTACAGCCTATGAAAACGGCGAAGAATGGGTGGACACCCCGGTTGAAACTGAGCCAGTTACCCCATAATTGCAGAGAAACAATGCACAAACCATTAAAAACAGTAAAATTCGGATTAATAATCCTTTTAATGTCATGGAGTATTTTAATTTTAGGCTGCTGGGATACTGGATTAACTACGGATGAGGAGCAGTTAAAAACTTGTCGTCTCTATTGCAACCTGCTATTCCAATGTCTTGATCAAAGCATTGACTATTCACAAACACCAAACGATTGTGCAAATCAATGCGAACAGGATGTAAACGATGATAATCCATTCACACCAAATCAAAATATCATGTACTGTACAAACTTTAAAATATGCTCAGAGTTTGGTAAATGTATCGAGTCAGTCTTAGACTCTGAATAGAGATTTACATCAAAAAAAGCGGGCATGCTAAACATGTCCGCTTTTCTCTTAAATATATTATGTAATTCTAATTTTCAATAAAGCTCTTGAGTTTGCTTGATCTCGTAGAATGTCTTAGTTTTTTCAAGGCCTTGGCCTCGATCTGACGAATTCTTTCACGCGTTACTTCAAAATTCTGTCCAACTTCCTCAAGAGTATGATCTGATCTTTCTCCGATTCCAAATCTCATTCTAAGTACTTTTTCCTCACGAGGAGTTAAGGTGGCCAACACTTTTCTGGTCTGCTCACTCAGATTGAGACTTATAACGGCCTCGGCAGGCGAAACAATCTGCTTATCCTCAATAAAATCACCAAGATGACTATCTTCTTCCTCGCCAATAGGAGTTTCCAAAGAAATAGGTTCTTTAGCGATTTTAAGAACTTTTCGAACCTTGTCTATCGGCAGTTCCATTCTTTCGCCAATTTCTTCTGGTGTTGGTTCGCGACCTATCTCCTGAACCAGATGACGTGAGGTTCTTATAAGCTTATTGATAGTTTCGATCATATGAACCGGAATTCTGATTGTTCTCGCCTGATCGGCAATGGCGCGCGTGATAGCCTGACGAATCCACCATGTCGCATACGTCGAAAATTTATAACCACGTTGATACTCAAACTTATCAACAGCCTTCATCAAACCGATATTACCTTCCTGAATAAGATCAAGGAACTGCAGACCACGATTTGTGTATTTTTTTGCAATAGATACAACAAGCCGCAAGTTAGCTTCAACTAATTCGCATTTTGCATCTTCTGCAACAGCTTTGCCGGCAACAATACGTTTATATGTATCGGTAATCTCAGAATATTGCAGGTTGGTCTCTTCTTCAATTTCAGCCAATTTTTCTTCAGCATCCATGAAGCGATTCTCGTACCTCATCAATTCTTCACGTTCACAACCAAGCTGCTTCAGTATTTTAGCCTCAGCAGAACGCCGTTTGTAGAACTGTTTCATCAGTTCCTTAAACTCATCATAGGGCATACCAAAGCGACGTTCAGCTTCCCTGAGTTGGAACAATATATTCCAGACTCGATTGTTGTATCCTTTTAACTTATCAACAATCCTATCAATTTGTTTTTTATTGAGAACGATATCCTTCAATAGGAAACGCATTTCCTCATTCATCTTCTCAATTTGTGTCTCGAATTTTTCATATTGTTTTGCTGTTGGATTTGAGAGCAAGTTGAATTTCGCAATATGCTTGCTTCTTTCCTTATCAAGTTGACGTATTTCTTCTATGATAACAACAAGTTTCTCAACCATCATTTCATTCAAGCTGTCGAGATCTTCCCTTGTCCTTTCATCAACTTCAACTTCACGTTCTACTTCAACATCACTTTCTACTTCATTTTCATTCTGAATTTCATTTTCAGCAGTTGGACGGGCAACAGCAACAGGATCAGCCTCTCTTTCCTGATCGGATTCTCCTTTTAAAATGTCTCTGGCGCGAACTTTACCTGTTAGAAGCTTTTCAGAAAGAGACAACACTTCCGCAATTGCAAGTGGGCTATCTAAAATCACGTTAAGTATGTCCTGTTCACCTTTTTCAATTCTCTTGGCAATCTCGACTTCTCCCTCTCGGGTAAGAAGTGAAACTGACCCCATTTTCCTGAGGTACATACGAACAGGATCATTACTTTTTGTAGATGTATCTGTAGTTGATTTTTGGCTGTCTTTTTTGTTTTTACTTTTGGTAAGAGTTTCAGTAGGCTCCATTACCTGGATATTCATATCCCCAAGCATTACCATTATTTCGTCAAGTTCTTCAGGGGTGAAATTATCTAATGGAAGCGCAGCGTTTACCTCGTCATAAGTCAGACAGCCAGTCTCTTTACCTTTAACAATTAGTTTTTCAAATTCTTCTTTTCTTTTGGTTAAATCTTCAGCCATCTTTTCGGTTACCTCACCTGTTTTCTGGTGTTAATTGTAACTTTCTTCCTGTTTCATCTTGTGTAACTGTTGATGAAGTTGATCCCTTTTCATTATCAACTGCAACTTCTCATCACCATTTGAAGCAGGCATCTCACGTATTTGAGTGTTTAATTTTTCAATTTCTTCTTCGACTGATTGTAAATCAATAGCATTCAAGCAATCGACAAAAGAACTTTTCACATCCTCAACCGTAAGATCCGTCATACTCCATGGATTTATGAGTAAGTTTGCGACCTTATTCTTCCATTCTTTTTCATCAACAAGTTCAACCAAAGAATTGAAATCCGGCATTGAACCGTTTTTCAACTCAAATAATACCTTCATAGAGACATCCCTAAGTGGCTCAACAGTCATTTTCTGTAATACGCCACCAGTCTCAAACAAACCAGCCACAGTCTCAGGAAAATGCACCAACAATCCCAAAATCATCAACTCTGCGCGCTCTATCTTTGTCACAGAGTTTTCCTGCGTCTGCCTGATCACTGAATCAGCTGATTCCTTATCCCAATTTCTCTGTGTCGCGTGCTGCCTCAAAAGTTGTCTGACAACATTCTGATTGACCGACAACCTTGTCGAAATCTTCTCAAGGTACAAAGCCCTCTCAACAGCTTCAACCTTTGCCAACATCGGTACTATACCATGTAGGCATTCTGAAACCCCACGCGGACCATTATTCATCATAGCGTACTGGTCTTCCAGCCAAATGTCAAACAAATACCGTGATTGTTCGATCAGCTGATCAAGCTCTTCACTACTGTGTTTTCTCAAAAAACTGTCAGGATCATGACCATCTGGTAAAACCACCGCTCTGCTATTTATTGATTCTGTCAAAAACAGATCCAGTGAACGGAACATTGCCTTTTTACCGGCAGAATCACCATCATATATGATCACAATATTCGCGGTCATTCTTTTCAGGATACGAAGATGATGCTCTGTCAGTGCAGTTCCAAGTGTTGCAACTGTTTCGTTAAAACCATACTGATGCATCATCACCACATCAAGATTGCCCTCTACAACCAAAACTCTCTTTTTGGCGGCAATGGCAGATCGGGCCAGATTGTACCCATAAAGGGTTTTAGACTTATAAAACACGGGTGATTCCGGTGAGTTAATATATTTTGCATTATCATCGTCGTCTAATGCTCTGCCACCAAAACCAACGACCCGGTTATTTTCCATTACAATAGGAAACATTACACGATGCCTGAAGGTATCGTATGCACCACCTCTATCTTTTGCTTTGGCGAGGCTTGCTTTCACCAAATCCCGGTTATCAATATTCTTTGCCTTAAAATATTTAATGATCGCGTCCCAGGATTTTGGTGCATATCCAAGCATAAAGGCTTCCACCATTTGCTTGCTAACACCTCGGTTTTTCAGGTATTCCTGCGCCATTTTGCCATTGGTATCAGTTATAAGCATTTTCTGGAAGAAACCAAGTGCCTCCCTATTTATATCAAGTAGTCGGGCATGCTCATCCAGCTTACTTTTCTGCTGAGCCGTCATCTCCTTTATTTCAGGCAGTTCTACACCCGCTTCTTTAGCAAGAGTCCTAACAGAATCTATAAAACTTAAATTTTCTATTTTAGAGACAAAGGAGATAACATCACCATGTTCTGTGCATCCAAAACAGTGGAAAAAACCACTTTCCTCAGACACATTAAAGCTGGGTGCATTTTCGTTATGAAATGGACACAGCCCCTTCCAGTTTCTGCCGGCTTTTTTCAGTTCAACATATCTACCGATAACTTTAACGATACTAAGTCTATCTTTGACATCCTGAATGATGTGTTGTGGAATATTAGTGTACACGTTTCACCCAATTAAAAGACAGTTTTGCGCACAATTGCTTTTCCATAAGCATAATCGAGTGAGTATAAGATCCATTCAAAAGACTGTCAAGATTAAACGCCATAAGACATATATGAATATATGCTACTTAGGCTATTCATTGTTTTCAATTGACATGTTTATAATGTAGTGAGAATATGCCTACCGTGTCGTTTTCCGCTATTTCAGAGCGGAATTACATATGTATTATTCCAGTGCTTGGTTTCTTGCTGTAACGATCCATCTCAGACAATCTGGCAGACTTAGACATTTACATGTCAAATCATCAGATTGTAATCTACTGAGCCAATCGTTTTAAATGACTGAAAAAAACATAGAATTCTCGTGGTTTATAAAAATAGGATTACTGTACCGGAGATTATCAGCAATGTTCGCGACTCTCCAAGGAGGACGTTATGGGTTACAACCGTAGAGATTTTCTTAAACTGGCTACAAAGACTACGGTGGCGGCAACTGCTGTAGCCGCGACTTCAACTGCACATGCAAGTTCGGACAAAAAAGTGGCAGCAGAAGATGCAGTTGGATGTCTTATTGACACAACAGTATGTATCGGCTGTAGAAAATGTGAAGATGCCTGTAATAGATCAAACAATCTTCCAAAGCCTGAAAAGCCTTTCGATGATCCAAGCGTACTTAATACCAGAAGAAGACCGGATGAAAAGAAATTTACTATCATAAATCAATACGAAGGTCATCCTTCAAAAGACAAGCCCCATAAAGCGCATACCTTTGTGAAATTCCAGTGTATGCATTGTATTGATCCAGCTTGTGTTTCGGCCTGTATTGTTGGGGCTCTGACAAAAACAGATAAAGGCCCGGTAGTTTACGATGCAGACAAATGCATTGGTTGCAGGTATTGTATGGTGGCCTGCCCCTTCCAGATTCCGGCCTATGAATACTACAACCCGCTTACTCCCAGAGTAATGAAATGCACCTATTGCACGGATAAGATAACGCACGAGAATCCCAACCCGGCCTGTGCAGCAGCCTGCCCGGTCGAAGCTATCGTTTTTGGTAAAAGAAAAGATTTGGTCAAACTGGCTCATGAAAAAATTAAGCATAGACCAGATAGATATGAAAACCATGTATATGGTGAATATGAAGTTGGCGGTACAAGCTGGATGTACCTTACCGGAAAACCGGCAGAGAAAATTGACCTTCTTAAGTTGCCGACAGCAGCGCCACCAAGACTAACCGAAAAAATTCAGCATGGTATTTTCAACTATGGAATTCTTCCGGCTGCCTTTTACGGAAGCCTTGCAGGTTTGATGTGGTTCAACAGACGCAAAAAAAAGCTTAACGAACAGAACCACGACGATTCGACAGATAATAATTCAAACAAATCGAACAAGGGCGAATAAAGGAGCTGAAAAATGAGTCATCCAGAATTAGATAAAATTAGAAACAAGCCCTTTTTCAGTAAAGGCACTTTAGTCCTTTTAACCATTATGATCATAGGTTACTCCTTTGCATTCGCCAGAATGCTCACAGGTCTGGGGCCGGTGACAAACCTCAATCAGACCTTTCCCTGGGGAATCTGGATTGGTATCGACGTAGCAACAGGTGTTGCACTTGCCGCAGGTGGATTTACCACAGCAGCATTGATTAATATTTTCGGAAAAGAAAAATTTCACCCATTGGAAAGACCTGCTCTTCTAACCGCATGGCTTGGTTATTCCTTCGTCGGTGCAGGTTTAATGTTTGATCTAGGTAGATTCTACAACATCTGGCATCCAGCAATTTACTGGCAAGGCAACTCGGTACTATTTGAAGTCGGCATCTGTGTTATGTCTTACCTCACAGTGTTAACAGTAGAGTTTTCTCCAGCAATTTTGGGTGGTTTGCTAAACAACATTGGTGAAAACCATTGGTCTGCCAAATATCTACGTCCGCTAGAAGGCCCGCTGAAAAAAGCACGTTTGGTAATCAACCGCATAATGCCCGCTTTCGTTATCGCCGGTGTAATGTTCTCATTTATGCATCAATCTTCTCTAGGTTCATTGATGCTGATCGCCCCAACCAAACTAAGCAGCCTCTGGTGGAACCCTCTGATGCCAGTGCTATTTTTACTCTCGGCAATTATGGTTGGTTTCCCAATGGTTATTTTCGAATCATTGATCGTAACCAAGAGCTTTGGTCGTAAACCGGAAATGGAATTACTGACTCCCCTGTCTGCCTATATTCCATACACAATTACCCTGTATGCGATAGTAAAGTTTGCCACTCTGATTCACGCGAACACCTTCGAGACATTTTTCGCCAACCCTGGCGATGCCACTGCCCTGCTGATCGAAATCTCGGTAGGAATCATTATTCCGTTTTTCATGCTGATACAGAAATCAGTTAGAAAATCACCCCTGCTTCTTTTCATTGCGGTCTCCATGATCGTTTTCGGTATTGTGTTAAACCGTGTAAATGTGTTTCTGGTTGGATACCATCCGCCATTTGCAACAGGAAGTTACTTCCCTGCTATCGGTGAAATCGCCGTCACAGCAGCCTTAATCAGTACTATAATATTTATCTACAGATTTTTCGCGGTCTACTTTCCCGTTCTTGAAGCAGAAGATCGTGAAATCACTGAAGCTGAAAAAGAAGCACTTAAACCTGTCAAGACATCCATGGTAGCATGGTTTGCACGTGGATTGGCAGTCTTCGCATTTTTCGGTTTCGCCATTTTCTACTCTGTTGGACACTACAGGAATTTCGAGGAAAATCAGTTCAAGGAATTCCGCTTTATTGATCCTTTCAGTAAACTACATGCCGAAGAACCGGAATCAACTCTCACCAGTTTCGATGCTGAGCAAATGCCGGCGATGATTTCAATTAACCATAAAGCTGCAAATATTCAGATAAATGATTATGAGCCGGTAAGATTTATGCACAAAGCTCATGCAAGCAGACTAAATGGCGACTGTGCAAGATGTCACCACAGGGTGCAAACGGAATCCAAAGACAGAATCGGCGAAATACTGGAATCCTCTGCCCTTCCTGAAAGCACCCCTGCTGATTGCGCAACCTGTCATCAATTCCCCAATGAAGCGGACATGTTGACTAGACCCGGGCTTAAAGCAGCTTTCCACAGGCAATGCATAGAATGCCACGAGAATGAAACCCAAAATGCCCCAACTGATTGTATTTCCTGTCACCATCCAAGAGTACCCGATCACACTGCATTTATCGATTTCAAGGGTAAACCTGAGGGAAAAGAAATAACTGCACGTTGTTTGGAATGTCATGAAAAACAAGGTCAGGATATATTGGACACAGCTCACTTCACCTGGGAAGGTTTATCACCAAACACAGTCGGACTTGAACACCGTACCGATCTCGGCAAGAAAAACATTATCAATAGCTATTGTATTCATATCAACACAAATGAGGATCGCTGTTCACAATGTCATATCGGTTATGGCTGGACAGATGACAATTTTGATTTCACAAACCCGGAAAACATTGATTGTCTGGTTTGTCACGACAAGACCGGTACCTACAAAAAAACCACAACCAAAGGCGGACAGATTGCAGAAGAAGTCGATTCTCTTCAGGTCGCAAGAAATATTGGCAGACCTACCAGAAGCGATTGCGGAAGCTGCCACTTCTACGGTGGAGGCGGTGCTAATGTCAAACATGGCACTCTGGAGCCTGCCCTGGCCAACCCATCCCCTGAAATGGATGTTCATATGGGTAAATACAATATGCTCTGTCAGGATTGCCACAAAACCAGAGAACATAAGATTGCCGGACAATGCCTTACAATTCCAGCCAGCGAAGGACGTGTCTCGTGTGAAAATTGTCATGGCAAAACACCACATAATCTTTCTGGTGAATTGGCCGTACACCTTGATAAACACGCAAAAAGCGTAGCCTGCCAGACATGTCATATTCCTCGCTTTGCCAAAGAGACCGCAACAGTCATGAGCTGGGACTGGTCCAAAGCCGGCCAAGACAGAGAAACGGAAAAAGACGAAGATGGCAACGTGACATACGCCAAGAAAAAAGGCGAGTTTACAAGAGAGAAGAACGTGGTTCCTTGTATGTACTGGTACAACGGTAAAAACACTCGTCACCTGACTGATGACAAGATTATTGACAAAGACAAAACCACACTTCTAAACGGCCCTGTTGGCAACATCGGTGACGTCAACTCAAAAATTGCTCCGTTCAAATGCTATACTGGCATTGTCCCAATGGATGCGGAAAACAAAATACTTGCTATTCCAAATCTCTGGAAAGGCTATTGGGATCATTTCGACTGGGAAAAAGCCATCACTAAAGGCATGGCAAATCAGGACACTAAATATTCTGGCAAGCTTGCCTTTGCCAAAACCGAAATGAGATGGACAGTGGACCACGAGGTAGTGCCTGCGGACAAAGCTCTGCATTGTGCGGATTGTCATAACCAAAAATCAGTAACATGCACCAATTGTCACAGTGAAGGAAACATGAATGATCTTTCAAAGAAGAGTAAGCCATTATATAAAGGCAAACAGATAAACTTCAAAGATCTTGGCTACGATGATGATCCAGCTACCATAGGTGGCAGATTCAACAAACTGTCCCCACCATCATTCAGATAAAACCACTTACACTGCAACCAAAAAGGATCATCTCTTGACGGAGATGATCCTTTTTCTTTTTGATATTTAATTTAATTTGCAACACTCGTGCTCCAAATCCTATCAAATTCCTCTTCGTACGGTTGAGCAAGCCAATCGGAATGAAGTATCAATACGTTTTCATCATTCTTATTATTAGCAGACCAACTGAAATTAAAGGAACCCGTCCATACAATCTTTCTGTCAATTACCACATATTTATGATGCATAGCCGAGGAATTGCTGTCAACCTTAACCATTACTTCAGATTCATCCAGTCTCTCAAATTCAGAGTACTGATCATTTGCGCTTCTCTTCTCAAATACACCAGTAACTTCCACACCTCTTTCGTGAGCATTTATCATTGCGATAGCAAGGTCATCGTCCGTATATGCGAATGCAAGAAAATGAATACTTTCTTTTGCATTATTTATAAGTTCAATCAATCGATCCATAGTGTTTTCTTCCGGTGCGAAATAATTTTCCACTTGCATTCCATTTATATCAAATGTTTTTGCAACACTGTATGGCGATTCCTTATGAAAATTCCTATCTACAAACTGTTCTTCAAACTCAGCCTCATAGTTTGCTGCCAACTCGGCAGAATAAATCATTATCGAATTATTATTGTTATTCCATGCACCTGTATCCGTAACATTCATCGATCCTGTCCAGACAATTTCATCATCAACAATCATGAATTTATTATGCATAATTGCATCATGATTATCTTCAACAACTGGAATACCAGCATTTATAACTCGCATCATAGCTTCTCTGTCCATATGATCCGAATCCGTAACTATCTGCACTTCCACACCTTTGTTATGTGCTGCAATAAGAGCATCTGCAGCACTGTACAGGCGCAAGTCGTAAAATGAGCAATGTATTTTAGTTTTAGCAAATGCAATCAGGGCGTTTAATTGTTTGTCAGAATTCTTTGGATCATTTTGGGCAACTGTTCTGTCGCCATCGTAAACATTTGTAAAAAAGACATGAAACGGGTCGAATTCGGAAACGATACCATCTGAGGTGACCCATGTTTCACTATCACCCTCATTTACATCACCATCAAGAATATCATTTTCCTGCTTGTCCAATTCACTTATATCAACATAATCTTCATCCAAATCACCATCAATATCACCATCCAATGTTACTTCAGAATCCCATTCTTTTTCGTATTCGGCATCCCCATCTACAAAGTCCGGCCCTGAAAAGGTTCCTCCATCACAAGACAATGGAATTAAAAGCACCAGAAGGAAAATCGCATTCATAATTATATTTCGCCACATTTTAAAACCTCATATTCATTAAAGATTCATAATATTTATATTTAGTTTACTATATTTAGTATATAATAGCACTAAATTTCTATACTATAATATTAATAACTCAATTTCATTTTTTGTATTATGACCTAAAGCCTATTCTGCAAAACAGTTTCCTGAAATTAAAAAAGGCGGATAAGCCAAAGCCTATCCACCTCATTTTTTTGAAAACACTATTTAAGTTTATTCACCAAACCACAATTGAATTTCGTTTGCTGCTTCTTCCGGGTCGCCACTGGCATGTACTAAATTTTTAATGGATCTTTTTTCAACATTAGCCAAATCTGGCGAATCAATTGAATAGTCACCACGGATAGTTCCAGGAGCTGCTTCAGACGGAAATGTGTGTCCTACCAGTTTTCTTACAATAGAAATCGCACGATTTCCTTTTAGTATCATTCCCACAACCGGGCCACTGGTCATGTATTCAGCCAGCCAGCTTTTGACAACTTTGCCAATGGTAACAGGATCAGCCGAGCCAAAGGTCTCGACGATATCAAGTCCGTCTCTCTCGTATGCCTCTTTTGTTTTTGTTCCTACAGCATTAAACCAACCATCGTGGCTTGGATAATGATTATTAATACGTTCCTCAGTAGCATGAAAAACACTCATGTTCTCGATTGTCAAACCTGCACGTTCAAAACGACTGACAATATCTCCAACCAATCCACGTTTCACACCATCTGGTTTAACCATTACATATGTTCGTTCCATTTTATAACCTCAGCCTTATCTACAAAAAAAACCAGCACCACATTTTTTGACTTGTGGCGCTGATTATTACCATATTATTTTAAATTTGGATAGAGGATTATTTACTTCCAGTATTCTCTTTAAGAGATAATCCAAAAGTTCCATTACCAGCACCAGGCTCATAACCCGGTTCTGCTATATCAACTACAAAATAATATGTTGTTCCTGCAACGGCTGAGAAGTTTATCCATTCAGCACTTGCTGCATTATGATTATCGCTACCTTCAGTGCAATTGCTGGAAACCTGAACACCATCGGTACAATTTGTAAGCATATAGACTGCACCATCAAAATTATCGGCCAACATGGAAACAGTCAGATCAATATTTGAAGTAGCAGTATATGAAAACACTTTATCCCAGCCACTGCAAACATAACCAGTACAAGACTCGCCATCATTAAAGTAAATATCATTTACATAGTTTGAAATATTGTGCGATGCATTGTCGTAAGGAATAGCATCAATAACTACAGGGTTTGTACAGTTTTCACCTGGTTCTAAAACAATCTCGGCTTCATCTTCAGTATCTTCAGCGTCTTCGACATCTTCGGTATCTTCAGCATCGCCATCTGCGTTTTCAATGTCGCCATCAACAGCTTCATCTACATCACCGTCTGTTGTTTCATCATCGCCATCAACAGTTTCATCGACATCACCATCTGCTGTTTCAGTATCACCATCAATAGTTTCATCATCATCGCCATCAACAGTTTCATCAACATCACCATCTGTTGTTTCTAAATCGCCATCAATAGCTTCATCGACATCACCATCTGTTGTTTCTACATCGCCATCAACATCACCATCGGTGTCATCATTGTTTCCACATCCAAGGCATAGCATGAGAGATAACATAACCAGTATTAAAATCACCATTAAATTGCGTTTCATTCTTTCTCCTTTTCGATAATTCGTGATGGAAATAATATATAGTTTCCCCCTAATCAGCGTAACCTTCTATACTCTGTATAATATTCATTTAGTGTTTTTTAGCAAGAAAAAAAGGGTGGCACAGTGGCCACCCTTTAAGCATTTCATCTTTTTTGAATTATTTTCTACCGGGAGTTACAAACTCAAAAGCATTGAAAAAATAACCAACTTCAAATGCCGATGTTTCAGGAGCATCGGAACCATGCACGGCATTGGATTCAATGTCAGTACCATATTTACCTCTTATGGTACGATTGTTAGCCTTCTTTGAGTCTGTCGGACCCATAAGTTTGCGCCAGTCCTCAATAGCATTTTCACCTTCAAGACACATAACAACTACTGGGCCGGAAGTCATATATTTCATCAGGCTTTTAAAGAACGGACGTTTTTTATGTACGGCATAAAAACCCGCAGCCTGAGGTCTGGTTAAATGAATTTTTTTCATCGCTACAATTTGCAAACCTTTTTTCTCGATCATAGCGATTATGTTACCTACATTACCTGCTTCAACAGCATCTGGTTTAACGATTGCAAATGTCCTTTGCATGGGAAGACTCCTTTCGAATCTATGGGGCACCTAGGAATATATTTTTAGGTAAATTTATTTGTGCCCGCCTTATAGCTCAAAAGAAATCGAAAATCAAGCACTTTAAATGATTTCCTCAGTGGTTATTTTCTTATATATAGAAGTACTACTTTAAAAAGATGTATGCAGCAATTCCCGAAAGCGAGACTGCCAAAGCAATGGCAAACCAAATGAACATCTTTGAGGAACCTGAGCTTACATGGGCATCAGGTCTTATCGCGTCTTTAATTTCTATTCTGGATTTAGCATCAGCAGGTTTCTGTCCCCCGAGAACAATGTTGAAAATATCATCTCTCAATTCATCGGAATCCTGTTCAATCTCTTTTATGACTTCCATATCCAGACCAAGTTCTCTTCTCACTGAATACTCTTCAAGGTTTATTGCGCTTGCCAGCAAATGCCTTATAAACAGAGGCGCCACACCAGATTCAGTCGATTCCTGTCTAGCTTTATTTTCCGTATCAACGCCGATACCAATTCTAAAAGCCATGATATCTGCCATATGTATAAGCATTGCCAAACGTTTGTGGTCTCCGGCGCGTTCCAGATGGTGATGCGAAATAATAGCACGTGTTATTTCATCCGGGAGTTTCCAGGACTTCAACAACATCCCACCCGCCAATTCGTGAATTGGTTCCATAGCCTCTTCAACAACATCAGCAGCATAGTAACTCTTATCTTCAATCTCGTCTTTCATTGTTCCAAGCAATGCAGCTTTTCCAACATCATGCAAAAGACCACCCAAAAAGGCGACGTCGTAGTCAATGCCAAGTGGCAATGCCAGCCTGCGCGAAATTTCTGCAACTCCAAGACTGTGCAACCACAACGAACGAATAAGTTCGCCATACATTTCGGATGTGAACAGGCGTGTCTGAACAAACAAACTGTAAAGCGTATTTTTCAGCTCAACCTGACCAATCCTGACGATAGCATCCTTGATACTTTTGGCTTCAGTAGTTCTGCTGTAAAAAACAGAGTTGGCAATCTGCATTAACCTGGCAGCAACAGACTGATCCTGCCCGATAAGAGCCTCAAGCTCTGCCACAGTGGTTTCCGGTTTATTGGCAATTCTCATTGCTTTGGCAATAACCTGTGGCATCGCCGGAATAACCATGGTGCCATCTTTGATCCAGCCTGACATTGGGTGTTGCAGTTCATGTATGCGTTTCAGTTTTTCATCTGTCAAATTTGTAGTATGTTCGTTCCAAGGCTTACTCATTATTGTATTTCCTTGTCAATTTATGCGATAAATAAGTTTTGCGTATAACAGTAATTCGGAGCATATGATATTTTAGATTCCCAATCAACAGAATACCACATTATATAGCTATCGTTAGATCGGCAATTTATTTGAAATATTGATAGACTTATGCGCATATTTCCCTGATATTTCACCATTTTTATTACTTCGTCTTGACTATAAAGTTGTAATTGTTAAACTACCACAGACATTTTTTGTGGAGTGAGAAAATACTTACGTATAGCAGGGAGTATATAATGCAATTTGATACTATCATTTCAAATACGCTGATTTACGATGGAACTGGCAGACAATCTTATAGAAACGACGTTGGTATTAAAGATGATAAAATCGTCGCTATCGGAGATCTCTCAGAGACCGAAACGGCAACAAACATAAATGGTGGCCGCTTTGCACTCTGTCCCGGCTTTGTGGACATCCATTCTCATGCGGATATGACTCTGCACAGACCAGATCATGCCGATCTGCTAAAGCCATTGGTTCATCAGGGAATCACCACTTTTGTTGGTGGCAATTGTGGCGTTGCTATGGCTCCGGTATCAGAGCGTCATCGTGAAACACAGATGAAATTTTACGATTTCTTTCTTGGCGAAGATCAGGAAGAAAGAGTTCGCTGGCAATCTTTTGGCGAGCTTATGGACACATACGAGAAACAGGGAGTTCTATTAAATACTGCTATGCTTGCCCCCCACAGCATGTTGAGAATGAATGTCCTCGATGTAAAAACGGAACCTGCACTTCCTCCGCACATGGATGAAATGAAACACCACCTTAACGAATGCATGGAAGCCGGTGCCATAGGCATGTCGACTGGTCTCCAGTATCCAGGAGGACTTTCATCCAACCAGTGGGAAATCACCGAACTTGCCAGAGAAGTTCATAAATATAATGGCGTTTTCACCTCTCACCTTAGAAGTTACAGCTCGGACACCCTTCCACAGGCCGTAGATGAAGTCATCAGCGTTGGTCGTGACGCTGAAGTCCCGGTTCAGATCAGCCATTTGTTCTGGATACCTAACTTCCCGGCGCCATTAAACTCCTTAATGACCAAGTTCATCAAGCTCGCAAGTACAGCTTATAACAAAAAGAAATTCCCGCTTCCAGTAGGTTCGGCCTTGAAGCCACTTTTAAATAAAGTTGCCTCACTTGTAAACGATGGTTTTCCCATTGGTGTGGATGTAATGCCAACCAGCGCGGGTTTCACACACCTGTTGGCCTTGTTTCCGCCATGGGCTCTCGAAGGTGGCATGGAAAGGGTTCAGCAGCGTTTAGCCGACCCCAAAGAACGCGCCATGATTCGTAAAAGTATTGAGATGGGCGATACTAAATGGCCTCACAGAGGCCGAGATAGCTGGAGTATGAACCTGTTCAAGGTTATGGGCTGGGACTGCGCATTTATCATGAGTGTGCCATCTGCTAGAAATTCAAAGTATATTGGCAGAAGTTTTGCCGATATCGCCAAGGAATTGGGCAAACATCCCTTTGATGTTGCCTGCGACATGTTGCTTGAAGAGGATGGGCGAGTGTTGATATTCGAAACTGCGACCTTCCCAGGCGACCCGCTGGTCGAGTTATCCTTGTTAGACCCTCTTATCGACCCCAATGCATCCATTGTTACAGACACTATTTTGCTCGAATTCGGTATGCCTTCTCACCTCTTCTACGATTGTTTTCCCAAGTTTTTGGGCAACTATTCAAGAGAACTTGGCAAAATATCTCTGGCCGAGGCAATCCGTAAATGCACCTCGCTTCCTGCCAGTCAGATGCAAATTCAAAAAAGAGGCAGCATAAAAGTTGGCAACTACGCCGATCTTGTGTTATTCGACCCCGGAACCATTGGTTCAAGGTCAACAGCCATGGATCCAAAGCATTCTCCAAGTGGTATCGAGTATGTTTTCATAAATGGTCATGCTGTTGTTGATCCTTCGGGTTATCATCCCGAACCTAAACCGGGTAAATTGTTGAGACACGGAGCTGTCTAGCAAAATTTTGGAGGTTGAAAACATGGAAAACTTTGATCTGGCTGTCATTGGTGCTGGCCCTGGTGGATATGTGTCTGCAATCAGAGCAGCACAACTTGGCTTAAACACGGCAATTATTGAAAAAGATCCCAAACTTGGTGGCACCTGCCTTAATGT
>Ga0209475_10001119_pt1 | contig 37061 bp, 45 predicted proteins | sample tdDd471_FD_187128 | JGI IMG/M metagenome (GOLD analysis project Ga0209475, IMG submission 187128) | Marine sediment microbial communities from the Atlantic coast under amendment with organic carbon and nitrate - tdDd47.1 (SPAdes)... | ecosystem: Environmental > Aquatic > Marine > Coastal >... | reverse complement strand
AGGCGCAACGGTGCCAGATGGAGCTTTCGAGAATCTAACCAGCATCGGTGGCTCTGCGGACTTCGAAGGCGCAACGGTGCCAGATGGAGCTTTCGAGAATCTAACCAGCATCGGTGGCTATGCGGACTTCGAAGGCGCAACGGTGCCAGACTATCTTAGAAGAGTAAAAGCTAATGACCCTGAGTGCACGGCAGGAAAAACAGCAAAGGAAAACCTATTCAAGTCATTCTTAAAAGCGGGTTTTGTTTTTGCTGATGGGATTTTGTCAAAATTAATTAGTAGGCGTGAATCCAACGGAACAATTATTTGGAAAGTCGTAGTCTGCGGAAAAATAGAGTCTTCATTTGTTATAGAAAAAGACGGTGTTTATTCTCACGGCGAGACATTAAAAGAGGCCAAAGCATCTTTGATATTCAAGCTAACAGATCACGACACCAGTAAATATAAGTCATGGGGGCTTGATACTGCCATTAGCTCAGCAGAGGCGATCCAATCGTATAGAGCCATTACCGGAGCTTGTGAGTTTGGTGTCAGAGATTTTTGTGAAAAGAAAGGCGTCGATTTTAATGCAGATTGGACACCCGCAAAGATTCTACAGCTCACGGAAGGCGCTTACGGTCATTCAACTTATGACGATTTTTTTAAAAACGCAAAAGGGCAAGCAGCCTGACTAGCGGATTTGTACGTAGGAGAACTAATTATGAGACAGCCATTATTCATAACGTTTACAGGGATTGACGACAGAACAGACTTAACCCGCGCAGATAAACTAGCTAGTGAATACCCTATTGAGTGGGGAATACTTTTCTCTGAAACAAACCGAGACGCTCGTTACCCGTGCAAACAGGCGATTAGCGAAATACTTGAACTTTCTGGGTCAATCGCTGCGCATCTTTGTGGAAGGATAGCTAGACGCGCTGCCTCGTATGGTGTGCTTCCCGAAGATTTCCCTCTTGAGGATGTGCATCGAATACAAATCAATGGGCGTCATAAACCAAATCAACTAGGCGAATTTTCAAATCACCACGATATTCCAACTATAGGCCAGGTCACTAACTCATTCAGTAACGACCTGCCGCATTTACAGCTCTATGATAAGTCTGGTGGGCGAGGAAATCTTATTGATTATATACCTCCCCTCCCCGGCGAAGTAATGGTGGGTATTGCAGGAGGGCTATCGGCAGGGGTTGTTGGTTCTGTGCTTGAAAGAATAGAAGGTGATGGGGACTTCTGGATAGATATGGAAGGCCGAATAAGAACTGACGGCTGGTTTGATTTAGATAAAGTCGAAGCTGTTTGTCATGCTGTTTACGGATGACTAGCGAATTTGTACTTTTAACCTGTTAGGAATGTCAGGTTGATAACCTTGCCAATAATTTGCAAGTGAGCGTAGCGAAACGCAGCCGAAATTAATTGCTGTTGTTATACGGCTGGATTACGAGGAAAACGAAATGCCAAAATTTAGAAAGAAGCCTGTTGAAATAGAGGCGCTGCTTTGGACAGGAGAAAATCACCGAGATATGTTTAATTTTCTTGGCGGTAAAGATGAAGACCCGATCAGAGCCGATGGGCAAAACTTCTACATGGATCACGGCTTAGTTAAAGGTGGCTTAATGATCAAGACGCTAGAGGGTGAACATGTGGCAAACATTGGCGATTATATTATTTGCGACGTTGAGGGTGAATTTTACCCATGTAAGCCTCACGTGTTCGAACAAACGTATGAGGCCGTATAACACACAGATTGTAAGCCGAAGGTCTTACGCAATGATGTGTTATGCACTTTTAAAACCTTGAGAGGCTAATATGAAATATTTATTTTTATTACCATTATTCCCGCTCACAGCTTTAGCGCACCCTCTTGAGGATTGCCCGTTCATACCTGCCACCCCTGAGCGTGTAGAATCATTACTTGACTGTGAAACGGTAGTAACGGAAGTGCAGCAGCGGCTTAAGATTGATTTTATTTACAACAAAAGTTTGAGCTATGTAAATCGATTTACTGACTGTCAGTATGTGCGCGATGTTTGTGCGCCGGAACCGCCACCGCCGCCTGTAGTTGATACTCCAGAGGTTACAGGGGGCAGTGTGCGTGTAAGCTGGGATCGACCCACGACCCGTGAAGATGGGTCAGAACTAAAGCCTGAAGACATAGCGGGGTATGTTGTCCAAGTGTACTGGAACGGTGAACTCTACAAAGAAGTACCAACAACTGAATTATATGTAGTAATACCTACTGAGGGCGCAACCGGTGGAACAGTTTCTTTTGTTGTTATCACTGAAGATACGGGCAACCTAGTAAGTAAGGCCAGCAAAGAAGCGGGTGTTGAGTTATGAATGACTTGAGTTGGAAGCTAAACACTATCGGCGCACCGTTCAATGATGATGTTGTGATCGAGCGCATTTCAAAATTGAAAGGCCGGAACCGTCAAGCTTTCTGGCTACTGACTCGCGGCTTTACGTCTGAAGAAATAGCGGAGCATCTTGGTATTTCAAATCGCGCAGCAATAGCAGCGGCATATAGAGCGTGTCAGCACTTCGGATTAGATAGTCGTAATGAGCTTATACCTTACACTTTGCCAGCTATCGTAAGGCGAGGTATCAGGAACCCGGAAATTGGGAGGAAATTGTGAGTGATTGCAACATAATCCAGCTTCGCCCTTGTGGTGATGCTGCCGGAACGCTCAGAGCCATTGCAGAAATGATGGACGCTGGCGAGATTGAAGCAACAGAATGCACAGTAATTGCTGGAGCTGATGTCTTTCATTGTGGTGAAATTGATGATGGCAGAGCCGCTGAGCAAGCCGTTTGGAATATGAACTACGGAATACACAAGCTTATGAGTCCTGCCTTTGATCAGGGTGAGTAAATACACACACGGCCATTAGCTCAATTGGATAGAGCAACCGTCTTCTACACGGTGGGTTACAGGTTCAAGTCCTGTATGGTCGGCCAATTTTAGAGGAATTAGCATGGAAGAATACTGCGATTATTGCGGGGAGCCCTGTGACATTTACGGCCATTATCACGGGTCTGATGTATGCCATGATTGTTTTGATGAGCTGACAGATAAAGATAGCGAGGATGAGTGATGGAAGAAACAAAACGTCCAGATAACCGAGAAAAAGAAACTTATCAACAGTTCTTCCAGCGTCTTGGCATTGTTGATCCACAGGTTATACATACGGCTAAATTAATAGATCAGGGGGTTATATCTCCCATAAAAATTAACATTCAATCGAGTAATTAGCTTTGCTTTTTGCTCTATATTTATTAGTATTGATCTGCGCTCTGACAAGCGTAAATAAGCAGGAGATTTACAATAGTCTCCTTTTTGGTGGCCCTGTAGCCGCCTCTGATCATCCAGATCACCCTGCTCGGTAATTGTCAGCGGGGCCACCACAAAGGGGATTAACATGAGCCTAGAAGCCACTAAAGCACATCTAACAAAACTAGCCAAAGCAGCGTACCCGTGCCCAGAATGCGGCAAGATTCCTCGGTTCAATTTCAGTGTAGAAGACCAAAATGACAAGGGCTTTACCCGGCATATTGTCGAGCGAAAGCCGTGCTGCATACCCGCTCGCCCAGGCAGAAATGCCGTTTTTTTGACGTATGATTTCAAAGGGCCAGACCCTAAAATGCTTAAAAAAAGTGGTTTACAATTGATCAACGATTGGAATGAAAGAGCGGAATAAGGGGGTGTTTATGAGCAATAAAAAAGCCAAGGAATATCACCCATGAGCGGCTGGATTAAACTACATCGAAGCATCCAGGACTGGGAGTGGTACACCGACGTTAACACCTTCCGATTATTCATGCACATGCTCTTAAAAACCAACCATATCGACAAAAACTGGAGGGGAATCAATATCTTAAGGGGCCAATTTATCAGCGGAAGGAAGCAATTAGCGCTTGAAACGGGTTTGTCAGAGCAACAGGTGCGCACATCACTCAATCGGCTAAAATCAACCAACGAAATCAGCACCCAATCAACCAACACTTTTACTCTGTATATCATTGAAAACTATGATAAATATCAGGATATCGGCTCTGAGCTAACCAAGCCAAATCAGGCCGAGCTAACCAGCGGCCAACCAGCAACTAACCAGCAACTAACCAGCAATCAACCACTACTAAAGAACTATAAGAATGATAAGAATATAAATACTATGTCAAAGAATAAATTCTCTGACGATGATATGACTACGGCAAAATGGATATTTGATAGAGTTTTACAAGTCGCCCCAAAGACCAAAAAACCCAATCTTGAAAAATGGGCAGACACGATCAGACTGATGCGAGAGCAAGACAAACTTGATCACTCTCAAATCTGCCAAGTGTTTAAATTTGCCAACCAAGATGAATTCTGGAAACTCAATATTTTGTCACCCGCTAAACTCAGAAAACAATTTGCACAACTCGACGCAAAACGAGGCCAAGCCAATGCAACAAATCAATCTGGAAGAAACCCAGGAACGTTTAAAAAACTCTCAGCAGTTGAGCGAGTCAAACAGGCCAGCCCCATCGACTACGATTCGCTATCAGAGCTTGATGAATCAGATCTGGACATACCTTTGCGGGATTTACGGTAATACGCTTACAAGCAGCTACGGTGACGAAATTCCAGAAGCCTGGCAAATGCAATTGTCTGAACTCACAATGAGGCAGATAGCAACAGGCTTTGAGAATTTGAAAAAGCACTGGAAAAACACATTTCCACCAAATCCTATGCAACTGGTCGATTTGTGTCTAGGTTACTACACAGACCAGAGAACTCAGCAAAGAATACGACTGACCCCGAAAGAATATATCCCAGAAAATGACCCGGCGCATATTCGTTACCGCGACCGTGCAAAAGCATTACCCAAGCCCAACGCCAAAGAACTTGCCAAGGCAGCAAGGGATAAAGCCATCCAGGAGATACAAAATATCAATCTCAATACACCCTGCAAGAACTGCAAAGCAGCGCAAAAAACCATCAAAATCCAAGGCCAGTACTACTGCGATCAATTTTGCTTCGATGAATACGAAATTAAAACCAAGAAAGACCGTGAATATCTTTACGCACTCAATCAGGAGAAATCACCCCATGTCTAGCAAACAATCACCGCTACTCATACAAGCTGTCATACTTATGGTCAAACAAATCAACGAGTTAGAGCAATTAAAAACCTTTTTTGACTGGTTTCAGTTCGAAGTCAGCATTGGACGAATATCGTTTAACGATATCGAATATCAAGAAATCGAGCACGAAGCGAGACAAGCAAGAGAAAGAAGTGTAACCGATTGATTAAAAACGAGTAAAATCAACCCAAGGAGAAATGAAATGTTACAAAATGACTCAAATGTTACTCATTTAAACCCCGATCAGGAGGGCGAAATTGTGGATAAAAAAACCAATGAATTTGATGTTGCGAATCAGGAGGCAACGCACAAGCAGAAGCTGGTAGAGATTGGTGAAACACTAGCGAACATCGATGACGCTGATATCCAGGATGCTTGCCAGCGGCTCTACGATGAGGTTTACATGCCGCGCAAGAAGCTTAACGAGCTGCGAGCGGAGATTGTCGAACCGCTCAAGGATGCCGGTTTAAGCCCGCAGGCGTTCAATGCGGCCTTTTCTCGGTATGTTATGGATCCGTATCGCCGTGATGAGTTTGATCGACACATGGGCAAGTGCTCAAATGCCATGGATGTTCAGCCTAAGCTGTTGTAACCATGAAAAATAAATCAACGCATCAAGTCATTAGCCCCACAGTCAAGCAGGTGACCAACGCGCATTCGATGGGCTGGCAGTACATCGGCGATGGTTACTTTGCTCGTGGTGATGATATCGGCGGTTTTGTCGATGGTCGTGGCTGGGTAATCTTCTGAGCGCTTGCAACTGAGGCCAAACAGAGCTAAATTAACCCCTGTAGATCACTTACCCGACAACCCAGGTGAACAAAATGAAAAAAGGCTCAGCGGCAGGCAACCCAGACAAAAAAGGCTCAGCGGCACCAAAAGGCAACCGATCTGATAGCGGCAATATCAAAATGTCTAACGAAATGCGCAGTGATACGCATGGCAAGACGACCAGCGGCAACCCATTCCCGAAAGGTTTATCCTAGTAGTGCGCTTTGCCCGGCTGATATTTGTTGTAGCTGGGCTGTTTTTATTTTATGGCCAATAAACTCTCAGAAAAACAAAAGCTTTGGGCGAGATACTTTCTCAACCCTGACCCGGAGCTAGGCACATTCTTCAACGCCACAAGATCAGCAGAAAAGGCTGGCTATGCTGGCGAATATCAAAGTCACGCGAATGCTGGGCACTCCAATCGCAACTCAAAAATGGTGCAAGCCTACATGGACAAGCTGTACAAAGAGCAGTTTGATTCAGCAGGTATCACTGTTGAAAAGGTTTTAAGTGATCTCGAATTGACCCGGATGACCGCTCTACAGCGAGGCGAATTGTCAGTTGCAAGGCAATGCTCGCATGATCAGGGTAAATATCTTAAAATGTTTGTAGATCGTATCGAGCAAGTCCAAACTGTTGAAGAAGCCAGCACGGGCGAGTTAGCGCAACTCTTGAGATATGTAATAGATAAAATCGATGACCCAGATATCACTGAAATCCTTAAAGGCCCAAGCGGAACAGTCACCAGAGCAGGTGATATCGTACCTACTGAACGAAATAAGGCGACGAACTGAGACCGATAGCCTTGATAAGCTTTACCCTTCAGATGGCCCCCTAGCCCGCGACAAATACCAAAAACACTTGAAGATGCTTGCAGCCGGAACATGGGCAGTTGAGCGATGCTGTCTTGGTGGTAACCGAGTCGGAAAGACCTTTTCTATTGGATCATACGAAACTACCGTGCACTTAACGGGTGAATATCCTGACTGGTGGAAAGGATTTGTGTTTGAGAAACCCATCCTTGCTTGGGCTTCAGGCACTAGCAGCAAGAAAACACGCGACGTAAACCAGAAAATGCTGCTCGGTGATATTATCAAAGGCACTGGTGGCGGCATGATCCCCAGAGCCAAGATCAAACGCTTCACCCGCAAACAGTCAGTGGCAGAAGCTATTGATCAGGTTGTTATCAAGCACAAATCAGGCTGGGAAAACACACTAACGCTTAAATCATACGAAGAAGGCCGAACCAGCTTCGAAGCTGAAGCAGTTGATTGGATCTGGCTAGACGAAGAACCACCCCGCGATATCTACGATGAGTGCATGATGCGATTAATGACTACTGGCGGACGAATGCTTTCAACTATGACCCCGCTTAACGGCATCTCTGAAACTGTGATGGCGATGCTTGAGGACACTGAATTGCTATGATTAAACGACCCCATATCACTGATATCTTATGTTCTCTGATTGTTGTTATAGCCACGATCATCGGTATTGCACACTGGCTGCTAACCTCTTTTGAGCTGATTCAGCTCGGATTGATATCAATTGTCGGTGTTGGGCTGTTAATCTCGGTACTGAAAGGGCAATAAGCCATGCGCAAACCTTTACGCAGGCCAGCTTGCCGCACTTGTAGAGCGAAACTACAACGGCATGAATATTTATATAACCAGGGTGAATGTGATGCCTGTATCGAAAAATCGCTTGAAAAAGCAAAAGCAGAAAAGCAAACGGCGACGAGTACAGCACGACACAAAACCCATGTCGCGGTCGGATATGATCCACAATCTGATACTCCAATTCTCAAAAGATAACCCCGAAGCCACAGAGTTCTGCATCAATACCGAGTCAGAGGCCGGCGATCTGCTAGTATTTATGGCAGCCGCTATGGAGAAAATGGCCGAAGTATCCAGGCAGTATGGCCAGCCAGAGCGAGCACGGCAGATATCTTTGCAAAGAGGCGATATGATAGCGACATTCAAAGCAAAGAAAGCCCTGATTTATTTGTCTGAAAACGATCTTGAGTTGCACGGATTAAAATTGGTGACACCGTTATGAGTATATTTAGAACATTATTTGGTAGCGACAAGGTTGTTGATGGTGCAATGAGCGGCCTTGACTCATTGATCGAAACATCCGAAGAAAAGAAATCGATAAAGCTTAAGTTCTTAGCATTGTACGAGCCATTCAAAATAGCACAGCGATTCATTGCCCTGATACTCGCTATACCCTTTGTTTTTATTCATGTTTTGTGTTGCTTAATTGACCTGATATTCGCCATGCAGCTGGGCATAACAGCAATGGAGCTCATCGAGGCAGGCAAACCGCCAACAGCGCTACCCCTTAACTTTTCAGTGACCTCTGATATCCGCGCATCAAACAACACTACACTGGGCGAGCCACTGGGCTGGGTGGTTATCTTCTACTTTGCCGGGGGTGCCGGTGAAGGAATCATAGGTAAGTATCTGGCCAGATCTGACAAAAAAGGCTAATCGATGGGCATTAAGTATGTCGATATGATTGGATGGGATGATTGCCCCCATCTTTGTGAGCCCTATGTATCGAAAGAGCAGCGCGATGCTATGGAGGCCAGGCTTTTACCTCATCAACGCGAAGCCCGGAAAAGAGGCAAGCCCAGCCTGGGTGCCGGTGCAATCTACCCCATACCCGAAGAAGATATCATCATCCAACCTTTTGCCATTCCTGATTTCTGGCCCAGAGCCTATGCGCTTGATGTTGGCTGGAATCGCACCGCAGCACTATGGGCGGCAATGGATCCAGAGCCAGAAAAACCAGTTTTCTATCTTTACCATGAGTATTACAGAGCTGAAGCATTGCCAGTGGTTCATGCAGCATCAATCAAATCAGTTGGATCATGGATAACAGGGGCGCTAGATCCGGCAGCCAGGGGCAGAAACCAGAAAGATGGCACAAAACTCATCGAAGAATACCGAAAAGAAGATTTAAACCTCGTGATAGCCAATAATGCGGTAGAATCAGGGCTTCACAAATGCCTGAAACTGTTCCAAGAAGACAGGATCAAAGTATTTAGCACACTGAATAACTTCTTCACCGAGTACCGGCTATACCGGCGCGACGAAAAAGGCAAGATTGTTAAGAAAATGGATCACTTGATGGATGATTTGCGGTATTTATTAAATACCCCTAACATATTCAAAACACAGCAGATCAAAGAGGCCCACGACCGGGCGACTGCAAAAGGGGAATGGTAGGCCATGGCCACACGAACAACAGAAAAACCGGTTTTGCCGGACTCAGCTATTACCCCGGAAGAAGAAAAAGCAGCAAGAATGCTCCAGATCAGAGAGCGCTTTGATATTCTTAGCAAGCAATGGTCTGCTATCCACGAAGAAGCTAAAGATGATGACAAATTTGTTGCAGGTGACCAGTGGGGAGAGAAACAGCGGCAAGAACGCGAGGAAGACGGCAGGCCGGCATTAACTTTCAATATGCTAGAGCGCTATGTTTCAACGATTACCAACCAGGTGCGCATGAACTGGCCCTCAATGAAGGTTTTACCGGTTGAGGCTGATAAAAACAATAAAGATCAACGCTTTTCAAACCTTGCTGGCACTAAAGATTTCTCACAAGCCGAAGTCTTAAATGGCATTATCAAGAACATCGAGCACACATCTAAAGCCGATCAAGCCTATGACACTGCGGTTGAGCACAGCACTCGCCATGGTTTTGGCTTTTTCAGGATAGTGACTGAGTACACCAGTGATGCCACATTCGACCAAACCATCAAAATCAAGCGTGTTAAAAACAGCTATCAGGTATTAATTGATCTTACAGGCGAGGATGCTGATTACTGTGACAGCAATGACGGCTTTGTGTTTAGTCGCATGGCTAAGGATACATTCGAGAAGAAATGGCCAAAAGCCAGAAGCACAGCAGCATTTTCTACTACAGGCATGTTTTACGATTCTTGGTATGGTTCCGACGATATCTTGATTGCCGAGTATTATTATATTGACTACATCGACGATGAATTACTTTTATTGTCTGACGGATCAATGAATTACCGATCAGAGCTTAAGCCAATACTGGATGAGCTAGAAGAAAATCAGGGGATAACAATACTCAAAGCCCGTAAAGTTAAGCGGCGCCAGTGTAAATGGCAGAAAATGACAGCCGACGAAGTGCTTGAAGGCCCAATTGATATACCTTGCAGTTATATTCCGATCTTTCTGGTGGCGGGCAAAGAGTACATTGTGGATGATGAATACCAGCTCCATAGTGCTATCAGGCAAGCCAAAGACCCGCAAAAATCGTATAACTACAACCGCACAGCAGCCACGGAAAAGATCGGCTTAGACCCGAAAGCGCCCTATATCGGCACCGAAGAGCAATTCGAAGGCCACCCGGAATGGGATCAAGCAAACCGGAAAAACTTACCTTATCTGACTTATACGCACGTTGATGGCGTGAATCCTCCCTCCAGAAACTACCCGTCAAACGCAGGCCAAATGGAAATGGCAAATGCCCAGATGGACAAAATGGATATTCGAGAAATCATTGGTATGCCTGAAGCCAGCACAGGTGATCAGTCAAATGAAATATCAGGCCGAGCAGTTCAGGCAAGGCAAACAGCAGGCAATCTGGCTAACTTTACTTTTCCAGACAATCTTAACCGAGCGGTAGAACATGCTTGTCGGGTATTGCTTGAAATGATCCCCAAGGTTATCACCACGTATCGAGTACAGCGGATATACCTTGAGGATGGCACTGAGGATTTTGTAAAGCTCAATGAGCTTATTACCGACGAAGAAACCGGCAAAGAAGTCGTTAAACACGATATCGGCCTTGGTCAGTTTGATGTGAGAGAGCAAACGGGAGCGAACTACGAAACCCGCAGGCAGGAAGCCACAGAGTCAATGATCAAGATCCTCAATGTGCTAACGCCAGAAAAAGCTGATGCCATAGCGCACATGATCGTCAAGAATATGGATTTTCCTGGTGCAAACGAGGTTTACCAGTTATTGCGCAAAATGCTGCCTGATCAACTCAAAAGCCCTGATGAAATTGCCTCAGATCTTCCTGAAGGCTACGTGATGGGCCCAGAAGGGCAGCCGGTGCATCAAGACACTGGAGAGCCATTGCCACCACCACCACCGACACCAGAGCAGCAGCTAGCCCAGAAAGAGCTTGAAACGAGGGACAAAGAGGCAGAAGCTAAAAGCAAAAAAGCTGATGCTGATATCAAAAAAGCCCAAGCTGACGAAGCAGAGGCTATGGCAGAAATCGAAAAGCTTAAGACAGAAGGTGCAACAGACTTTAATAATCAAGAGCTTATGGATAATCTGATTGGTAAGTTCGAACAGATGCTAGAAGACACGAAGGAAGATATTGACGAAAAAATGATCGAAATGTCAGTTGATATCCTCAAGCGTGTGAGGCAGGCACAATCAAATCAAACAAGGACAGAAACCTAATGGCTACGTACCAACCACCAAAGAAGAAATGTAAGGGAAAAAAGAAACGTAAATCCAAACCAAAAGGTAAATAACTTTATGTATATCAATATGGTTTTCGATGCGTTAATCGTATTAGCAGCAATTTCAATGATTTATGGCGGCCTAAAGGTGTGGTGGGCTTATGTAATCACGGGTGAGCTAATGGTCGTTTTTGGTGCATCAATGGTTTTTCATTATTGCCTTATTCATGGGTATATTACTGATCCAGATACATGGTATTTTATTTATGCGAACCTATCCGCCACAGCCGTTTTACTGCTAACCTTCTGTTTAACCAAACCCAGATTTATATTAATTTATGTACTTTCGGGGATGATCGCTTTATCGACAGGGGTTCTTGTAGCCTATGGAAATGATGATCTTATCTATCTTTACCCCTGGGCAGTGGGAATACTTGATGTCGCTAAAGTGGTTTTTATGGCTGCTTATTGGCAAGGCGTTGATCATTTACGGCCTAATGATCGCATGGATAGGGTTCACGTATGCCAGAGGTAAGCGCCAAAGAACTGACAGAGATTCAGGCATCAATAGCAAAGATTGAAAGAAATAGCCAAGATGTACAGCGGCTATTTGAATTTCACAAAACAGACCATGAAATGCTGATCCAGCATCACACCCGCCTAGACGCTATTGACAAAATCATCACCGACCTCTTAAATGACAAGCAAGGCTTATTCAAGTGGGCAATGGTGCTCATAGCAAACTTCATTGTTTCTGCGTCGATCATAGTTTATATGGGAAAATGAAAATGCTTATATTTTTAAAGAAGAGGGTTTTATGAGTCAGAACGTAGGGCTATTTAACAGGCCGACAGATGATGAGTGGTCAGGCCTTGAGATTCTGGCCCTGCAAGCGACTCAAGCAGGCGGAGCCAATCAGGATTTGTACGGGTACGCAAGAGAGTTGGGGGCGGTGCCTGCGGAGCATGTGCGCGTTATATCTAACTCAGGCGTCAGAACATTTGCTTGCACTGCTTCGGATAACAACACAACGCTTACTGCTGTATTTGACTATGTTAGCACAGTAATTTATAGCCCCTCCAATACATCTGGTAGTTCTGTTCTGGTAGAGTTTGGTGCAGGTGATTTCCCCACCATTGGAGGTATACGAGTTTTACTTCCTGACGGCGCTAAAGGGCTATCAATCAAGGGGCAGAAAGGCTCAAGCAGAATAGTATTGACCGGTACTGGCGACTACTCAGTTACGCCGGGTGGCTCTCCTTGGTTCGCGCTACGTATTTATAATACATCGCAAGACCCTTCTGATGAGTCAGAGTTCATAGAAGGTGTGCATATCACTGGGCTAAGTGTTTACGATGATGCGCCATGGCTCAAAGTTAGCGCGTCAGAAGAAACACACGGACTTAATATTGGTTACTGCAAAGGCGCGTCTATTACTCATTGCGCGGTAGATCAGGTTGGTGATGAGGGTATAGAGTTCGACTACTGCATTGGGCTATTAGCGACTAACAACCACTTACTTCGATGTAACGCGCAAGAACGCTCAGGCGGCGCGATGATTTCTATCAAAAACGGCTGTCGTAACTTCATTGTTGCAAATAATGTCGTAGAGGATCAGGTGCCAGCTTTATTTGCGGCGGGAACTTACGTTGAAAATCAACGTGTGCTGGGTAGTGATGGGACTGTGTACGGCGTTACCGCAGCGTCAACAACGGACGATCCTGTAGTTGATGCTACTGATTGGGAAGATATTAGTGCGCTTAATAGTGGTGAAGGGCCAAAAAATTACGGCATCGGCGTAAAAGTCATCACGGCTTATGATGTTACAGACGGACTTATTACCAACAATGTTATCAATGACGCACTTAATGTCGGTATCGATATCGCAACTCCTGGCGCTGATGTTCACAGAGTCAATGTTGTCAACAATGTCGTAAATGGGGCTGATTATGGCCTTCAAAAGTCATCAACAAACGCTTACGATGAGTCTATCGTTGCGGCTAATATCTTCAAAAACATACGAAAAAACGGGTGTGACTTAGCAGCGGGAACGGCTAACCTAGTGTTCAAGGATAATCAGTATTACGGCGTAGCGGATACTTATTTCCGCACTGACACAGTTAGTGACATACGAGTTACAGGTGACATTGTAGATAACGCAGACAGACTAATAAATCTTTCCACAGCTACAGGTATTACTTTTGACGGTGTCGTGCTTAGAAATTCCGGCAATACGTCAGATCGAGTTATACAAGTGACTGCTGAAGGTCAGGACGTATCGTTTAACAACGGTGTGCTTGAAGGTATCGAGTCGCCTGCTATTGCTGTTGCGAAATTAGACAACTTTAACGGTAACTACGTGAGGCTTGACTCACCCAGTCTGTCATCAATAATCAATTGCACAAATGTAAATGGCAATGACTTAAATTGCGCAATATCTCGATCAGTAGCAGGCCCTCTGGTCGCGTGTAACAATACAATTTACGGGCAGTTTGACTTAGGGTCAACAGCTCGTGGACTGATTTGTCTCTATGTTGGGGGGGTTAGCAATAAAGGGTCGATGATCTGTAATAACCGTATTGCTAACGCTGATCCTACAACTAACAGCCGAGCAATTTACATTGCCAATCAAAACAGTGAGTCGGGTAATGTTATTTGCACTAACAATCATTGTAATTATGACGGTTTGGGGGGGGCTGGCTCTAATAACAAATTAATTAGAGACGATAGCACCTCGAGCGTCGTTGCTAACAACATAACAGCATAGGTTTTTTGTGGAAATTGCAGAGTACGGCGACGGTGTGATTGCGGAGTACGGTGATGGCGAAATCGCGGAGTATGGCGGTGAGGCCACAGAGGACTCAGGCTTTACCGGCAGTCTTATTGGCGACTTGGTAGGCACAGGATTATTTGGTGGTTTAATAGGGTAAACATTATGGGCACAACAGTAATTTCAGCAACACGAGCGGCGGACGAATCGGTGACTGGCACTCTTGCAGCCGGCGAATCAATCACTTTTGGCGCCGATGGCATGAGCGATTCAGATGACCCAATTCTTATACTCAAGGCCACTGAATCTGGATATGGGCCAATAACCTATCTGGATAATAACGGCAAAGACTGCCAGGCCGAGCTTCGCAAGATGAGGAATACCGAGAAGATCACAGGCCCGCTTGACTACAAGCTATCTAAGCCGCCTACATACAACCCAGTAGACGTGGTTAGCTTTCCCTAATTCCAGCACGGAATACATCGGCATTAAGCCAAAATATTGACAAATCAAATGAGGTTAACCTATTATGTCTGACAACGGCAAAGTGTCCACTGAGGATACGCCGAAGGATAGACCAGCAAACGTCATCACTTCGGAAAACCAAAACTTCGATACTCAAAAACCTACCGCCACACCAGATGATCAATCTGGTCAAAACTCAGAGAATGGCGACTCTGAAGACAATACAAAGGACACCGACAAGCAAGGTGGTTCGCAGCGCAGGCAGAAACGGCGCATTGATAAGCTCACGAAGGAACTCACACAGGTTAAAACCCAGCTAAATAATCAATCGGCTGAGAAAGATGCCCAAATAGAAGCCCTTCAAGCTGAATTAGCGCAGTTCAAGCAATCGTCTCACGCAAACTCAAAGCCTAAACGCGATGATTTTGATAGCGACGAAGATTTTGCAGAAGCCTATTCTGATTGGAAAAGTTCTTCAAAAACTCCTGCCAAGAAAGCCGAACCCGCCAAGAAGCCGGGACAGTCCACAACTCCATACGATGAGCTGATTGAAGAAGTCGTCACAGCCGGTGCTGATAAGCACGATGACTGGTCAACTATCTGGCAAGAAGCCCCCATGAACAAAGAAATGGCCATGGCACTTTTTGAAGAAGATGACCCAGAGTTAATTGCAGACGTAGCTATCTATCTGCATGAAAACTTTGAAGAATCAGCGAAGACATTTAAAGAATCTAATGGCAAGCCTCGTACAGCGGCCAAGCGTATGGATGCAATTATTGAAAAAGTGAAGGCTAAACAAGCCGAGTCTGACCAAGATGGTGAAGAAAACACCCAAAAACCTAGTAAGTCAGAACCGCCAGAACCAGCCAATCACTTGAGTACAGGTGGCAATGATGGCGGTGGCAGCACCAAAATCACAGGAAAAGAAGGCATGGCTGATTATGTGGCCAAGCGGAAAAAGCAAGAAGCCGAAAAACGTAGGCTTTAATCTCCGAGGATAGTAATCCTCGGTAACTAAAACGAGGATTACTATCATGGCTAACACGCTAGTTACACCCACCCAGATTGCTCAAGAGGCACTGTTCCAGTTAGAGAACAATTGCGTTATGGGCGACAAAGTTCACCGCGAATACAAAGAGGAATTTGTAAAAATTGGTTCCTCTGTCACTATTCGCAAGCCGGTTAAGTTCGTTGTTTCTGATGGCGCTACTCGCGTTAATCAGGACGTTATCGAAGAAACCACCTCAATTACTATCGATGCTCGAAAGCACGTATCTTGGAAGTTCAGCACACAAGACTTAACGCTGACCATCGAAGAATACAGCGAGCGCTATATCAAGCCTGCAATGATCCAGCTTGCCAACAAAATTGATGTGGATGTGGCTACCGAAGGGGCCCTGAAATTCCATAACCTTGTTGGTACGCCAGGCAACACACCAGATGCATTCTCTGATTTGGCCGATGCTGCGCAGCGTATGGATAACATGGCGGTTCCAGATGACGGTAGCCGATGCCTAGTGCTTAACCCTGCTGGTCGATGGGGTATGGCAAATGGTTTATCTGGCCTATTCAACATGGAAATGGTTAATAACACTGTTCGTAAAGGTCGCCTGGGTGAAGTGGCAAACTTCGCAATCTATGGTGATCAGAACATTTATACCCATACAGTCGGTGATTATGATGGCACGCCATTGGTTAATGATGCCTCGTTCACAAACGATACCAACATCATTGCCTTTGACGGTGCAGGCTCCGATGTGGCTGGCTGGCTGAAGGCTGGCGACATTATCACGATTGCTGGTGTCTACGATATCAACCCTGTTTCACGTGCAACATTGCCTTACCTTAAGCAGTTCGTGGTGCAGTCTGATGTTACGACTTCAAGTAATGCGGGTAATATCACGGTTTATCCAGACCTCAATGATGGATCAACCACTTCAACAGCTGCCTACCAAACGGTAAGTGCTTTGCCTGCTAATAATGCGGCGATCACAATTTCCGGTACGGCTGAAGCAAGCTATCCCCAAAACTTGGCCTTCCACACTAACGCACTGGCGCTAGTTACTGTGCCACTTGAATTACCTGATTCGGTAAACTTCAAGGCCCGCGCTGACTGGAATGGTTACTCGATCCGAGTGGTCAAGGACTACGATATCGACTCAGATGATGAAATCATTCGTCTGGATATCCTTTACGGTGTCGATGCTATTTATCCTGAGCTTGGTGTACGAGTTACAGGCTAATCCGAGAAGGTGCTATCATAAAAGGGCTGGCAATGTGCTGGCCCTTTTTTAATCTACGCGGAGAAACCGACAATGCAAAAAACTGATAAGCCAAAGCGCTCTTTTCTTTTTCACCCTACCTGCCGCGAAGGCATGATTTTCGAGGGTGACGATATCGACTTAAAGCTTGAAGACGGCTGGGTTGATGATCCTACAAAGCTGGCCGATACCGGCAATCCTGATGCTGATTTGCTTGTAAGCCAAGGTAGTGAATTGCTCGAAGAGGCCAAAAATAACGCCGAACAGATACTAAACCGAGCTTCTGAGGAAGCCACGGAGATTATCAAGGCGGCGCATGATCAAGCGGCTGATATCATCGCCAGTGCAAAAGAAGACGGTGGCGGGGCTACATTGCCCGACAATAGTTCCGATGATGCATTGTCAGACCCTTCAGAAGATGTTGAATACCCTATTCTTGTAGAAGGTGTCTGGTATGATAAGGAAGGCGCATTCGATCCAGCCAAGCATGTTATGGCTCAGGGCGCTGATAAGCCCAAATGCACCAAAGACGGTACATTTAGAAAGCTGCCAAAAGCTAACTAAGAAAGGTAAAGGCCATGGGGAATTATGACAAAACAGCTCGGCAGTTATTGATTGATGCACTGCGGCTGATTAATGAGCCTGGCAAGGGTATGATGCCTAGCGATGGTGATCTTGATGATGCTTTCACGGCTTTTCAGGATATTATTACCTCAGAAGGTGTTGGTAAATGCTTTCGTCCGGGCATTCGTACCCACTTTTTCAACCTCAATAGCTCCCAATATTTATACACCTATGGCCCTGGCGGTGATTTTGATACCGATAATTTCTTTGATGAAATGCCGGTTCGCGTAGAATCGGCCTATATTCGCACTGGTGACACGATCACAGATAATGAGCTGATCACTAACTCCAAGTTTAATAATGGCAGCAATAGCTGGACGCTGGGCGCAGGCTGGTCTGTGCTCAATGGCGAAGCATTGTTTGACCAGTCGGTAGGTGATGGGACGCTAACACAGGCTTACACATGGGTTGCCAGCACGGTTTATATCATCAAATTTGATATCACGATTGATACGGGTGAAGGTCAATTTACTGCTGATGGCGGTGCATTTAATACCACTTTTTCAAGTTCTGGTAGTTACGAGTTCGAATACACAGCAACAACAGCCAGCTCGTCGGTTCAGTTTGAAAGCCTTAATGGGTCTGGTGATGCATTTAGGGTTGATAACGTATCGATTATTGAAAAGAACAAATACCCGGTTGAGCTAACCCTTAATCGAGGCAGTGACTACCCAGTCAAGTGCATGGATCAAACTACATACAACCAATTGCACTCAAAAGGTGATGGCGCTAGGCCTGATAAACTGCTTTACAGTCGGTCTTATCCGTTGGGGGAAGTGAAGTTCAACAACCAGCCAGGCACAGGTGAAATTATCATCATGGATGTAACCACGCTGCCGGTCGTGACATCAATTGATCAAAGCTTACCCTTTCACCCGAACAGTTATCGCTATTTGCGCTATGCCGTAGCTGATGAAATTTCACCCGAATATGGGAAGTCTCTCAGTCAAAGGCAGGTCAGAAAAATGTCATTGGCTAAAAATGATATGCTTAAAGGCAATAAGCGCATCAATATGCTTCGCTCTGACTCTGCGATATTAAATCGATCAAGCCGCTTCAATATAAATTCAGGAGATTACTAGCATGGCACTTAAGCAGATATTTGGCCCTGGTAATACTTTATTTGATGCCAGCGGCAAATTGCTCAAAAACTGCAAGCTGTATTTTTACAGCCCAGGAACAGACACCAAGATAACCACTTACTCTGATTCTGGGCTGGTCAACGCCAATACAAACCCCGTTATCGCAAATGGTGGCGGCAGGGCTACCGTATGGCTTAACTCTGATGCTGATCTGAGGATTGAGGATAAAGATGGCAATCTGATTGATACCAGCGAAAACATTAATCCTGATGATCTAACATCCTCTAGTGATTCCGGCCTTATACCAAACGGGTCTTTTGAAACTGACGCTAATTCTGATGGCATCCCTGATGGCTGGACTAATTCAGATGAATCTGGTGCCACTAATGCCATTGATAACACCAAGCAAACTGACGGGGTAAACTCCTTTAAGTTCTCATCAACCGGTGTGGGTGGAGGATCATTGATCACTGATGATTTTTTTCCAGTCAATGATGCTGATAACTTGATTGTTCAGTTTGACGTAGAAGCCTCTGATGCCACGGTGCATAACACAGTTGAAGTGCTATGGTATGACGCAGCACAATCATCAATTTCAACCAGCGCAGCCTATGATTCAACCAGCAACCCAACAACATTTACCAACCAAACAATCGAGGTTACCCCACCTTCAGGCGCTCGATTTGCTAAATTGAATATTATTGGTATAGATCCTGATACCCCAAAAACTGCCGATACTTGGTATGACAAGGTTAAGGTCTTCTATCCACAGGTTTTGGCGGGTGTTTTTGACAATATCACCATTCAAAACAACGAAATAATAAGCACCAACACGAATGGCGATATCAATCTAAACCCAGACGGAACAGGAAAGGTTGCCGTAGACTCTGCGCTTGAAACAACAGGCACTATAACATCAACGGGGCTTGTAACCGCTGAAGCCGGGGTTGCTTTTAATTCCCAAAAGGGCACAGGCTTGGCAGCAGGCACGGCATCAACTGACGCGGCAAGAATTGATCAGCTTATACCCGCAACTACCGCAGCACTTTTTATGCAAGCCGCAGCGCCTACAGGCTGGACGAAATCAACTTCCCACAATAACAAGGCGCTAAGAATTGTGAGTGGTTCTGGCGGCGGTACTGGTGGTGGAAATCCATTTACTACATCTTTTAATAGCGCTCGCTCAACATCCACAGTCGGAACAGGAGCCAGCGTTAATGGGCACACGCTATCAATTGGCGAAATACCCTCTCACAACCACCCAGGCAGCGCAACAGGCTCCGTATACGCAACAAATACAGCAGGTGCCGGGTTGAATTTAGCAGGTACGCCGGTAAATGCAGTGTCTACCGCTGTGAATGTAGCCCCTCAAGGTGGCGGCGGTTCGCACAGTCACGGCCTTACCGATCCGGGCCATGCGCACACAACCAACCTAGATGTCCAGTATGTTGATGCGATCATCTGCACCAAGGATGCTTATTAATGATAGATAAACCGCGAGATAACGTAACATGCCCTGCGACCATGCATGCTGAGAAGTGTATTGATCACTTTATGAATTGTCCTAAATGGATTAACGTGACAGGCAAACACCCTCAGTCTGACGAAGTGGTTAATCAGTGGGATTGTGCAGATACGTGGGTTCCTATCCTGCTTATTGAAAACAGTCAGCAGCAGCGGCAAACCGGCTCAGCCATAGAGTCTTTCAGGAATGAAATGGTTCGGGGGCAGGAAAAATCCGAAAAACTATTAAGCAGATCAGTAGAATTAATAGGTGGGCAGAATGACAATTTACAATGATATCGGTAGCGCCAGGAGCATTAGTGAGCTGGTTGTCATAAAAAAAACTGTCGAAGCAGGCCTGATCGCCTTAAGAGCGCAAAAAGCCCCTTTGCTTGCCGAATTAAAAGCCAAAAATACTGCGAGGCTACAGCTAAAGCAAGAGGTAGAATCTCTGCAAAAACAGGTAAATAGTATTGATTCTCAATTGGCGGGCTTTGATGGTAAAAAGCTCAGAGAAGCCATTGAAGACAGGGTTTGGCAACTGGAGTTCAAGGACTAAATGGCCAGAAAACAAACAATCCCCATTATTGGCGGGAGCGCTAAAGACAAAGCTATCAGTGTAAATAATCAATTTACACAGAATATGATGCTGGCAAAAAAAAGCTTTGGCGCTAAAAATGAAGTGGTTTTGGAAAGCATACCCGGAAGGCGCGAGCTTGGCTCTGCTGGTGATGGGGCGTGTAGAACAAAAAAACTTTTGCCATGGAAGGGGCTGCTTTATGGCGTTTTTGGCACCAAACTGGTTTCAATATCTGATGCCTATGTTGTTACAGAAATAGGGACTCTAAACTCAACTATTGACACTGTGATCATGGCCAGAGGCAGGGATTATCTGTTTATTGTCGATGGTACTGATGGCTATACATACAATGGAACAACTTTTGCCGCGGTTTCAGATGCAGATTTTCCCGGCGTGAGTGCCGGAAGCGCACCAACGCATTGCAGTTATATTGACGGTGCATTTATTGTCCACGACCCCAGTAATGATAACTTTTACCGCTCTGATGCTGAAAACCCTACAAGCTGGAATGCTTTGAGCTTTGAAGCTGCAAGCGTATCACCTGATGCCGTTCTCGCTAATGTCGCTACTGAATCGATTTTGTATATTCTTGGTGAGACTACCACTCAGCCATATTACAACGATGGCAACCCTGATTTTCCTTATACCGTTTATTTAAGTGGTGTTGCTGAGGTCGGCATAGCGGCTAAATATTCAGTGGCCGAATCTGACGATGGTATTTTCTTTCTGGCCACAACGCCAGAGGGCGGGCTTTTCGTTTATCGTATGATTGGCACAGAGGGCATGGTGATCAGTGGCGATGAGCAGGACATCCAGTTTTTAAACCTAACAACATACGACAACGCTGTAGGCTTTATTTATAAGCAGGCAGGTAAATCATTCTACGTACTTCAGTTTCCTAGTGACGGCCTTACCTTTGTTTACAATATCACCATGCAGTCATGGGAAAACAGAAGCACCTATGGCTCTAACTGGGATGCAGGCGGCCATGGCGTTATTAACAACAAGAACATTGTAGGTAGCATTTCTGACGCTAAGTTTTATTTGCTTGACTTGAGTCATTATTCTGACGGTAATTATGAATTAATCCGAACCAGGCGCACACAAGTTATCCACAGCAACAATCAAAACATTAACTATGATGAATTTATTGTGGATTTTGATCCTGGTGTGGGCATAGCGTCAGGACAAGGCGAAGATCCTCAATGCTTGCTACGTTATAGCAATGATAGCGGGGGCTCATGGTCTTCTTGGCTTCAAGCAGGTATTGGCAAACAAGGCGAGTACTCTGCCAGGGCGCGATTCACTAAGCTCGGATCAGGTAGAAATCGCGTCTGGGAAATCAAAGTCAGTGCCCCGGTCAACGTAGTTATCAAGGGTGCTTTTGCCGTTATAACCGTTCTGGATGACTAATGACTAAACCGATTGAGCCATGGCGACAAAGAAAGATTGCCGACAAAGATGGCAACATCACGGAGAAATTTAGCCAATGGTTAGAGCTGCTTAGGAAAGGGGTAAACGAAGCCATGAGCGTTAGAGATTTTTATTTTGAAGTAGCTAATGGCAATGTTCCTGGCCATGAGATATGGAATAAGTTCGGCTATAACGCCAACATTCCCAACTCTGGAGCCTACGAAACAGTCTGGGCTAACTCCAATCTTTTTGTTCCGATGGCTTCTGCCGATACCCTTGACCTGGTTTCGACGAGCGCCAATGATGCGGCTGCTGGCACAGGCTTTCAGACTGCTGTTGTTTATGGCATTGACGCAAACTGGGATGCACAAATTGAAGTTATTGCCCTAAATGGCACCACAGCCGTAACAACCACAAAGACTTGGCTAGGTGTCAATCGCGTGGCCTGCTTCCTGTTTGGCTCTGCTGGCACGAATGTAGGCACAATTACTGTTGATACGAATACTGGTGCAAATAGGCAAGCCATTGTCCCGGCTGGTGGCGGCGTTACACAGCAATGCATCTTCTTTGTACCTCGTAACAGTGTATTTAATGCTCAGTGGTTATTTATAAACGGTCTAAAAACGTCAGGCGGTGCAACGCCAACGGTTCAAATCAGGGGACAGGTGTATTCAGATGTAAATAAAGGTGTTCAGGAAATCTTTAGAATGGGCCTTGATACCGGCATTGAAAACACACAAAGCATTGATCCAGTGCCATTGTCCTTCCCAGTCGCCGAAAAATCGATTCTATACTTTGAGGCAAATTCGGATCAGAATAATACTGAACTGAATATGAGGTTCTCAGGCATACTCAAAACCACTCCTTAGCCAGAAAGTGCGCTATACTCTGCCCATGAACGATATCAAGGCAACATCAACCGGCAATATCTATGACCTGCAAGCAGAAATGCTTAAACATGAGCAGGTTGACTGCCCTCTTGAGCATTTCTTTTCTGATGGAGCCTATGCGCGAAAGCTTACCATTCCTGCTGGCGTTACCCTTGTCGGCAAAAAACACAAAACCAGACACATGAATTTTCTGATGGCTGGAACCGTAACAGTGGTAACCGGCAATATCAAAGAAACCCTTACAGCTCCTTATATTTACGTTGCCGAACCTGGTTCAAAGCGGGCAATATTTGCACATACCGAGGCTATATGGGTTAATGTGCATGGCACAGAAGAAACGGACTTGGAGAAAATCGAGGCGCAAATGATCGAGCATGAATCCTTACCAAAACCGACTATAGCGGGGCTTGAATAATGAGCTGGATGGCAACGGCAATTGTTGGATCTTCGCTTGTTAGTGCTTATGCTGGTGGTCAAGCGGCTGATGCTGCGAGCGAAAGCGCAAGTAAGACGGCAAGCTCACAAGCTGATGCGCAGTTAAAATCCACTATCAGACAGATAGAGGAAATGGCCTATCAGTTTGATTACACGCAAGAGGCTTTGGCTTCTGGCCGTCAAATTCAATACAACGCTCAAAACGCATTTGCCACCATGATGGGCATTAATGGCCCTGCTACCTATAAGGCAATAGCACCTAGTCAGACTAGCTACCCATCATTGAACAGACAGGGCACCGTAAACACCGAGCAAGGCCCGGTATCTGCACAGCAGTATGTTGCCAGTGGGGGCAAATTTACGCCAGAGCAGCAGCGGCGGCTACAAGGTGATGTCGCAGGTTCGCCAGCTAATTTTGCAGCAAACCGGATACCCGACAGGTCAACACCGAACAATGCTTCCACTCAACAGCAAAGTCAAAACCTTCCTAGCCGGGAAAGGCTTGATGAATTAAAAGCAGCTATGGATGCCGAGCAAGCCGAACTTGATGGCTACAACAACCGAATGTCAGCAGGTGGCAGCACAGGCAGTAAGGAGCGAAGGAAACGACTGCAAAGCGCCATTGAAAAGGCTAGACAGCCTTATGAGCAAGAGCTTGCCCGCTATGAGAGCCAAGTACAAGACATATCTGGCTTTGTTGATCGCAACAACCAGCCACAGTTTTTTGGTGCAAATCAGGACTTTACCCCAACCATGGGCGAGTTTGGCTTTGTTGATCCAATGGCAGATAATCGCCAGCTTTCCGGCCCTTCATTGTCTGAAGATATTGTTTATCAGAATGTTATGGCCAACCAGCTTGCCCCTGATAGCTATCAAGATGATGATTTCTTTAATTACGCACAAGATACCGGTATTACTGGTGATACCTTCCAAGAGTCCCCTGGATATCAGTTTGCGCTTGATGAGGGTATGCAGGCGCTAGAAAATAAAAACAGTGCTGGCGGAAACTTTGGCGGCAGAGCCATGAAAGAAGCTTTGCGCTATTCGCAGGGCGTGGCCAATCAAGAATATTACAATTGGGCTGGACTTCGAGGCAGGGATCTTGCCAGAACCGATCAAGCCTTTATGGATTTCAATAACCGGCAAGGGGTTGATGTCAGCCGGATGGATAATGCCACTTTAAGCTACTTGCAGCGCAGAGGCAGCGATATAAACCGCAGTGATCAGAACTATCAAAACTACCTTTCAAGGCTTCAGGGTACTTCAGGTGTTGGCCGCGATGTACAGGCCACAGTGGGCGCAGCTCAAAGCACAGGAGCAAGACTGGCTGACACATACCGCAATGAAGGTAATGCGCTTACCAACATCTACGGGAACCAGGGTGCAAATGAGTCTGCTGCCGAAACAATGAAGTGGCAGGCCATCAACGATTCCGTTCAAGGCGGAGTATCTAACTGGGTTGCTTACAAGGGGTTGCAGTAATGGCCGGACGATTTCAGCCTTTTAGCTATGGCAATACGATGGCCCAAGTGGAAAACATCAAGGGTGCTCGTATTCGTAACCAAGCTGGCCAGATGCAGATTGATGAAATGCAGACGCAGCAAGCCAATAGGAAAAAGCGAAAAGATGTATTGGCTATGGTTGAGGGTATGCCTCAGCAAATTACAGCGCTTAAAGAGCAGGGGCTTTATGATGAGGCCAATGATCTGCGCACCCAATATGTCAATATGCGCAAAAACGGTATGGTTATCGCTGAAGGCATGGCTAAAAACCTCAATGAAGACAATTGGGCGCAAGCAAGACAGGATCTTATAGCGTCCGGCTCTATCGAGCCCTATGAAATGCCAACAAAATTCTCGCAAGAGTGGCTTGATAACAAGCACAAAAAAGCCAAAGCGGACTATAAAATTGTCACTGAAACCTATGGTACCGAAGATGGGCCAATGAAACAGGATGTTCGGGTGGTCAATGGTCAACGTCAAAAGGTTGGCAAACCGTATCCAGCATGGAAGCCATCAGAGCAAAAATCAGAGAAAGATAAAACAGGTCGCGGGCAGACAGGCGGATTAAAAGCCTCTGACAGTAACGCTATTGCCGGTGGTACTGCTGCTTTGTTTGGCGGTATTTACGATCCTGCAACCAACCAGATATCCGGCCTTGATCCTACCGAAACAAAAAGGATGGCGGCTATTGTCGAAGAAGCCGAGCGATTGTTTATGGCTAACCCTGAAATGGGCCATCGCCAAGCAGTTTCCGCTGCTGCTCGAAAAGCGGGTGTAGAAATAGATTCGCTCTATAAACCCAATGATCCACTTGGCCTGCTGAATTAATGAATGAGCAAATTACAAGAGTTCAAAGAGCAATACCCTCAGTATGCTGATGTTGAAGACTCAGCCCTAGCCGTAGCTATACACGAAAAATACTACAAAGATATGCCATACATGGAGTTTGCCAACTCTGTGGGCCTCGAACAGCCAAAGCTGCAATATCCTCCTAGCATTACCCAAAAAATAGACAATAAAATAAAAGCCCCAAAAACTCAGCTATCGAGCATCAACAGCCAGGGTAATAGTTCACTGAACCAATTTCTTACTGAAGAAAATCCTGAAGAAAAGGGATTTTGGAGTAATGCTTTTCGCAGGGCTGGTGAAAGAGCCACAGAGCTAGGCGGTCAAGCCCTTTCCGGCATTGATATTGTTTCCGATTACGCTGAAGAAAGCATCCCTCTTGGTGGATTTGTATGGGATGAAGGCTCTGTATTGCCCCGCTATGCCAATTCCGAGGAAATGGCGCAACTGTCCAAAGAAGGCAAAAACGTCCTTGAGCGATCCAGCGAGGGGCTAAAGGGCATGGATTTTGATTCTGTGCCGCAAGCCACATGGGATACGGTTAAAGATACTTTTGAAAAAGAAGGTGTTGTTTCCGGCATGGGCGAGGTCATGGCCTATGCAACTGAAACCGGTATTGCCAGCGTGCCCGATATGGTTGCCGTTGTTGCTAATTTGCCGGCTTATGTTTTCACCCGGTCTGCTGAAATTGGCGACGAAAGGGCCAAAAATAAAAACAAAGAAACCACTGATATCGTCGATATGATGGAAGCTGCCCCTTTTGCGCTTGGATCAGCCCTGCTCGAAAGGCTTGGCGCTAAAGGTATAACTGGCGTTGCTGATGAAATCCCAGAGGAAATAGGCAAAGAAGCGCTTAAACAAATAGCCAAAAATGCCGGTGGTGCTGCTGCTAAAGAGGGCGGCACAGAATTTATTCAAGAAGGCATCATAGAATATGTCGGCGAAAAGTACGGCACTGAAGCAAAAATGGATATCGCCGAAGCCCTAGAGCGTGGCGTGGCTGGCATGGTGGCTGGTGGTATTTATGGTGGCGCGGCCAGTGGCGGTATCGATGCTGCAAGGCAAGGGAAAAATGTTTTTGAAACCAATGAATCCCAGCTAGCCAGAGCCATAGAAATGGAAGTTGAAGGGGGTGAATTTACTACATCGCCACAGGAAGTAGCAGCGCAGATATTAGATCCAAAAGGCGCACAGATAGAAGCCGAAACTATATCAGAATATATTGATCAAGGTTTGCCTGCCGTAGTTGCTATGTCGTCAGAAGAAGCTCAGGAATGGAAAACCGCTGAAGATGCTGATCTTGATTTATCCACAGAGGCGCGTATGAAGCGGGCTAAGGCGATGGGGTTTGATACTGAGAAAATTTGGTATCACAGCTCGCCTCAAGAGCTGGAGGCTTTCGATAACTCTGTCGCTGGCGATGGTGCCCATTTTTTCACTGAAAACAAAGACCATGCCGATTATTTTACAGAGAATAGAAGGCAGAACACCTTCACAGGGTCTTACTACATAAAAACTGAAAATCCTATGGTTATTACTCAGGATTCTTTAGAGAATACTCTAACGGATGAAGACGTTGATGAAGGCGTTCTTCCTAGAGATTTGGTCGCTGATTTTGTAGAAAAAGCAAAAAAAGAGGGTTTTGATAGTCTGATCATAAAGGGTTTTGCAGATGTTGATTATGTTAGTGATGTTGTTTTACCCTTAAATGAAAATCAAATACGCTCAATCAACGCCGCCTTTGCCCCCGGCACTGAATCAAGCTCTGAGCTTCTTGCCTCCCGAAGCGCTCCCGAATCAAAACCCAGTCAAGAAACTAGAAGCCGCCCAACCCTATCAATGGCCAAGCCTTCACCAGAAATCCAATTCAGCGCAACTCAGGACTGGAACCCTGGTACAAACTATGCGCCGATCATTGGTCGGCATGGCGAACTACCGCTCGACCAAAACAATAGCTTTGTGCTGGGTAATGGCCGCAAGGTGCGCATACCTAAAAAGCCAGTGAACAGAAAAGCCGTGCTTGAGTTGTTTAAAAACCGTATGGGCCTCAAGATATTCACAGGAAGAATAAAAAGGAAAGGCGTAGGCGGTTATTACCGGCCAAAGCAGGGCGCAATTAGAATTAAAAGCCATAACGATCTTGAGGTAACAGCCCATGAAGTTGCTCACTGGATGGATGAAAAATACCCCTGGATCAAAAGGTTATACAAACAATATCCACAGGAAATGGCAGGCGTTTCTTATGATGCTGATTTAGATTTTGAAGGCTACGCCGAATTTATGCGCCTTTTTATGACACAGGAGCAAGAGGCTATCCAGCGAGCCCCTGGCTTTTATGATGCATGGATGGGTGAACTTAATAAGCCTGGCCGCGAAAAGCTGCGCAATGCTTTGTTTGATACCCAAGAGCTGATGCATGCATGGCATCTTCAAGGCTGGCGAAAGCGCATGGTCAGTAAAGTTGGTGATGATGGTTTAAATATATCTCAGCGCACAAAGCTGGCTATGACTGGCGGGCTCGATAAAAGCCTTCAGAAAACCTTTGACCAGCTTCATTCAATCAAGATTGCTGAAACTGAAATACGTGGTGGCACTCAAGATGCCACTATCAGCCCCTATAAGTCTTTCCGGTTAGCTGCTGGCCACATGGGTGTAACTAAAGCGGTTATGCACTATGGCACCATTGAATGGAATGAAGCCGGTGATATCGAATTTAACGGTAAATCGATCCGCGATATCTTCGCCCCTGTTGAAGATCAGATGGAAGATATGCAGCTTTACATGGTGGCCAGACGCGCACAGGAGCTTGACGAACAAGGCCGGGAAAACCTATTCAGACCTGATGAATACCTACCTGCATTGCAGCTTGGTGATAGGAATCCAGCGATCAAAAAGGCGTTTGAGGAATGGCTGGAGTTTAACACTCGAATGCTGGACTTCTATCAGCAGTCTGGATTGATCAGCGATACTCAGCGCAAAGCCATCGAAGAAATGAACAAAAATTACGTACCATTCAACCGCATTGTGGAGACTGCCAGCGAGCTCGGCAGGGGCAACAAAAGCCATGTTGCTAAAAGCGGTTCACCATTTATGCGCTTAAAGGGTGGCTCAGCCAATATCAATGATGTATTTGATAACATTCTCAACAACACCAGCATGATGATCCATATGTCTTTGCTCAATCGAGGCAAGCAGCAGCTTTACAATATGATTGATAACGCTGACAACCAGATGGGTGGTCAGTATGCAGAAAAAATCCCGACAGACAGCAAGAAAATTAATATCGATAACGAGCAGGTCAAAAAAGCCTTTGTTCAAGGAATGGGCCTAACGTGGGGCGAATTTCGGAAAATGGAGGCGATGCCCAAAAATGAAGAAGAAGTGCAGATGATTAACTTCATTAATGACACTTTTGCTGAAATGGGCGATTTTGTTAGCTTTTGGCAGTTTGGCATAGACCCCAAAGGCGATGTTGATTTTGTTTTCCGTGATGGGAAAAAAGAGTTTTATGAAATAGTTGATCCGATGCTTTATGAATCTATCCAGCTATTAGGGCCACAATCCCATAACTGGGCAGTATCAGTGCTTGGCGGCTTCTCGAATATGCTTCGCCGTGGTGTTACCTCGACACCCGTTTTTCAGGCCAAAAACTTTATTCGTGACACGATGAACGCTTTCACGCTTTCAAGAGGTCGTATGGTGCCTGCTGTTGATGCTATGAAAGCGGTATTCCAGCGCATCCATGATGACCCTGTGTACTGGGATTACATGGTCAATGGTGGCGGTTTTGCGACAATGGCAGAAGCCGATGGCATTAATGCCGATAGGATCATGGACCCTCGAAGCTTTTTATCAAAATACGATGAAATTATCGGCTCAATGGAAACGGCAAACCGACTGGCTGAATACAAAGCCATGCTAAAACAGGGCTCCTCAAAAAGAGAGGCGGCTTTTGCTGGCCGCGAGATATCCACTGACTTTGCAATGAGAGGTTCTAGCCAGGCATTGCGCGTCATTACCATCAGCATCCCGTTTATGAATGCCAGAATGCAGGGCCATTATCGTATAGCCCGTGAAGTCGGTCAGAGACAGCCAAACGGTAAATTTAGGTTTGATCCATCAGGCACATACAACTACGCACTACGCGCCACACTGGGCATTATGCTACCTTCCTTGGTGCTATATATGCTCAACCGAGACGATGACCGCTACCTTGAGCTGCCTGATTATGTGAAAGACTTAAGCTGGTTTATTCCTACCGGCACAGGAGAAGATGACTATATTCTAATCCCCAAGCCGTTTGAAACCGGTATGTTATGGGGATCGGTGCCAGAGCGCATGATGGCTAACTTGAGAGGAGAAGAGCATGGCGAAGAATTAACCGATGCTATGTTATGGATGGCCATGGAAACCTTCGGTATTGATTTTGTGGCCCAAGCTTACAAGCCATGGGACGACCTGCGCAGAAACAAAAGCTTTACCGGTGCGCCCATCATTCCTGAATACATGCAACATATAGAGCCAGCAGAGCAATACAGAGCCTATACCAGCGATTCGATGATAGCCCTTGGCCGAGCCATGAATATCAGCCCTATCAAGGCAGAGTATCTTGTGAGAGGCTATTTTGGTACGCTTGGGACATGGGCTCTTGGTGCTGCTGATTATGTTGTAGGCGATATGTCAGAGGGTGGCCAGCGAGTAGCTACAGACTGGGAAGATAATGTTTTGCTTTCGCCGTTTGTTAATGATGGGCCTTTGAAGCGCACTAAGTCAGAAAGCAAAGTTTATGACATGCTTAAGGAAACCCGTATTGTTACTAACACAATCAGGGATATGACCAGACGCAGCCCAGAAAGGCTTGAGGAATACATCAACAGCGATGACCACAAAGCCATCTATGCTACCAATAAGATGCTTGAGCGGCAGTCTAAGGTACTGCGCGAGCTGCGAAACACCCAAGATGTTATCCGCTACAGCAAGGACTTAACGGGTGAAGAAAAAAGAGATAAACTTCACGAAATCCAGAGAGTTATAAACAAAGTCACCCGCGCAACTGCGCAATCGATAGACTTTGATGAAATGGAAAAATTGATAGAGTCTGCCCCACAGGAAGATTGATAAATGATATCCAAAGAACTACCCCGGTTTTGCACATCCGGCAGAGCCATGCCGCATCCTTCCGGCATCATCACACATTACTTTTCTTGCAAGAATGTTGACCCTGAAAACCAGTTTGATTTGCAGCGGTGCTGGGATTTGATGGTTGATTTGAACCTGCCAAAAGAAGAACGTAGCCGATACCTTAAGTTTCCCGACAGCATGGAAGGCAGAGCCTATGCCAGCGCCCATGTTTTGATTGGCCGAGGTGGTGAGGTCTGGAAGTTGGTGGATTTTGAAAAGCAGGCTTATCACGCCGGATACTCAATGCTCAACGGCAGGCCCAACTGCAATGCCTGGACACTGGGGGCCGAGCTGATTGGCACCAACACCAGCGGTTTTACCGATGAACAGTATGAAGCGTATGCTAAATTTATTGTTGAAATGATGGGTTTATACCCTATTGAGCTTGATGCTTTGGCTGGCCATGATGCTGTACGCTATGAAGCGAATATGGCGGGCACAAAAAAAGCCGCTAGAAAAATTGACCCTAGCGGCAAGCACGATGGAAGCGGTGATAATTTTGAATGGGAGCGGCTATCTATCCTGATAGATCAGCTTAGTTCATAGCCTCCTGCTCTGAACCGATACCGGAATCCATATATTGCTCTAACTTCTTCAAGACGCAATGGAAAAGCGCTAGAGTATCTTTATTGGCTGCTTGCTGGTGCTCTAACTGCTCAGCCTTAGTATCAAGCATTGTCTCAAAAGCATTCGTGTCTGCTGCTGAAACGATCCGGTTTTTAAACATCAGTGTTTTATCGATAGCAGCCTGAACACCTTCAATCTGATTCTCAACCGTCCTGATATCTTTTATAACTTGATCACGGCACAACTCAATAAAATCGCTGCCAGCATTAGGATTGGGCTGGCCGGTGATTGGGTTGGAGTTCGGGTCAGGAACTAAAATCTTTATCATAATCTGATTAAAAAGCCCTATTAGCGCATCATCAGCCCTTTCTTCTACGGGTGGTTTCATTTCTGTAAAGCCTGTTTCATCGTAATGCTGGCGCCGGATCTTGTCGCCCAGCACATCCCATGCTCGGCGCACTTCTAAAAAGGCAGCGTTGTCGCCAGTCTCTTGGTTATCTGGGTGATATTTACTGGCCAAGCTTCGATACTGGGCCTTTATTTCTTCTTGCGATGAGGACTTATCAGAGCGCAGTACAATGTATGGATTAAATGTTTGCGTGTTCAATTGCTATCTCCTGATTAATTTAAGCATGCCCCCAGAGGGGCGAGTTATTAGTTGTTTGCGAGTTTCCGCATATCCTCCATAGCATCTTCGTCGCTATCAAAAAACCTGCACGGGTTAATCTCATAACCACTTTCACGATAAATTAATTGTGCAGCAAGACAGGGGCCATAAAAAGCTTCAACTTTTTTGCCCTCGTCTCCAGCCAAGAATGTGACCCACCCAGCCCGGCAATGTGTTGTTTCGCAAGTATGCCAATCCGACATATCAAGCGCGCCTTCCCGTGATGCAGCCTGATACACGGCCTTATGGATATCTTTGATTTTCGGGATGACCAGCTTTTTCCCTTTAACCTCATTTTTGTAGCTGCAATCGCTGCAATCGCTGCAAGAGCGGCAATCGCTGCAAGAGCGGCAATAGCTGCAAGAGCGGCAAGAGCGGCAATAGCGGCAATAGCTGCAAGAGCGGCAATAGCTGCAAGAGCTGCAATCGCTGCAATCGCTGCAAGAGCGGCAATCGCTGCAAGAGCGGCAAGAGCGGCAATAGCTGCAAGAGCGGCAATAGCTGCAAGAGCGGCAATCGCTGCAATCGCTGCAAGAGCGGCAATCGCTGCAAGAGCGGCAAGAGCGGCAATCGCTGCAAGAGCTGCAATAGCTGCAATAGCTGCAAGAGCTGCAATCGCTGCAATCGCTGCAAGAGCGGCAATCGCTGCAAGAGCTGCAATTCCAGCAACCATTATTAGTTTTATTATCTTCTTGGTAATTAGGGTTTGCTTCTGCAAAATCAGGGCTTACGCCATTATTTGACTTGTCCGCCCTTTTGCAAAATTCCGCGTAACTTTCAAATATCTCTGTATTGTTCATTTCTTTTCATTCCTAATTAACTGGCTTAAATAATTATTTAAAATCAGCTTTCTTTTTCAGCATGGCCGATATCAATTGATCAAACTCACCAGGTAGCAGGCTGTTTTGATCTTCCTCAAGCTTGCCCCGAAGGTTAGATAATGCGCCCATATCAGCAGCGCTACCAATAGCATCAGAGTACTGACCAAATAAAGCGCTTTGTGGTTCTTGTTCTGGCTCTGCCGTTTGGCTTTCTGGCTCGGCTGCTTTCTTTTTGGCAAGCTTTTTAAATTTTCCCGTAGCAGTCATGGCTGGTGCTTGAGTTTCTGCATCCATAGCATTGGCATCAGGATCAAATTTATTGCCATGATGGTCTTCATAGTGGCCAGAATCATCAGTGCCAACCCATAGTGGGCGCGTATAGTCAGGCTCAGACGGTGGCGCTTCTTTTTCTGGTTCCGGCTCTTGCTCTGCTTTCGGCTTAATCTCACTCGTTAGCGAGCTTGTCTTTGTTGTTGGCCCAGCTTGCGGATCATTCATTTCAAACCAGTCTGAGGGCTTAGACATGCCATCACGCAAAGATTGAAATATACGTCTAAGGCTTAGCATCTGACCAGGCACAATTGCTTCAATTCGCTTTTGGACTCGCTTTTCTATGAGTTCTTGAGGCACACCAAACTCATCCTCGAAAGCTGAAACCATATTTTTGATGGCTTCTGGAGTCACATCAATAGTGGCTTTTTGAGTTTTTTCGCACTCAAGCACAGCAGCTTCTACCACATCGCCAGGTATCACGCCTAAAATACAGTTTCTTAGTCGCCTAGCCCCTTGGTTGGCAACCTGCTCATAAATATCACGCGGATCTTTAAGGGCTTGTGCGCCACCAGCTCTTGTGTATCTGGTGTGAGGAACTTGAAAGGTTTTTTCTTGGCGGGTGTTGTTTTGCACATCCCACGCATAAGCCTGGATGGTTGACATGCCATTTTGGCTGGATAATTCACGCAGGCCAAATTGCATATTTCCCCAGCTTTGTGCAATTGCTTCAGCGAGCCTTATTGATGGCCCGTTGATTTCTGTGCCGCCACGACTATAGGAATATAGAGCGGTTCCTGCCAATGTCGGGCGCTGACAGGCATTTAGAATGTTATCTACGACCAAGCGCTGATCACGAGGGAATCGCTTGGCAATGGTCATTGATGCCTGTATCTCCTGTATTGCCTTTGCGCTCTCAGCCTCAACCAGCGCATTGGCATTACTTGCGATGTTTTGATTGCTTACCGCAGGCGACTGGCTTTCAAAAGGGTTGCTTGATTTAACTAATTCGTTCATGGCTTGTTACCTTTTCAGTGATTTTTGAATTAAACAATGTGTATTCTTGATGAATATGATGGCGCTTCCAGTATCCTTATTTCTTCTGGATACCCTGGCCAATCATTATTTTTGCCGTGATGCAGGGTAAATATACTGCGACGATATAGCAGCTTGCCTATCTCCAGATATTGAGCGTCAACCTCGTAAACACTTACGAGATAAGGGGCAAAGTTTTCAACGCATATCATCACGAACTTTGTAAAGGCTATATTCCCAGTGGCCTTCAAAAGCTCTTTTGATTGATTGCATATTTCGAGATACATAGCCGCTGAAAGATGATAATAGAACCTCTCCATCATGCGCTGAAAGCCCGAATAACTACCATCTGACGTTGTTTTTATGTCGGCTATAACTGGATAGGCTTTTGATGCTATATCTGGGCGAACTTTAAGCATAAGCTGATAATCAGTTTCTTCATGCACATCCATCGACTTATACCACTGATAAACCGAAGACTCAGGTATCATATCTTGAATAAGAAGCCCTGCAATGGGGTGCTCAGCAATATTGATAGCCATTCTTAGCGCTATACAGTAAGTATTTCGGGTGATCTTAATATGCTTTTCAGTGGCAATATCCCATCCCCGCCAAAAATCCGCCAAAGCCTGCACTTCGGGTTTTATCGTTTTAGCATTCAACTGGGTTTTTGTGGGTCGCTTTTTTTCTGGGATAACAGCAAATTCATCATGGAATTTATCTGGCTCAAGGCAAATTGCATGAACGGCTGTGCCAAGATTCATGGCTTCGGATGCCTCTTTGGGGTGGCCCATGTTGTAACGCAAGTGTGCTGGCGTTTTTTCCACCAGCGTTTTGAGCTGGCTAGAGCTAAACCCAGCGCTACCATGATAATCTTCGTTTGATAGGTTTTGGTACCAGCCAGGCTCAATCAAGGCCCGCTGCTTTGTTTTTTCTTCACTCATAGCTTTTCACCTTTATTGTTGCAAATTCGACTTCAATACCATCACGGATGTAATACCGGTGCATTTCCTCGAAGGTATAAATGATCTCGTTTTCATTGTTGTCTAGCCAATGAACGACATAATGCTTGATCGATGGGCTGCCATCTTCTTCATAAAACCGTACTGAAAGCAGAGCACCACCATGATTTTCTTCAAGCGCATCACAGCCAGACTCGATTGAATCAGCTAAAAATGGATCGGTGCCTTCGGACTGAGCAAGAAACAAGCTTTTCATACAACCTCCTTCACTTTTTTTGTTTTGATTTGAATGGCTGATCTGGCATAAACAACAAACGGCTTTTTACAGGCATTGCATTGCCTACTGCCGATAGCATTGAAATTGCCATCATTAATTTTTGGGCTTCCAAAGTGATATTGTGTCCGGTGACAGTGTGGACAGGTTACAGCCAGCTTCTTGGGTTTTTTTTCCATCGTTTTAACCTCGTTTATCAATAGATCTTATCCACTCGCAATGAGTTTATATATCAAATATATTTGACAAAAGTGCAAAAAGCAAATATTTTGTTGTTAATTGTATGATTTTTGTAATACCGGAGAAATAGTATGGCAGTTCAACCTATCAACCCAGAAAGAATGAATAATGAGCAGGCCGCAGAATACCTGGGCATATCCCCAGGCTACTTGGTCAACCTCAGAGCACGCGGCGAAGGGCCGGATTATTACAAGCTGGGTGGTGTTTTTTACAAAGAATCTGACCTGGATAAGTACATCGAAAGCAAAAAGCAGGTCAATAATGGCTAAAATCATAGCGACTGAGCATGAAGAACAGAAAGCCTTTATTGAATACTGCAATCTACAGGGCGGCGACTGGCTAAGATTTTATGCGATTCCTAATGGTGGTGATCGTCATCCTGCGGTAGCTGCAAAACTGAAAGCCGAAGGAGTCAGAAAAGGTGTTTTGGATCTTTGCTTGCCGGTTGCCCGTGGCGGATATCACGGCTTATACATCGAGATGAAGCGCAGAAAAGGCGGTAAGCTGTCTGATGATCAGGCTAATGAGCAGGTGAAACTGAGGCAGGCCGGTTACTGCGCCGAAGTGGCTAAGGGCTGGGAAGAAGCCGTAAATATCACAAAAGATTATTTATGTTCGACTAGCGATTATGTACGACACGAAAACTTATTAATTGGAGAGAGAAATGAAAAAATTAAAAGGCCATATTAAAGGCAATATTACTTTTTCAAATGAGGCTGATTATAGCGAAGTAACCAGCATCGGTGGCTCTGCGGACTTCGAAGGCGCAACGGTGCCAGATGGAGCTTTCGAGAATCTAACCAGCATCGGTGGCTATGCGGACTTCCGAGGCGCAACGGTGCCAGATGGAGCTTTCGAGAATCTAACCAGCATCGGTGGCTCTGCGGACTTCCGAGGCGCAACGGTGCCAGATGGAGCTTTCGAGAATCTAACCAGCATCGGTGGCTATGCGGACTTCGAAGGCGCAACGGTGCCAGATGGAGCTTTCGAGAATCTAACCAGCATCGGTGGCTCTGCGGACTTCCGAGGCGCAACGGTGCCAGATGGAGCTTTCGAGAATCTAACCAGCATCGGTGGCTATGCGGACTTCGAAGGCGCAACGGTGCCAGATGGAGCTTTCGAGAATCTAACCAGCATCGGTGGCTCTGCGGACTTCCGAGGCGCAACGGTGCCAGATGGAGCTTTCGAGAATCTAACCAGCATCGGTGGCTCTGCGGACTTCGAAGGCGCAACGGTGCCAGATGGAGCTTTCGAGAATCTAACCAGCATCGGTGGCTATGCGGACTTCCGAGGCGCAACGGTGCCAGATGGAGCTTTCGA